>WBZP01004337.1_pt1 | contig 14821 bp, 11 predicted proteins | sample 5204301 | NCBI WGS metagenome assembly WBZP01 (sample SAMN12412401, study PRJNA552823) | activated sludge metagenome | isolation source: activated sludge from nitrification reactor of wastewater treatment plant... | place: USA: Pennsylvania | collected 2017 | reverse complement strand
ACGTTGTTGCTGCCAGTGTTGGCAGTGACAAGGTCAAGTTTCAGGTCGCCGTTGAAGTTGCCCACCACCACCGAATTGGGTCTCGATCCGACGGGGAAGTTGACCGCTGCGGCGAATCCACCCAGGCCATTGCCGAGCAGCACGCTGATGTTGTCGCTATTTGCGTTTGCGATGGCGAGGTCGAGCTTCATATCGCCGCTGAAGTCGCCGACTACCACCGAATTGGGACCCGATCCGACGGGGAAGTTGGTGGCGGTGCCGAAGAGGGTAGGCGGCTTGCCCGCCAAATCTGAGGCACCATTGGGTGGCATGTCTGAGGCACCGCTGCTGGGCATGTCCGAGGAGCCGCTGTCCACCATGTCCACGTCGCACACCTCTCCGTTCGGACAGCGGTGAACCAGGAACGGGTCCCAGATGGAGCTACAGCTCAGGGAAAAGAGAAGGCTGGCCATGGCGGCCCACCGGATGCTGGAGCGCGAGCCGCGCCAGATGGATAACACTCCAGAGAACTCCGTCTTGGGACCGCGCAGCATCAAGTGAAGTTACACGATCTATCCGATTTCCGATCAGCTCTTCGCCTCCGATCGTCGCGGCCAATCGCCGATGTAGCGGTCGAAGTTGCCGAGAGCAAGGCTCCGCAGGTCACCGCTTGGGGTGGTGCTTTCCCTGCGCTATCGAAGGAGAGCCCTATCTGGGGAACGGGAATACTCTCGTTCTCCGACGGAGTTTGAGTTCACCGGGGCCTGCTACAGCTCGCTAACGAACGGTAGCTGCTGGTGTTTCTGGTTGCGAGGAATAGCTTGGGAACGGAGCTGGTCGTTGCTAGGCCGCTGTGGATTCAGTTGGCCTCGCTATCAGCGACGAGAAACGCCTTGGTGTCTCGTCGGATGTGTGTTAGCTCGCGGGTCGTGTAGTAGGAGGATGTCGTGGAACAGACAGAGAGCATTCCGGTTCGAGATTTGTTTGCGCGGACGATGCAGGTTCTTGACCGTCTGAGCAAGGACGCATCACCGCAAGAGCGGATCGCTCTCCGACGGGCGATGACGACGCTGCGGACCTCACTGCCACAGGCTGAGATGGCGCAAGCAGACACCCCGTCGCTTGATGTCGTCTCGCAGCTTCGTCTGGCCGCAGGGATCGTCGAGCCGCAGCGCAGTGACCAGGCCGCGCTGAAGGAATGGGGGGCGGACCTTGTAGAGCGACGGCGAGCGGCGGGTCTGTCACGTGCGGTTCTAGCTGAGCGGGCGGGTATTTCCGAAAGTACGCTGCGCAACGTGGAAACCGGACGACGGGCGCCGACTCGTACAACGATCATGCACCTACAGTCGGTGCCGGAGCTGCGCATTGATCCGAGCCCCATTGGGGAACATCTGTCGCGGCGGAGACGGCGGGCGCAAGACTTTGCACCGAACTGCTGGCTGACGCCCGAGTACGACGCGCTCAAGCTCCACGGTGAGCTGACGATGGTGCTCAACGGGCGCGGCGGAGAGCTGGAACAGACCTACATCTACCTTGACCCGAGTAGCGCCGCTGATTGGTATGCCATCGCGTCGCACGAACTCTATACGCGGGCGAGGCTGCTGATGCCCATGAGCCGCGTCGCCCGATGTATTTCGGAGCACGTCGGCACGTTGGGCTTGGATGTGATCGGCCTGGGCTGCGGGGACGGCAAGGACGAGGTCCGGCTGACGCAGAGCCTGCTGGAGCATCACCGCAACCACAACCTCCGCTTGTATCTGCTCGACATCAGCCGGCCGCTCTGCTGTTTCGCCTACCGTCACGCCGCCGAGTCGCTGGCAGATCACTCGACCGTTTCGGTCTGCGCGATCCGGGGCAACTTCCGCAACTTGCAGCGATATACGCCGCTTTTGCACACGCAGGAGCGCGCTCACCATCGGCGCATTGTCTGTATGTTCGGCAACACGTTCGCCAACTTGCACAACGAGATTCTGTTTGTCCGCAACAGCCTTCAGGGCTTTGCGCCGGGTGATTTGTTGCTGCTGAATGTACCGGCAGCGATGGCTTCGGCGAGCGACCGCACCGCAATCATGAAAAACGATCGGCGGTTTGCGGGACAGACACCGCTGGCCGACATGACAGCCCAAGACAGGTGGTGTGCCGATCTGCTGCGGCGACATACTCCCGGTAGCAAGCCAGCGCCCGAAATGAGCGTGTAAGCGGGCAACGGGAGCATTTCAGCGCTGGAAATGACCGTGTAAGCGGGCAACGGGAGCATTTCAGCGCTGGAAATGACCGTGTAAGCGGTTGACGGGAGCATTTCAGCGCTGGAAATGACTGTGTAAGCGGCAGACGGGAGCATTTCAGCGCTGGAAATGACCGTGTAAGCGGTTGACGGGAGCATTTCAGCGCTGGAAATGATCCCGCAAGCCGTTGCTGGGGACATTCAAGCGCCCAAAGTGCCGCAATCGGCTGCGGTTTGGGCTCCACACCGTCGGTACACACAAATTCTTCAAAAAATACGCAACCTTACGCAACCTTGTGGGCTCGGGGCCGAAAAGAAGTGTGTTGACCGAACCTACAAGGAGAACCAATGGCCCCCAAGATCCTGACCTGTAACCAGTCCCTAGAAGTTGTGTACGACGAGGTGTTCTTTACCCAGGCTGCTACCGCCGCCGACCCGGACGCTGCCAAGCACAGTCCTAGCTTTGAGCTGCTGCTGTCGAAACAGTGGCAGCCGGCGTTGGACAAAGAGCGAGCGCTGCGCCGAGCCATCCTGTCCGCGCAGGCGCAGTGTGCGGGAGTGGATCGGCGCCTCGATGGCTGGACCGACCGCTTTCACAATGCGCTGCTGATTGCCACCAGCAACCATCGCAACGTCGCGGACTACACGCGCTACTTTGGAGGCAAGCCGCCTAGCGTACTCAAGCGGCCTGTGCTTGGTGCCCAGCTGCAGACGCAGAGCGGCTGGGTGGCGTCGATCAAGGGCTCAAGCGTGCCGCAGCTGGCGATGCTGGGTGCCGAGCTGGAGACGCTGGTGGCCGAAGGGCACAAGGCCGAGGAAGCCCTGCGCGAGGCCCGCGCCAAGATGAAGGACTTCCGCGCGGTCGGCGAGCGCAAGGCCCTGTTCGATCAGGTCAACTCGCTGCGGCAAGCGACGTATGGGACGCTGGCGACGCTGGTGCACGAGCAGCCGAAAAAGCGACTCGGGTCCGACTGGCCGGCGAGCTTCTTTCGCCACGACAGCCCCGAGCGACTGACGCCGGAAGCGGAAAAGCTGGTCCTCATCGAAGAGCTGGCGACGCTGCGAACGACGAGCGCCGACAAAGAGCGCCGACTGGCCGAGCTACTGGCCGCCGAGCAGCGAGAGGCCGAGCAAGCCGCCCAGCGCCGACTCGCCGCCGCCAAGCTCCAAGAGCTCGAGAGCCGAGCGCGAGCCACCGACACCGAAGCCCTCACCCTCCGCGCCGAGCTAACCAAAAAGCCCAAACCCCGCCGCCCCAAGCGCTAGCGCCGCCTTTCCCCCAGCGCAAGCCCGCCCACCGCCGCGCCCAAGACGACCCCGACCGCCTTGCCGGTACCGTTGCGCGGCCCCCCTCCCTGGACATCACAACCTTGGCTCGACTGTCGACCCAATCCACGCCGATCGTTACTTGATCCACATCCCCGCTGAGATACGCAAGGTGGTGTACAGGTGCGACCGAAACGATGAGCACCATATTCGCGCTCGGGAAGATCTTCGAAAAGCGGGAGTATGCCCAAGCCTTCGTCGGGGGGCGTTATACATGAACAGCCTGGCGTACTTCCGCGAGCACAAGGACGAGCGGGGTGAGCTTCGGGGCGACTCCTACGAGGGACTGGGAGCGATCCTACAGCCTTCGCAAATTGGAGAGGTTTTTGGTGGCATCCGCATTCCTCCCGAAGACCTGGCCTCCCCCATCCTTGCCCGGCACGATCGATTCGATTATGCGAAGGTGTTCTGTGCCTACGCGCTGCATAGCCAGGGCTTCGACACCGTATCGCGCGAAACGCTCACTGACTTGAAGCGCGTGATGCTCGTACAAGAGTCTTGTTACGGTCTAGGTAACGTCGCGGTGTTGATCTCGAACGTGATCAAGTTCTTTGAACGAGTCGATGGCGCGATTAGGAGATTTGGCCTCCGCAGCCGTCGAAGACCAATCGATTACTTCGACGAGGCCACGTTCCTCGGTGGCTTTGGAGAGATGGCAGGGTTTCACAAACGCAAGATCTACTCGAACCAGCGTGAGTACCGCATCATGGTCGAGATTCCGGAGCCTTCGATTGATGCGTACACGCTTCAGGTGGGTGACCTGTCCGATATAGAGGCCCCCGAGTCGTCGAAGGCGCCCGCACCACTCCGTACCTCATCCTGACTCCCAGCGAAGAACCACCGGGAAGTCCGTAGCCCCGTCTACGCTTCGGACACTTCGCGCAGTCCGCCGACCGTTGTGATGAGCGCCGACCAGCCGACCATGGTCAGGGCGAACCCGATGCAGTTCAGTGACTCGCCCGTCCCGAGCAGCGCATAGTTTAGGAAGGGAGCGCCGGGCGGCAGCGAGCCAAGCCCCATCAGGGAGTGAATCAATCCCAACGTCGTTCCCAGGAGGCCGATGATCAGCGTGGCGTAGCGCAGATCCAGCGCCAGCCGCAGCCGACCCGGACCCGGCTGTTTGGCATAGCGCCCCGACGCAACCAGGAGCGCCACTCCCAGGATCAGAATCGGATACATCGGCCAACCACCAGCATGAAAACAATCAGAAATACCCATGACAGCCTCCTGTTTTCTTGGGATGAACCCGACTTTCATCGCCACCTGCGGTGAAGTCTGACGAAGTTGTTTTGCAGCTATCGGGCCAACCTCCGATTGGCTCCACGCAACAATCTGCTCCGTCGAGAAACGGGTGAACCTGCGATCAGCGGCCATTTTGAAGGCTGTCCGGCGAGTGTCCCCCGGACATGTCCACGGCTGTCCGGGCAGGGCGCGAATCGGGCAAAGGCAACGCCCTGGTGCCGCGCTTTCCGGGGATCGGCTACGCGAGGTTGGTCATGATCTCGTAGCCATCGCGCGTGACAACCACGGTGTGCTCCCACTGTGCGGAGAGGCTTCCGTCCGCAGTCACGATGGTCCATCCGTCATCGAGCTGCCGAGTCGCGGCGCTGCCCAGATTGACCATCGGCTCGACCGTGATGGCCATCCCTGCCTTCAGTCGGGGACCCGACCCGCGCTTGCCGGTGTGCGCGACGTGCGGGTCGGCGTGCATCTGCCGCCCAATCCCGTGTCCGCCGATCTCCGTCACGACACCGACTCCTTCGCTTGCAGCAAGTTCCTCGATGGCCGCGCCGATGTCCCCGAGACGAGCGCCGTCACGAATGACCGCGATGCCCACGTCGCGGCAACGACGCGCGATCTCGACGATGCGCTTCGCTTCCGCGCTCACTTCACCGATCAGGAACATCGCGCTGGTGTCGCCGTGGTAGCCGTCGACGTTGGTGGTGACGTCGATGTTGATGATGTCGCCCACCTGGAGGAACTCGCGGGGGCTGGGGATGCCGTGGCACACCACGTTGTTGCGGCTGGTGCAGACAGCAGCCGGGAAGCCACGATACCCGAGCTGACTGGGGCGGCCTCCTCGACGGGCGGTGTCCTCGCGAACGAGCCGGTCAATCTCCGCCGTCGACATGCCAGCTCGAAGCTGCGAGCCGACAAGCGCCAACGTCTCTGCGGCCACGCGACCGGCGCGTCGCATGCGCTCGATTTGGGAGAGGCTGAGGATCTCGATCGCCATCGCTGCATCGTGTCGCGACCGGGAACCGACGGTCCAATACCGTTTTGGTCTGGCTCCGTAGGCGGCTTGGTCTTGACCTACCTTCCGGCGACCGGCACGATCGGTACCGTGAGCCTTTCGCAGATCCGCTATTTCGTCGCCGTTGCCGAGGAGGGAAACGTAGGACGAGCAGCCCAGCGCCTCCACGTCGCGCAGCCCCCGATTAGTCGGCATATCCGTGCGCTGGAAGACGAGATCGGCGCGCAGCTCTTCGAGCGCACACCGCGAGGCATGACGCTGCTTCCACCAGGGCGTGTGTTTCTTGATCACGCCCGCGCCATCCTTGCTGCGGTAGATCACGCGGTGATTGCCACGCGAGCAGAAACAGAGCCGCTCGCCGAAGCGGGTCTGCCACCAAGCACTCGCAAGCCCGACCGCTGACGGAAATCGTCCGCGCTCAGCCCTGCGGTAGTCGGTGCTGTGCTTGTTGCGATTGCACCTGTTTAGGAGGCGGTTCGCAGCGCGGAACACAGGGTGCTGAGCTGTTCGTGGGTGGCGGCTGGGAGTGCGGGGAACTCGATGCACAGGCCGCTGCCATCATGTGTCTCGGGACGGGAACGGACGCGGCCGTGCAGGGTGAGGGGCGCTGCGGAAGCGGCCACAGAGTCGATAGCAGGAATCAGGACTGTCACTTCGGAATCGAGCGGTAGCGTGAGCGGAGTGACCAGCTGACAGCCAAAGCGATTGATTCCTACTACGGTGGCGGCGGACTCTGCTCCGCCATAGGAAAGGGTGACCGGCAGAGCGCACAGATGGCGTGGGTAGGGACGGTCAACCACCTGTTCCCGATGAGCCAGCGCGTCGGGTCCAAACAGCGGCAGAATCGAGTCCTGTTTCGACGGTGGAATGATGTCTCTGGGCAGCAGCGCTTCAAAGACGCTCCACCACACCTGCGCGCCAAATAGCATTCCTTCGGCGATGCGGCGGCGCTGCGACTCTGTCTTCCAGCCCTCTTCACTGACCGCAAACAGTCCTAGGGCATGTTCACTGTCGATCTCGGCATGAAATCGGTAGTGCTGCTGCGCGCCGAGATCCCCCCAGAATCGATCGAACATGTTGTGGGCGAGCATGGTCGCGATCTTGATGTGGGTGTACTCGATCACAGCGAGGGCGGCGGCCCCGATCTCTGCCGGCTGCACCAGACAGTAGGCAATCAGACTCTCATGGGTGACAAACAGGCGAGCCGGACACTCCCGCGCGATCAGACGTTCATCGACTCCAATTGCGCGCAGATAGGACAGAGAGGTGGCCCAGTGGCTGCGATCGTGCTCTCCGTAACCGTGCTCTTCGGCGACATTGGAATAGACCGTTTTTTGTCGCGTCACCATCGGGCCGATGCGCGCCAGCACCGCCGTGAGCGCGCGCGAAAAGTGCTCGACAAAGTTCCAGTAGATCGACTGACTTTCTCGGTATTCGCTGAGCGAAGTATCCGGATGTCGTGCCCAGACAAAGTACTGATGGTTGGCAAAGTCATAGACCTGGGCAAGTCGCGATGTGGCCAGAAGGATACTCGGTTCCTTGACCAGCTCTGTGACGGTGAGATCCGTCACACGAGTGCATAGTGGTGGCATGGCTCTCCCCCTCTTCATGGCGGCAGATGCGGCTTCCCCAAGGCCTGGCTCCGGAGCTGCCACTTGAGCAGACAGCGGTTGGGAAGCTTAGGAATTACGAAGATCGACGCTGAGCCAGCAGTGCATCGATCTTTTCTAACAGTCGCGCGAGATCGACCGGCTTGGTGTCGTAGTCATCTGCTCCCGCTGCCAGGCACTTGTCGCGATCTTCGGTGAGCGCGTGCGCAGTCAGGGCAATGATCGGAACCGGAGTGGTCTGCTCCTCCCTGCGAATCCTCCGGATGGCTTCGTGCCCGTCGATGAGCGGCAGGCTAATGTCCATCAGGATGAGGTGCGGGCGCAGCTCCCTGGCCATCGCAATCGCGGCCTCTCCATCGGTCGCGAGGCTTACTTGGTAGCCTCGGCGGCGCAGGCGACGGGTCAGCATGTCGCTGTTCATCTCATTGTCTTCGACCAGCAGGATGCGGACTTCCGCCGCAGGCAGTCCACTCATGGCGCGGACCTCTCCCTTTGCGCAAGGAGGTTTCCAATCGTCTGCAGGATCTCCAGACTGCTGGCGGACTTGGACAGGTAGCCATCGACTTGGCGATAACAGGCCAAGGCACGGACCTCAAACTCATCGAGGCTGGTGCAGAGCAGAATTTTGATCGTTCCTATCGCCGTTGTCTCGCGAATCAGTCCAATCAGATTGTTGCCCGAAAGACCCGGCATGTTGGCGTCGATGATCAGCAGATCGTAGACACCGCGCTTGATCTCGTTGACGGTGCCAAAGGGTGAGCTGCGGTAGGTGACGTTGTGCTTGCCCTTCTCGATCCGCCTCGTCATGAGGAGTCCGAACCGTTCATCGTCATCGATGAGGAGGATCTTTGCCATTAGTGTACCGTCACCGCAGCAGTAGGAGTCGCAGTAGGAGTCGCAGTAGGAGTCGATGCCGACTTGGCAAGGTAGGCCGGCAGAGACATGGTGAACACCGACTCCACTCCGGGCTGACTGGTGGCGGTGATGGTCCCCCCGAGCATCTCACAGAGCTTCTTGGTGATGGTCAGACCGAGTCCGGTGCCTCCGAACTTCCGCGTCATCGAGTTGTCTGCTTGATGGAACGCTTCAAAGATGCGGGCGAGCTGCACTTCGGTCATTCCCACACCGGTGTCAGCGACGACAAACTGTACCTCAGAGGGCGCTCCTTCTACCCCATTGGGAGTGCGCGACACCCGCAGAGAGACAGCTCCGGCAGTCGTAAACTTGGCTGCATTCCCAAGTACGTTGACCAGAATCTGGCGCAGCTTGGTCTTGTCTGTCTCCATCGTTCCTAGCAGCTCGGGACAGTCTACCTCTAAGCGGTTGTGATTTTTGGTGACAAGGGGGGCTACCGCCGCAATCGCCTCATCGACGACCGAGCGCAGCTGCAGCCGCTCGACCCGCACCTCCATCCGCTTGGCCTCGATCTTCGACAGATCCAAGATGCTGTTGATAAGCTCCAGCAGGTGTCGACCGGCGGTCTGGATGCGGGTCAGGTCGCTTGCCAGCTCGTCGTTGCCACCATCTTGGGCGTCTTCCAGCAGCAGCTCGCTATAGCCGATGATGGCGTTGAGCGGAGTGCGCAGCTCATGGCTCATGTTGGCCAAAAAAGCGCTCTTGGCCTGGCTCGCGGCTTGCGCAGCATCGCGGGCCGCCAAGATCTGTTCGTAGTAGACCGCATTCTTCAGGGACGTTCCGACCTGCGCCGCCAGCAGATGGAGCACGGTCACCCGATCCGCTGTGAACGCGCCGGCAGTGAGGCTGTTTTCCAGATACAGCACCCCGAGCGGCTGGCCTTGCTGACGAATCGGCAGACACAGCACCGAGCGCGGCTTGTGACGCAGCAGGTATTCCGGCTCACAGCGCGCGGCCAGCTCTGTGGGGTCACTTAAGACCACTTTGTCGCTGCTGCGATGGACATAGCGCACCAGCTGTTGGGGCAGGCGATCGGACTGTGACAGCGCGGTGCTGGACATCGGGCCGCTGTCAACCGGGCCCACCGGCAGCTCTTTGAGGATTCGCAGCTCCCCATCGCGCTCCAGCAGCAGGACGCCGCGATCGGCTCCGGCATTTTCGAGCACGATCCGCATGATGGCGTCGATCAGTCGGCCCAGCTCGACTTCGGCGGAAAAGGCCTGGGCGGCTTTGATGACCGAGAGCAGCTCGAGCTTTCCGGCATCCACGTTGTGCAGCGGCTGGGCCAAGCTGTCTGGGTCGGCGGCGCTGGCCGCACTGGGAAACAGCGTCGTGGTCGTGACGGCGGGGAGCTTGCGCAGGATGGCGGTCGCTCCCCAGCGAGCGTACGCCTCGGCGGCATCACGCAAGTAGGCGCGAGCCAGGCGGCTGTGTCCACAGGCTCCATGAAAGGTCGCGGCGCGCTGGGCAATCAGTCCCTGGTCCGCCACAAAGCCGGCGGTCACTGCATGCTCCAGCGCTTTGTCATATAACGATAGCGCTGTGTGGGAATCGCCCTGGAGGCGCGCTAGCTCGGCATCGATAAGCAGGAGCTTGTGCTGATAGGTTGCGGGACAGCCGCTTGCCCACTCGGCCAGCTTGCCGCGCAGGTGGGTAAGCTCTGCGCCGTGTTCGGGCGAAAGCTCGCTGGGAGAGGTCAGGCTCGCTGCTGCGGCCAGCGCGTGGTGAAAGACCATGTCGCTGACAAAGTAGAACGCGGCGCTTGGGGCGGGACCGAGGCTGCGGGCAAAGGCTGCGGCCTCTTGGAACGCTCCGGCATGCAGCAACAAAAGGAGCCGCGCCGACCGATGATAGTTGAGGGGAAAGCTGAGCTTGGCGCGATCCAGCTCACGGGCAAAGCCAGCTTCGTCAAAGCCTTCGCCGCTCAGCGAGGTAAGCGCACGGGTCCGTCCGCGCAGCGCCTCACACACCCGCAGCACCACGGTCTGCGCCGCCTTGGACGAGGTCACCCGGGTCCGCTCCATCAGCCGCAGGTAGCGCTGGGTTTCCTCGGCCAGCTCGTCAAGCGGCTCGCCCATCGACAGCCGCAGAAGGAGCATGTGACTGCACGCATAAGAAAGGAAGATATAGTCGCCGCTCTGCTGACCCGCTGCAAACGCCCGCTGGAGGTAGGCCAGGATCTCGGGAATCGGCTTGCGAAAGTGGCTGTAGGAACCGATGACAAAGTTGAGCCGACAGACCAGCTGGGTGCCGCCGCGCCGATCATTGAGCAGTAGCCCCAGCTCGCCGAGCGCCGCCGCTTCATCTTGCCGGTTCAGTCCCGTCGCCAGGTGCATGCCGTACAGCACGTAGCCGTAGGCCGACTCATCGGCGTGACCGTGGACCAGCGAGACACGGGCCTGCGTCGCCGCCACCAGCGAAAACAGCGCCGGCTGGTTGAGGTTCGCGGGGGCCAGCATCGCGGTCAGGATCTTCAGCGCCGCATGGCGGTCGGGGTCGAGCAGCTCGGGCGCGCGCAGCAGCGTCTCCGTCGTCCGTCCGGCGAGCAGCTGGGCGACCTCGCGATGGGCCACTTGCGCCGCCTGCCACCGCGCCGCGTCGTCTTCCGGGAAGCACACCCCAAGTGGCAGCAGCGCCTGCAGTCCCACCTGCAGCGCCGTCATCGCCTGCCCGCGTGACACCAGCACCGACATCTTGAGCTCGCACACCTGCGCCCGCAGCATGCTGGGCAGCGACTGAGACTCCAAGATGCCGAGGACCGCTTCGGCACGCTCGAACCGACCACACAGATACGTACATTCCGCCAGCTCGAAGTGCAGCTCGAACGCCAGCTGCGGAGCCTGCGCCCCGCTTGCCACGCCCGCCACGCCCGCCACGCCCGCTTGACCCAGCAGCTCGACGCCGGCTTCCAAGAAGTTGGTGGCCGACTCATACGCCGCCGAGCGCTTGGCTTTCTGTCCGGCCCATAGGTTCAGCTGTGCCAGGTGAAGCTGCTCGCTCGGCTCGGTGATGAGCGCCCGTCCGACGTTCAGGTGCTCCACCACCTCGAGAACCTGCTCGGCCACCGTCGCCTTTTGTTCGGCTTGGGCCAGCAAGCGCCGTCCGATCTGGAGGCGCAGCGTCGGCAGCTCCGACTCCTCAATCATCGCGTAGGCTGCTTGGCGGACCCGGTCGTGCTGGAAGCGCAGCGCGACATCCGGGGGATCGGTGACTTCTTCGTCGAGCAGCAGGCGATAGCTGGCATCGAGCGGCACCACAATGTCGCGCTCGATCGCCGACCACAGCCCGCGCAGCACCGCCCCTTCTTGCTGGCCACTCGCCGCCGCCAGCTGGCGCGTCGTCAGCTGGGTGCCCAGACACGCCGCAATCTGGAGCAGCGCCTGCGCCGACCGACTGAGCCGCCGCATCTCCCCGAGGAGCAGATCGACCGCGCTCTCGGGCACGCCCGCCGCGTCGATCGCCGACAGGTCCCAGTACCAGGCCCCGATGCTGCTGTTCCACCACAGCAGGCGCCGATGATGGAGCAGCCGCAAGAACTCGCGCACGAAGAACGGGTTGCCTCGGGTGCGGCGAAACAGCTCGGCGGCCAGATCCGCGACCACCGACTTCGGCTCGGACAGCGTCTCGGCGACCAGCTCGACGACGTGCTCTTCTTGCAGCGGCAGTAGCTCGATCGTCTGGGCCCGCGCCCGTCCTGACTCCAGCGCCTGCAGCGTGCTGCGCAGCGAGTCGGCGATAGGGTCCGCTTGCTCGCGCAGCCCGGTGATCAGCAGCAGGTAGGCAGTCTCGGTCTGGGTTGCCAGCGACGCCAGCAGCCGCAGCGAGGCCGAGTCCGCCCACTGCAAGTCATCGAGAAACACCACCAGCGGATGGCCCTGCCGCGCAAACACCGCCAAAAACGTCAGCAGCACTTGCTCTAGGCGGTTCTGCGCTTCCGCTCCCGAGCCGGCGGGCACGGGCTTTGGCTGCGGCCCGACAATCCGCTCCACCGACGGAATCGCCTCGGCCAGCACCGGCAGACCCGAGCCCAGCGCGTCCACCACCCGCTTCTGCCACGTCTTTTCTAGCGACTCAGGACAGCCCAGCACATAGCCGACCAGCGACGCGAGCGTCTGTAGCAGCACCGCAAACGGCGCGCCTCGGTTGTACTGGTCGTACTTGCCCGCGATGTAGTGGCCGCGACGGCTGGCCACCTGCCGCAGCAGCTCTTGCACCAGCGATGACTTGCCGGTGCCACTGCCGCCGCGCAGGGTCACACACTCGAGCCCTCCTTTGGCGGCGCGGGCCAGCGCTTGTTCGAGAGCCTGTAGCTCGGCGGTACGTCCAACCTGCCGCTCGGGCAGTCGGAACACCGCTTGACGGTCGCGCTCGCCGGGCGTGAAGGACTCGGTCAGCTGGCCGGTCTGCGCAAACTCGCGAATCAAGCTGTCCAGGTCGAGCAGCAGCCCCTGCACCGTCTGGTAGCGATCGTCGGCATCTTTGCACAGCAGCCGCGCCACCACGTTCGACAGCACCGGCGGCAGCGCGGGATCAATCGTCGCCAGGCTGGGCGGTGGCTGCGCGATGTGACAGTGGACCAGCTCGATCGGATCACGGGTGGGAAACGGCAGCCGTCCGGTGAGCAGCTCGAAAAACACCGTCCCCAGCGCATACAGATCGGAGCGCTGATCGATGCTGCGGTTCATGCGACCGGTCTGCTCGGGCGCCATGTAGGCCAGCTGTCCGGCCAGCTCGCTGTCAGCGCGATAGACCGACGCTTCCTGGGCCAGCACCGACGCAATCCCCAGGTCGAGCAGCCACGCCGTAGATCGCTCGGGATGGACCCAGATGCTGCGCGGCGACAGGTTTTTATGCACGATTCCGGCGGCATGCAGCACCGCCAGCGCTCCACAGATTCCCCGCGCCAGCTGGAGAAACTGCCCCACCCCGACCGCTGCGCCCGCCGTCAGCTGGCCGAGCGGCAGACCGCCCAGGTCTTCCAGCAGCAGCCCGGTGCGATCGGCTTCGCTGTGCAGTCCCCAAATCGGCAGCGTCCCATGTCCCGAGAGCCGCTGCGCGATGCGCTGCTCATGCCGCAGCTCGGCGATGCGACGGCGGCTGCTGACCGGCGCCACTTTCAGCACCACGCTGCGCGAGTCCACAAGCGTCACGCCGCGATAGATGGAGAGATCTCCTTCTTCGCGGACGAGCTCTCGCAGATCAACCCCGAACAGCTGCAACTAGGCCCCCCAGCCTCACGGCGGCTTTGCTTGAACTTGGCGAGGATGCGAAGGCGACTACAGGCCCGGCATCGTGACGTAGCTGGGACTGGCCTTGATGCGCTCGACCCAGGCCGCGACGTTCGGATACTCAGCCAGCGAGATCTGCCCTTGATGCGCCAGTCCAACATACGGAAACACCGCAAAGTCGGCGATCGTTGGCCGCTCTTCTTCCAGGAACGTCCGTCCCGTAAGGTGCCGATTCAGCGCGCCGAGCAGGTTGTGCGCGATGCCCTGCGCCAGCGCCAGATCGTTGCCGAGCTTGAGCAGAAAGTGCAGCCGCGCCAGGTGCGGACCGTGATGGCACTCGCTCGCGGCGATCGACAGCCAGCGAACCACGCGCGCCATCTTCACCGGGTCACTTGGCAGATACTTCTCGCCGTCGTACGTGCGCGCCAGATAGACCAGGATCGCCTGCGAGTCGCTGATCACCGTGTCTCCATCGACGAGCACCGGCACCTGACCCAGCGGATTGAGCGCCAAGAACTCTGGCTGCTTGTGCGCCCCGACGAGCAGATCGACCAGGACTTCCTCGTAAGGCAGCCCAAGCGCCGACAGCAGCAAGCGGACTTTGTGACAGTTTCCCGACAGCGGATGGCCGTACAGCTTGATCGACATCTGGTTCTCCTTAGGTGGTGCTGGTTGGTTGGGGTTGCGGCGCTTTCGTTACGTGGGCGCGCTCGGCGTTTTGAGCAATAGCTCATCGAACTCGACCACATTGCCGTCGGGATCGCGAACAAAACAGATCACCCGTCGCCGTCCGACTTGCAGCGGTCCTTCGGTGATGGCAATCCCCAGCTCGCGCATCCGCGCCATTACCTGCGTCAAGCTATCGACGACCAGCGCCAGGTGCGTGATCCCCGGCAGCCGCACCGACTCATCCAGCAGGACGTTGTGGGCCTTCGGCTGCGCCGCCGCGTTGTAGATGAGGTTGATGCGCACTCCGCTCGTCGTCACCATGCTCAGGGCGCGGTGCTCTTCCCACTCTTCCTCGGGCTCTAGCTCGAAGCCGAGCAGCTGATAGAACGCGATCGCGCGGGAGCGATCGGTGACGCGAATTCCCACATGATCGTACGCACAAATGTCGAATCCAGACATCACCGCCTCTTCCCCAATGCCGCTACGTTATCGAGATAACCAGAAGCGGACAAGACTTCTCTGCGAGGAATGAAAAGACCCACTCCGACGGGAAAAAGCCGAGATCAGTGCCGGCCCGCCAAGATTCCATACCGTCGGCTCAGGCCGTAGCCGGGGT
>WBZP01004334.1_pt1 | contig 14826 bp, 3 predicted proteins | sample 5204301 | NCBI WGS metagenome assembly WBZP01 (sample SAMN12412401, study PRJNA552823) | activated sludge metagenome | isolation source: activated sludge from nitrification reactor of wastewater treatment plant... | place: USA: Pennsylvania | collected 2017 | reverse complement strand
TTTCAGCCGAAGCATTCCGGCCGATCCGGAGATCAAAGGCGTGATTCTCTCAGGTTCCCCTTTTTCCGTCAATGACCCATCCGCGCCGGTGATCAATATCGATGCCATCCGAAAACAATGGCCGGTATTGGGTATCTGTTATGGCGCACAGCTCACGGCCAAACTGGCCGGCGGATCCGTGGCCAAAAGTGATAAACGGGAATATGGAAGGGCTTCCCTGCAACTGGTGGGGCAAGACCCCCTGTTTGCCGGTATCAGTAACCCCTCGCAGGTTTGGATGAGCCATAGCGACAGTATCAAAGAGATCCCCGCCGGTTTTGACATCCTCGGGAAAACCGACAGCATACCGGTTGCCGCTTTTGGTAACCGCCACTCCGGCCAGCATCCCATTTTTGGATTGCAGTTCCACCCCGAAGTATATCATTCTTCGGAAGGTAAAACGATCATTAAAAATTTCCTGGTAGATGCCTGCGGTTGTTCACAAGACTGGACGCCCGCTCATTTCATCACCGACACCGTTTCCGCATTAAAGAAACAATTGGGCAACAGCAAAGTGGTCATGGGCCTGAGCGGCGGGGTCGACAGCACCGTAGCCGCCACGCTGATCCATAAAGCCATCGGAGATAACCTGTACGGGATTTTTGTTGACAATGGCGTATTGCGCAAGAATGAATTCGAGGAAGTACTCGCCACCTATAAAAAAATCGGGCTGCACGTGATCGGAGTCGATGCCAGCGAACATTTTTACACGCTGCTCGCAGGCAAATCGCTGCCGGAAGATAAAAGAAAGACCATCGGGAAATGTTTTATAGAAGTGTTTGATAAGGAAGCTAAAAAACTGGATGGAATTGAATTCCTGGGCCAGGGCACCATCTACCCCGATGTGATCGAATCCGTATCCGTTCACGGGCCTTCCGTCACTATCAAATCGCATCATAATGTCGGCGGGCTCCCCGATCAGATGAAACTGAAACTCGTTGAACCACTGCGATACCTCTTCAAAGATGAAGTGCGCCGCATCGGCCTGGAACTGGGAATCCCGGCAGATATGCTCAACCGTCACCCGTTCCCCGGTCCCGGTCTTGCCATACGTATACTTGGCGAAGTCACCCAGGAAAAGGTTGCCCTGCTGCAGGAAGCCGATCACATCTTCACTTCCCTTCTCAGGAAACACAACCTCTACCAGGAAGTATGGCAGGCCGGCACGATCCTGCTCCCCGTAAAAAGCGTCGGGGTCATGGGCGATGAAAGAACCTATGAATACACGATTGCCCTAAGGGCCGTAACTTCCGTAGACGGCATGACGGCCGATTGGGCACAGCTGCCTTATCATTTCCTGGCCGAAGTATCCAATGAGATCATCAATTCCGTCAGGGGCATTAACCGGGTAGTGTATGATATCAGCAGCAAACCGCCGGCTACCATCGAATGGGAATGATAAAGTATCGTTAACAAATCAAGCCGATTAATTCACGACAGTGTCGCATAGTCGAAGCCTAAAATTGTTCACCACATGAAAAAGTTCATCGCCTGGTTACCCGGACTGATCATCCTGGTTCTGTTGACCCCCACCAGGTCAATGGCACAAGACAGTCATTCGCTGAAAACATACCGGGTAGGCATATTCGCACCCATTTACCTTGACTCAGTGGCCAAAGGCGGCATTTACCAGTATGGGAAAAGCTTCCCGCGATTTACTGTGCCGGGTCTCGATTTTATGCAGGGCGCCATGGTTGCGCTCGACAGCATGCCCCTCTATAACGCACGCATCGATGCCAGGCTTTATGATTCCAAATCTAAAACGGAAACCCTGGACTCACTGGAATCAAGACTGGAACTGGACAGCCTCGACCTGATCATTGGCGCCGTGAAAGACGAAGAATACCTGCAGCTCTCGGGGATCGCCAAAAAGAAACATATCCCGTTCATTTCAGCCACCTATCCTAACGATGGCGGCATTACAGGCAATCCATTTCTCGTAATCCTAAACTCCACCCTGAAAGCGCATTGTGAAAGCATCTATGATTTTTTATCAAGAGAACATGTGAAAGATAACATCATACTGGTTAAGCAAAGCGGTGTGCAGGAAGATAAGGTTGCAGGATATTTCAACCAGTTGCATGACGCAGACTGGGGCGGCTCCGTCAAATTCAAAACCTTTCATACCGACAGTAATTTTCACGCCCTGAAAACAATCCTGGACAGTAACCGCACCAATGTGATCATCGGAGCCAGCCTCGATGAAACATTCGCAGCTAACCTCGCCATAACTGCTTCTTCCCTCCATTCAAAATATAAAACCAAACTGATCGGCATGCCCAACTGGGAAACATTTGCCTCATTCGTCAACCCCAAAAAAGCAGTCGTTTCAGATTTTCCCGTGTACGTCACGAGCCCCTATTTCAATTATAAAATAGATTCCTTCAGTAAACTACTACAGGATGTTTACCTGAAAAAATACAAGGGCAAACCATCCGATTATGCTTATAAAGGTTTTGAAACCGTATTTGTGTTTTGCAAATTACTGACGATGTATTCAGACGACATGCTGAACCACCTGAATGAATATCCTTACAAGATATTTACCGAATACCGTTTCAAGCCCGTATTGCAGGGAAAGCAAAACGGCAACCCTGATTATATCGAGAACAAACACCTGTACTGGATAAAGATCCTGAATGCTGTTCCGGCCAGGGCCTGGTAAGAGAAAGCATGATGATAGTAATACATTAAGGGGCGGCAATTAGTGCCGCCCCCTTTTTTGTATATGTGGTTTGAGGTTACTGAGGTTCAAACAAACCCTTCATTATAGCTTGATAAGCTTTTGCACCGTCCGGTGTTCACCTTGCGTGATCTCCACAAAGTATGTTCCCGGTTGAATGTCGCCACCCATCGAACGAAGGGCTTCAGGCATCATGGTCATGCGCTTGATCTCCCTGCCATCGAAGCTGATGACCCTTACCTGGATCTGCTCGCGGTCTTTGCCGTTCACCTGGATGTTGAACACATCCCTGGTCGGGTTCGGGAAAATATTGCATGTCCATTCCTCACTTTCGTCTCCAATGACTTCCTGTTTACCGTCTGTTGGCAAAGCACTGAATGTTTCTTTACCATTGATCGGGCAGGCCGGCAACCTGACGATGAGTGACCTGGTGGGGCCTGAATTACAATCATTCAAACCGGTTGCGTTCACACGGCCCGTGATGGCTGTTGATACATAACTAACGGTGATGGATGTGGTACCTTGTCCGCTCAGAATGGTTCCTCCCGTGGGCACCGTCCATTGAATGGTGTTGGTATTACCTGGCATAGCGGGCAGTGTATAACTGAGTACCCTGTTCGGGCATGCGCTAACCTCCGCGATGGTCATTATACCTGGGATCGACGGTTTTGGCCTTAATACCCTGAGTGTGCGCGTACCACCGGCTCCGCAGTTGTTGGATGCATTGACCCTGATATAGGATGTCACAAACGATGCATCGATGGTAACGTTGATGCTGGTTGTTCCTTGTCCGCTCACCAGGTTCATACCTTGTGGCAGTACCCATGTATAGGATGTGGCAAAATTGACTGGTGCGATAGAATATGTGAGTACCGTATTGGTTCCAACATAAGAACAAATATTGGTTTCACCGGTTATTCCACCCGGGCGACCCGGCAGGGTCCTGTAAATATTAACCGATCTTGGGGCCCTCTTACCGCAATTGGAATTGGCAGTTACTTTTATAGCTCCCCTGGTGAATGTCTGATCATATGTGACATCGATACTATTGGTACCTTGTCCGCTTACCATCGCCATACCTGTGCCACCGATGGTCCAGGTATAGGATGTTGCATATTGAACAGGATCTACACTGTATGTTACATTGCCCTGGTTGATGTATTCGCACACATTCAATGGGCCATTAATAACCGCAGGGATCGCAGGCACATTCTTCCTCACTTCCAGTACGCTGTTATCGCTGCTGCAACCATTCGGCCCTATCGCTGCAACCCGGATCCAGTTATTTGTAAATGATACCTGGTTATTCATCAGGGTCTGGATGCTGACGGTTCCTTGTCCGGATACGATTCCAATTCCTACTGGCATTGTCCAGGCATAAGCCACCGCTCCAGAAACAGGGCTGATAGAATAATTGACCTGGGTATTGGTACCAATATAAATACAAGCGTCTGTAGGTCCGCTGATGGAACCCGGAACAGCCGGAGGAGTTATATCCTGTGTGATGTTGATGTTTTCCTGATCGGTACAACCGTTAGCGGCTGTTACGGTAACGGTATACGTTCCCGGTGCGCTGATATTAGCTGTTGCGTTAGTGCCTAAGCCGCCATCCCATGAGTACGTGCCTCCGCCGGTTGCCATTACATTGATGCCGGTCAGGATACAGGTCAGGTTGGTTGAACCTGAGAGGTTGGTGATACCGGCCGTCGGAGCCGTGGTATTCTGTGTGATCGTAACACTTTCCTGGTCGGTACAACCGTTGGCAGCCGTCACGGTTACAGTATATGTACCCGGAGACATGATGAGTTTATTGGAACCGGATCCCAATCCATTATTCCAGTTATAAGATACTCCGCCCGAAGCGCTGACTTCAATGGCCGTAACGGTACAGGTGAGTTCAGATGTTCCGCTGAGATTGGTAATGACCGCGGTTGGCGTATTGATATCCTGTGTGATCTGTATCTGGGCCTGGCTGGTACATCCGTTACTACCGGTTACGGTTACGGTGTATGTTCCCGGGCTGCTGATATTCTTATCGGCTCCGCTGCCTAAACCATTATCCCAGGCATAGCTGACACCGCCGGTGGCAGACACGCTGATGGCCGTGGTGTTGCAGTTCAATTCCGTACTGCCTGTATGGTTGGTGATACCGGCCGTCGGCGCGGTAATATCCTGTGTAATGGTGATGCCTGCTGAAGCAGTACAACCATTGCTGCCAGTAACGGTTACGTTATAGGTACCCGGGCTGCTGATTGATTTTGTATCCCCGCTTCCTAAGCCGTTATCCCAGTTGTATGAAACACCTCCCGTTCCCGTCACGCTGATCGAAGTTTGTGAACAGGTGAGTACGGTCGTTCCGCTGTTATTGGTGATACCGGCAGTTGGTAACTGCAGGAATGTGATGTTAACGTCATCCTGGGCTGAACAGTTGCCGTTGGTGACGGTCCAGCGTAATACGTACGCTGTTCCGGATACACCGTTGAATGTGGTGCCAGGGTTATTGATGTCCACGAAAGAACCACCGGAACCGCTCAAAACAGACCATGCGCCTGAACCAAATGCCGGGGTATTGGCATTCAAAGTCACCGATGTAAGTCCGCAGGTAGCCGTACCCGTTTGGTCAGGTCCCGCATTGGCCGTAGTGAATGTTGCACAATCCTCCCCTATTTGAAATTCGCCGTATCCGTTGATGGCCGTAGCCTGCGTGGACGTAGCAGTGCGTGTGCCCACCGTTGTATTAGTCCATGAGCCGCCACTATACCTTTTTATGATAAAATTGGCTGGTGTTGTGGAAGCATCGATATCACCTGAACCGGGTGTTGGTCCTACAAAATTAAAGGTGGCCGAGTATCCCGGTGTTGCCGGCAGTATACCTGAACTGCTGAGGGTCCAGTAACGGTTGACCGTCCTGCTTTGCCACAATGATGAGCTGGCAACCTGGGGATGGTCTCCCGCCGTTGTACTGGCTGTCAGGGTTCCTCCCGTTGTAATAGCGGTGGTATATGCTATGGTTACAGGCGTATAATTGCTGGCATCGCCAATGGGGAATGTACGTGTAGGCGTTCCTGTAGGCATCGTCCAGGCCAGGTTGCCATTTACATATTTACCCGCGCCTGCTCCCGAAACGGTTACTCCCGAAGCCAGCGTGATCGTGTTGGCGCCGGTACTGATCGATCCATTGGAGAAAGTGAGTGCGTTGGTGGTACCATTCACACTAACATTTCCGGTAAGGCTTACGCCCGATGAATTATTGATGGTCAGGTTATTGAAAGCGAATGCCGGAATATTCTGAGAACCTCCGGTTCCGTTAAAACTAACCGTACTTCCCGTATTGGTATAAGAGGTGGCCCCGCCTGCCGGGCTAAATGTACCCGCAATACCAATGGTGCCGGAATTGGCCAGGGTGATCGTCCTGGTTCCGTTCAGCGAAGTGGTGAGGTTTCCGTAATTCTGTGCCGATATCGTTTGATTGCCCGATCCGTTATAATCTACCGTACTACTGGCACCCAGAGAATTGGTGCCAAAACCGGTTGGAAAAGCACTGGTAGTGCCACCGAGTTTGAGGAAGGCGCTGTTGGCCACCTCAAGTGTGCGTGAGGCATTGCCCGCAATGGCAAAACCGCCATTGTTCAGGGTGCCGCTTTGTACACGCAGGTTTCCTGTTACATTACCGGTTGTGATGGCAGCGGCCAGGGTCGCTCCCGTACCACCCGTAGTATTTACGTGCAGGTTATGATAAGCGCCCGCACCAAAAAAGTTGATCGTTTGGGATGAGGCGTTATCGGCATAGTTAAAGATACTTCCTGCTGTTCCGGCTGTCAGCGTTGCGTTGGCCGAGCCGGAAAGAGTTCCTTTTAAGTTGATGGTTGATGCACCGCCAGACATAATGATGACCTTTGTCAGTGTATTCGTTCCCGCAATACTAATGCCTCCATTGGCATTCAGGGTACCTGTTGTCAGTACGATCTGACTGATCCGATTGTTCTGTGTGGCTGTACCGGCCATCGTCACTGCGCCACTGACTGTGGCCGAACCGGCATTGATATTCCATGCTTTGGTAGCATTTCCTGTGGGCTGGTTCAGGGTAACCGCCCCATTGACGGTCAGCACACTTGAACCACCATGGGTGAGTGAACTGGCTGAACCGCCGGCGGTAAAGCTCAGCGATGAACAGGTATTGCTGTTATTCATCGTGGTGGCGGAACCGTTATCTATGACAAGGGCCGCAAATGTCGTGCTGTTTGTACCCCCGATGGACTGTGTTGTACCACTAAATGTGGTCGTTGAAGCACCGGCAGTAAATGAACCGTTGTTCGTCCAGGTTCCGTCTAAGGTGATATTGAAGTTACTGGCTGATGTACTCAGCGTACCCTGAGAAATAAGTATATTTCCGGTAATCGTTGTAGCAGCGCTGAGCGTGACAGTGTTTGCATTGTCAATGGTCAGGTTGGCTGGTGTATTTTGTGTCAGGCCGTTACCAGTAACCTGGTTGGCGCTGCCATTGTATATATAATTGGCACCCGATGAATAAGTCCTTGTGCCTGTAACCTGAATATTTCCGGTTGCACCAGTTGTTGTGATACCTACGGCAGACGTCACACCCAGGGTGCCGCCATTGGAAACAGTGAAAGAACCGCCACCCGACACAACCGTTGAAGCGGTTGCCATTTGCAAGGTTGCCCCGTTATTGACATTAAAATTAATCGCATTGGAAATAGTTGAACCGGATGTATAGGTTTGTGATGCGGTACCGTCGAAATTGATGGTGTTGGTTCCGGAACCCGTTTCGGTTAATACGCCTGCACTCGCAGTGAAATCACCGGCCACATTCAAAGTGGAAGAACCGGAATTACCATTCATATTTAATGTTCCACCGGTCAGTGAAAAATCACCGGCCACATCAACGGTCCAGGTATTGGAACCCGAGGTTCCCCCAATATAAAACGTACCTCCTGTTTGGCTGAAATTTCCTCCAACTGTCAACACATCGGAAGCACCGCTATTAGACAAGCGAAGAGATCCTGATCCGGTACTGCTGACGGTCATATTACCATTTACGGTGGTCAGGTTGGCCGCAAGGGATAGGTCGGCGGTTTGGTTGGTTGAATTCCAGGTGAAGTTGCCGAATGGTTGGTCAAATGTGGTATTCGTTGGTAAGGTTGAGATAACGCCGGTTACACTGCATGTAGAAGCTGCATTCCAGGTTGCCGTTGGTATACCACTTCCATCACGGTTATGAATATAAGTACCTCCGGAATTGAATGCCAGTGTTCCCGTTGTGGTAATTGCACCTGCACCTCCGGTCAGTTCCAAAGTACCATTAACGGTAAAGTCTGTGCCTGAGCCATTAGCGATGGTCAAAGTTACATTGTTCACCGTGACCTTTCCTGTTGAAGCCACGGTCACCTGGTCAACCGATACGTTAGCCGTAACCGTTATGGTATGGCCTGCCTGTATGGTGATGGCGCCGCTGGCATTGGTGGGCGTACCCTGGCCGCCGGTGGGCGTTACCCAGGAAGAGCCGTTATACCGCTCCCAACTGGCCAGCGAGTTCCAGTTACCTGTTGCAACAGCCGACCGGTAATCGCCCGGCGCCTGTGAAAATGTTTCGCCCGCTGCTAATAAAAGCAACGAAAGCATCATCAATCGGATCGTTTGGGGTACTGAGAAATTCATAGTGATTGGATTGTGTATTTAAAAGAAAAATGTTTGAATGTTTAAAAACTTCTATTTAAGAAAACCCATTTATTCATTTAACGGAACGTTACAACTATTGATCCTGGTTGGCGGGTTCCCTAGCTGCATGGATCCATGACCCGGCACTGCCTTGCACAAAGCCGTTCGAGTGCCCGGATCAAATAGTAAAAGACCTGTCATATTGATATTGATTATGGCTAAAACGGATAAAACACACCCGTATATCCATTAAATAACGAATAGATATGTATTTTATTTCAACAGAGGGCATTTTATTCCGCTGAAATTTGCCGGTCTGAGAAAAATATTATTGCCTAAATATTTGAATAGCAATTATTTAGACAAACCGGCATTAACCAGTCATTCACAAATTGATGTACTAAAACCTACAGGTGTGGTAGATAGTAGTTATTATATATCTGTTGTAAAAAAGAAAGCTCACCGTAGTCTAAGAGTAAAAAAGAAAAGCTCTCCGTAGTCTAAGAGTAAAAAAAAGCTCTCCGTAGTCTAAGACTACGGAGAGCTTTCTATTCAATTTAAAATTTATTATAGCTTGATCAGTTTCTGAACCAACCTGTTATTACCCTGCAGCAATTCCACAAGGTATGTACCTGCCTTCAGGTCGTTACCAAATGATTTCAGATTGTCGGGCATTACGAGGATACGCTTCAGTTCCCTGCCCTGCATATCCAATAACCTGACGGTAACCTGGCTATTCTTATCATTACTGATAACCTTGAGGTTAAATTCTGAAATGGATGGGTTTGGATACAGCTGAGCCTGGAATGTTTCAACGGTTGACGTTGATCCTCCCTTTGTGAAAATAACGGGCGAGTTACCTGGCATTTTCTCTTCAGGCGGGCATGCCGGGATCAAAATCGGCAGGGATCGTATTACGCTGCTTCCACAGTTATTCACCGATTGGGCAGTTACTGTGCCAACAACCGAAGTTGACGGGTACTCAATGGAAATACTATAAGCACCCTGGTTAACAACAGTTCCGCCGGCTGGATAGGTCCAGTTCACAGTCGTTGCATTGGCAGGCATGCCAGACAACGAGTAGGAATAAATGCGGTTAGGACAAGCCGTTGTTTGGATCACATCAATCACACTTGGCGTAGCCGGGCTTAACGTGGCTACAGTCAGGTTCCTTGGCAGGCTGGTGCCGCAACCATTGCTGGCCGTAACACTCATTAGGCCGCCAGTATATCCTGCCGGATATGTGAATGATACAGAATTAGTACCCTGGCCTGTCAGACCGATCACTCCGGAAGGCAGGTTCCAGGTATAGCTCGTAGCGGTAGGCTGCTGGCCAACAGTATATGTAGCCGCAGTTCCATTTGGAGCAATGTTGGTGCAGACATTCACCGGTCCACCGATGAGACCTGGCGTAGCAGGGTTAGCACGGGTGATCGTCAGGGCACGTCCGCCGCTGGTTCCGCAAGGATTAAATGCCTGAACCGTAATATTGCTGGTGGTGAATCCGCTGGTAAACGTTACCGTTACTGTTGTGTCATTGATACCCAGTCCGTTCGGATGAGTAATGGTTGTGGTTCCAGACTGTGCATTCCAGATATATCCTGAAGCACCGGCCACTTTTGGAATGGTATATGTAATAGCTACATTGGTACCAAGGCTTGGGCACACATTGGTTGTGGAAGCCACGATCGGCTGAGGTGTACTTGGCGTCTGTGCCTGCAGGTAATAGATGACCAACGGGCTGACACCGCAGGCCGACACGGCCCTTACACGGAGTTGCTTATTGGGATGTGCCGTGAAACCACCCGCAAATGAAAGCGTTATCGTTCCAACACCCGGGTTATTGGTTTGGCTAACCAGGGTTACATTCGGAGGTAAGGTCCAGTTGAAGCTGGTTGCACCTTCTGCCACGGCGGTATAGGTTACCTGTGCAGGCGTACCCACATATTGGCAAACATTGACCTGTCCGCTCACTACCGGCAAATCACCGCTTGCCACGATCAGGCTATGAGAGGCTGTTGTTGCGCTGCCACAAGGGCCTGTTGCTGTAACCGTGTAATTATATACACCGGCTGCTGAAGGAATACCGCTGATGGTGAATACACCGGCATTATACACACCGCTTACCCCTGGAGGCAAGCCACTGGCCGTGGCGTTATTTCCGCTACCGCCAATGTTATATACGATAGCGCCAATCGGGTTACCAAGACATAATGATTGATCAACAGAACCTGAACCCAGTGCTATAGTGGCATCAGATGTTACAGTTACTGTTCCGTTGAGTGTTGGGTTTACGCAAGGACCTGTTGTAAAGACAGTATATCCAAATACACCGCTTTCTGTCGGAGTACCGGAAATGGTCAGTACACCGGCATTGAAATTGGAGTTAAGGCCGGCTGGCAAACCTACAACATAAGCTGAAGTGGCTGTACCACCGGTTTGATAGGTGATATTGGTGATCGGTGTGTTGATGCAAAGCGTTTGTGCTTCTGTTCCTGCTGATGAAGACAAATCAAGGGTTGCATTACCCGTTACCGTGATGACACCGCTGAGTGAAGGGTTTACACAAGGGCCGCCAGTTGTTGTAACAGTATAAGAGAATGTACCTGAAACGGTAGGTGTACCGCTGATAGTAAATACTCCGGCATTATAGGTTCCAGTAACACCCGCCGGTAAGGCCCCCGCGGTGATGGAAGCACCTGTGGCGGTACCACCAATGCTATAGGTAATATCCGTGATGGCATTGTTGATACAAAGTGTCTGTGCATCGGTCAGTTCAGCAGATGTCAGCGAAATGCTGGCATTGTCTTGAACGGTAACTGTTACAGGCAGTGAAGTGGTTGAACAACCATTTACATCTGTAGTTGTAACTGTATATTGGTTCACACCCACGGGCGGGGTAACCGTTGCAGATGGGTTAATATTTGAACCCGAAGGTGATGCCGGGTTGATGCTGGCAGGTCCGTTAAATACGGAGTTGTAGGCACCTGGCTTGGTAATGCTTAAAGACCAGCTTTGAAGCGTACCGGTGGTGAAATTAAAATTATCATCAAATACCCTAAGGGTCCAGCTACCGTTAATAGCGGCTCCGCTTAATGCACTTGCAGGAACTACAGAATTATAATTACCGCCAAATATGGCACCCGTCCTGTCAGGTGCAGTGGTCAATGTACCTTCCATCCGGTAAGTGCCGGTAAATGGTCCGGAATTATTACCGGTTGTTCCGATAATATTGGATGCGCTGGTACTTAATACCGTGTTTGTATAGTTATTATCTGAACCCCCGTTATCTGAAGAGAGTAAGATCGCCTTCGTACCAGACGGATCTACCAGGAAGATATCCAGGTCGCTGATGTTATTGTGTGAAATATTGAGGGTCACTTGCAAGAGATCGGTTGAAGCCAGCGTGGCCGATCCTGCCGAAAGGTTAATGCTGGAGTAGGTGTAAGACCCACTGCTTTCAGGTATGGCCTGAGACGGACTGGCCGATCCGGAATAAACATAATTCAATGCTCCGCCGGAATTGGTTCCGGAAAGAGTGGCCGACTGACCGATGCAAATTGTCGACGGACTGGCTATGAGTGATGCTGAAGGCAACGTATTAACGGAAATAGTTCCGGTAAGCGATGGGTTAGAACAGGGACCTGTTGTGGTTACAGTAAAGTTGAACGTACCCGTTGCAGATGGAGATCCGGAGATAGTGACTACTCCGGCATTATATACACCGGTTACACCAGCTGGCAATCCTGTTACATTAGCCCCGGTACCAGTACCACCCACTGAATAGGTGATATTGGTGATGGCAATGTTTTGGCAAACCGTCTGCGTATTGCTTCCAACAGCAGATGTTAAGGTCAATGTTGCATTGGCCGTCACGTTAATGGTGCCGCTCAATGATGTGTTGATACAAGGCCCGGTAGTGGTTACCGTATAATTAAATGTACCACTCACGTTTGGTGTACCGGAGATCGTGTACACTTTTGTACCGCTGTTATAAACCCCATTAACGCCGGAAGGCAGGCCGGTTACGGTTGCACCTGTTCCACCGCCTCCAACTGTATACTGGATGCTGGTGATACCTGTGTTGATACACCTGGTCTGGTTATCCGTACCTGGCAATGTAGATAATACCAATGTGGAATTGGCATTCACTATGATAGTACCTGTAGCGGTCGGGTTGCTGCATGGGCCGGCGGTATTTACCGTATAGTTGAATGTACCGGAGGCTGTAGGTATACCGCTGATGGTAAATGTTCCGGCATTGTAAACACCCGATACGCCTGCAGGCAAGCCTGTGACACTGGCACCCGTACCCGTGCCGCCAATGGTATAGGTGATATCCGATATGGCATTATTGATACAACGGGTCTGGTTATTTGAACCAGTACCTGATGTAAGGGTTATGGTGGTATTGGCCGTCACATTGATGGTACCATTCAATGAAGGATTGGTACAAGGCCCGGTAGTGGTTACTGTATAATTAAATGTACCGCTCACAGTTGGTGTACCGGAGATCGTGTACACTTTTGTTCCGCTGTTATAAGAACCCGTTACACCCGAAGGCAGCCCGGTAACCGTTGCACCGGTACCGCCACCTCCCACTGTATAGGTGATGTTAGTGATGGCCGTATTGATACATTTGGTCTGGTTATCCGTACCAGCCACTGAACTCAGACTTAAAGTTGAATTACCATTTACTGTACCGCTGCATGTAACGTCTATTCCATTGGCTACACTAAAACCGCCACCTGAAACATTGATATCTTCATTATTATAGTTACCGGTTACAGCATTGGCTTTTAACCGAATCCACACAGTCTTGTTAATAGTACCACCGGTATAAGCTACAGTTGCACTGCCGCTACCAAGAAAACCCGATGTGGCAGAGGTTACAGACACTTCATAGTTGGCTGAAGGAGCAATGGTGATATTACCACTGGCAGGTACCAGCCCTGCCCCATCGATCACAAAAGATTGTGCGGTACCCGCTGTATTCTGACAAGCGGAAAAGCCAGTCAGGCTCACAACATCGGTTCCCAACACTGAACCATTGAAGGTAAAATCGTTGATACTAAATGATCCACCACTTGAATTCCATCCATAAAACCGAAATTCAGATGCGGCTGTTATATTCTGAAATGATGCTCCAGTTAAACTTAGTGTTGTTCCTGTAGAATTCGGCGAACCTATATTGGTTGCAAAAGAACTGCTGGAATGACGAAATGCAAAACTGGTTGGCCCACTTCCTGATCGCTGACCAGTATATACGAAACTACTGAAATTGACATGGTAACCAGTAGAAGGCGTTATGGGGAAACTAAAATAATCACTCGTATTAAGCGATGAACTGCCGGTCCATCCACTTGCATTATACCGGTTATCGGCAGAACTGGAAGACAGTCCTGTTCCCCTGGCAATACCTGTGGAACTTAGGCCATTCTCTAATACCTGCCCAGTCGTGTAAGGACTGGCAGTAATATTAGTACCTGAAATCGGGTTATTGAAAATGGCAGTTTGCGCCAGCGTTTCATTCCCCAGGCAAAACAAGGTTACTAAAAAGATAAGTAACAAACTTTTCCAGTGGTGTACATTCGTTTTCATGTTTCAGTATTTATACGTGATCAATAGCGACTTGGTTGACTATTGGTTTCACCGTCACAGGAAGGCATACACGCAAATTACGTACACACTCTAAAGTGTACATGAATGGATCGTGGTCAGTACCCGATTGAAATACAGCCAAAATCTGCTTAATGCCTTGATGTAATGAAATATTGGTACGGTATTCAGGGGATGATTGGGCACCGGAACCGGCCATAATCTGCAGCCAATCTCATTCCGGCTATATGCTAAAAAATATAAAATCTGGTGTTGAACAGGTCAAACAAGGTATCTAAAGGATGGATAGATTTTACATCCAGGGACTAACCTGGAGGATTTTCATGGAAGAATTGGTACGAAACTCAATGCAAAGTAGTAACTGCATTTGTAAAATGCAAGGCTTTACTAAAAAAAACTTAACAAGCGAATAACAAATGATCTATTGGAGTTTGTTTTTTCTGTACTAAACAACCTGACTGACAGTGCATTTCATATTACATGTTACATTCAAAAAAATGTATCCTACTTCAGTCAATACGCGGAAAATTGTATAAAGCTATCCGTAGTTTATAAAAAAAAGCTATCCGTAGTCTATAAAAAAACTATCCGTAGTCTATAAAAAAGCTATCCGTAGTCTGAGACTACGGATAGCATACAAATTCTATTTAATCGATGATCAGAGCTTGATCAGTTTCTGAACCGTGCGCTTATCGCCCTGCAGCACTTCGATAAAGTAAGCACCTGGTTTCAGGTTGCTTCCAAAAGTCTTAAGTGCGTCTGGCATGATCAGCATGCGGCTCAGTTCCCTGCCTTGCAGGTCGAGTACG
>WBZP01003611.1_pt1 | contig 14826 bp, 16 predicted proteins | sample 5204301 | NCBI WGS metagenome assembly WBZP01 (sample SAMN12412401, study PRJNA552823) | activated sludge metagenome | isolation source: activated sludge from nitrification reactor of wastewater treatment plant... | place: USA: Pennsylvania | collected 2017 | reverse complement strand
CTGTCCGATGACTCCCGGGAGATGATATGACCGACACGAATTCCGCCATCGACGCCATGAAGACCCGCACGTGGCCCTTCTTCCTCCTGACCCTGGGGTTCACGCTCATCGTGCAATCGCCGGCCGTCCTCGTCCGCTACGGGGTGCTGCACGGTGAGGTCAACGACTTCATGGGCCTCGTGGCGCTCGGTGCGCTCGGCCCGATGATCGTCGGACTGCTCCTCTCGCGCGGCCAGCGAGGCGGCGCGCGTGCCGTCATGCGTTCACTCCTTGCGTGGCAGGTCGCCCCGTACTGGTATCCCGTGGCGCTTTTTGGTCTTGCGGGCGTGTACATCGTCGGGCGCGGCACATACGGGCTGTTGGTGTCGACCGACCTTCCCTGGCTCTACCCGCCCAGCAAGCCCGAGTACGTCATCGCGATGTTCATATTCCCGATCGTCGAGGAGATCGGATGGAGAGGATACGCGCTGCCTCGGCTCCAGTTGCGCTACGGCGCGCTCACCGCCTCGCTGCTCCTCGGCATCGGCTGGGCTCTGTGGCACACGATGATGTTCCTGGTGTCGAGCAGCTCGCCCCTGGTCTTTCTCGTTGGGTGCGTGAACATCGTCGTCGGCTCGTTCGCGTTCACGTGGCTCTACAACCGCACGCAGGGCAGCTTGCTGCTGGCACTGCTCCTCCACATGGGAGCCCACATCCACAACCCGAGCCATGCCGTGCCCGACATCACACCGCTCTTGGTGCAGACCGTCGCGCTCGCCGTGGTCATGACCGTGCTCGTCGTTGTTGATCGCCGCGCGTGGAGCCCGCCGTTGCCGGCATTGCCGGGTGAACGCCCGCTCTTCATCACCGGCTCCCTGTGAGGAGAAACAACTCCGATCTCGGCACCACGGTCCCCCGCACGATCACTGGTGGCCGGCGCAGGTGGCGCAGGAGATGGAGGGGCGGTTTGATGGGTACTACGGAACGCAGACCGCCGAGGGGGAAGCGTTCTGCTGACGTGCTGGGCTCAGTCGCCCGTTCCTTGGGGCGCTCCTCGAACCTCGATCGGTGAGGCTGGCCCGGCTGCGCGGTACGGTCAGGCGTCAGCGCCACGATTCGGAAGGTCCATAACGTTTCAGAAAAATTAGCAAGTGGGTCGACGTTACAACGCGGGCGGTTGGGGTACCCTGCGTTTGGCAACAGCTCTGGCATCAGGTTCAGTACGCCAGCATCGGACGTTGCGTGGGACCAGCACGCGGCCAGTGTCCAGCCGAGCTTTGGGCCGCTGCACAGAGATCAGGCTACGCATGAGCCAAGGCGGGGCAATGTGGTTGTTTCGTTGGTGGCAGGCTGCCCGGGTGAGGACATGAGCTTGAGCAGCTTGCTGCCTGCTTTCCCCTCGTGTGAGTTGAGCCGTGGGTTGGCGCACGATCGTTGATGTGACGACGTGATGGGGCTACTTGATGCAGTTTGACCCCTTGGCTGTGTAGCCGGATTTGCATTTGACGAACACCCAAGACCCGGTCCCATACGAGCAATTTCCTTTGCCATTTTCCGCCTCGCAGCGAGCCATTGCCGCCGAACCATCGGCGGATGATGCCGGTGCGTAGGATTTGCGGCTATAGCTCGAAGCTTCGGTATTTGGCTTTGGCGGGTAGACGTCGGGATCATCTGGGCGTGCGTACAATCGAAACAGTACGCTGTGGATCTTTTGCTTGTCGTACGTCTTGTCTTCGGACGATAGCTGGAACCGGATGCGGAAGTCGCGTGTCTTGTCCTGCTTGAAATACGGGTTGCCTCGAACGCGGATGAAGATCTGCTCGGGTGCAATACCGAGCTGCGACGGCCCAAACGGAACGGTGAAGCTCCGCTCATGCGAGTCAGTGGTTTGGTTCATGCCAGGGCCATCCATCACCGACCCAGGTTCCAAAAGGCCATAGTCTGTGCCGGAATATCGCTGCGCCCCGGTGCAGCTTCCGTCATCGCAGCTGGTTTCGTAGGTGATACGAACAGGCTTGGCCGGCTTCTTTGGCAGCCAGAGCGAAAACTGCACGATTTCATTCGCTCCGATTCGAATCCGTTTCTGCTCCGCCAATGGATCGACGGGGCGATCCCCACCATAGTTATAGCGGGTTAGCAATAAACCGGTCTTGGCGGCGGAGGTCGGCAGGGCAGGCAGCTTCTCGAAAGTCCAGCTCTGAGCGGTGTTCTTTTGATTTGAGCGCACATACACCGGGCCGGTGTGCCAGGCGGCGTAGGTCAGCACCTGGCCATCCAAGACGCCGCTCTGGAATAGGCTCATCTGGTAGGTATTCGTCCCGGTCGAGGTCATCTGCCAGTAGTTGTCAGCAGCGGTCATCTTGATATCCGCCGTCAACGCAAGCCCATCGCCAAGAAACTCGTTGGACAGGCGATAGACGCAAGCCTTGATCAGCTCGACTTTCCAGCGCTGCCTGGTATCCGTCTTGTTTGTCGGCTGCAGGTCGATGGTATTGCCCCCGCCGGGGCGCTCGACCACTGAGAGCGACTTCCCCGTCACGCTGCCATTGCTGATGCTGTACGTCGTATCCGACGAAAAGTTGGGACACGCTGGGGGATCGGCAGCGCCCTTTCCTGGGTGAGTGATTACGAGGACGGCTGCCATCAGGCTGAACACTGCGAATCGCATGAGGCTTCCTTTCGACGACGGGCGTGGAGGGCGTCTAGTCGATGCATGCTCGCATCAAATGTTCATTCTGCCCAGCAAGACCTCAAGCGCCTGGTTTGCAACAAGTGTCCAAACGTGCGTTGAGGATCGGATTTTGCCATGGCGACACGACAAGCCCCCCAACGATAGCAAGTCTGAGTCTCCTGTAGAGCTAGCGCCCGAGCTGCCACCGTCCGGGCCAGATTGGAAATTCGATCGCCAGTCGCGAACTTGTGCGCCGGACGAGGACCGTGATTTCCCGCCTCCGCCCCCGCCGGACCGTTTTGTTCAACGGGGAGAATCGGGGTCTTCGTGAACGAGCGTAGGTGGGCCAATGCCAGCGACGCAGGGATGCAGAATCCTGACTACCAGATCCCTGTGTCACTACGATAACGACTCGTCAAGGTCAAGCGGCCTGCGGCCGTCGCTTTCGCGAACTTTGACCAGCCGTTCTCGCAGCGAGGTCGGGCCAACAGGCCAGCCTGCTGAGCAGTCTGTCCTCGTCGGACAGCTTGCCAACCGCAGGACCTACGCTGGATCGCGAAGAGCCGAGAATCGGACGCGCCACCAAACTCTCTCATTAAGAACACGAATCGCTCAGGCGTCGAGCGGTTGTTGTTCTCCATACGATTCGAATGTACTACCATTGAGGAGATCTCGGACTTAGCTGAGCAATTGGAAGCAACATTGCAAAAATCGTCTAAAGATGCTAATTTGAAGATTTCCCATTTCAAGAAGGGAAGTGTTATAATTGTAATTGAGGGGACCAGGGATGCTTACAAAGTGCTGAAAAGCCTATTTAAGGCTGGGCAATTGACCACGCTATTGGGGAAACAAATTATTGATATCATGATAGAGTATGAGCCGGATTCACGCGAAAGCCTTTCTCCGACGCTCAATTTCATTAGAAAATTTATCAGTAACGCAATTCGCACAAATGAGGATTTGGGCAGTTTTTGTCTTGACTACTTCAAAGAAAATGTATTCCGTGAGTTCACACGTGGCATGAGTACCACCATGCGGATTAACTACCTACTGAAAAGAGTGGCACCTGAAGAGATACTGAATACTATCATTAGAAATTATCCAGTGCTTTTTGAGAAACATAAGAATGAGCTTGCATTCGAGATTAAAGAGACTCAGAGAAAGGTGCCCGTTGCTCAGGCGTGCCGGTAAGTTGTCGTAAGTACGTAAGTGTCGCTGGCCGATCGCTTCAGCCAACTGGCTTCCGACTCCACCGTGGACGAAATAGCGCGGTGTGATGTCGCAGCCCGTATTTTGGGAGAGGTACCTCGCTCGCCCTCTGGTTGCTCGCTACCAGCTTGCGTTTGGGTTCGATCTGTGATTGCCGTGACCGGCTGCGGCGCGGGCATGGAGACAACTTGTCGATCAAGAAGCCACGGGTGGGAAAGATTGCTAATAGTAGTGCCGTCTATCGACTAGATACTAATGGCCAGTAAGCATTGCAATCACAAGGTGCATCAGTCAGCGGCAAGAGAATGCTCATATTTCCATCTGGGTGCAGGTTGAACATTTTGCGCTGCGCATCACCGAAACAAGTCTCTTCTGGAAATTTCACAAAATAACATGACAGTGCGATCGTTCCAGCCGATGAAGCAGGGTCAATGCACGATAAAAAGGCCCCAACCGGCTCAATCATGGTTCTGACCATTTCAATCGTCATGCTCTGAGGTGGGTAGAATCTGACAATAAGTACCCGTCCATCCTGCGAAAATGTATCTTCTCCGTATTGATCCGAACTGCCGCTACATGACGCAGACTGGCACCCAGCAGGGAGACAGCATAATAACAGTAATGCTGTGATTATTCTATAGAACGACCTTCGGTCATGATTGAGCATCGTTATTCAGCGACCAGCGCAGGGCCAGATGACCTTGCTATGATGTAATCGTGATACTGGAGCAAGGGCGTTCTCTAATGCTGCGGAACAAATAACAAAAATCATTGACACAGATCCTTCTGCATCTGCGGCATGGTTCAGGTGGTCACCACCCTGACCATGGCACCGAAACAACGTTTGAACATCCTACCCGCGTGCGGCAGTTGATCTTGAATCTTCCTGCACAGCTCCGGTTTCTGATTGCATGGCGACCTAAGTTCATTGGCCTCACTCTGACATTGATTCTGCGAGCGCTCTTTGCATGGCAGCGACGCTGCGCTCGCCGACAAGGAAATGCAAAGCCGCTCAGCGGGCTTTGCTTCCATCGGGCTTAGCGGCGACTCCGGTTTGCACCGTCGGCGATGGAACTTCGAGAGCGCGGCTCTGGACAGCCAGGTAATTCCAGAGCCCGAGTGCAGCCAGCGCCACCAAGCCAGAGCCGATGACAAAAACCAAGGCTCGACTTGCGATCCGCACGACTCGCTCCGCCGCCTGCGCATCAAGAATGAACGTCAGAAAGAAGACCGCCACGGAGCCCCTCTTCCGCCGAGCGCCCCAGAAGTCCTTGAGCGCAGAAACCATCAGCAGGACTCCGATGCCGAGCAAAACGAGAAGAACCACGAGATCTCGACTCATGATCGATTGAACACGCTAATCCAGGCTCATAGCAACAAGGCGCTTGCGGGCTGGCTGCCTGGGGCGGAATCGGCGTCGCGGTCGCCATTTCTAGCGGGTACAGCGTGCCGCACAAATCGGAGGCAGTTTGAGCCAGAAAGTCTGCCGCTGTCGGCGTCGCGGCCATGGCTCAGCGCACCGAGAACATGCCAGCCTACGGAATGCCATCACAGGCGACAGCGCTGGTTGGCCGCTGCGCTTCTCTCACTGGCGACTGAACCAGTACCCTCAACCTGAACCTGTACGACTGGCGAAAGCCGATCCTAGATGTAGAGTTCGTGCTCCGGTGCTGCTAGGGTCGCACGATGCTCTCCGTGCCACCCCTCCCCGAGGTCCCTGCCAATCAGCGAGACACCTGCGAGCTCACCCATCGCCACGAGGACCTTACCCAAGACGGGCGGATGCAGCTCGTCGCGTTCTTCTATGGGCTCGGCGAAATCGTGTGGAACCGGCTGATGCGCGCTCACCCGGCGAGCCCGGCCATGATCGAACAGGGGGTGTTGCCGATCCTGTCGCGCGTAGCCATCGAGGGCTACGGCGGGCCGTTCGGAGTGTCCCGGCCCTTCGTGGCGAGCGGCGGCTTCCAACTCGGGCACGCGACGCGCGAGGACGGCTCAATAGAGCGGCTGCTGTTCAATGCGTGGAGCGATCTGCGCGCCCCGAACTCGCACGCCTTGGCGCCGCCTCCGCCGCTCGACGCGCCGCACGTCCATGTCGGCCGAGTGTACGCGGAGTTCACCTTCACGAGGCTGTTCGCGCCCGCCGCGGAGCGCAAGGTGACCCGCCTCGATCTGCCGGGGATGCCAGCGGTGCCGCCCGATCGGCTGCGCTTTACCCCGCCATTGAGCTTGCTGGCCTTGCCGGAGGGGGCGACGGCGCTGGAGTCGGGGTTCGCGCTGGACAGCACACCGACCGTCTTCGGGCTGTGCCACACCGACGTCAACCAGCACGTGAGCTCGCTGGTGTACATGCGGCTCTTCGAGGAGGCGGCGCTCAGACGGTTCGCCTCGCTCGGGGAGAGCACTGCGCTGCTGGCGCGCTTTTTGGACATCGGCTACCGCAAGCCCTGCTTCGCCGGAGAGAGCGTGCGGTTCGTGCTGCGCGCCTTCCGGCTGGGGGAGCGGCTTGGCGCCGTCGGGGCGGTGGTGAGCGAGCAGGAGGCCGGCGCGCCGATCGGGGAGGCGCGCCCGCGCTGCTGCCTCCGGATGATGTTCGAGCGCTGAGCGCGCTGGCGGATCGCGGGGGTCAAGGGCCGTAAGATCCGACGAACGCAGAGTGGAACGGCAGCGTGCTCGCTCAAGACTCCTGGCAAGTTGGCGGGCCTGTCATTGTGCTTGTCGAGGTCTCACGCCGAGCGGTAGCGCGGTGCTTGGCTTCCGTACGACAGCCGCAAGCGTGTAGGAGGTTCAACCGTTGTTTCGGTGCCATGGCCAGGGAAGTGAGCGCCTAAACCGTGCCCGTGTCGGCGACGACAGCGGACATTCTACACCAAACTATCGAGAACCGACTAGCTCTCGTCGCTGGGTTGGTAATTCGTCCGGGGTTTGGTCCACATGTGGTCCAGTTGGGCGGTTTTGGGGGACTTGCTGCGGTGCGTGGGAATGGGTCGGCTGCGGGCTGGGATTGGACAGGAACGCGCCCAGCCTTGCGTGGGCGGACGTTTAGGCGGTCTGGCGGGCAGAGTGAAGCGCGATCACCTTGCCGGGCTCACGCGGCTTTAGCGTCATCTTGGCCAGCTCTCTGGATAGGAAGTCCAAGCTGGTGAGGTGGGTATATCCGGCGGTGATTCGGTTCCCTCCTGATGAGTGCGCGGTGATCACGTCGATGGCGCTGGGATGCACGCCAGATTCCGCCATGAGCGTGGTCGCGGTGTGCTTCATCGCATGCCACGGCTTGCGGAAGGTGCTTGGGACGTTCGCGGCTTCCAACCTTGGCCGGATGCGTCGGCCATCGTCATTACTGCCCATGTGATACCCGGTGCGGGTCTTGACGGGAAACACCAGCCCTTGCGCAGTCTGTGGGCACTGCTCACGCCACGCGGTCAGGATCGGCATAAGCTCTGCATGGATCGGGATGGTGCGAGCCTTCCCATTCTTGGGTAGCCCGGTGAAGCTGGCCTTCACCACGATGGCGCTGATGTCGAATCGAACGCAGTCCCAGCGGAGTCCGTATAGCTCCCCGATTCGCATGCCGGTGTACAGCGCCGTGGCCACCATCGGATCAAGATGCTCAGGGGATAGCAGCCGCTCGACGTGTTCGCGGGTGTAGTGCTCCTCGCTGGGAGTGGTGATCATCCGCTGCACTCGGCACGGGTTGCGGCAGTCGATAAGCTCCGAGTCTATCGCCCACGAAAAGAGCAGAGACAGCTTGCTCAAGCTCAGGTTGATCGTCGCGTTGGCGTAGGACGTTCGGAGTGCGTCGCGATACGCGGCGACATCCTGTTTCTTGACGCTGGCGGCAGCCATGTCCGCGATAGGGAATGGAAGCAGGCGAGCTTGGAAGTTTGATTTGATCTCGGCGATGTAGCGCGCTCGGTCGCGGAGTCGGGGCGGATTGTATTCGGTCAGGAATCGCGTCACCAGCTCTCGCACCGTGATGTGCTTGGCGTGCTGTTTCTTGCGGTCAAGAATGCCCGGTTCCCCTCGGGCCACGCGGCTTTCGATGTCGGCAAGGAATCGCAGAGCCAGCGCCTTTGTCGGCTGCTTTGTCCGTACCTGCTTCCGCTTGCCATCGAGATCAACATAGCGGCAGTAGTAATTGGGACGGTCCTTGGTTCCTCGATTGTCAACGCTGCCCATGGCTACACTCCCTCCCCGTGGGGCTTGTTTTTGGGGGTCGCCAGCAAGCCACCGACGCGAAGTGAGCGCCCGAAGTCACGCCACGGCGGCAAGTCGTCGAGCGACAGCTTCAGAAGCTCGATGTTGCGTAGGATCTCAAGCGTCTGCCGAAGGGGAATGACTCTGGCGGTTTCAAGGTTGCGCACCGTCGAGTTAGACAGCCGCGCCATGTCTGCCAGCTTTTGCCGAGAGAGTCCGGCTTGTTCTCGTCGCTCGCGCAGCAGTCGAGCGAACGCCACATAAGCGGGCTTGTCGGCGCAGTCTTGGGCGATGGCCTGCTTGGCTTCGGCGTTGCTCCTGTGCCACTCCCGCAAAGACAACGTGTTCTTGACGAGGGACAGCGACATCACAAACGGTGAACCTTGAGCCGACTCAATGGCGACGAGAAGCGAGGAACCGCGCCGATTCATCGACAACAAGCGAAACAGCGGCAAGCATCCCGACGTGGCGCGCAGCAGGAAGTCATGCGCCGACCGTTCACCGGGTTTGCGTAGGTCGAGCACTGCCGCAAACTTTGGCGGACTCGACGAAAAGGGGTTGGGACGACGAGAAGACACACTTGTAGCAGGGACGTGGCAAGGCATAGACTGCTCCTGTTCGCGCCGGGCTGGGCTTTCTGAGGGCTGATCAGTCCGGTGCGGGTGAAGGGGGCCGCTCGATTTCGGTCGGGCGGTCTCTGGATTCTGGCCCGACGTTGACGGGCTCGACTGGTAGAAATACATGCGTTGCCACCTCTTTGCAAAGTTAAATTCGCCTGTACCGTTGGATGCCCTCTCAAACTTTGGGGCGTTCTCGGTGCGTGCTACCAACTGCCGATGGTTCGTGGCTCGCCCAATCCGCTCTACTTCGGCCTTCCGCTACGTCTGCGTAGAACGCGGAAGCAGTGCCAGATCACTCCATCTGCACTCGGGCCGAAGGTCGGTCTTGATCGTGGCGTTGCGGCCTACATCGAAACCGGCGAACGCTTACCGAGCGTCGGAACCATCGCCAAGCTTGCCGCTGCGCTCGGGGTTTCTGCGCCGTGGCTCGCATACGGACTCGGAGACGTGACACCAGACCCAATCGCAAGCTGCGATGGGATGGGCCAGCGCTTGCAGACCGTACGTACTGAGCGGGGACTGACGAAAGCTGCCCTTGCCCGTTTGGTCGGGCTGAAAGCTCCGAGCGTCGCCCAGATCGAAAACGGCGGCCAATCTGGCGTCGATACCATCGAATCGCTCGCTAAAGCCCTCGGAGTGTCCCCCGGTTGGCTCGCCTACGGACTCGGGCCTATGGAACTACCAACCCGACGACGACGGGCAGCGGCAGTGACACAGGAACCGGACCACGGCTAGACTGCGCGACGATCGGGAAATCTCCGACAACCGGCAGCGGCTTGCAGTGGTGACAAGCCCGGATCACCAGCAGGATCACCACAACGACCACAACCGGCAGCGGCCAGCGGCCAAGCGGCCAACGTGGTGAAGACTGGCCGCGCATTAGGCCGCCGACTTGGACGCTTGCGTGGGCGGGAGACTCCAGTCCGTCGAGTCACCAGGAATACCCAGCCTATCCCGTGCGCGGCGCAGTGTTCGCGGGGCGATGCCCTCACTCTTTGCCCGATTGATCACTTCGGTACGTGGTTTAGGACCGGCTGCCAGTTCCTCTCGGATAATCGCCATGGCCTCACGTACCTTGGTTTGTTCCTCGACGTCATCCGCTGCCATGTTGAGCATGTCCGCAGTGACGTCACACTCTCCCAGCCATTCCACCCTTGCGACCTTGTGACCGGTGGGCGTTTCGAGGCGAATTCGCAGCGACTTGGACTCAGGGGCCAGATTGTTCTTGAGCGGTGCGAGGACTCGGCGCTCCGGGTCATCCGGGTCTATCCCCAGCATCATCGCCGCACGGGCAATGCCCACGAATGCGACCGATCCACCGGCGCGATGAAGTGCCTGCCCCCCTCGCTGCTTGTTTTGGTGCATGACCCCGAGCACTGCGCAGCCCGTCCGCTGCGCCAGCTCTACCAGCGGCGTGAGCCCGCGCCGAACGTCCTGTTCCTTGTGGGCATTGAGCTTGCCTGACAGAAACGACACAACCGGATCGAACACCACCAGCCCGATCCTGTACCGATTGATGATCTGCTCCAATAGCGGCAACTCCTCGGGAATCGTGCGCACGTCCTTGAGAACGCACACCATGTTCTCATCGAAGTCAGCCGCATCGAGCCGGGGCCGAATCGTGTCTCCATCGTCATCCTCGGGGCAACATAGCGCGCACGCCATCGCCGGGACTGCTTCCGCACCGGGCAACGCGATGCCACGACTCAAACGAGCCACTACCTCACAGGTAAGGGTGCTCTTACCAAGACCGGGGTTCCCCACCAGCAACGTCAGCTTTCCGGCAGGGATAAAGCCCGGCCAGAGCCAGCGGACTTCCTGCGGCTGTATGTCTCGCATCCAACGGACTCCTTTGATTTGATCCGGGTCTTCTGTCTCCCATCCAATGATCTGCGCGTCGGTGGCATCCGGGTATGTCTGCGCAAGCTTCCGTCTGCTTGCCTCGCCCTGCACGACTAGGAGGAGTTCAGGAATTGCGTTAGGAATGTCCGTTCCCTTTTGCAAGTCGATGAGGTAATTGATTCCTCCCAATTGAGAGAAGCGCGCAGCCTGTCCGTTCTGTTCAATCTGACGCCACAGAGAATCAAGCTCGACGGGAGCGCCTTCTTTGTGAAGACTCTCTATCGACTCCCACAGCGCGATATGTGGGACTCCTAAGAATGTCTCCCTTGTCACTGGCGGAGTCATTCCCATTACCGCCGTGATCTGCTCTGGGTAGTTTAGGAGGCAGCCGAGCAATCGTCGCTCATGCTGCAAACACGGGTTGATTCTGTCTGTCGGTTTCTGTACCTTGCTCATGTTCTTTTCCTTCTGGCCCAGACAGAGACTCCGCCTTCAAACGGTCCTGTTCTGGGCCTTTTCTGTTTCTAGGTCTTGTCTCGTCGGCGCTGTGCTCTCGGACTGCTCGTGATCCACGCGTCGAGGTCGGTACGCTTCCAACGGCGCAGCCGTCCGGTTCCCACTCCCATCGCGTCAAGTTCCGGGTTGGCGTTGCGCAGCTTGCGGAAGGCTTCGGTTTTGCCGTCGCAACCGTACACGTAGCGTGCAGACTCCGCAGCCGACAGCCACGAGTCCGCAGCCGACTTGGACAGCGCAGCCGATACCGCCGACTCCACAAGCTTGGACATCGCGGCACTGACCCGGCTATCCGTGAGCGCTTCCACCAGCCCGCCAGCAAGATCAAGCTGCATGGCGCGCCCCCTCATCGTGCAAGGCGTCGGTTTGGCCAATGACCCACAACCAAGCGGGCTCGCCTAACGCATGTCGGAGGGCGGCGTAAAGCGCTGCGGAGCCTTGCCGGTCACCGGCTGCAACGTGCGCAATGTGCTGTGGTGTCCATCTTCCCAGCGCGGCGGCGAAGCGGGACAGGGAGCGCCCTTGATAAGCGATTGCCGCATCGAAGCGGCGGCGGTTCAATTTCGGCGGTTTCGGTTCGGTGTGTTCCATGCGGACCGTTTTAGGTCCGTTCTAGGACAGGAAACCCCGGACCAAATCAGAGGTTTCCTGTCATGGTCTGCGCTATGTCTCGCTGTCTCATCGCGCAAGCGTCGTGCGTTCCGGGATGCGCCAGATCAACCGTCCGTCCTGAGTCTCTCGAACCGCTATGGCACCCAGTTGCTTCCGAATTTGAGACATCGTACCGCCGCAAAATTTATGCTCATCGGCCAGCGTCAGCACGTCTGTCATGGGAACACATCCATCGTTTGCCAAACGAGTGCTGAGCAGTTCAATCAATGAATCCACAGCAGCCTGATGACGCGATCTATCGACACGCAAGACTTCGCGCAGCCGTTTTTCTTCGCGTCGCACTCGTTGCTCCATAGTTCCGCCCCGGTGCTGCTTCGTCCCTCCATCTAGCCCTTGGCTGACGAGTCGTGTCGCAAGCTCCCTGAGAGACAGCAACCCTCGTTTGACGGTTGCGTCAAGTAACCGTTGTGTTCCGGTATCGCGCGGTCGCCCACCGTCGCTAACTCGCTGAGACTTGCTCTGTCTCGTGGTCCTTCGCTGCTCAAGGATCTTGCGCACAGGCTCAAGGTTCTCTCTGATAAATGAATGCAATTGAAATAGGCACTCCATATCCGCGCTGGCATTGTCATCCCAAAGAATCGCATTGTATTTCTCATGGCTAGTGGCAGTCCAATTCTCTCCATATATTTCCTTCTGCTTAGTTATGTCGCTTAGATATCTATCACGGTTGCTACAAATTTTCTGTTCTCTGCTTTTGATCTCATGAAGCAACTTGTCGAGAATCGACCCAGTTTCGCTATGTTGTGCTTTCTTGTAGTAATTCGATGTGCTGATTTTCTTGGCAATTTCCCCAAGCTGTCTGCCGAGTGACTCTTGCTCATCGTAAAGCTCGCGCGGTATGCTATAAAACCGCTGTGCATGCTCGTGTTTCATTCGTGCAATGAGCCCATCCACAACAAACAATCTTCCCAAGAGCCGTTCTATGGACTGCCAATCATTCTGAATTTTGAGAGTTTGTTGTTCGTCCAGATAGACCGAATACGACTTTATTGAGTTTTCGATAGATTGGAGTATATACTCTGAGTCTGTCATGCGGCGCAGCGTACCACAGGGACGGGCTTGATCGAACGGTGGGAAGCTTGTGTGAGGAAGCTTCGAGGACGGGGCGGAAGTAGTTCCTAGAAACGCTGCGAACCACCGACGCTTTGCGCGATGTCACCTAGTTTTCGGGCATGCTGGCGCAATCGCTCTCGGGCAACGGCGGAGTCTGTCGGATCGGCAGCCGTCCATTTCCCGCCCAGCTTGAGACAGATCTTTAATCCCTCATCGCTGTCTATGGATTTGCTCACAGAATAATACTGATGTTCAATACGGATTGAGGCATTCGGGTGGGATGCTTCAATCAAGCAGATTCCGAGGTGTGTCCGATCTGGAAATTTGCAGACTTCTAACGGAACTAATTCCCCTGATTCTATCTTAGGTTTCATCCATGCTATCGGCCAACTGGTTTCTTTGTGTTTAGAAACTAGAGCTATCGCGTCATTCCTCCAGCCTGCTGGGAGTTCACCTATCTGTTCTCCTTTATTATTCATAGACAATCTGCCGGATAAAAGCATTTCAGCCGCGAGGATACCTTTGGGCCCTACGTCTTTGAGAAGTGTTCGGGCCTTTCCATTTTTATAAGCGGATACTAAATAGTCATCCATCCATAAGGTAGCGATTTGGTTGGAGCTTAACCACTTGGGCCCATTGAATGCCGGTTTCCCTGACAGGCTGATGGTAACGCCGACGCACTCTTGAAGGTGTTCACCTGCGAACTTGGCGACAGCCAGCGTGGCGGACTCTTTGGCAACCGGGGCGACAGGGGGCACAACGGGCGGTGGTAGTGGTGTCGGTTTCGGAGCGGATACGACTTCCGGGCCTGGGGCTGGATTCTCCCCTTTCGGTTTGCAGGCATCGATGGCCAGCAGGAATAGGACGGAGAGAAGCAAGCCACCGAATCGCGTGCGCTGGGAGCTTCCTATCGGTTGGCTTGGGTCACTGGCCGGGCCGTGCTTGGCGTCGGCGTGGTCTAGCATGGTGCGAGCGCTACGGTTGATCGCCATCGTCTGTTTCCTCGGATAAGGTGTGGCGACTGCTTATACATCGGTTCTCTCAAGTTGGTTCATACGGACCCGACCCGACAGCCGCTCGCCCGATGGAATCGCGACCCGTGCGCGTCCTTGTTTCCAAGGGTTGAAACCGAGTGCAACTAGGGTGAAACTCCGACGCTATGCAGGCACTTACGGCAGAGCAGCAACGCGACATCGTGCAAGCTCACCAGCAAGGCACAGAGCAGCGGACGCTTGCCGCTGAGTACGGCGTGAGCCGAGCGACCATAAGCCGAGTCGTGAGCCGTGCGGAGCGTCGAGCCGTCGATAGCCTGCAAGCGCAGACCGTCGGGCCGACAGCGATTGACCCACAGACCGGCGCTTCGTTTGAGGTGGCGGACGAAGATTTGCTGCGCTCGCTCGCTCGGTGCTTGGCGCGGGACTTTCAGCAGACCGACAACATCACCGAGCGGGCCAACATCGCCCGGACAATCGCGCAGCTTGTGCAGACTCGCCACCGGATCGCACCGCCCAAGGTTGAGCCGTCCGCAGTCAAAACCTACACGGTCGAAGCATCGCCGGACTCATGGCCGGAACCACCGCCGGTTGTGACGTTCAGCTAGGCACGGGCTGCGCGGCCATGTTCAACATGCTTGGCCGCTGGCCGCTGGCCGCTTGGTTGGCGTGCGTGCCGTCGGGTTGGGCGTGGACCAATTTGGTCCACATTTGGTCCATCTCGGCGGGCTTTTGTATCCTGTAGAGTCCGCTAAGCCAAGGGACGTGCTCCGCAGTCTCAGACGGAACGGGACACATGAAGCGGAGGATGCCGGACGCCACCATAGAATACACCAAACTGTCAAGAAGAGCAGAGTAGCGACGGGGAAGGCGTGGTTTCGTTCCCTTGCTGTACCAAATGTGTACCAAGCGGGCGGACAACGGGGGGCAAGTGGGCTGTAGGTTGGGCGGGCTGTGTGGTGTGTGTGTGAAGTAAGGGGATTTTAGCGTCCCGAGCGTCCCAAGCGTCCCACATGGAGTGCTTGATCGTCGGTGGGCTAGGTAGGATTGGCGGGACGCTGGCGGGTCTAGTGGCGGT
>WBZP01004332.1_pt1 | contig 14832 bp, 14 predicted proteins | sample 5204301 | NCBI WGS metagenome assembly WBZP01 (sample SAMN12412401, study PRJNA552823) | activated sludge metagenome | isolation source: activated sludge from nitrification reactor of wastewater treatment plant... | place: USA: Pennsylvania | collected 2017 | reverse complement strand
TGGAGCCACCGTCGTCTTCGTGGGCGATGACGTCACCGATGAACGTGCGTTCGAGGCGCTTCAGCCCGGTGATGTCGGGGTCAAGGTCGGCGGGGGGGACTCAGCGGCCGAGTATCGGGTGGAATCGGTGGAATCGGTGCGGGCGCTGTTGGCTCTGCTCGCTGCGCTGCGCTGACGACGTCAACTGTGGGTCGATCGGCGACGCGGCAGGACGGTTGGCGGGCTGCCTTGTGGGCGGGCCCCGACCGCAGCCGACCCGATCAGTCCTTGTGCAGCGGGATCTCGGCCCAGACCACTTTTGAGTTCGCGTTGCGGTCCCAGCCCCAGCGCGAGGCCATTGCTGCCACCAGGTGCATTCCACGGCCATTGGGTTCGGTGGCCGTCAGCACCTTGGGATACGGCAGATCGGAGGCTCGGCTGTCCTGGACAGCCAGGATCAGGCTGCCGCCCTCGATGCCAGCATGGGCTCGGATCGGCGCCGCGCCGTACCGTACCGCGTTGGTCGCCAACTCCGACATGACCAGCATGGCGTCATCCATCAGATGAGAAGCGCCCGCCTGGGTCAGGACTTCGCGCACCAGACGACGAGCCATGCCGGCTGCCTCAGGTGCCGCCGGCAGGTCGCAGTCGAGGTCCATGTCCCTCGGATACCCGATCCCGTCGGGTTTCACACGTGCTGGTTGGTGATGAATCTGACGAGTTCGTCGGCTGTGTCCACGGGGTTCTCGACCGCGGGAGAGTGAGCTGCGCCGCGGATACCGATGGCAGGGGCGCTCAATCGCACGGCCATGTCCAGTTGTAGACCGATGGGCCAAGCGGTGTCATCCCATTCTCCGTACATCACCAGGGCGGGCAGGGCATGAGCCCTGAGCGTCCGCGCCAGACCCTCGGTCAGGTCCGGTGCGGTCATCAGGATCTGCGCGATGCCGGCCATTGACCATGCATCGTTGCTGATCCATCGCCGATGCAGGAACTCCTCCACCGCCGGGGGGAGGGGGGGTACCCCCTGCTGGCGGTCGAGCTCCAGCTTGGCCAGCCAGATCTGCTGCATGGTCGCCACCGGGACCATCCGGATCAAAGCCTGCAGTGTGGGCCACTGGGACTGCGGCAGCGCTGCAGGGCCCGAGTCCATCAGAGTCAGGCTGGCCACACCCAGGGGTCGGGCCAGCAGAGCGCTGCGACCGACCAGTCCGCCGAACGAATGCCCCACCAGATGGCACGGCCGCCCGATCACGGAGATGACGTCGAGCAGGTCATCCGTGAATCCAGCCAACGTGTAGTCCCCCGACTCCCCGGAGCCGGGACTCTCGAACTGGCCACGCTGGTCGATGGCTGTCACAGCCAGTCCGGCGGCTGCCAGGGGGCTCATCACAGGGAGGAAATCCTCCTTGCTGCCGGTGAATCCTGGGACCAACACAACCGGAGGGTCTGCTGGGTCACCACAGCGCAGTGCGGCCAAATCACCCCGCTGCGTAGTCATCCGTAACGGTTCGACGCCGGGGGGCAGGTCCGCGCGGGGTGGGATGCTCACGTAGAGCACAATATGATGGGTTCGCTGGGGTCGGGATTCAGTTGGGATGTTGGGGGTCTGATGACGCGCATTATTGCCGTTGCCAACCAGAAGGGCGGCGTGGCCAAGACCACCACGGTCGCGTCGTTGGGCGCTGCCCTGGCCGAGCTGGGCCAGAAGGTGCTGGTCGTCGATCTGGACCCACAGGCATGCTTGACCTTCTCGCTCGGGCTGGATCCCGAAGCCATCGACATGAGTCTTCACGACGTGCTGCTGGAGCGGGTCGGAGCCGGCATGGTCATCCGTCCCACCGACGACGGGATGGACCTTCTTCCCGCAACGATCGACTTGGCGGGTACCGAGGCACACCTTCTGACCCGCACGGGCCGCGAGCATTCGCTGCGACTGGCCCTCGAGGATGTCGCCAGCGACTACGACTATGTGCTCTTCGACTGTTCGCCCTCGTTGGGTGTCCTCACCATCAACGCGCTGACCGCCGCGGACGAGGTTCTGATCCCGTTGCAGGCCGAAACCCTGTCCCACCGCGGCGTTGGCCAGTTGCTTGACACGGTTCGTGACGTTCAGCGGCTCACCAACCCACGTTTGCGGGTGCTCGGAGTCCTGCCGACGCTCTACGACGCCCGTACCTCGCATGCCCGCGCGGTGGTGGCCGACATCAGGGAGCGCTACCAGTTGCCGGTGCTGGAACCGCCGATCGCCAAGTCGATCCGGTTCGCAGAGGCGCCGGCTGCCGGGCGTTCGGTGCTGACCACAGCCACGAAGGCCCGTGGCGCAGACAACTACCGGGAGTTGGCCCGCAAACTCATAGAAGGCGAGGTGGGCACCGATGCGTGAACAGACTTTCGACCGAGTCCGACCCCGGACCGCAGACCAGGCGGACGAGCGCATCATCGTCATTGACGGCGAGGTCCGCGTCCCCGACCGCGAGGGCAAGCGTGCGCTCTTCTCCACCGAACCCGAGCCGCCCAGTCTGGGATCGGTCGCTATGACCTGCACCCGTTGCGAGGCTCGTTCGGTGGTGTCGTGGTCCCGCGCGCTGCGCCTGGCTTTCCCGAGTGTGCCGGCACTGCTGCCCGGCGCCGGGGTGCGCATCTGGATCAAGTGCCCCACCTGCGAACAGCGCTCGTGGGTCGATCTCTCGCTGCGCTACTGACCCGACCGCACACCGGGGGCGCAGGGGGCAAGAAGGGGGCGCGGCGCCCCCCGTTCACCCCCGCCGCCCCCGTTCTGCAGTCGGTGGTCGCTGGGGGCGTCGCGCGGGGCCGGATGGACTACTCGGCGTCGGGGGCCGAGTTCTGCGTCGTAGCCGGGACGGAGCCACCTGCGTCGCCGTCGCTGCTGCCGCGACGCCGCCGCCGGTTACGACGGGGTCGCGGGGTGGCCGCATCGTCGGCGGCGACATCGGGCGATGTGGCGCCGTTGCCGTGAGCGGGGGCCGTCCCGCTGGTGTTGCCGTTGGCGCTGCCTGACTGCTCGCTGGAATCACTGCGCGTGCGGCGCCGGTCACGCTGGCGTCGCGGCCGGGAACTGTCTCCGGTGCGCTCCGCGCCCTCGGAGTTGCCACTGCGCTTGTGGTCGTCGCGTCCCCGATCGTTTCGGCCTTTGTCGCTGTGGCCCCGGTCATCCTTGCCGCGTCCTCCGCCGCGCGACTTGCCGGTTTCGCCGAGATCCTCGACTTGTTCGGCGTCCAGCCCGGCGCGGGTGCGCGCTGACCGTGGAAGTCGGCCGCCGGCCGAGTCGGGGATGTTGAGTCCCTTGTATATGTGCTCCGAGGTGGAGTAGGTCTCCAACGGGCTCGCGAAAGGCAGCTTGAGTGCGCGGTCGATCATGGCCCAGCGCGCCAGGTCTTCCCAGTCCACCAGAGTCACGGCGACACCGGACTCACCGGCACGGCCCGTACGGCCGATGCGGTGCACATATGTCTTCTCGTCGTCGGGGCATTCGTAGTTGATGACATGTGTGACGCCGCCGACATCGATGCCGCGGGCGGCCACGTCAGTGGCAGCGAGGATGTCCACCTTGCCATTGCGGAACGCCCGCAGTGCCTGCTCCCGGGCCCCCTGCCCCAGGTCGCCGTGTACGGCGCCTGCAGCGAAACCGCGGTCGTTGAGTTCGTCCGCGATCCGCTGGGCGCGGCGCTTGGTGCGTGTGAAGATCATGGTCAGGCCGCGTTCCCTGGCCTGCAACACGCGTGCCACGACCTCCATCTTGTCCATGGGGTGGGCCCGCCACACGTGCTGCTCGATGGCATCGACGGTGGCCGACTCGTCACCGGCATCGGCTGCCCGGATGTGCATCGGTCGGTCCATGTAGCGCCGCGCCATGGCCACGATCTGGCCCGGCATCGTCGCTGAGAACAGCATTGTCTGGCGCTCATCGGGGACCTTGTCGACGATCTTCTCCACATCGGGCAGGAACCCCATGTCCAGCATTTCGTCGGCCTCGTCGAGCACCAGCACGCTGACCTGGGACAGGTCCAGGTACCGCTGACCGACCAGGTCGATGACGCGGCCTGGTGTGCCCACCACGATCTCGACCCCGTTCTGCAGCGCCTCGATTTGTGGCTCGTAGGCGCGACCGCCGTAGATTGTCAGGACACGCACCCCCAGATTGCGGCCGGCCTTTTCGAGGTCCTTGCCCACCTGGATGGCGAGTTCGCGTGTCGGGACCACGATCATGCCCTGCGGCTTGCCTGGGACGTCGCCGTCGGCGGGCACCTGGATCCGCTGGATCAGAGGCACGCCGAAGCCCAGGGTCTTGCCTGTGCCCGTCTTGGCCTGCCCGATGATGTCCTGGCCGTCCAGCGCCAAGGGCAGCGTCTGGGCCTGGATGGGGAAGGTGCGCTCGATGCCGTCTTCTGCCAACGCGGCCACAATCTCGGGGCGAACGCCCAGCTCGCTGAAAGCGGGGGGAAGCTCGGCGGCGGCGTCGGGCGTGTTCTCGGCTGCAGCCGCATCGGGGTGCGTGTCCGGGGCTGCGGTATCGGGGCCAAGCTCCGCTGACACGGTTTCTTCTTCTGACACGGTGTGGTTTCTCCGAAATCTCCAGTCAGGCCTGATCTGTCAGGTCCTGTCGCGCGGGCTCCCCGGTCACCCGGAGACTCAGTGCGGTCCGAGGTGGCGGATCCCTGCGGACGCGCCACCGGCTCGGAGCCCGGGTCGGGCTCCGGCGTTTGCACAAGCAGTCTACGCGTATCAGCGTCGCAGCCCGGGTCACGGCTACGCTGCGGCCATGGTCAGTGCCACCGACGCCCCCGTGATCGATCTCCTCGGCCTCATCGCAGCCGGGGAGTTGTTCGCCTTCGAAACCTTGGCCCGCGACTCCGCACTGGCCAACGATCTGGACGCCAAAGCAGCCTTGGGCGAGATCGCTTGTCGGGAGTTCGGGCACTTCCGCGACGTCGTGGACAGGTTGCGCGCGACCGGCGCCGATGCCGATGCCGTGATCGCCGCGTACCTGCCGATCATGTCCGAGTTCCACAACAAGACGGCACCGCGGGATCTGCTCGAAGGTCTCTTGAAGGCCTATGTCGGAGATGGAATCGCCGCCGACTTCGGCCGTGAGATCGCCGCGTTCGTCGACCCGGAGACCCAACAGTTCCTCGACGGAGCGCTGTCGGAGAGCGGTCAGGCGGAGTTCGTCGTCCCCTATGTCCAACAGGCGCTCGCCGAGGATCCCGGCGCGGCTGGGCGGCTGGCGCTGTGGGGGCGCCGTCTGATGGGCGAGGCGCTGGCTCAGGCGCAGCGGGTGGCGGCCGACCGGCCGGACCTGGCCGAATTGGTGGTCGGCGGACCGGACCAGTCGGGGGCCGGGCTGGCCGAGTTCGCCCAGATGTTGGCGCGCATGACCGAGTCGCACAGCCAGCGCATGCGGAACTTGGGTCTGGCCCCCTGACCCAACCTGGCCCCGGAAACCCCCGAACCGGCCCCGCCACACCCACTGGTCCGGCCCGAACGTCACCCGCCGGTGCCCCACCGTGGCCGTCGGCCGTTCACCGCCGCAAGTCGAGGCAGGGAGCAGGCCACATCCAGGTGGGCGACCCCGCGGACCAGCAGATCCAGACCCGATCTCGGAACCGGGTCGACCCGGAGGAATTCTCCAGATAGGCCCGCTGGGGCGGCGGATCCTGATGCGGGGGGGGGATTGGTCAGGAGACGCCGAAGCCGACGCGCCCGGCGCCTGGGGCGCCCAGTTCCACGTATGCGATTTTGTCGGTGGGGATCATGATGCGGCGGCCCTTGGTGTCCTCGAGGGTCACCAACTCATTGGCGGCCCAGGCCTCGCTGATCTGGTCGGCCAGTTCCTCGGGTTCGGCCGAACTCTCGAAGACGACCTCACGGGGCGAATCCTGGATCCCGATCCTGACTTCCACGCGGCCCTCCCAGGCGATAAGCGAACTCCTCGACCCTACCCGTCCCGGCTGCGGGACGGCATCCCTGTTCGCTCAGGGCTGGTTCGTGGGTGGGTGGCTGCGGGGGAATGACGAGATCCCGCCCCACGCCAGCGCTGACAACAGCTGGGTGGCTGCCTGCTGATCCATACCCTCGGGACTGTTCAGCCACCGCAGTCCCGCGGTCTCGGCCAGGCCCAGTAGCCCGTATGCCAGCAGCATGGCTTCGGAGCGCGACAGTCCGGTGTCGGTGGCGATCACGTCGCTGACGAGTTCGGCGCTGAGTACGTTGACGCGGTGGACCCGTTCGCGGACGTCCGGGGCATTGACCAGGTCGGACTGGAACACCAGCCGGTAGGCCTCGTCGTCGTGGGTGATGAACTTCAGGTAGGCGTTGATGGTGGCGGTCACCCGGTCGCGGTTGTTCTCTGTCGATTTCAGCGCCTTGCCGACCGCCTCCAGGAACTGCTCGGCGCCGTTGTCCAGCACCGCCAGATACAGGTCCCTCTTGGAGCCGAAGTGCTGGTAGAGCACGGGTTTGGTGACCCCCGCGCGTGCAGCGATGTCGTCCATGGCGGCTGCGTGATAGCCGGATTCGACAAATACCTCGCGGGCTGCCGACAGCAGCGATTCGCGGCGTTCGCTACGTGGCAGGCGGGCGGACGAGGGACTCACCCGGCCTATCTTACTGGCGGGTAACAAGCGATCCGAGCGCCTTGTGCTCGGTTGATGGGGGACTGTGACCATTCGTACACCCCGTCATCGCATGACTCCCGCGGCCAAGGGGGTCACGGGAGCCGCACAGCGGGTCACGGCCGGGCACCGGTCCTAGGCTGAGTGCATGACGGACTCGTTGGATCTGCTGCCCGCCCCTGCCGCCGAGGAGATATGGCTCGACGACCGGATGCTGACAGTGCGCCGCGTGGCCGAGGGCGGCACTCCCACGGTGATGATCCACGGTCTGGGTGGATCCAGCCTCAACTGGACGGATCTGGCTCTGGAGTTCCGGGGACGGTTGGACAGCTGGGCCGTGGACCTGCCGGGTTTCGGCGCGTCACCGCCGCCACGCGACGGCGACTACACCCCCGCCGGCCATGCCCGGGCCGTGCTCGACCTGATCACCGAACGGATCGGTCGGCCCGTCCACATCTTCGGCAACTCCATGGGAGGTGCCATCGCGGTGCAGTTGGCCGCCCGGGCGCCCCAGTGGGTGCGGTCGATGACTTTGGTCTCGCCGGCTTTGCCCGGTGGCAAGATCAAGCGCTCCAACATGCATCTGCCGGTCATCGCCGTGCCGGGAGTCGGCGAGCGACTGCTGCGCCGTTACCTGCAGGCCTCGCCGGAGTTCCGGGCCAAGGCCACCATCGACGTCTGCTTCGCCGACCCGGGGCGCATGCATCCGGAGCGCATGGCCGAGGCTGTCGCCGAAGTCGACCGACGCGATTCGCTTCCGTACACCGGCGACGCATTCGTTCAGTCGACCCGCGGGCTGCTGGCCACATTCGTCGAGCGCGGCCCGCAGCGGCCCGCCGCCCTGATGACCAGGATCCACTGCCCGGTGCTGCTGGTGTACGGGCGCAAGGATCAGTTGGTGGATCCTTCGGGCGGGTACAAGATCGCGTCGCATCTAGCCAATGCACGGGTGGTCGTCATCCCTGATTCCGGGCACGTCGCGCAGATGGAGCACCCGGAATTGGTTGCGGGGGCGTGGCGCGATCTCATCGGTGGACGAGATCGCAGCACGCCCCCGCAGGGCCCGGTGTGACGATCATCGCGCCCTCTCGGGCGCTGTCGGATCAGGCTTGGAGGACGAACTCCGCCTCGATCTCGATCTTGATCTTGTCCGACACCACGACGCCACCGGTCTCCATGGTCTGATTCCAGGTCACGCCGAAGTCCTGTCGGTTGATCTCGGTCTTGCCCGAGAAGCCCGCGCGGAAGCCTCCGTAGGCGTCCGGTCCCATGCCCACGAGTTCGAATCCGAGCGACACGGGCTTGGTGACGCCCTTCAGGGTCAGTTCCCCGTCCAGGATCCAGTCATTGCCGTTGGGCTTGAGCTGGGTCGAACGGAACGTCATGGCCGGGTTCGTGTCGGTGTCGAAGAAGTCGGGCGAGCGCAGGTGCCCGTCGCGCTGCTCGTTGCCGGTCTCGATCGAGCCCAGTTGCACCTCGACGGTGACCGACGACTCGAGCACGTTGTCCGCAGTGGTCAGGACGGCACTGAAGTCCGTGAAACGCCCACGGACCTTGCTCACCATCATGTGGCGGGCACTGAATCCGATCTCGCTGTGGACGGGGTCGATGTGCCACGTGCCGGCCTTGTAGTCGGGGATCGAGGGCGTTGTCTCGGTGGGCAATTGGGTCTCGGTCACTGGAGTACTCCTGTTTCATTGAGCGTTCAAGCAGAACAACTGGAACACTAAGGTAAACTGGTTGAACATTCAAGTTATTCCTGAGGGCCGGGTTCCGGCTCCTGTGGCCGATAAGGTGATCGCATGACTCGGTGGCTGACGGACGACGAACAACGGACCTGGCGCGCCCTCCTGGACATGAACCGATACATCCAAGAGGCCACGGACCGGCAGCTGCTGCGGGACTCCGGCATCCCTGCCACGTACTACGGCATCCTTGTGACGCTGTCCGAAGCACCGGAACGCCGCATGCGGATGTCGGCTCTTGCTGAAGCGCTCGAGGGATCGCAGAGTCGACTGTCGCACGCGGTCAGCCGACTTGAGGACCGCGGTTGGGTGCAGCGTCGGCGCTGTGACTCCGACGGCCGCGGTTGGTACGCCGTCCTGACTGACGAAGGACTACAGGCGCTCGAGGCCGCCGCACCGGGACATGTCGACTTCGTGCGCAAAGCGTTGTTCGACGTCCTGACTCCGCAGCAGCAGCACGATCTGCGCGAGGTCGCGGATGTGGTCGTGGCGAATCTGCGCCCCGCCGTGCAGGCGCGGGCAGAGGTGGCCTGACGTCAACCGTCGGCGAACCCGACCCCGAGGTGGGGGGTCGTGGGAATCTGCCTCATCCTTGGGTGGTTGAGGAATCCGTCCGGACAACCCCTGGGGAGCCTGTTGTGTCATTGCCGCCGTTGGTCGAACCCGCCGCCGAACTCAGTGTCGACGAGGTTCGCCGCTACAGCCGTCACCTGATCATCCCTGACGTCGGGATGGCCGGACAGAAGCGTCTGAAGAACGCTCGAGTGCTGTGCGTGGGTGCTGGCGGACTCGGCAGCCCGGCCCTGATGTACCTGGCTGCGGCCGGGGTGGGCACGTTGGGGATCGTCGAGTTCGACGTCGTCGATGAGTCCAATCTGCAGCGTCAGATCATCCATGGTCAGAGCACGATCGGCTTGCCCAAGGCGGAATCCGCCCGCATGCGTATCGCCGAGATCAACCCGTTCGTGAACGTGGAGGTGCATGACACCCGGCTGGATTCCAGCAACGTCATGGACCTGTTCAGCCAGTACGACTTGATCGTCGACGGCACGGACAACTTCGCCACGCGCTACCTGGTGAACGATGCCTGTGTGCTCCTGGGTAAGCCGTACGTGTGGGGGTCGATCTTCCGGTTCGAAGGTCAGGCCAGTGTGTTCTGGGCCGAGCACGGACCCTGCTACCGGTGCCTGTACCCCGAGCCGCCGCCGCCCGGCATGGTGCCGTCGTGCGCCGAGGGCGGCGTGTTGGGTGTGCTGTGCGCCTCGATCGGGTCGATCCAGGTCACCGAGGCGATCAAGGTTCTCACCGGCATCGGTGACCCCTTGGTCGGACGGCTGATGATCTACGACGGACTCGAGATGGCCTATCGCAGCGTCAAGATCCGCAAAGACCCGCAATGCGCCGTGTGCGGACAGAATCCGACCGTGACCGAACTCATCGACTACGAAGCTTTCTGTGGCGCGGTGAGCGACGAGGCGGCAGACGCAGTCAAGGACTCCACGATCTCGGTGCGGCAGCTCAAGGACATGCTCGACGAGCGCGATCGGGGCGACCGCGACTTCGTCCTGATCGACGTGCGCGAACCCAACGAGTGGGACATCGTCAACATCCCGGGTGCCGAGCTGATCCCCAAGGGTCGGTTTCTGAACGGGGCAGCACTGTCGGATCTGCCGCAGGACCGACAGATCGTGCTGCACTGCAAGGTCGGTGGGCGTTCCGCGGAGGTGCTGGCGATCGTCAAGGCCGCCGGATTCGCGGACGCCATCCATGTGGGCGGCGGCGTGGTCGCCTGGGTCAACCAGATCGAGCCGGACAAGCCCAACTACTGACCAGGACCAGCGGCTACCCCTCGGACCCCGCCTGCCCCCCGCGGTCGGGCTTGCGGAAGACCCCCGGATCGTCGAAGCCGCAGTGTTTGTGGGTGCCATCGCAGAACGGCTTGGCGTTGCTGTTCCCACATCGGCACAGGGACACCTTGTGCGCCTGGCGGATCAGGTTGCCGTCGGTGTCGAGCACGCGCACCGGACCCGCGATCTCGTAGGGGCCGTTGGCCCATACACGCACCGTGACCTCGTCAGCTGCGGCAGCCACGCCCGTGGCTGCCGCGGGTTCCTCAGGGACGGTCCGAGTGTAGGACAAGGCCCCGCTGGGGCATCCGTCGATCGTCAGGGCGATGGCCTCGTCGGCGGCTCCTGACACATCGATCCACGGACGTTGGTCTGGTCGGAACACCGCGCCAAGGCTTGCAGCGCAATGACCTGAATGGATGCAGATGCCGGCGTCCCAGTGCACCGTCAAGGTCTGGGACTCATAGTCACGTGCGGTCATACGGCATCGTGGACCTGTCAGCCCCGCACCGCAACCTCAGGGACGTCGGACGTCCGGAGACGGACCGTCGCGCGACCACGGCTCACGGCTCACAGGTAGCTGTTGCGCTGCAACCAGTTGAAGCTGAAGTATCCGGGCACTGTGGGCAGCCAGAACGTGATGACGCGGTAGAGCAGCACCGCCGAGAAGGCCAGGCCGGACTCCAGCCCGGCCAGGGTCAGCCCCGCGGCCATCGCGGCCTCGACCGCCCCCAGGCCGCCCGGCGTGGGCGCGGCCTGGCCGACGACGGAGCCGGTCAGGTAGACCACGGCGATCGCGGCAAGGCCCAACTCCCCGCCGAATGCCGCGACGCAGGCCGCCAGACACAGGATGTAGCCCAGGTTCAGCACCAGCATGCCGCCGACTCCCTCGACGATCTTCCACGGTTGCTGCGCCACCGTGACCATGCGTGGTCCGACCTGCTTGAGCAGTGGCCCCGCCCGGTCCCACACGATCTTGCGCACCGGCGGCAGCAGGAAGGCTCCGGCGATGATGATCAGTGCCGCCGCCCCGGCCAGTACTGCTCCGCGGGGTGGTTCGAACGAGAAGTCCTGCTGGGTGCCGGCGGCCACACCGAAACCGAGCAGCAGCAGGATGTGCACCAGGAAAGCCGCCACCTGGGAGACGCCGATACTGGCAGTGGCCAGGGCCGGATGCACGCCGGCCTTCTGTAGATAGCGCAGGTTGATCGCCACTGCGCCAAGGGTCGGCGGCGCCACCAACGTGGCGAAGTCGCCTGCCAATTGGGCAGCGATCGTGCGGATGAGTTTGAGCTTCTCGGGCACAAAGCCGGTCAGCGACCACGCGGCGCCGGGGTACGTCATGATCGACGCGACCATGGCGACGAGCAGCCACTCCCACTTGGCGTTTCGGAACAGGTCGACCAGGTTGACCTGGGCCAGTTGCGACAGCAGGACGTACACCGCGATCGAACCGACGATGATCATCAGCAGTGTGCGGGGCTTGATGCGCTCGAGCTCGATGTGCTCGACCTCGGCATCGGGGCGCATCTCGATCAGTTGGTCGCGCAGTCGGATGATCAGTTGCTTGTCCTTGCGCACCAACTTCTTGGTCGTCGGACTCAGCGCCACCGGCTGCAGCACCGGGAGGGCCTTGGTCAGGGTGTCCGTTCCCATGACGCGTCGTCCGGACGCGATGGCGCGGTCGGAGCCCACGAGGAGCGCCAGGGTGCACAGCATCTCCGCCAGGTCGATACGCAGCGCCACATCGCCGGCGGCGATGGATCCCTGGCCAATGGCAAGGATACGAACCGACTGATCGGGCTCGAGCAGCAGATGATCTGCCGTCAGACGGCGGTGCGCGATCCCGGCGTTGCGCAACTGGGTCAGCCCGCGCCAAGCGGCATCCAGCGCCTCGTCGGACAGCTCGCTGGGCAGGAGTTGGTCGAAGGTCTGGCCGTCACCGCGCTCGTAGGCCAGCAGGCTGGAGTCCGGACCGATCTCCCGTGCCGCCAGCAGTTGGGTGGTGGGCGCTCCAGCGTTCTGAGCCGCGTACGACATCAACGCCCGTTGCTCGAGGCTGCGGCGCATGTTGAAGCCGCCATTGTTCGATGACTCGCGTAGTCGCAGCGAACGCCAGGCCGCTTGCGCCAGGCCCGCGCCCTCGAGGTCGCGGTCGAGGACGTACACCTCGAGTGCGGGACCGTCGCTGCCCTGCACGCCCAGGTACCGCCGACCAACATCGGTGACGTCCTGGGCGCGCAGCACGGTGACGGGCAGGCCGGCTGCTGCCAGGGTGTGGGCCACCTGAACCCCGCTCGGGCGGGTGGTCGGGGTGCCCATGGCATAGCGAACGGCCAGACCCACCGCCCAGCCCGTCAGCAGCGACAGGCCGATGCCGGCGACTGTCGTTCCGCCCGTGATGACCGACACGACGAACAGCGACACCACCACGGCTGCGGCCAGCGCGTTCCACGGCGCCCGGGCCATGAGTCGCGCGACGGTGACGAAGGCCACGAGACCGCCCAGCAGTGGCAGGAAAGGCACGTCCTGGGGGTTGACGCTACCCGCCAGTGCGATCTGCCACCGGGCCGACCCGAAGTGCTCCACGACCAGCGCCATGGCCGACAGCACAGCGACTGCCAGGAACAGACCCAGAAGCGCATCGAGCAGTTGCCGCCCTCGGCCGCGCACCAGCAGGTCCACGGCGGCAGCCACCGGCAGTGTCAGCAGCCCCAGGCCGGCTATGACGTTCATGATCAGCACGATCGGATCCGGCAGGCGTCGCGAAGCCTCGGTCAGGTCGGCGCCGAGTCCCGTGGTGGTCTCGGTGGCGAAGAACGCGATGGCGGCGATCGCAGTCATGACCACCAAGGCGATCAGCAGGCGGACCAGATCCATGGGGCGGCGCAGTCGTTTACCGATCACACCGTCCTCGATGACGACCGTCTGCTCGGCCGCAGGTGCGGGCACGTCAGTACCCGCGTCCGCGTCGGGGGCGTTGGGTTCGTCGAACCAGACGTCCTGGCCGATGCGCTTCTCGGCGTCGTCGGGGAAGTACTCCGCAGACGGGCCACCGGGCGGCTGCGCGCGCTGTTCGTCGGCCGGTGACACCCGGTCGTCAGCAGTGGTCACCCCACGATGGTGGCACGCTCCGGCGTGTGACGCGCCAACCGTGTCGGGGGTGTGTGCTCAACTGGCCTCGATCGACAGTGCAGTCAACCGTGTCGGGCGCCTCGCAGACGTGCGGAACGACGCCAGCGACGGGGCGGCATGGGGTCCTGGTTGGCGGCTGTGGGCGTCAGCCGTGACGGGACGTGAGGGGAGGTGCGCACGTGAGGGGTGGGGTCATGGGATCGAGTCGGCACCGGGGGCCGCAGTCCGGCGAGACCGGCCGAGGCGTTCGAAGTGGCGGGCCGCGTGCTGCGGCGATTCTTGGTGGGGCGTCCCCTGTCGACGCACGGCCCGAGACGATGATGCTCGACGGAATCCAACAGAAACTGGTCGATGCGAGGAGTGCGACCCTGCTGTTAGGAGCTGCCGGAACCGGCAAGTCGGTGGCGCTGCAGAAAGCCACGGCACGGCTCGCCATCGAACGGGGCCCCCACGGGGTCGTCGCCGTCGCAGCCGATCGGATGACGGCCAGGGCCTGGCAGGCCGAGATCGCCCGCAGTCTGCCGGGGGCAGCCCCGACCGTGACAACCGTGACCGGTCTCGCCCAGCAAGTCCTGGACGGCTCGATCGCGCTGGGACATACGGCCCCCCGGACGGCAGCGACGGCCGGCATGGCCGCCGAGAGTGTCGGTGATCTGGTCGACGAGGGTCATGCCACGGTTCGGACCCTGACCGCGCCCGAGCAAGAGATGCGGATCCGCGAGATCCTGCTCGGCACCGTCGAGTCCGGCTCAGTCGATTGGCCGGCGGAGTGGAAGCCCGCTCTGGGGACCAGGACGTTTGCACGTCAGTTGCGGCGCGCGGTCGCGCACGCCAGGCGTACCGGTTGGGAGCCCGCCGACCTGTGCCGTGAGGCACGCGGGTCGGGCGATCCGGGCTGGTTCGCGGTAGGGCAGTTCCTGGCCGAGTACCTACAGGTGCTCGATTGGGAAGGCGCGGTCGACTACAGCGAACTCGCCCTGCGGGCTCTGCGCCTGTGCGAGTCGAGACCCACCGGTTCTGCGACCGGTCGGGTCGTCGTCGTCGACGACGCCCATCACCTGGATCCCACTCAGCAGCGGTTCCTGCGCGAGTTCGCGGCAACGGGCTACATCATCGCTGCCGGCGACCCTGACCAATGTGTGGCGTCCTACAAGGGCGCAGACTTGTCCGCCCTTGCTGCGCTCGCAGCCGACGCCCAGGTCCTGGCCGCCCAGACGGTCTACCGTGGCGGAGCCGGGCAACGCGATGCCCGGCGGTCGCTCATGGCCAACCGCTGGTACTCGAGGCTGCCCATCGGTCCGGCTCGGCAGTACCGGACGCCGGCGGTCGTCACCGGCACCGACGATCACATCGACGTCGTCGAATACGACGATGCCGTGAGTCAGTCCCGCCACGTGGCTGAGCAGTTGCGCCGCGCCCACCGCGACGGGGTTGCGTGGCGGGACATGGCAGTACTGGCCGTCAGTCCCGCCCGGGACATTCCCGGCCTTG
>WBZP01004331.1_pt1 | contig 14833 bp, 15 predicted proteins | sample 5204301 | NCBI WGS metagenome assembly WBZP01 (sample SAMN12412401, study PRJNA552823) | activated sludge metagenome | isolation source: activated sludge from nitrification reactor of wastewater treatment plant... | place: USA: Pennsylvania | collected 2017 | reverse complement strand
GTGCATGGCGCTCGCACGCTGCTCAAATCCCGGCTGCTGATCGAACAGGCGGCACGCGACATCGAGGCGGGAATGCCGGCCGGCGAGAAGAGCCTGTCCATGCTCCATTCGGCGGACAAGCGCCTGCGCAATGCCGAACACTATGCCTCCGAGGGCATCGACAAGGACTCGGCCGCCCGTAGCGCACTGGTGGAGCGGATCGCCACAGCCCGCAACGAAATCGTCCGCCTGCAGCGGGAGCCGCCCGGCGCCGGAAGCCAGTCGAAAATGCAGGCCGCCGCACTCGACTTGCAGAGACTGGCCCGCGACATCGACACCGCCGAACTCGAGCGCTGGGGAGCGCTGTCCGGGCTGAACAAGGAACTGGAAGCGCGCATGCGCACGCTCAACCAGCTTCTTTCAGCGACTTTCTTCCTCTTCATCGCCGTCATGGCCGTCGTGGCCTGGGCGCTCGTTCGCGCACGCCGCGCCGAAGCAGACCTGCTCGACGCCAAGCATGAAATCGAGGCCATCCAGCAGACGACGCTCGACGCCTCACCGATCGGATTCGCCTACATCGACACCTCCGATCCGGAAAATCGCCGCATCCAGACCGTGAACCGCCAGATGGCGACCATCTTCGGCTATGAGCCGGAAATGATGCCCGGTCTCAGCACGCGCCGGCTTTACTCGGGGATGGACACCTATCAGCGTATTTCTGCCGAAGCCCCGACACGCCTGGCACATGGCGAGGTGATGCGCGAGGAAGTGGTGATGCAGCGGCGCAACGGCATGCCGTTCTGGTGCGCCCTGTCGATCAAGGCGATCGACCCGGAAGATATCGCCCGTGGCGTGGTGTGGACCTGCGAGGACATCAGCGAGCGCAAGGCTGCCGAAGTCGAGTTGCAGCAGGAGCGCTCCCGCGCCGAAGCCGCCAGCCACGCGAAGAGCGAATTCCTCGCGAACATGAGCCACGAGCTGCGCACGCCGTTCACCGGGCTTTTCGGCCTGCTCGACCTGCTCGACCAGAGCCGGCTCGACGAAGCCCAGCGTCGCCACCTAGATCTCGCCCGCAACAGTGCCGAGCACATGCAGACGATCGTGAACGACATCCTCGATTTCTCGAAGATCGAGGCCGGCAAGCTGATCATCGAACACGTCCCGTTCCGCTTGCGCCAGTTGATCAGCGCCATCACCGATTTCCACGTTGCCACCGCGCAGCGCAAGGGCCTGCGCTTCACGATCGACCTTGTCGAACCGGTCACCGAACTGCTGCGCGGCGATCCGGTGCGCATCCGCCAGATCGTCGACAACCTGCTCAGCAACGCGATCAAGTTTACCGAGCACGGGGAAATCCGGCTGGCCGCGCAGTGCCAGGCGGGCAGCGACGGCATCGCCACACTGCGCATCACAGTCGAGGACAGCGGTGTCGGCATCCCGGTGGATGTGCAGATGCGCATCTTCGACAAGTTCACACAGGCCGACTCCTCGACCACCCGCATGTATGGCGGTACCGGTCTCGGGCTGGCCATCTGCAAGCAGCTGGCGACGCTGATGGGCGGCCAGATCAGCCTGACCAGCGCCGAGGGACGGGGCAGCCGCTTCGTGCTGGTGCTGCGACTGCCGCTGGCGGCAACCGAGGATTTTTCGAACGAAAGACGCGGTCCGGAGGAGCGAATCGACGGTGTAGTCGTCGTGCTGGCCGACGACAACGACGTCAACCGGGCCATGCTGGCCGAAACCCTGGAGCTCTTCGGTGCCGTCGTCTGGCCGGCGGAAAGCGGCGAAGAGGCGATCCGCATGGTGGCCGAGCATCATCCCGACATCGTGCTGATGGATTGTCAGATGCCGGGCATGGACGGGCTCGAGGCGACGCGCCGCATCCGCGCGACGGAAGGCGGGGAGCAATTGCCGATCATCGCGGTCACCGCCTTTGCCACAAGCACCTACCGCGACCAGTGCCTCGCGCCCGGCATGATGGATCGCTTCATGTCGAAGCCGCTGAACACGCCCGATCTGCTTGCCTGCATCCGGCAGCTCACCACCCGCGAAGCAGCGCCCGCGGGTACGAACAGGACATCGGTCGTGGAAGGAACGCTCGCCGGACGCATCCTTCTCGTCGACGACAATCCGCCGATTCTCGAATCGACCCGGGCGATGCTCGCCCGGCTGGGTTGCTCGGTCACCACCGCCAGCGACGGTCAGAATGCGCTGGACCAACTGAAACAGGGCGCAGCGTCGGGCAAGGCTGACGAGGAATTCGACCTCGTCCTGATGGACTGCCAGATGCCGATCCTCGACGGGCGGGAAACGGCACGCCGCTGGCGTCTGCATGAACGGCAGCACCAGATGGCGCCGCTGGCGATCATTGCCGTGACTGCGGACGACCGGCCCGAGACACGGGCGGCCTGCCGCGAGGCCGGCATGGATGGCATTCTCGTCAAGCCGTTTTCCGAAGACCAGTTGCGCGACCTGCTGCTCGACTGGCTGCGCTGAAGGCGACGCAGCGCAGCCTGCCTCCCCAAGGCACCTCCAACGCGGTAAACTTCCACCCTTTGCCGCCCCCACCGGCCCGCGATGCTCCGGGCACTGAAAACAGAAGAACCATCAGACCATGACTACGCTCGATCTCGACAATATCAACGTCGCCGCCTTTGACCCGATGCCCTCGCCCGAGGACGTGCACGCCAAGCTGCCGCTCTCGCTCAATGCTGCCCGCACCGTGATGCAGGGCCGTGAAGCGCTGCGCAACATCCTAGACCGCAAGAACCACCGCCTGTTCGTCGTCGTCGGCCCGTGCTCGATCCACGACCCGGTCGCCGGCATGGACTACGCACGCCGCCTGAAGGCGCTCGCTGACGAGGTTTCCGACACCCTGCTGATCGTGATGCGCGTCTATTTCGAGAAGCCGCGTACCACCACCGGCTGGAAGGGCTACATCAACGACCCGCACATGGACGACTCCTTCCGCGTCGATGAAGGCATGGAACTGGCCCGCCGCTTCCTGATCGACGTGAACGAACTTGGCCTGCCGGCCGGCACCGAGGCGCTCGACCCGATTTCGCCGCAGTACCTCGGCGACCTGATCGCCTGGAGCGCGATCGGCGCACGTACCACCGAATCGCAGACGCACCGCGAAATGTCCTCGGGCCTGTCGACGCCGGTCGGCTTCAAGAACGGCACCAACGGCGATATCGGCGTGGCCGTGAATGCGATCCTCTCCGCCTCGCGCCCGCACTCCTTCCTCGGCATCAACAACCAGGGCCGGACCGCCATCGTGCGCACCAGGGGCAACCGCTACGGCCACATCGTGCTGCGCGGCGGCGACGGCCGCCCGAACTACGACACCGTCTCGGTCTCGATGGCGGAACAAGCCATGGTCAAGGGCAAGCTGCCGGCGAACATTGTCGTCGACTGCTCGCACGCCAACAGCTACAAGAAGCCGGAACTGCAGCCGCTGGTCATGGCCGATGTGGTCAACCAGATCCGTCTCGGCAACAAGTCGGTGGTCGGCACCATGATCGAGTCGAACCTCGTCGCCGGCAACCAGCCGATCCCCGACGATCTCTCGAAGCTGACCTACGGCTGCTCGGTCACCGATGCCTGCGTCGACTGGGAGGCGACCGAGAAGATGCTGCGCGATGCCGCCACGCTGCTGCGTGATGTGCTTCCCGAGCGCCTGCGCTGAGCGCCGGCGGCTGATACTGCAGACCCCCGATACGGGACCCCGACCATGCCGCTGATCAAGCCATTCGCCGGGCTTCGCCCGCTTACCGAACGCGCCGGTGACGTCGTCGCCCCGCCCTATGACGTACTGACGAGCGACGAGGCGCGCCATCGTGCCGCGGGCAGGCCGTGCAGCTTCCTGCGCATTTCAAAGGCCGAGATCGACCTTCCGGCCGATACCGACCCATATTCGCCCGAGGTCTATGCGCGTTCAGCAGAGAATTTCGATCGCCTGATCGAAGAGGGCGTACTCGTTCGCGACCCGTCGCCACGCTATTACGCCTACCGCATGATCATGGGCGAGCATGTGCAGACCGGGCTCGTTGCCGCCGCATCGGTTGCCGACTACGACAGCAACCGCATCCGCAAGCATGAGTTCACGCGCCCGGACAAGGAAGACGACCGCGTCCGCCAGATCGAGGCGCTCAACGCGCAGACCGGTCCGGTGCTGCTGGCCTACCCTGACAGCGACGAAGCCGACCGGCTGATCGCTGCCGCAACCGGCAGCGCGCCGATCGCCGATGTCGACGCCGATGGCGTCCGCCACACGACGTGGGCCATCGAAGACGCGGCGACGATCGCTGGCATCAGCCGTGTCTTCGAGGCGATGCCGGCGCTCTACATCGCCGACGGCCACCACCGTTCGGCGGCGGCATCCCGCGTCTCCGCCGCCCGCCGGGGAGCCGGCGCCGACAGCGCCGAGCATTTCCTGGCCGTCATCTTCCCCGCACGGCAGATGCGGATCATGGATTACAACCGCGTGGTGCGTGACCTGAACGGTCTCTCGCCCGGCGACTTCCTCGCCCGCATCGGCGAACGCTTCACGGTCTCGCCGGCCGCCGGCCAGGTCCGGCCGGAGAAGCCGGGAGTCGTCGGCATGTATCTGCAGGGGTGCTGGTACCGGCTGGAAATCAACGCCGACCTCGTTCCTGCCACCGATCCCGTGGCACGCCTCGATGTCAGCCTGCTTTCCGAGCACCTGCTCGGGCCGGTGCTCGGCATTGCCGACCTGCGCCGCGACAAGCGCATCGATTTCGTCGGCGGCATCCGTGGTCTCGACGAACTGGAGCGCCGCGTCGATAGCGGCGAGATGGCCGTCGCGTTCGCCATGCACGCAACGCAGATGTGCGACCTGATGGCAGTTGCCGACAGCGGGCAGGTCATGCCGCCGAAGTCGACCTGGTTCGAGCCGAAACTGGCCGACGGGCTGCTCTCGCACGTCCTCGATTGAATCCTGCCGGCACGACATGATGGATCTGATCATCCAGGGCGGCGCCCTGCCCACCTTCCTGCTCGACCGCATCGTCGCGGCGACCGGCGCTGCAGGCGTCGAGCCGCTGCCACCGCAGGTCGTACGCCTGCACGGCGCAGAACGAAACAGTGAATTCGACACGCTGCTGCCGCTGCTGGAAGCGGAGCACCTCGACTGGGCATTTGTAACAAGCGGGAAGCGCCTCGCCGATTTCGGCCTGATCGCGTTCGACATGGATTCGACACTGATCACGATCGAGTGCATCGACGAGCTGGCCGACTTCGCCGGCCGCAAGCACGAAGTTGCCGAAATCACCGAGGCGGCGATGCGTGGCGAGCTCGACTATCGGGAAAGCCTGCGCCAACGTCTGGCATTGCTGGCCGGGCTCGATGCACGCGTGCTTGCGCGGGTCTTCGAGGAGCGACTGCAACTGTCGCCCGGTGCCCGCGGCCTGCTCGCCGCCGCGCAGCAGGCCGGGCTGCGTACGGCAATCCTGTCCGGCGGTTTCACCTATTTCACCGAACGCCTGCGCATCGAACTCGGCTTCGACTTCGCCACTTCGAACGAACTCGAAATCTGCGGCGGCAAACTGACCGGAAAGGTGGCCGGCGACATCGTCGATGCCGCCGCCAAGGCCCACCATCTGGCCCGCCTGCGCGACGAACTCGGCCTGCACCGCGAGCAGGTGATCGCCATCGGCGACGGCGCCAACGACCTGCTGATGATGGCCGAGGCAGGCTTCTCGCTCGCCTACCGCGCCAAGCCCGCAACGCGCGCGAAGGCCTCGGTCGCCTTCAACTTCGTCGGGCTGGACGGGCTGCTCAACCTGTTCCCGGCCTGAAACCCCCTTGCAAACCCGACCTTGACTCCCGCCAGCCTGTGCCGGCTTCTCGCCCTCTCGGCGATCTGGGGCGCGTCCTTCCTGTTCATGCGCATCGCCGTTCCTGCCCTCGGCCCGGCCTGGTTGATCGAGCTGCGCGTCGGGCTCGCCGCCCTCTTCCTTGCTGCTGTAGCGCTGTGGCAGAGGCGAGCGCTGAAGCTCCGGCATCACTGGCGGCACTACCTGATCCTCGGCGGTCTCAACACCGGCCTGCCCTTCCTGCTCTTCGCCTTCGCCGCACAAACGCTGTCGGCGTCGCTGCTGTCTATCCTCAATGCCACAGCGCCGCTGTGGGGCACCATCATCGGCGCAGTGGTGCTGCGCACCCGGCTCAACGGGAAGGCACTGCTCGGACTGGCGATGGGGCTGGCAGGTGTCGCCCTGCTTACCGGTTTCGACGAATCAACGCTGCGCGCCGGCGCCGGCCCGGCCATCGCGGCCGCACTTGGCGCGGCCTGCTGCTATGCAATTGCCAGCATCTATGCGAAATCGGTCGAGCAGGTGGAACCCTTTGCCAACGCCCATGGCAGCATGTGGGCAGCAACGCTGCTGGTGGCACCGCTGCTGCTCTTCACCCCGCCCGTGACCACGACACCGGATGCGGGAACCACCGCTGCGGTTGCCGCGCTGGGGATCGTCTGCAGCGGCATCGCCTATCTGCTCTATTTCCGGCTGGTCAACGACCTCGGCCCGGCACCGGCACTGACCGTCACCTTCCTGATCCCCGTCTTCGGTGTACTCTGGGGGCATCTCTTCCTTGCCGAAACGATCGGCTGGCATACGCTCGCCGGGACGCTCATCGTACTCACCGGGACGGCACTGGTCACCGGCTTTTCGCCCTGGACGGCAGTGCGGAGGAAGGAACCGACGGGGCGCTGATGCGCGCTCAGTTGAGGTCGACGGCGAATGCCTTGAGGGCATCAAGACTGACGATATCGAGCGTCGCCTCGTTGGTGGCGGTGAGCACGACACGCGGCGCAGCGCCTGCTTCCCACGCCTGACGCCAGCGGGCAGCGCAGAGGCACCAGCGGTCGCCGGGCAGCAGGCCGGGGAAATCGAACTCGGGGCGCGGCGTCGACAGATCGTTGCCGGCAGCCTTCGAGAATTCAAGGAATTCGGCGGTAAGGATGACGCAGACCGTATGGCGACCGACATCGTCGTCCGAGGTATTGCAGCAGCCATCGCGGAAGAAGCCGGTCAGCGGCCGTTCACTGCAGGTGCCGAGCGGGCCGCCCAGTACGTTGCGCTGGCCGCCCCCGCGGCTGAATTCCTCGGGGATCATTCGTGCCGCTACGCCACTTCGTCGATCCAGGCCTGCTGGATCGCTTCCAGGATCTTCTCGCCGCAGTGCTTGGGGTCGTCGTCGAAGCCCGGCAGCGCCAGCACCCAGTTCATCAGGTCGACGAAATTGATGCGTGTCGGGTCAACCTCGGGATGGGCATCCGAAAGCTCGATCGCAAGGTCATTGATGTCAGTCCACTTCATGTCAGTGCTTCCCCTCTCTCGCCATGTTGATCGAGTAGCGCGGAATTTCCACCACCAGCGGCGTGTCGGCAATCTCGGCCTGACACGACAGACGCGAGTTCGGCTCCAGCCCCCATGCCTTGTCGAGCATGTCTTCCTCCAGATCTTCCGCGGCCTCCAGGGAATTGAAGCCTTCGCGCACGATCACATGGCAGGTGGTGCAGGCACAGGACATCTCGCAGGCATGCTCGATGGCGATGCCGTTTTCGAGCAGGGCCTGGCAGATGGTCTTGCCGGGTTCGGCCTCGATCACCGTGCCCTCCGGACACAGCTCCACGTGCGGCAGGACGATCATCTGCGTCATGCTTGGTTTTCCTTCGTGGTCCGTTCAATTTCGTCGACCGTCTTGCCGGCAAAGGCGCGACGGATCGACTTGTCCATTCGACGCGCGGCGAAGTCCTTGGTTTCCGCCTCGAGGTCGTCCATCGCCAGCGTGATGTGGCGGCGATTTTCGCCGAGCGCCGTCGAATGCAGTTTGGTGATGGCAGCCTCTACCCTCGCCTTCTCCTCTGGCGAGAGCAGTTCGCCATCGCTCACCAGCGCGGCGCGCACCGCCTCGATCAGACGTTCGGCCTCGACCTGCGCTTCCTTGAGCGCACGCCGGAAGGCGTCGTCCTTGGCATGCTCCATCGAATCCTTGAGCATGCTCGCCACTTCGTCGTCGGAGAGGCCGTAGGACGGCTTGACCGTGATGCTGGCCTCGACGCCGGTGGTCTGCTCGCGCGCCGCCACCGACAGCAGCCCATCGGCGTCGACCTGGAAGGTGACGCGGATGCGTGCCGCGCCGGCGACCATCGGCGGGATGCCGCGCAGTTCGAAGCGCGCCAGCGAACGGCAATCGCTGACCAGTTCGCGCTCGCCCTGCACGACGTGCACCGCCATCGCGGTCTGTCCGTCCTTGAAGGTGGTGAATTCCTGGGCGCGCGCGGCTGGGATCGTCGAGTTGCGGGGAATCACCTTCTCGACCAGGCCGCCCATCGTTTCCAGTCCCAGCGAAAGCGGGATCACGTCGAGCAGCAACCAGTCATCACCGGCCGCGCGGTTGCCGGCGAGCAGATTGGCCTGCATCGCGGCACCGATGGCGACGACCTTGTCCGGATCGAGGTTGTTGAGCGGCTCGCGTTTGAAGAATTCGCCGACGGCACGCTGGATCTGCGGCATGCGCGTGGCACCACCGACCATGACGACGCCCTTGATGTCCGAGGACGTCATGCCGGCGTCGCGCAGCGCCTTCTTGACGGCCTGCAGCGTCTTCATCGTCAGCGTCTGCGTGATGTCGTTGAAGATCTGCGTCGTCAGCGTCAGATCGACCATTTCGCCGTTCGAGAGGCGCGCGCTGATCGGCGCCTCGCCGTGGAAGGTCAGGTATTCCTTGGCCTCGCGTGCGCGCGTCAGCAGCAGGCGGGCGTCACCCGACGAAAGCGGCGAAAGCTTCGATTCCTGGAGGATCCAGCAGTAGATGCGGTGATCGAAGTCGTCGCCACCGAGCGCCGAATCGCCGCCGGTCGCCAGCACCTCGAAGATGCCTTTTGAGAGATGCAGGATCGAGATGTCGAAAGTGCCGCCGCCGAGGTCGTACACCGCATAGACCCCCTCCGAACCATTGTCGAGGCCATAGGCGATTGCCGCTGCCGTGGGTTCGTTCAGGAGGCGCAGCACGTTGAGGCCGGCAAGCTTCGCCGCGTCCTTCGTCGCCTGCCGCTGTGCGTCGTCGAAATACGCCGGCACGGTGATCACGGCCCCGACGAGGTCGCCGCCGAGCGAAGCCTCGGCACGCGCGCGCAAGGCCTTCAGGATCTCGGCCGAGACCTCGACCGGGCTCTTTTCGCCGGCATCCGTGCGCAGCCTGACCATGCCCGGCGCCGCGACGAAATCGTAGGGGATCGCCTCAAGATTGGCGATGTCGGCCTTGCCTCGCCCCATGAAGCGCTTCACCGAAACGATGGTGTTCCTGGCGTCCTGCGACTGCTGGCGCTGCGCCTCGTAACCGACCTCGACTTCACCTGCCTTGCCATAGCGCACGACCGAGGGCAGCAGCGGCCGCCCGAGCTCGTCGTTGAGAACGACGGTCAGCCCGCTGCGTACCGTGGCGACGAGGGAATTGGTGGTGCCGAGGTCGATGCCGACGGCCAGCTTGTGTTCGTGCGGCGCGGCGGATTCGCCGGGCTCTGCAATCTGGAGGAGTGCCATTGGGTTCTGGGAATGTGGTTATTCTTCTTCGAGCGCGACGATCGCGTCATCGATTTCATGCAGCAGCTTTTCGAGGAACATCAGGCGGCGGACACGATCGGCGGCCGTCGCGTAATCCGGAGCGTTATCGAAGAGGTCACCCAGTTCGTCGTAGGCGCCACGCATCTGCTCGCCAAGCCGGTGATGCAGGTGCTCGAGCTCGTGATGGTTGCCGGCCGAACGTGCCTCGGCAACACCTTCGCGCCACTCCATCTGCTCCATCAGGAAATCCGCCGGCATGGCCGTGTTGTTCTCGGCACCGACATCGTGCCCGGTCACATGCAGCAGGTACTTCGCCCGCGGCAGTGGCTTCTTCAGCGTCTGGTAAGCCTCGTTAACCTTTGTCGCCCACTGCAGCGACAGCCGCTTCTCGGTATCGCCGGCATGCGCGAAACGATCGGGATGCACTTCCGCCTGCAGCTCGCGGTAGCGCTTGTCGAGCGCCGCCGTATCGATGCGGAAGGCCCGCGGCAGGCCCATCAGGGTGAAGTGGTCGGCGTTGAAGTCCATGGGAGCAATTTTACCAGTACAGCGGTTCACCACTCCACGCCGTCAAGGCGAAGGCAGCGCTAGGCGCGAGCGCGCAGGCAGTGCGATTAGCACGGCAAGCGCGAGCAACGACGCGCTGCCGAGCGCCAGCCATCAGACATTAAAGGATTCGCCGCAGCCGCACTGGTCTTTTACGTTGGGGTTATTGAACTTGAAGCCCTCGTTCAGCCCCTCGCGCGCATAGTCCAGCTCAGTGCCTTCCAGATACGGCAGGCTTTTTGGGTCGATCAGGATGGTGACGCCGTGCGACTCGAAGGTCACATCGTCGGCACCGATCTCGTCGGCGAACTCCAGCTTGTAGGCCATGCCCGAGCAGCCGCTGGTGCGCACGCCGAGGCGAAGCCCGACGCCCTTGCCACGCTTGGTGATGTAGTTCGCCACATGCTTGGCGGCTCGTTCGGAAAGCGTCACTGCCATTTCAGTTCTCCAGATTGCCGTTACTCGCCGCGCTTCTTCTTGTAGTCGGCCACCGCTGCCTTGATCGCGTCCTCGGCGAGGATCGAGCAATGGATCTTCACCGGCGGCAGCGCCAGTTCCTCGGCGATCTGCGTGTTCTTGATGTCGAGCGCCTGATCGACGGTCTTGCCCTTGACCCACTCGGTGACGAGCGAGCTGGAGGCGATCGCCGAGCCGCAGCCGTAGGTCTTGAACTTGGCGTCTTCGATGACACCTTCCTTGTTCACCTTGATCTGCAGTTTCATGACGTCGCCGCAGGCCGGCGCGCCGACCATGCCGGTGCCGACGCCCTCTTCCTCCTTGCCGAAGGTGCCGACGTTGCGGGGGTTTTCGTAGTGATCCAGAACCTTGACGCTATAGGCCATGATGTTTCTCCTTCAATTCTTCAAATCAGTGAGCTGCCCACTGGACAGTGCTAAGGTCGACGCCGTCCTGCACCATTTCCCACAGCGGCGACAGTTCGCGCAGCTTGCCGATCTTCTGGTGCAGCAGCTTGATCGCGTAGTCGATCTCTTCCTCGGTGGTGAAGCGACCGATCGAGAAGCGGATCGAGCTATGTGCCAGCTCATCGTCACGCCCCAGCGCACGCAGCACGTAGGACGGCTCCAGCGAGGCCGAGGTGCAGGCTGACCCCGACGACACCGCCAGGTCCTTGATCGCCATGATCATCGACTCGCCCTCGACGTAGGCGAAGCTGATGTTCAGGTTGTGCGGCACACGCTGCTCGACATCGCCGTTCACGTAGGTCGCCTCGATGTCCTGCAGGCCCTTGAGCAGCTTGTCGCGCAGCTTGCCGATGCGGGCATTCTCCTCGGCCATTTCCTCGCGCGCGATGCGGAAGGCTTCGCCCATGCCGACGATCTGGTGCACCGGCAACGTGCCGGAACGGAAACCGCGCTCGTGGCCGCCCCCGTGCATCTGCGCCTCGAGGCGCACACGCGGCTTACGGCGGACATACAGGGCACCGATACCCTTCGGGCCGTAGGTCTTGTGCGCCGAGAAGCTCATCAGGTCGACCTTCAGCTGTTCGAGGTCGATCGCCACCTTGCCGGTCGCCTGCGCCGCGTCGACGTGGAAGATGATGCCCTTGCTGCGGCAGATCTCGCCGATCTCGGCGATCGGCTGCACGACGCCGATTTCGTTGTTCACGAACATCACCGAAACGAGGATGGTGTCCGGACGCAGCGCTGCCTTGAACACGTCGAGATCGATCAGGCCATTGTCCTTGACGTCGAGATAGGTTGCCTCGAAGCCCTGGCGCTCCAGCTCGCGGAAGGTGTCGAGCACAGCCTTGTGTTCGGTCTTGACGGTGATGATGTGCTTGCCCTTGCCCGAATAGAAATTGGCAGCACCCTTGATCGCGAGGTTGTTCGACTCGGTGGCACCCGAGGTCCAGACGATTTCCTTGGCATCGGCATTGACCAGCTTCGCCACTTCGGCGCGGGCGTTCTCGACCGCCTCATCGGCTTCCCAGCCGAAGCTGTGCGAACGCGACGCGGGGTTGCCGAATTTCTCGACGAGGTAGGGAATCATCTTCTCCGCGACGCGCGGATCCACCGGCGTGGTCGCCGAATAGTCGAGGTAGATGGGCAATTTCAGCATGTTGTCGCTCCGCTTCTGTTTTCTCTGGGGTAGTGCGTTGTAATCCTCACGCCGACATGGCGGACAGTTCGTGCAATGAGACTGCCGTCGTACGCAAAGTGTTCAAAAAATCTTCGATCTGCTGCTGCGTCGTGTCCGCACCGAGGCTCACGCGCACCGCGCCGCGTGCGATCTCCGGCGCCACGCCCATCGCCGCCAGCACATGCGACGGCTCCGGATTCGCGCTCGAACACGCAGCGCCGCTGGCCACCGCAAAGCCGGCACGATCAAGCTTGCCGACCAATGTCTCGCCGTCGATATCCGGCAGTGCAAAATAGCTTGTGTTCGGCAGGCGCGCCGCACCCGCGCCAAAAATCCTGGCACCCAGCGATAGCAGACCGATCTCCAGGGCATCGCGCAAACCGGCGATCCGCGCTGCGTTGCCGGCCCGCACCGCAGTCGCCCGCTGTGCGGCGACCCCGAAGCCGACGATCGCTGCCACGTTCTCGGTACCGGAACGAAGCCCGCGCTCGTGGCCACCGCCGGCGATCAATGGCGAAATCTCGACGCGCTTGTCCAGCACCAGTGCCGCAGCCCCCTTGGGGCCGCCGACCTTGTGCGCCGAAACCGTCAGCGCATGGACACCGGCTGCATTCAACTCGCGAAAAGACAGCGGCAGCTTGCCGAAGGCCTGGACCGCATCAGTGTGCAGCCACGCGCCCGTTGTCCGCGCAGTTGCCGCCAGGGACGACACATCCTGCAACACGCCGGTTTCGTTGTTCGCACTCATCACCGACAGCAGTGCCGGCTTGTCCGCCACGCAGGCCAGCCAGGCATCGCGGTCTACGCGGCCTTCGCTGTCGACGGCGAGCTGTCGCAGCTGCCAACCCTGACGGGCGAGCTGCAGCGCCGGCTTCAGCACGCACGGGTGCTCGACCGCCGAAACGCCGATCACGCCCGGCTTCAGGCAGGCCGCAGCGCCTTTCACGAAGAGGTTGTTGGCTTCCGATCCGCCGCTGGTGAAAACCACCTCGGTCGGATGTGCGCCGACAGCCTCTGCGACCTGCTGCCGCGCATCGTCCACCGCCCGCCGCGCCGCACGGCCATACTCGTGCCGGCTCGACGGATTGCCGAACTGCGACGACAGCCACGGCAGCATTGCTTCCAGCACCGCAGGATCGAGCGGCGTCGTGGCGTTATGGTCGAGATAGACCGGGGCAAACATGGCCGAGTGAACTACACCTAAACGCCGACCGCCATGATCTTGGCACGCGGGCGGGGCCCGACACGCTGATCCTTGATCGGCAGCACGTCGACCACCTTGTGCGCGTTCCGCGTCACGAGATCATGCAGCGAAACCGAGGACAGGTATTCGTACATCTTGAAATTCAGCGTCGCCCACAGGTCATGCGTCATGCAGCGGTGCTCGTCGTGGCAGTTCTCCTTGCCACCGCATTGCGTCGCGTCGAGCGGCTCGTCAACGGCGCGGATGATGTCGGCGACGGTGATCTGATCGTATGGCCTCGCCAGGCAATAGCCGCCGCCCGGACCACGCACGCTGTCTACCAGTTGATGGCGACGCAGCTTGCCGAACAGCTGTTCGAGATAGGAGAGCGAAATCTTCTGCCGTTCGCTGATGCCGGCCAGCGTCACCGGCCCTTCTCCGCCGCGCAGTGCGAGATCGATCATCGCCGTCACCGCGAATCGTCCCTTGGTCGTCAGTCGCATAACCCTGTTCTCCCGGCAAATGCCTTAATACCCGATTGGTTTTGTCAACTATACAAAAGCCAGACAAAAATGGTCAACTATTTAGTCGACTATTTTGCTCAGATATTTTGGATCGAACTTGTCGGCAGTCGCCAGCGCATCCTCGATGCTGACGCCGGAGGCCTCCAGCTTCTTCAGGAGGGCCTCGATGCGACGGTCCGTCTCGACGGCATGGTCGAGCAGGCCGTGAATGGCTTTTGCCAGAGGGTCGTCCTGGTTACCGGCGATGGCGTAGGCCGAAAAACCCATCTGCCCGGCCTTTTCCTCGCGCTTCTGGGCCAATTCGGTATCGATGACGCGCGCCGGATTGCCGACGGCAGTGGCCCCCGCCGGCACATCCTTGACCACGACGGCGTTGGAACCCACCTTGGCGCCGGCTCCGATGGTGATCGGGCCCAGCACCTTGGCCCCAGCCCCGATGACGACGCCGTCTTCCAGCGTCGGGTGACGCTTGCCCTTGTTCCACGAAGTGCCGCCCAGTGTGACACCGTGATAGAGCGTGACGTCGTCACCGATCACCGCCGTCTCGCCGATCACCACGCCCATACCGTGGTCGATGAAGAAACGCCGGCCGATCGTCGCGCCCGGATGGATCTCGATGCCGGTCAGGGTCCGGGCCACGTTCGAGGTGAAGCGTGCCAGCCAGCGCAGCCGGTGCCCCCAGAGCCAGTTCGCGAAGCGATGCGCCATCGCCGCATGCAGGCCCGGATAGCAGGTCAGCACCTCCCAGGCCGAGCGGGCGGCGGGATCGCGGTCGAAAACGGATCGGATGTCTTCTCGCAGACGGGCGAACATTGAACACTCCCTGAATATCCCCGGATTTTAAAATACCCGAGTGTTTTGATCTACTATTTTTCTTCCGGTTCCACGGCCTGCGACCGGTGCTTCGG
>WBZP01004330.1_pt1 | contig 14834 bp, 9 predicted proteins | sample 5204301 | NCBI WGS metagenome assembly WBZP01 (sample SAMN12412401, study PRJNA552823) | activated sludge metagenome | isolation source: activated sludge from nitrification reactor of wastewater treatment plant... | place: USA: Pennsylvania | collected 2017 | reverse complement strand
CCGGCATGGTGGAGAACAGGGTGAGCGCGAACCTCATGAGCCTGGGGGCGCTCGACTTCGGCCTGATCGTGGATGGGGCGGTGATCATCGTCGAGAACTGCCTGCGCCGGCTGGCGCTGGAGCAGCACCGGCTTGGACGTCTGCTGGAACGCGGCGAACGCTTTCAGACCCTGTTCGAAGCCACCCAGGAGGTGTTCCGTCCGAGTCTGGTGAGCGTGATCGTGGTGGCGCTGGTGAACATTCCCATCTTCACCCTCACCGGCGTGGAGGGGAAGATGTTCCACCCCATGGCCTTCACGGTGGTGGTGGCCCTGCTGGGCGCCCTGATCCTCTCCGTCACCTTCGTCCCGGCGGCCGTGGCACTGTTTGTCACCGGGCGCGTCCAGGAGAAGGAAAACCGCGCCATGCGGTGGGCACGCCAAGCCTACCGTCCGGCGCTGGAGTTCGTGTTGGCGAACCGCGCGCCCACGGTCGCCGCGGCCGTAGTCGCGGTGGTGCTCTCCGCGCTGCTCGCCACCCGTATGGGCGCCGAGTTCATTCCCAGCCTCAACGAAGGCGACGTCGCCCTGCATGCCCTGCGCATCCCCGGTACCAGCCTCACTCAGTCGATCGAAATGCAGCAGGTGCTGGAGACCCGTATCAAGGCCTTCCCCGAGGTGGACAATATCTTCGCCAAGATCGGCACGGCGGAAATCGCCACCGATCCCATGCCGCCCTCCGTGGCCGACAACTTCGTCATGCTCAAACCCCAGTCCGAGTGGCCGGACCCGAACCGCCCCAGGGACGATCTCGTCAAGGCAATGCAGGAAGCGGTGGAGGCGATCCCCGGCAACAACTACGAATTTACCCAACCGATCCAGATGCGCTTCAACGAGCTGATCTCGGGTGTGCGCTCGGACGTCGCCGTGAAAGTGTTCGGCGACGACCTGGACGTGCTGCTCAAGACCGGCGAGGCGATCGCCGAGGTGCTGGAAAAGATTCCCGGCGCGGCGGACGTGAAGGTGGAGCAAATTACGGGGTTGCCGATGCTCACGGTGCATATCGACCGGCAAAAGGTCTCCCGCTACGGACTCAACGTGTCCGATGTGCAGGAGGTGATCGAGGTGGCCGTGGGCGGTAAGGAAGCTGGCCGGGTGTTCGAGGGTGACCGGCGCTTCGATTTGTTGGTGCGCCTGCCCGAGCGCTTGCGCGAGGACATGGAGACTTTGAAGCGTCTGCCGGTCCCCTTGGCTGCAACGGCAAAGTCCACCGACGGCGGAGATCCCCGGCCAGCTTATGTGACCCTTGAGGAAGTGGCGAGTTTCGAGCTTGCTCCCGGCCCCAACCAAGTGAGTCGTGAAAACGGCAAGCGGCGCGCCGTGGTGACCGCCAATGTGCGTGGCCGCGATCTGGGCTCCTTTGTCGCCGAGGCGCGTGAGCGCATCGCGACCGAAATCAAGCTGCCGGAAGGCTACTGGCTCGGCTACGGCGGTACCTTCGAGCAGCTCGCCTCGGCCGCCGCACGGCTTCAGGTGGTCGTGCCGCTGTCGCTATTGCTCATCTTCGGCCTGCTGTTCATGACCTTCGGCTCGGCCAAGGACGCGGCACTGGTGTTCAGCGGTGTGCCCCTGGCGCTCTCTGGGGGGGTAGCGGCGCTGTGGTTGCGGGATATTCCCCTGTCCATCTCGGCGGGCATCGGCTTCATCACGCTTTCCGGCGTGGCGGTGCTCACGGGGTTGGTAATCGTCTCCTGCATCCGCGATCTGCGCGCGCAAGGGATGGAGATCGAGCAGGCCATTACGGAAGGCGCGCTTATCCGCTTGCGGCCGGTGTTGATGATCGCCCTGGTGGCGAGCCTGGGCTTTCTGCCCATGGCGCTGAATACCGGCGCGGGGGCGGAGGTGCAGCGGCCGCTCGCCACCGTGGTGATCGGGGGGATTTTGTCGGCCACGGCGCTCAGCCTGCTGGTGTTGCCGGTGCTGTACCGCCTGTTCCACCGGGAGAACGATATCGAACTCTAACAACGATGAAAGCGGCCGATGCGTTCTCGATGTCGACCCAACTCGACCTGTGAAGGAGAAAAACACATGATATCCACTCTGAACACTTTGGCACTGAGCGCTGTGATCTTGGCACTGACGGGCTGCGCACAGACCTCACTGCTGAAGCCCGTGTCGGGAAACGACACCTCCGCCACCGTCGAAAATCCCATCCTTTTTAGTCGTGCACGCCTTACCGTGATGCTCGAAGGCAAGACCTACACCGGCGTGGCCGGCGAGACTCGCGAGGAAACAACCGGGGAAATACCCCTTCAATTTGGTTGGGACCCTGAGCACATATACCCACATTTGAAGCAGGATACACCGCGGTCACAGCTCTCCAAACACCACCCACGCAAGCACCGTCACGAGAAGGAGACGCTGTCATTTTGGTTTGGCTCGACCATTTTGACGGCGAACGATGGTGCAACACTCACCTGCGATCACTTAAAGCATGAAAACGACTGGCGTCTGCGCTGCAAGAGGCCAAGTGGCGAAGAAATCGTGTTGCAACCTGTCAAAAAGTGATGTCCGGGGACAAGGAGGGTGTTCTGGTCAACACCATCCGCCGTGGAAACGTGCCAAGCCTAGACGAAGAAAAGCCAAAGGCTGTGGGGTCTAATTCCATACTTTCATAACCATTTTCGCTTGCCAACCCGGTTGCCTCTATGCCCAGAAGTCACAGCCTGGCCCGATCATTGATATACTCACGCCTCGTTCTTTTGGCCCAGATCTTTTACTTCATTCCAGCCCTATTGCAAGAGGAGGATGTCAGTTGAGCTACTCTACCGAGGATATCCGCAACATCGCATTCGTCGGTCAGGCCGGTGCCGGAAAAACGACCTTGGTCGAGCGCTTGCTGTATGCAGCGGGAGAGATCCCGACCATGGGAAGCGTGGCCAGAGGCGATACTGTGTGCGATTACGACCCCCAGGAGAAGGCGTTGCAGCATTCCCTGGACGTTTCCATCGTCAATCTCAGCACCCAGGGCCGACATATCAATATCCTGGATACCCCAGGCTATATCGATTTCATGGGCCGGACCATGAGCATCCTGGCGGCCGTGGAGACGGCGGCGGTGATCGTCAATGCCGCGGTCGGCATCGAGGCGGTGACCCAACGCATGATGACCGCGGCCTGGAACCGTAGCCTCTGCCGTCTCATCATCGTCAACAAAATCGATGCCGAGGGGGTGAAGCTCCCGGCCTTGGTGGAAGCCCTGCAACAAAACTTCGGTAAGGAATGCCTCCCCATCAACCTTCCGGCGGATGGGGGCAAACGGGTGATCGATTGTTTTTTCCAACTCAGTGGTGACAAGGCCGATTTTTCCTCGGTGGCCGAGGCCCATGGTCGTCTCGTCGACCAGGTGGTGGAGGTCGACGAGGCCCTGATGGAACTCTATCTGGAACAGGGAGAAGAACTCCAGCCCGAACAGTTGCATGATCCCTTCGAAAAGGCGTTGCGCGAGGGGCATCTGGTACCGATTTGTTTCGTCTCGGCCCAGACCGGGGCCGGTGTCCCCGAGTTGCTCAATATCCTCGCCAAACTCATGCCGAATCCCAAAGAAGGTAATCCACCGCCCTACATGAAGGGCGAGGGGGCGGCGGCGGAACCCGTGGATGTCAAACCGGATGCGAATCTCCATGCCCTGGCCCATGTTTTCAAGGTGATCAACGACCCCTTCCGGGGCAAGCTCGGTATCTTTCGTATCCACCAGGGCACCATCACCCCCAACAGCCAGCTCTACATCGGTGACGCTCGTAAGTCGTTCAAGGTTTCCCATCTCTATCGATTGCAGGGCAAGGAACAGGCCGACATGGAACGGGGCCTGCCCGGGGATATCTGTGCCGTGGCCCGCGTCGACGAGGTCTTTTTCGACGCCGTGCTGCATGACTCCCACGACGAGGATCATCACCATCTGCGGACCATGGAGTGCCCGGTACCCCTCTTCGGCCTCGCCGTCAAGCCGGCCAAGCGCGGCGACGAACAGAAGCTCTCCGATGCCCTGCACAAGCTCCAGGCCGAGGACCCCTGCTTCCATGTCGAGCACAACAGCGCCGCCAACGAGACCATCATGCGCGGTCTGGGCGACATGCACCTCCAGGTGGTACTCGATCAGCTGCGCAATCGCTTCCATGTCGAGGTCGATACCCATCCGCCGAGCATCGCCTATCGGGAGACCATCACCAAACCGGCCGAGGGACATCACCGACATAAAAAACAGACCGGCGGCGCCGGCCAGTTCGGCGAGGTGTTCTTGCGTGTGCGTCCTTTGGAGCGTGGGCAGGGCTTCGGCTTCATCGACGCCATCGTCGGCGGCGCCATCCCCAACCAGTTCATCCCGGCGGTGGAAAAGGGGGTAAGACAGGTGCTCGAACAGGGGGCCATCGCCGGTTATGCCCTGCATGACGTCGAGGTCACCCTCTATGACGGCAAGTTCCACCCGGTGGATTCGAAAGAAATCGCCTTCTCCACGGCCGGTCGTCGGGCCTTTCTCGATGCGGTTTCCAAGGCCGGCCCCATCATCCTGGAACCTATCGTCAAGATCCGTATCGAGTCCCCGGCGGCAGCCATGGGGGATCTCACCGGGGATCTTTCCTCCAAGCGCGGTCGGGTCAGCGGCAGCGAGGTGGATGCCACCGGCCGGGTGATCATCTCGGGCGAGGTGCCGCTGGCCGAGTTGGAGAACTACGCCTCCAGACTCAAGTCTCTCACCGCCGGCGAGGGCCATTACTCCATCGAGTTCAGTTGCTACGAACAGGTGCCGGCGAACGTCCAGAAGGATTTGGCCGCCAAGTTCGCCGCCCCTGAGGTGGATTGAGGATCACGAGCATGGGAACGGAGATCGAACGCAAGTTTCTCGTCCGGGCGGATAGCTGGCGCGATGAGGTGAGCAAGGCGACCAGATTCAAGCAGGGCTATCTCGCCAATCAGCCCAATGCCTCGGTACGGGTGCGTATCCAGGGCGATCGGGCCTTCCTCAATATCAAGAGCACCACCATAGGGGTGCGTCGCTACGAGTTCGAGTATGAGGTTCCGGTCGAGGAAGCGGAGCAGATGCTTGAGCATGTGGCTGAGCGGCCCTTTATCGACAAGACCCGCTACGAGATCAGACATGGCGCCCATCTCTGGGAATTGGACGTCTTTCATGGCGAGAACGCCGGGCTGGTCGTCGCCGAGGTCGAACTCGGGGCCGAGGATGAGGCCCTTGAAGTGCCGGATTGGGCGGGCGAGGATGTCTCTCATGATCCCAGGTATTACAACGTCAATTTAGTCAAACACCCTTACTCCAAGTGGTGAGGCGGCTCGCCCAGGCCATTGGCCTGGGCTGCTCCTTGCTGCTGGGCCTGGGCGCCTGCCAACCGGCCACCGGCCCGACGACGGACAAGCCGATAGTCTTCGCCCTGGCCACGGCTCCTACCACCCTTGATCCCAGGTATGCCACAGATGCTACATCCAGCCGTATCCTCAGATTGTTGTTTGCTCAGTTGGTGGACTTCGATGAGAAGGGATGGCCTGTTCCCGCCCTGGCTCGTTGGGAACTCCTGGCTCCCGACCATTACCGCTTCCATCTGCTTCCCGGCCGGCGCGATTTTGGTCCCGGTCGGCGGCTTGGGGCCAGGGATGTCCATGCCACCTATGCCCATATGCTGGACCCCGCCAATGCCTCCCCCCATCGGGCGCTCCTGACCCTGATCGAGCACCTTCAGGTCGTCGACGAGGATACCCTGGATTTCCATCTTTCCCGTCCCGATCCGCTGTTTCCAGCCTATCTGACCTTCGGTATTCTGCCGGCAGAGACCCCACCGACCGGAAACGGGCGAGGGCTCGGTCTACAGGCAAGTGGGCCTTTTGCCTTGGTCGGCTGGCCCGAGGAAGGGCGGTTGGTGTTGCGCCGACGGAGCGATGGGACCTTGGTCGAATTCCTGCGGGTGGCGGATCCGGTGGTGCGTATCCTCAAATTGCTGCGGGGCGAACTCGACCTGCTGCAGAACGATCTGCCTCCCGAACTCGTCGGCTATGCGGCCCGCCAGCCTGGTATCCAACATCAAAGTCGCCGCGGTTCCAATCTTGTCTACCTCGGCTTCAATCTGGAAGATGAGACGACCCGTCGGCTTCAGGTCCGCCGGGCGATCGCCCGGGCCATTGACCGCGAAGCCATCCTCCGTTTTGTGCTGGGCGGCGGCGGGATGACCGCGGAGGCCCTGTTTCCCCCGACCCATTGGGCCGGGATGCCTCATCTCCAGGGATACGCCTATGATCCCGACCAGGCCCGAGCTTTGCTGGCCGAGGTCGGTTATACGGCGGAACGGCCCTTGCGGATCGAGTACAAGACCTCCAGCGACCCCCTGCGCATCCGTATCGCGACTATCATTCAGGCCCAACTGGCCGCGGTCGGTATCGAGGCGCGGATCAGAAGTTTCGACTGGGGCACCTTTTATGGCGATATCCGTGCCGGGCGCTTCCAGATGTATGGCCTGTCCTGGGTGGGGGTGAAGACCCCTGACATCTTCCGTTATGCCTTCCATAGCGACTCGGTACCGCCGAATGGGGCCAATCGCGGTCGCTTTTCCGATCCCGCCGTGGATCGGCTGATAGAAGCGGCGGAGGCCGAACTCAGCCTTGAACCCCGGATCCCTCTCTATCAGCAACTCCAGGAACGGCTGCTGGAGCAGTTGCCCGCCATTCCCCTGTGGTATGAGGACCAGATCCTGCTCAGCCGCGGGGAGATCCTGGACTATCGATTGGAGACGGACGGTAATTACGACGGGCTCATCCGGGTACGGCGACAGACCGATGCCAGCCAGCGATCCGGAACTCATTAGACACATCCGGATTGATATCGCCAGCCAGCGGCTCCGGCTGCTGCAAGGCGACCGGTTGCTGCGGGAATATCCCGTCTCCACGGCCAGGAATGGCCCCGGGGAAGTCTTCGGTAGCGGTTGTACGCCCCGGGGACGGCATCGAATCCGCCTCAAGATCGGTGCCGGTTGCCCCCCGGAAACGGTGTTTGTCGCCCGACGTCCCACCGGCGAGCGTTATTCGGAGGAACTAGCGCGACGCTATCCCGAACGAGACTGGATACTCGCCCGCCTCCTTTGGCTCGGAGGCTGCGAGCCGGGCCGCAACCGCGGCGGACTCGGCGATACCTTGCGACGCTACATCTATATCCACGGCACCCCGGATAGCGACCATCTGGGCACCCCGGTCTCCCACGGCTGTGTGCGGATGGATAGGGCGGACATCATCGAACTCTTCGACTGGGTGGAGGTGGGGACCCAGGTGGAGATATTCGAATTCTGGGGCGGATATGTTTAATGCTTTCTTGACCCGGCTGCTGAGCGCCGTCGTCGTGGTGGTCGGGGTATTGGTGCTGGTCTTTCTACTGTTGCATATAGCCCCCGGGGACCCGGTGGAACTCATGCTGGGAGAGTCTGCCCGCCCGGGCGACCGAGCCGCCCTGCGCGCCGCCCTTGGACTGGATCGACCGCTCTTGGACCAATTTCTGGGCTATCTGGATGGGTTGTGGCAGCTGGACCTGGGGCGCTCGCTCCACTCCCAACAGCCGGTCGTCGAGATCCTGGCCGAGCGCCTGCCGGCCACTCTGGAACTGGCGGCCGCCGCGCTACTCTTGGCCGTTCTCCTGGCCTTGCCCATGGGCCTCATCGCCGCTTTGCACAAGGATAGCCCGCTGGATTGGGGCGCCATGGGCTTTTCCATGCTCGGCGCCGCCATCCCCAATTTCTGGCTGGGTCCATTGTTGATCCTGGTGTTTTCCCTCTGGTTGGGCTGGACCCCGGTCAGCGGACGGACCGGCTGGTCCAGTCTGGTGTTGCCCACCATGACCCTGGGCACCGGGATGGCGGCCATCCTGGCCCGCATGGTGCGCAGTAGCCTGCTCGAGGTGCTGGGGGAAGACTTTGTCCGCACCGCCCGGGCCAAAGGCCTGAGTCCCGCCGCGGTGATCTGGCGACATGCCCTGCGGAATGCCTGGTTGCCGGTGGCCACCTTGCTGGGGTTGCAGTTGGGGGCCTTGCTTGGCGGGGCGGTCATCACCGAGACTCTGTTCTCCTGGCCTGGTATCGGCTCGCTCCTGGTGGAGTCCATCCAACGGCGGGACTATCCCCTGGTGCAAGCCTGCGTGCTGCTGGTCAGTCTCATTTACGTGATGATCAATACCCTGACCGACCTGCTCTATCTGGCTATTGACCCGCGCATCGCCTTCGAGGCTTCGTGATGGCCGCTGGCCCTGATCCAACCGCTCAAGCCCCTCTTTCTGAATACCTGGCCTGATTTCAAGCGCCTGGTTGTTCCGGGCATTGGCGGAAAATGACCAGTTATCGTTCTCTAAATAAGAACAATATGGCATAGATGACATCAATAATTCTCCATAAGAGAACAGAAACCCGGACCAAAACACCTGGCCCCGGGAGCATTGACGGGCGAACGAGTCAGCCATTCACGGATACTCTCGCGTTAATTGATATGGCACTCTGTCGGGAAGGAGGATGAGGATTCTCTGGGTGGCCACCAAACCGCCCTGGCCGCCGGTGGATGGTGGTCGCTTGCTGATGAGCCTGAGTATCCAGGGACTCGTTGCCGCCGGACATGAAGTGGTCGTGGTGGCGCCCGGCACTGGGTTACCGCCTGCCACCCCATCTCCCTTATGCCCCGTCCACTGGGTGGAGTCCCCGGTCCCAAGGGCGATCTCAACCCTGTGTCGGGCTTGGATCGAAGGGCGACCCTTTTCCGTCCAGCGCCATACCCGTCCAGAGGTCGCCAGGCAGGTGGCGGCCTGTCTCGAAGCCGAGACCTTCGACCTGGTGCATGCCGAGCAGGTGCAGGCGCTGGCTTCTTGTGGGCCGGCGTTTACCGCCGGTATCCCGGTGGTGTGGCGGGCGCAGAATGTCGAGAGCGATCTTTGGGCCGGCTTGGCTCTTGGTGGCGGCTGGCCGGCCTTCTGGTTTCGCCGGGAGGCCCGCCGTATGGCGACCTATGAGGGGGCCAGTGCTCAGCGCGTCAGCGCCGTGGTGGCCTTGACAACCCGGGATGCGGCGCCTTTACGTCGGCTCGCCGGAACCAAGCCGATCATCCGGGCCTTACCCGTGCCTTTTCCCGCCGAGTGGCCGACGGCGGACGCCCCTCTACCTGGGGACCCCGCCCTGGTGTTGTTCGGCAGTCGCGGATGGCGGCCCAATCAGGACGGCGCGGACTGGTTTCTGTCCGCGGTCTGGCCGCTGGTGCGGGCGCATCTCCCAGGGGCGGTACTGCATCTCTACGCCGAGACCCAGGCCCGATCTTTGCCTGCCGGCGTGGTTCAGCATGCGGTGCCGCTCGATAGCCGGGAAGTCTTTGCCCCGGGCTCGATTCAGTTAGTGCCGCTACGCACGGCTTCGGGTATCCGCATGAAGATTCTGGAGTCCTGGGCGCGGGGTCTACCCGTGGTGGCCACCCCTGAGGCGGCGGCCGGCTTGGATGCCGGGGGGGAAGCCCTGCTGATGGCGGCTGACGCCCTCGGTTTTGCCACCGCCATCCAGGGGTTGCATCGGGATGCCGAACTGCGCCGGAGACTGATCGATGGGGGGCGCTCGGTATTGCGCCGAACGCATGATCCCGCCAAGGCGACCCAAGAGTTGCTGGATCTCTATCGAAGGGTGCTGGAAGGGTTTTGATGGTCTCCGCGCTCGCGGGGCGATTCGGAGTGTTTATTATGTAATAACTATAAATAATAATTATTACTTATCTATTGTCTCAAATATGCCTCGTGCCTGGTGCTTTGAGTACCAAGAGGCGCCAGCCTTGTCTGTGCGAGATCAAGGTGAGATTTGCACCCGCCAGACGACGAAGCCGCCGCCACTGAGGCAGAGTTCGCCGCTGGTGGTGCGTTCCCCGGCGAAGTTGACGATCAGCTCCTGCCAACCATCGCCATCCAAATCCGCCGTTTGGGCCTGATAGGCATGGCAGCCGCTGAGCCAATCCGGAGCGGGAAGAGTCAGATCGCGTTGGAAGGCTCCATCGCCGCCTAAGAAAAACAGCAAGGATCCCAGTTGACGCACCGCCAGTATATCTTCATGACCATCCCGGTCGAAATCGGTGGCGACCACCGAAACCACGGGGTCCAGTGAGGGCTCGGACCAGAGCTTGGTGCTGGTCTCGCCCTCTTCTCGCCAACTGACCAGATCCAGCCCGGTGCAGAAGACTTTTCCTTCAACGAACCTGGTTCCGGAGACTATCTCGCCGCGACCATCGCCATCGAAATCATGGACCGCCACCGCCGTGAGGGCCGCCTGAGGCGGTAGGGAGCGGAGATCTCGCGAGGTCCAGCTTTCGCCTTGGCCCAGCATGACCAACCGTCGTATCCCCGCTACTTCGGTGCCGAGAACGGCGTCCGGGTGACCATCGCCATTGACATCGCCGACAGCCAGGGCGGCGCCGAAGAAATACAGGGGTTGTTTCGGCTCGACCCATTGCCAAAAACCCCCGCGATTGAGGTAGAGGGCCATGGCCTCGCTTGCCCGAGTCTTGGCGGCGAGCCGGGATGGGCCCTCATTCACGGCCAGCAAATCGGGTTTGCCGTCACCATTCCAATCGGTCAGGGCGAGGCTTCTGGAGGTGAAGATCCCCTCCGGGGCCTTGTCCTGGGATTCCAGTTGGAGACCACCTGCCCAGGGGGAAAAAGAGCCTTGACCCTCGTTGATCAGGATCGTCAGCCCGCGCAGATGGGAGGCGAGGGCGATGTCCGTCAGGCCATCGCCGTTCACATCCGCGAGCTTCAAATCACCGTAGTCATAGGGCAGGGGAGGGAAGTGGGTTGTCGACCACAGCTTGAAGTGACCCTGGCCATCGCCGAGAAAGATCACCGGTTGGCCTCGGCCTTTGCGCGGGGGGCCATGCACCAGATCGAGATGGCCGTCGAGGTTCATATCCGCGAGATCGTAGCCATCTCGCCACTGTCCCTGCTTGGGTAGGCCGCTGTCGATTTGCGTCAGGGTGAAACGATGGCTACGAGGTAGGGAAACGTCTCCACAGGCGGGAGGCCGATCATTCGGCGAGGGGGCCGCCGTTGCCACCAGACCGATGTAAGCCAATCCCGCGATGAAAAAGGGGCGGCCCCAAGGCCGCCCCCACAGTCTGGAAGGCATGAACCTGTATCAGTCCTTCATGGCGGATCGCCGGAAGCCGAACATCCCCATGAGGGCCAGCAAGGCCGTTGCCATGAGCAAGCCCAGTTGCGACAGACTCGGGATCGGCGCCGGCGCCACGAAGGGTGTTGGCGGGGCCGAGGGTGCGAGGGTATCGCCCGCCCGAAACTCCACGTCATCCCCTCGGCTGGCGCACCCCGAATCGCTGGGATAATCGGTTCGCCCGTCACCATCGTTATCGATGTTGTCGGAGCACTGCCGGGTGGTGGTGCCGCCAAGTTCGTTGTAGTCGTTCGGGCTGGCACAGCCGGGGTCGTTGGGGTAGTCAACCAGCCCATCGAAGTCATTATCGACGCCGTCTTGACAATCCGGGAGCTCAAAACTGTCGTTTGGCGAGGAACAACTTGGATCATTCGGCCAGTCGATCAAGCCGTTGCCGTCGTTGTCTATACCGTCTTTACATTGAGGATCGACTTCGGAATCATCAAAAATATTGTCGCAACCAGGATCGTTCGGCCAGTCGATCTTGCCATCGCCATCGTTGTCCTTGCCGTCGCTGCATTGCCAGGTCCACTCGGAGTCGTCGGAAGGTGAAAAGCAGCCTGGATCGAGCATGTCGATCAGAGTATCGCCATCGTTATCGACGCCGTCGTTGCATGAGGGGATTTCGTTATCCGAGTCCGCGCTTGCACAGCCAGGGTCGTTCGGATAGTCGGTCAGGGTATCGCCATCGTTGTCGATGCCATCGCTGCACTGCGGGACATACTCGGAGTTGTCGGAAGGAGAAGAACAGCCGGAGTCGGCCGTGTCGATGAGGCTATCCCCATCATTGTCCTGGCCGTCGTCGCACTCCGGACTTTCGTTGTCCGAGGAGGGACTGGCGCAACCTGGATCAGTCATATCGGCGAGGCTATCCCCATCATTGTCCTGGCCGTCGTTGCAGGCGGGACTTTCGTTATCAGAGGATGGGCTGGCGCAACCTGGATCGGCCATGTCGATGAGACCATCGCCGTCGTCATTGATGCCATTGTTGCATTGTGGGCTTTCGTTATTTGATGAAGAACTGGCACAGCCGGGGTCGTTCGGGTAGTCGATCAGGCCATCACCATCGTTGTCGATACGGTCGTTGCATTGAGTTGTAATGGGGAACAACTCGGAAGTGTCGAAAGGCGATGAGCAACTGGGATCGGCCATGTCGATGAAGCCATCGCCATCGTTATCTATGCCGTCGCTGCATTCGGGGCTTTCAGTAAAGAAGCTCGGACTGGCACAGCCGGGGTCGTTCGGGTAGTCGGTTTGCGTGTCGTTATCGTTGTCGAGACCGTCATTGCATACTGGGCAGGATAATTGGAATGATTCTTGCCCTAAGGTTGGATCGTAGATCGGTGCTATGGGCCAAGCGGGAAGTTGGCCGGTTTCAATACTTGGGGGAAGCAGGGGCACCGAGGCCGCCCATTGGCGACGCAACACATGGGTGACGAAGCTCTGATTGCGTGTCTCGAGATCCCCATTCGCCTGGGTGAGTCGAAGCTTGTAAAACACGAAACCACCCTTGAAGGGTACATAGATCTGGCTCGGATCGTTCAGCTCCAGAGCCTGGGTGGCGTAGGGTAAGGTTGGGATCACCGCTGGAATGGGACAACTCTGTGCCGGATGCTCCTGTTCGTCAATGGCTACGACCTCCTGGGTGGTGAGGCCTGGCGGGGGACTGCCACAGGGGAAAGGAGTGACCGCGCCCGGATCGCGCCAGACCAGGGCTGTGGTCTGGGACGCGGGGGCGTCGTTCTGATAATAACCGAACCAGCTCTGGGGCAATCCCTCGCGGTTGTCGGCGGCGGAGCCGATTACCCGGCGGTAGAAGGTGTAGTCGGGCACGGGGGTGAAGGGAGTCGGCGGACAAGGAAAGCCCAGGCACACCTGATTATCCGTGCCATCAGTGGCGGGGTCGCTAGCGCTGGCCTCGATGGCCACCAGGGCATCGCCCTGGGCGGTGCCGAGGAAGCTGTCATAGGTTGCGTATTCACCGAAGAGCAGATTGTCGTTACGGGCGATGCCGGTGCCTCCGTCGATGAAGTAGCCAGCCGTGGCGGGGAAGGTGCTGCTGCTGGTGCATTGGTTGACCACATCGAGGGTCAGATAGCCGCGAGCGAGGTTATCGCCATGGACCGCTCCGCCGCAGTTGCCGCCCAGCAACGCCGAGGCCTGCCCGCGGTGGGCATTGCGCAACGCGGTCAGGGTGGCGGCGGAGAGGGTGGGCGGCGGCAGGCTGGCGGTGCAACTGACAAAGCCGCCCGGGTTGGTTTGCGGCAGGACGCCGTTGACGAATATCGCCCGCAGGTCGATCTCCGCCACGTCATGGGCGGCGAGGCGCAGATCGAAGCTGAAGGTGGGGACGCCACGGTCGGTCCAGAGCACGGCATGGGCCAGGATCTCGTTCCCGGAGACGTTACCGATCCGGGCCAGGGTGCGCTCGTTGGGATTGAGGAGATCGATGGCGAAATAGGGCAGCAGCAGGGTGGCCGCCGGGACGTTGTCGAGGGCGTCGATGGTGGCGCGCACCGGAGCGGCGACCAAAAAGGAGAGCAGACACAACAGGGAAGCCAGTTTCTTCATGGGGTGATTCCTCGCGCCTAGGGGAGCGTCGGGCTGTTGTTGTAGGCGGCGTTGCCGAGCTGGGTACCCGGGACCACATAGCCCTGGGAAGAGTTCGTGGCGGCGCTACGGGGGATCTGGCGGAAATTCACCCAGGACTGGCGGATACCGTTGAAGGGGGCGGTCGTGCCGGGGAGGTTGAGGTTGAGGAAGCTCCAGCCCAGGGAGGCGCTCAGGCCCAGGGCGCTGTCCGGGGTATTCCCGGTGGCGAGCGGAAAGTGGTTGGCCGGGGCGACGGGAACGTTGCTTCCGTTGGCGTCGAAGGCGGTCACCTGGCGCTCACCCAGCGGGTAAGGAGCGGGGGTGGTGCCGCAGGCCACGGGGCTAGGGATGGCCGCCGCGGGATCGCGCCAATACTCCATGCTGGTGCGGCCCGCCGAGTCGAAGCCAGCCCAGGCGGTGGGTAGGGGTTCGCGGTTGTCGGCGGCGGTGAAGCCGACCAGGCGGCCATAGAAGGTATATTTATTGGGTCCCCCGCTGGTCAGGGGATCGATGACGCTGGCCTCGATGTGCACTGCGTTGTCGGTGAACAGGGGACGGTGGCCGGAGGCAAGCAGGAACCAGGCGCCCAGCATGACGTTTTGGTTGGTGGCGTCGCCCGAGCCGCCGTTGACGAAATAACCTGGATCACCCGGCTTACGCGAAGCGGCGCAGTTGTTCACCGTATCCACGGTGATATAGCCGCGGGCGATGTTGTCGCCGTAATTCGAGGAGCCGCACTGGCCGTTGAAATAATTCGGCGAGGGGCGCCCGGAATGAGCGGCGACCAGATCCGGGCCGAACACGACTCCCGAGCTCATGGCATCGGGCAGATAGCCGTTGCAACTGGCGAAGTTGATATCCTGGGAAAAGGGTCCATGCGGACTAAGGGTGTCGCTGGGATCCTGGCCAGCGGAAGCGGTGATCGGTCCCAGACGCTTGAAGACATCCCGCAGATCGATGGTCTGCATGTCGTAGCCGGTGAGGTAGATCAGGAAGTGCGCGGTCGGCAGACCGAAGTCGGTCCAGAAGGTGACATTGC
>WBZP01004328.1_pt1 | contig 14835 bp, 14 predicted proteins | sample 5204301 | NCBI WGS metagenome assembly WBZP01 (sample SAMN12412401, study PRJNA552823) | activated sludge metagenome | isolation source: activated sludge from nitrification reactor of wastewater treatment plant... | place: USA: Pennsylvania | collected 2017 | reverse complement strand
GCCACCCGGGCGCTTCCTGTTGAATATGCCGGACAGTCGGCGATTGAGGTCACGCCAGAGCTGTTCGAGATCGGGTGGCCCCTGATTCGGTCGCCTGCCACCGCCGTCGTTGCCCCGGTTGCCCCATTGCGGGTCGTTAAGCGACATCAACACTCCAAGGCTTGAAATCATGGGGAGCAATCCCGATCCAGAATCACATCGATACCCGGCGACGCAGCGATGGTTGACGGCGCGTCGCCGCCACTACTTCTGTCCTTCGCCAAAGCCATTTCGGCCAGTGCCTCGCGCAACATAGGCAAGCCCTCGCCGCAACGTGCGCTAACGCGAACCCGGCAGATTCTACCATACTCGTCCCGCTCGACCGCCGGCGACAAACCCGTCAGATCGAGCTTGTTGAGCACAATCAGTTGTGGCACCTGCGCTGCGCCGATCTCGGCCAAGACCTGATTGACGTCCGCCATCTGGTCATCACGCGCCGAGCTTGCCGAATCGACGACATGCAGCAGAAGATCGGCCTCGGCCGTTGCTTCAAGTGTCGCATGAAATGCTGCCACCAGCGAATGCGGCAAGTCACGAATGAAGCCGACGGTGTCTGACAGCACGATATGGCCAACATCCTGCAGCCAGAGCTTGCGCGTCGTCGTGTCCAGCGTGGCGAACAACTGGTCGGCCGCAAATACATCCGCGTGCGTCAGTGCGTTGAAAAGTGTCGACTTCCCGGCGTTGGTATAGCCAACCAAGGAAACATTGAGCATTTTCCCGCGTCCGCGCGCCTTGCGCTGCACACCGCGCTGGCGCTCCAGCCTGGCCAGCCGCTCCTTGAGGATCCTGACCCGAATGCCAAGCAGACGGCGATCGGTCTCGAGCTGCGTTTCGCCCGGACCGCGCAGTCCGATGCCGCCCTTCTGCCTTTCCAGGTGCGTCCACCCGCGTACAAGTCGCGTCGCCAGATGTTCCAGCTGCGCCAGCTCGACCTGCAGCTTGCCCTCAGAACTCTGCGCACGTTGGGCGAAGATGTCAAGAATGAGACTGGTCCGATCGACGACTCGGCACGCCAGTGCCCGTTCAAGGTTGCGCTCCTGCCCCGCACTCAACTCGTGGTTGAAAATGACGAGACCGGCCTCGTGCGCAGCGATCTCCGCGGCGATTTCCTGCACCTTTCCCTTGCCGGCGAAAGTCGCCGCGTCCGGGCTGTCGCGCCGCCCAAGCACGACGGAACAGACCGAAGCGCCGGCAGAACGGGCCAATAGCCGCACTTCGGCAAGTTGCTCGGCCTGGTTCTCACCGCTGAAGTCGAGTTGCACGATGACCGCCCGTTCCCAAGCGGGCATGCGCTCAGACATCCGGCCGCCCGTCAAGGTGCCGCCATGCGACGGAGGAGGCAAAGCACGATCAGTGGCCCACCCTTACGCAGGACGACGGCAGGCGTGCCGGGCACGGCGCTGACAGTCGTCACGCCTCGCTGTCGGAATCCTGCACAATGGTGATCGGACGCGCAGGAACAACGGTCGATATGGCATGCTTGTACACCATCTGCGTGACCGTGTTCTTGAGCAGAACCACATACTGATCGAAGGACTCGACCTGGCCCTGGAGTTTGATCCCATTGACCAGATAGATCGATACCGGAACGCGCTCACGCCGCAGCGTATTGAGAAACGGGTCTTGTAAGAGTTGCCCTTTGGTGGTCATCCTTCAACTCCATCCACGGTTATGTTATAGATTGTAGGCTGCTGGTTTCAGCTTATAATGTTTGCTTGGGTCCAGGCCGGTCAGCATAATCGATTTTGCGCGCCTTGACCACAGCGAAAGATGACATCCCTCACCACCTATCATGTTTCAGCCGCCTGGAACAACTTGGGCAGAGGACCGGTTTCGTCGCGCACCGACCTGTCGAGCTTGATCGACACCTGTCGCCAGATGCCGCTTGCTTGGTCGGCAACGGCTGCAACTCCTGTTGCGGCAAGTGAATGTACGCCTGGTGGAAGCCGGTCTGGTCACCGGTCGCGCCATCTTCACCGAGGTCGACCCGGTCAATCGACGCATCCACATCGCGATCGTCCCCGGTCATGTAGAAGCACTGACCAAGCAGGGCGAAGCGCTCCCGGACAGAATTTGGCCCGCCTTGCCGCTGACCGAAGGCGACTGGCGCAAACTCCCGGACAGCGAATTAGTGGTGGCCAAGGCGATCGGCTGCCCGCCACAACTCGGCTGCAGACAGCCCCGACTCCACTTCATCGTGACTCTGCCCTTAGGAACGCCCTACATTGCACCTTGATGCTCTCCCTTTTCCTCGCCGCCCCGTCGACCTCGCCCGCCGGCGAGCGGCGGTCGGTGTCCTGGTGCACGCGCGTCTGCGCCCGCCTCTGATCGGCGAAGCCGAGCCGCGCCGCCAGCGCTCGAAGGCGGCGTCTGGACGCTGCTGCGGCTCGACGCCATGCGCCCAACGCTGTTGGCCGCCAGATTTCCTCGCTTTCTCACCGCTGATCACATCGGCGGCTGGCGGCCGCAGGCGCGCGCCCGCCGGCGCGAACACGACTCCGCCTTCGCCATGACGATTCACAGGTCGCAGGGTTCCGAGTTCGCCTCGGCACTTCTCGTGCTTGCCGAGCAAACGAGGCGTGTGCTGACGCGCGAGCTGGTCTACACTGGGATCACACGGGCAGCACAGCAACTCACACCATCTTCCGAAATGGCGATCCACTGATCGCTGGCTGCCACAACCCTGCTCGCCGCCGTTCCGACTTCATCGCGCGCCTGCAGGAAGTGTACCCGGAAGGCTGCCACAGGCGAACAGCCGAGGCGGAGCTGACATCAGGAGGGAACAATGGAATCCGCACTGCCGAGTAGTATTGACTGGGGTGCTGTTGCTCTGGTCGCCGTCATCGGGCTCGGCCTGGTGGCGGGGTTCGTCTTCTTCTTGCGGGAAAATCGCAAGGATTACGACAGCTTGCAACAGACCCTGGCGTCCGCACAGGACGAAGCAGAGGATTGATCTCGTCACTGGGCAGGGAAAGGGCTCTGCCTGCCTATTCCCTCGTCGGGCGTTTACTGAGCTTGCGCTGCAAGGTACGACGATGCATCTTGAGTGCGCGCGCCGTTGCCGAAACATTACCTTGGTGCTCGCTAAGGATGCGCTGGATGTGTTCCCATTCGAGTCGGTCGACGGAGAGCGGTGCGCCGACCACCGGAACCGTGGAATCACCGTCACAGCCCTTGTTGAGCGCCGCGACCACTTCATCGGCGTCGCACGGTTTGGCCAGGTAATGCACGGCGCCGAGCTTGATCGCCTCGATCGCCGTGGCGATGCTGGCATAGCCGGTAAGCATGACGATGCGCGTATTCGGATCAAGCTCGATGAGTTTTTCGATCAAGGTCAGACCGGAATCACCCGGCATTTTCAGATCGATGACAGCGTACTCCGGAGGTTGCGACTGTGCCTTGGCGATCGCCGAGGGCACATCGGCCGCCGACGAAACGGCGTAGCCGCGCCGATCGAGGGCACGCGCAAGAACGCGTCGGAAAACATCGTCGTCGTCGACCAGCAACAGCGTCGAGCGCTCGTCGTCGGACAGCTTGCCGGATTGCTCAGACATTCGGGCCTGCTTTCAGTCGTTGCAAGGGAAGGCTGACACGGGTACACGCGCCGCCGCACGCGTCGCCGCGATTGAAAAGCTCGACCGTGCCGCCGAAACGCTCGACAGTGGCGTTGGCGAGGAACAGCCCAATGCCGAGACCGCCCGGACGGTCATCAGCGAGCGTCTTGCTGCTGGCAAATGGCTGGCCCAGGCGCTTCACCATGTCTTCCTGCAGCCCAGGGCCACGGTCGAGAATGTCGATCCGACAACATTCGTTGTCCCAACTGGCAAGAAAGGAGAGCGCTTCCTCCCCTTCCCGGCTCGCGCCGTTGGCATCCGCCGCGTTGTCGAGTAGGCTGAGCAGGGCTTGCTCAAGCGTGCGCTCGCCGGCGACCAGGGGCGCTGGTTGGGTGCCCTGCATGCTGATACTGAAGCGCACCTGTGGGCGGATGAGCTGCCATTCATCGAGCAAACGATGCAGATAGGCGTCCAGCCTCAGCGCTTGCCGGCTTTCGTCACGGCTGCGCCCGGTCGACGCCAGGATTTGCGAAATCGTCTGCTTGCAGCGATTGACCTGTTCGCGCAGGAGTATCAGATCCTCGCGCAGATCGCCGTTGCCATGACTAAGTTCCAGCTCGCGAATCACCACAGCCATGGTTGCCAAAGGCGTGCCGAGCTGATGTGCGGCGCCGGCGGCCAAGGCGCCGAGCGCCAACACCTGCTCGTTGCGCAGGGAGTCCTCACGCGCTGCGGCGAGTTCCCGCTCGCGCAACTCGAGCGCAGCCGCCATCCGGGTAAGAAAGAACGCGACGACGCCGACGCTGATGACAAAGTTGAGCCACATGCCGAGAATATGGAGAGCAAAACCGCTGCTGTGCGCGGCGTGCTCACCGACGCCGCCGGCGGCACGCGCAAACAGCGCATCGAGTTGCGCCAGATCACCCTGAGGCGGCGGCAGGGGCAACTTCCAGAACATGAGGAAGGTATAGGCAGACAAGGTCACGCCGGCCATCGCCCAGGCGTAACGTGCCGGCAACATCACCGCCGCCAACATCGGGGGTAGCAGAAAAAGGGAAACAAAAGGATTCGCCGACCCGCCGGCAAAATAGAGCAGCAACGCAAGAACCCCGACATCAACCGCGAGCTGGGCAAAAACCTCGCCGTGGCGAACTTCACCGCCTTTGTCGAGACGCCATCGGGTAGCGAGGTTGACCACCGCGAGCAAGGCAATGGTGCCGGTCATCGGCGCGACGGCGAGTGGTATCCTGAGCCAGACCACGGCGACAACGAGCACGACGCTTTGCGCAAGGATCTCGACGCGGCGCAAGGCGAGCAATCTCGCCAGCGGGTTGACGCTGCCTGGCAATATGGCAAGTACCTGCTCCCGGCTCACTCGAAACATGCTCCCCTGCCAGCCAGCCCGGCGACGGCAAAAAGCTGCGATTCTACGCCGCTCGCCCGATCGCGGAGGAGCATGCGGCAATCGGTCGCACACCATCCTGCCGACAGTGCCGTACGGGCAACAGGCGGAAGACAGCGTGCCCGCAGCGCGCCGGTGTCGAGCGCTCGGGGCGCTCGTCAGCGCAGCGACACGCGAACCCCGGCCTGCTCGACAAGGAGCGCCGACAGGGTAGACAGCAGTTCCCCGGCGCTGCGCGTATCGACCCAGAACGCACCGTCCCAGCGGAAGTGAAACCCTCCGCAGCGTGCGGCGACCCATATTTCCTGAGCTGCCACATGGCGATTGACAACGACCTTGCCGCCATCAGCGAGCCGGATTTCCAGCACGCCGTCCCCGACACGGTCGAAATCCAGGTCCGCCGTGCTGCCGGCGATCGCATCCTCGATCTGCTGCAGCGCCGCATCGGCGCGCGCAGCGAATTCCCGCTCATTCATCCTGTGCTACCATCCTCCGCTCACAATACCCGGATCAACGTACAAACCGATGTACAAATTTACTGGCAGACTCCTGGCGCCGGCCTTGCTCGTTGTCCTGCCGCTCGCCGGCTGCGGCAACAAGGGCCCGCTCAAGATGCCGCCGGCGACGACACAAGCGACCGCCGGCAGCGCGGAGGCACCGCGCGTCGGCCTCGTGGCAGGCGTTCGGAATACTAGCACGCCCACCGGCAGCAACCGATGAGCCCTTTCGCCTACCGTAACGGCCTGCTGCACTGCGAGTCTGTGTCCTTGGCCGACCTGGCGGCGGAGTTCGGCACACCGTGTTGGGTTTATTCGCGTGCCGCGCTCGAGGCGGCCCTGGCCGAGTTCCACACCGGGCTGCAAGGCGTCAACGCGCTCGTCTGCTATGCCGTCAAGGCCAACTCGAATCTCGCTGTGCTGGATGTCCTGGCGCGCTGCGGCGCCGGTTTCGACATCGTCTCGGGCGGCGAGTTGCAGCGCGTCCTGGCCGCCGGAGCAAACCCGCGCCAGATCGTTTTTTCCGGCGTCGGCAAGACCGGGGCCGAAATGGAGGCAGCGTTGGCCGCTTCCATCCTCTGCTTCAACGTCGAATCTGCCTCCGAACTCGAACGTCTCGACGCCGTTGCCGGGCGCATTGGCAAGAAGGCACCGGTCAGTCTGCGCGTCAACCCGGACGTCGACGCACGCACTCATCCGTACATTTCGACCGGACTGAAGGAGAACAAGTTCGGCGTTGCCTACACCGAGGCGCGCAATCTCTACCGTCATGCCCATCGCCTGCCGAATATTTCCCTGCACGGAATCGACTGCCATATCGGATCCCAGTTGCTTGATCCCGCCCCCTTTGCCGAGGCGCTCGACAAGGTTCTCCTGCTGGTTGACGAGCTGGTCGCCGACGGCATCGCGCTGCAGCACGTCGACCTCGGCGGCGGGCTTGGGATCCGCTATCGCGACGAAAGCGAGCCATCGATTGCCGACTACCTGCAACCGATCCTGACCAAGCTGTCCGGACGCAAGCTCAAGATACTGCTCGAACCGGGACGCCGACTGGTCGGCAACGCCGGCGTTCTGCTGACCCGTGTGGAGTACCTGAAACCCGGGGAAACGAAGAATTTCGCCATCGTCGACGCGGCGATGAACGACCTCGCTCGCCCGGCGCTCTACGGATCCTGGCACGACGTCTTGCCGGTCAGCCGGCGCGACGCCGAAGCGAGAACGTGGGAGGTCGTCGGACCGGTTTGTGAATCGGGCGACTTCCTCGCTCACGAGCGGGCGCTTGCCCTCGTGCCCGGCGACCTGCTGGCGGTGATGTCCGCCGGCGCCTATGGCATGGTGATGAGTTCCAACTACAACAGCCGCCCACGCGCTGCCGAAGTCATGGTCGACGGTGCGCGGCCGCACCTCGTTCGCCGTCGCGAAGCGATCGCGGATCTCTACGCACTCGAGCTACGCCTGCCCTGAAGCATGAAGCAGGCAGGCGATGGATCCGGCGCGACCGGCCCCTTGCGCGCCAGCCGCCCGACAAGGCGGCCGCGCTGCGGCAAAGCGCTAGCGGATGACGAGCAGGCTGTCGTCCCACTTGGCGTGCTTCTCAAGACCGAGAAGGTTGGCGATCGTCGCCGCGATGTTCGAAAGCCCGGCATTGTCCGTCTGCTGCAATGCCAGTCTGCCCCGGCTGACGTTGTCGTACAGGATCAACGGCACCGGATTGAGCGTGTGCGAAGTCTTCGCCTTGAAGGATCCGTCGGCGTTCTTCGCCGGCTGCTTGGTCTTCTTGTCGATCTCGTACATCTCGTCCGCATTCCCGTGATCGGCCGTGATCAGCGCCATACCGCCGAGCGCATCGATCACCGGCAGAATGCGCGCCAGCTGCAGGTCGACCGCTTCGATCGCCATCGTTGCAGCGCGGAAGCTGCCGGTATGTCCGACCATGTCGCCATTGGCAAAATTGCAGCGCAGCGTCCGGTATTGGCCGCTTCTTAGCGCATCGATCATGGCGTCGGCAATCTCGGCCGCTTTCATCCACGGCCGTTGTTCGAACGGCACGACATCGCTCAGCACTTCCTGGTAAGTCTCGCCGGCAAACTTGTTCGACCGGTTGCCGTTCCAGAAATAGGTCACGTGACCGAATTTCTGCGTTTCCGAACAGGCGAATTGTGTGATTCCCGCCTTGGCAAACCACTCGCCCATGGTGTCCATGATTGCCGGCGGATCGACCAGAAAACGCTTCGGCAACTTGAGGTCGCCGTCGTATTGCAGCATCCCGGCGTAGGTCACCTGCGGCACCCGAACGCGGTCGAACTTGTCAAACGTCGCCTCCTCGAAAGCGCGCGTGATCTCGATCGAGCGGTCACCGCGGAAATTGAAGAAGACGACCGAGTCGCCATCCTCGATCGTGCCGATCGGCCGACCGTTCTCAGCGATCACGAAGGGCGGCAGATCCTGATCGATTGTCCCCGGGAACCTGGCGCGCAAAGCCTGAATCGCCGCCGAGGCGTCGGCGTACTGCTCACCCTGACCCAGGACATGCGTCTGCCAACCCTTCTCGACCATCGTCCAGTTGGCCTCGTAGCGATCCATCGTAATATTCATGCGGCCACCGCCGGAAGCGATGCGCGCCGAGAAATCGCTGTTGCTTATCTCCGCCAGAAAGGCTTCGAAAGGTAGCACGTAGTCGAGTGCGCTCGTCTCGGGGACGTCCCGCCCGTCGAGCAGGATGTGCACGCGCACCGTCCGCAGACCTTCTTCCCTGGCCCGCTGGACAAGTGCGCGCAAGTGGTCGATGTGACTGTGTACGTTGCCGTCCGAGAACAGACCGATGAAATGTATCGTGCTCCGCCCGGCCTTGGCACCCGTGACAATCTGTTGCCAGGCCGCGCCCTGCCAGATCGAAGCGACAGCAATCGCATCGGCGACCAGCGCCGCGCCCTGGCTATACACCTGGCCGGCACCGATCGCATTGTGACCGACCTCGGAATTGCCCATGTCCTCGTCGGACGGCATGCCGACGGCTGTTCCATGCGCGCGTAGCGTGATGTTCGAATAGTTGGCGAAAAGACGATCGAGCGTTGGCTTGCGGGCGGCAGCGATGGCGCTGCCAACGTCCGATTTGGCAATGCCGTAACCGTCCATGACGATCGTCACAAGTGGACCCTGAATCCCAGGGAAAGAGGCAAACTTCTGCAACATGATAGGCTTCCCGACGAAGTGAGGAGGAGAGAACGAAGGCCGCCGAGGGCGGAAATCACTGACGTTGGGCGCAGTATACCCGGAAGCGGCAGGCAAGGCCGCAACCGTAGCGCCGAACTGCCGAGTCAGTGGCGACCAGCGGTCTGCCCTCCTCGGTCATGGCCGGCATCACTTCGCGAGGCGCTGGGCTGGTGCGCGGGGAAACCCTCTGCCGCCAGATCGACGAGCGCTCACGGGCCCGCACCCGCCTCCACGCGCCGGCTCGCCTGGCAAGCAGTAATCGGGCAGGAAGCGGGAAAGCTAATGCGCAATCGGGCGTCCGGCCTCCGCCGGCAAACGCACCGTCCGCGCATGCGTGTGCCGGTGTTCATGCCGGTGGCGGGATTCCGGACGCCGTTGCGCGCGGCGCTCCTCGGCGCTCCAGTGACGAGCGACCAACCAGGCAATCTTCCCGGCAAGCAGGAAGACAATGGCAACCCAGAAGAGGGGATACTGCAGGAGGTCCGTCAACATTCTGAGAAGTTCCGCCACGATGCTGGTTCCGCGCGGCGCCATGCTCGGCGACGACCAGGCTCCGCCTGCCGCCGCCTGAGTTCCCTGCCTGGCCATGTCCTCCGTGCGCACGGGGGCGAGCAGTGTGGTGCCGTCATAGCCGAGGGCCAGCCCGCCTTCGCTCTTGGTCAGATGGAAACCTTCCACACCGGCAAATGACAGGCTAACCTGGCCGGCGCGCTCGGTCCGCTGAACATCGAATGCATCGGCAATCACCTCGACCATCCACTGCTCAAGCTCACGCGCCACCTCGGCAACCCGCTCGTCGATCTCGATCTGGGCAGCCAGACCCGCCTGCCCTGACTGCGCCAAGGCCTCGCGCGCCGCCGTAGCACCCATCGCTGCCGACGGCGACCACCGCCGCACCGGCTCGGAAACGGCACCAGGCAAGGACAGCGGGCCCGCCTCCGCCCGAGTTCCGGGCCAACGACCAGAAGACGACTCAGCACCCGCCCAGGAAGCCTCCGGCAACACGCTTCCGCGGATGCCAGGAATGAGCGGCACCTCGGAAAGCTCTGGTCCGGGGCTCGCGGCGCTCAACCCGGGAACAACGAAAACCGGGTCGTGGTCCTCATCGCCAATGTCGACAACGACCTGCAGACGGCTCTCATCAACGCCGACAATCGGCGTCGCCAAGGAATAGCCGGCCAGTATTGCCATCGGGATGAACATCAGCCATAACAAACGTGCCTGTCGCGTCGCCATCATGCAGACCATTCGAAAGTGTCGCCGCTGTCGAAAGCAAATATCGCACCATCACAATGCTTTTCCATTAAACCCTGCGCCTAAACATAATGCGCAGGCCCGTGGCGGGCCTGCTGTAAAGTTTCCCGACAAGCTCTCGCTCGGCAACGGGTTGCGGCTTCGCGTAGGCTAGAATAGCGCAACTGGAGAACGTATTGACGGGGACCGTGTGCGACGAGATGATCGAGAGGACGCCTGCTTGCGCGAAGCGTCGCCGAAGTCGCGCCGCAGTCGCGCTGGCCTGATGATGACCACTGGCTTTGCGCTTGGCGGGCAGCCGGCTCGCAGGGCATCATGAACGACGAATCCACCAGGGTCGCTTGGCACTGTCTGGCGGCCGAGGAAGCGGCCATCCGCTTGGAAGCGAGCTTTGCCGACGGCCTGGCCGAAGCCGAAGTGATCGGGCGGCGCGCCGTACATGGTGAAAACCGGATTACACCGAAAACGAAAAGGGGTCCGCTGCGACGTTTCGCCCTCCAGTTCGTGCAGCCTCTCGTCGTCGTTCTGCTCATCGCCGCCGTCATCACGGCACTACTCGCTGAGTGGATCGATGCCTGCGTCATTTTCGGCGTCACGCTGATCAATGCGTTCATCGGCTTCATCCAGGAGGGCCGGGCGGAAGACGCGCTGGCGGCTCTGACCCTTACGGTAAGCAGCGAAGTGACCGTGCTGCGCGCCGGCGGCAAACAACGCCTGCCGTCGACCGCCCTAGTCCCTGGCGACATCGTTCTCCTCGCGGCGGGCGACAAGGTTCCGGCCGACCTGCGACTGTTCCGCAGCAAAGACCTGCAGGCGATCGAGTCGGCTCTGACCGGAGAATCGGCCACGGTCGCCAAGCATGGCGAGGCATTGCCGGAAGATACCTTGCTCGCCGACCGCTGCAACATGGCCTACGCCGGAACCGTGATGATCAGCGGTCAGGGTGCCGGCATCGTCGTGGCGACCGGCGATCACACCGAAACCGGGCGCATCTCGCGCCTGATCGCCGAAGCGCCCGATCTGACGACGCCGCTGACGCGCAAGATGGCCAGTTTCAGCAACTGGCTGCTGATCGCCATCAGCCTGCTTGCCCTGCTCACCTTTGCCGTCGGCACGCTGCGTGGCGAATCGGCTTTCGAGATGTTCATGGCCGCCGTCGCCTTGGCGGTCGGCGCCATACCCGAGGGTCTGCCGGCGGCAATGACGATCACGCTCGCGATCGGTGTCTCGCGCATGGCCCGCCGGCGAGTGATCATCCGCAAGCTGCCGGCCGTGGAAACCCTCGGCAGCACGACGCTCATCTGCTCGGACAAGACCGGCACCTTGACCGAAAATCAGATGACGGTGCGCGAGATCCATGCCGGCGGCGTACAGACCATGGTCAGCGGCAGCGGCTACGCGCCGAACGGAACTGTTGGCGACGGCCAGAACATCACAGGTGCCCTGCGCGAATGCCTGCTTGCCGGCATCCTGTGCAACGACGCAGCCCTGCGGCGCACCAACCGCCACTGGGAAATCGTCGGCGACCCGACCGAAGGTGCCTTGCTCGTCGCGGCACGCAAAGCCGGGCTCGACGAGCGCACGCTGGAAAAGATGTTTCCCCGCCTCGATGAAATCCCGTTCGATTCGGCACGCCAGTATATGGCGACTCTGCACGACATCGAAGGGACACGCATCGCCTATTTCAAGGGCGCGCTCGAACAACTGCTACCGCGTTCGCTGAGCATGCTCGACACGCGCGGACAAGCGGTCGCCCTGCGCCAGGTCGAGGTCGAGACCGTGGCGCGCAACATGGCAGCACAAGGCCTGCGCGTCCTCGCCGTGGCACGCCTGTTTGCCGGCTCGGCGACGACCCTGGACGCAGCGAGCGCAAATGAAGGCCTGCAGTTCATCGGCCTGCTCGGCATGATCGATCCACCTCGTCCGAAGGCCATCAGCGCGGTCAGGACGTGTCATGCGGCCGGCATTGGGATCAAGATGATCACCGGCGACCACGCCATCACGGCCCTGTCGATTGCCCGTCAGCTCGGCATCGCGAAAGCCGGCGACAGCGCGCTGACCGGCCGGGACCTGGCAGCGCTCGACGACGACCGCCTGCGCGCCGCAGTCAGGGGCACCAACGTCTTCGCGCGCGTCGAACCCGAGCAGAAGCTTCGCCTCGTGCGCGCCCTGCAGGCAAATGGCGAGATCGTCGCGATGACCGGCGATGGGGTAAATGACGCGCCAGCGCTCAAGCAGGCCGACATCGGCATCGCGATGGGCCTGGCGGGGAGTGAAGTGGCCAAGGACGCGGCCGACATGGTGCTCACCGACGACGACTTCGCCAGTATCGAGGCGGCGGTCGAAGAGGGACGGGGTGTCTTCGACAACCTGGTGAAGTTTATCACGTGGACCTTGCCGACCAATTTCGGCGAGGGTCTGGTGATCGTCGCCGCCGTCCTCGCCGGAGCAACCTTGCCAATCACCCCTTTGCAGATCCTCTGGGTCAACATGACGACGGCCGTCTTTCTTGGCCTGATGCTCGCCTTCGAGCCAATCGAACATAACGTCATGCATCGGCCGCCTCGCCCGCCGGGCAAGCCAATCCTCGACCCGGCGCTCGTCTGGCGTATCGTCCTCGTCAGCGTTCTCTTGCTCGCCGGATCGTTCGGGCTATTCCTGCGCGAACTCGGGCAAGGACACTCGCTGGCCGAGGCGCGCACGGTCGCGGTCAACGTCTTTGTCGTCGTTGAAGCGATGTATCTCTTCAATTGTCGCTCGCTGACGCGTTCGGCCTGGCGTGTCGGCCTCTTTTCCAACCCCGCGATCTGGTACGGCACGGCAGCGATGGCGCTCCTGCAAGCCCTATTGACCTATGTTCCGCTGATGAACCACCTGTTTGCCACAGCCCCGATAGGGTTGAACGAATGGCTTCAGATCGCCGCCGTCGGCTGCCTGGCCTTCATCGTCGTCGGGCTCGACAAGCAAGTGCGGGCGCGTCGATGAGCCAGGGCCAGCAAGCGCTACCGATGCCGGCTGCCACTCTGGCCGACCAGCGTCATCGCCTCACCCACTCCCCCTTTCCGGCCACTGGGCGAGCAGCGCTCCGTCGGCCACGGACGCCCCTTTCACAACCATGAGACACTCGCTCAGCCAAATCCTGCGGCGCCTTGCCAAACGTTTGCCTGGCCCGCTCTACCGCAGGCTGCAGCGCCTCCGCGACCGTCTGTCCCCCGCCGGCGCTCCCTTGGTGCAGCCGAATCCGGGGCCGCTGATCACCCAGCTCGCGCCGCGCCTTGGCGCCATCCCAGGCTGGTTCAACCTCGACGACCTGGCGCACTTTACGCTCGTTCTGCAGACGCAAAGCGCCGCTGGCCTGACCGGCGACCTGCTCGAAATCGGTTGCTTCCACGGCCGCTCGGCAGCTGTCCTCGCGCTGCACCTGCAGGCCGGCGAAGAGCTATTCCTCATTGATGCCTTTGACTTGCCGCTCGCCGAACGCTACGGCAACACCCCCAGTCCGACCGGCGTCTGGCGCAACCTGCAGTCGGTCGTACCGGATCTCGACCGCCGCCGCGTACACATCGAACGCGCCTACAGCAGCGACCTGCACCTGCCTGACGGGCTTCGCCTGCGCCTGGCGCACGTCGACGGTGGGCACGACGCAGCAACCGCGCGCTGCGATCTCGACCTCTGCCTGCGCCACCTGATTCCCGGCGGCGTGCTGATCGTCGATGACTACGCCCACCCACAGCATCCAGGAGTCAGCCATGCCGTACACGAGATCCTCGCTGCCCGCCCCGAGCTGCGCATACTGGCCGATGTTAACCGGCGCGGCGCGCTCGGACGCAAGCTCTACCTTACGGCAACCGCACCGCCTGCGGACGCAAAGCGCTGAACCGCTCTGTCCGGGTCAAATGAAAAGGTGGGCCATTAACCAAGAAAGGGAAATCCCCCGGCGCTGCCGGGGAACTGGAAAAGTTTGATATTCCATGGAGTCCATCAGGAAACTTCAAGCCGTGAGCCGCCAAGCACACGACTATGGAGACTTCGTCGGCGCCGACCCCTTGAGATTTGGCTTTGAGAACTGCGAGGACTGCCATCACTGCGATGACAACGACCAACAGAAAAATCATCGTGCTCATTCTTCTTGCTTCCCCTTGACAGTGAGTGCCTAACGTCGGAGTTCACCCGCGAGCGACAGCCGAGGGATGGAGCGCGTCGGGTGCAACGATTGGTTGGCGTCAACGCGCAGAGGCTCACGGTGCAATGACTTCAAGCTTGGCGAAATAGCTCCTGTAGGGCTTGGGGTCGCGAGTTAGCACGCTGAGATTGGATACGGCTGCATGCGCTCCGATGAAGAAGTCAGGAAGCGGCTTGTGGTTCGACCCGCCTCGCCGCCGATACATGGAATACGCTGCGGCAGTGAGCGACGCGGCTGCCCAAGGCAGGGGCGATCGCAGCGTGTCATAGACCTCGAGCATCCCGCCCAAGGCCCGTACGTCCGGGCCTGGGACCAGCAACTCAGAGTAGATGACGACGTTGACGTGGAGCGGGCTTCGTTCGCTACACACCTGCAACTGCTCAATGGCCCAGTCATGCCATGGGCTCGCTTCGTCAATGCAGTCCACCCAGACGTTCGTGTCGACGAGAACGCCGGCAGAACCATCGTAGCTCGCCAGGCTAACGATGCGCATCACCTGCCGGCGAAGCCGGTCTGGTGCATGCGCTTGTCAAGCCTCGCTAATCTCCATCTCGCGCGCTTGGGCCACCTCGCATGCCATCACCGAACACAGCGTCGCCGCGCTGGCTTCCGCCTGGCGGGCGCGGTGGAAAATCGAGAACGAGAACAACAACACCCTCAAGACCAAGGGCTACCATTTCGACCACAACT
>WBZP01004069.1_pt2 | contig 14837 bp, 13 predicted proteins | sample 5204301 | NCBI WGS metagenome assembly WBZP01 (sample SAMN12412401, study PRJNA552823) | activated sludge metagenome | isolation source: activated sludge from nitrification reactor of wastewater treatment plant... | place: USA: Pennsylvania | collected 2017 | reverse complement strand
CTGAAACAGTTCGAGCTCTTCACGCTGACCGCCGTCACCATTTTCCTGTTGCTCGGCGTGACGCTCATGGACGCGCGCACGCTGGCCGGGGCGGCCCCGCTCTTCCTGCTGGTCGTGGTGCTCGGGTGGCTCGGCATGCGGTTCGGACCGTTTCTGGCGGCGTGCGCTCTGACGACGGTGACCTGCTGGATAGCACTGGGCGTGACGAGCAAGACCGGCATCTTCATCGCCGGAACGAGCTCCATCATGAACGCCGTGCTCGCCGCCCAGCTCTACCTGACCGTTCTGGCGGCCAGCGTCATCATGCTCTCCGTGTATGCGGTTTACACACGCGATCAGGATGCCGCTGCAGTGCAATCGGCCCAGATGCTCACGAATGCCTTGGAAAGCGCCTCGGCCGAGTTCTTCGTGAAGAAGTACGACCCGCACTCCGATCGGTTCATTTACGTCGAGGTCAACGACGCACTTGCCGGCACCTTGGATAGACCCACCGAGGACCTGCTGGGCCGGTCAGCTGACGATCTCTACCCGCCAGCGGTGGCGCGGACATTCCGTGAGCACGATGACCAGATTCTGGGATCCGGAGTGCGCCAGCAGTTCTCGTTGACGACCAGGCTGAACGGCCGGGTCAGTCACCACACCACGATGATGTTCCCGATCCACGACGACCAGCAGAATCCGATCGGGGTGGGCGGTATCAGCATGGACCGCACCGACGAACACCGCCGCGAACAGTTGCTGCAGTCGGTGTTCACGCAGTCCCCGATCGCCACGGCCCGGGTCAGCAGCGACCCGGATTCCGTCGGTCTGCTGCTGGAGGTCAACGATGCGTTCACGCGACTGGTCGGCCTCGACTCCGCAGATCTCGACGGGCGCCATCTGGAGGAGTTCGTCACGGCCCCCGTGCTGCCACAATCGGGCACGGTGCGCCGAGAGGTGCAACTGCAGCGCACGGACGGCACCGTTTTGACGGTGGTGAGTACCGCGACGAAGGTGACCGAGACCGAAGTGGACGCCCACTTCATCCTCTTGATTCTCGAAGACGTCACCGCCGCCCGCGCGGCAGAAGCGGGACTGGTGCACCGGGCGACTCACGACCTGCTCACCGACCTGTTGAACCGGCAGGCGCTCGTGGAACGGCTCGCACTGCGCTGCACCAACGGCGTCGTGCGATCGGGCATCGCCATCCTGTGCTGCGATCTGGACGGGTTCAAGCAGATCAACGACAGCCTCGGTCACGATTCTGGTGACCGGGTGCTGCTGGCCATGGCCTCTCGGGTGCGGGAGGCAGTGCACCAGGAGGACACGGTCGGCCGGCTCGGCGCCGACGAGTTCGTCGTGGTCTCCGGCCGGCCCATGGGCATCGCCGATGCCAGGGCCTTGGCACAGCGGGTCCGGGAGGCCGTGGCCGTACCACTGGAGATGGACGGGCGTACCCACACCATCCGCACCAGCATCGGAGTCGTGATCAGCGCCGGCGAGGCTGGTCCGGAGGATCTGCTGCGGCAAGCGGATGTCGCTCTCACGAGGGCGAAGGACCTGGGTCGCGACCGGATCGAGGTCTACCGGCCGGAACTCGATCGTCGCGTGCAGTTGCGCGTCGCAATGCGGGACACGCTTCGCACCGCGCTGTCGGAGAACCGGATCGAGGTGCATGCCCAGCCTGTGATCGATCTGGCATCCGGACGCATCGCGGGGGCCGAGGCACTGGTCCGATTGCGCGATCTGGACGGGTCGTTGCTACCACCGGCGGCATTCATCCCGGTCGCCGAGGAGACCGGGCTCATCGTGCCGCTGGGGCTGCGGGTGCTCGACGTTGCGCTCGCGCTGCGCGCCCGCTGGTCCGACGCTGAGATGCCGCTGCAGATCGCCGTGAACGTCTCACCTCGACAACTGGCCGATAGGGACTTCGCAGCCACTGTCACGACGCTGCTGCAGGCGCACGGTGTACCGGCGGACCAACTGGCCCTGGAAGTCACGGAGAGCACCGTCGTGGATGCCGTCGGGCCGACATTGGACGTCCTGGGCAAGATCCGCAGCCTGGGGGTGCACGTCGCGATCGACGACTTCGGCACCGGCTACTCCAGCCTCACTTCCCTGCGCGACCTGCCCGCCGACATCGTGAAGATCGATCGTTCGTTCGTCTCCGGACTGCCCGACGCGGAGGGTGACGAGGCAATCGTGCGGGCCGTCCTGGCAATGGCCCATGCAACGCATCGGACAGTGATCGCCGAGGGCGTCGAGACCCGCGAACAGGCAGCCAGGCTGCTGACGCTGGGCTGCGACCAGGTGCAGGGCTTCTACTTCGCACCGCCCATGCCGCCCTCGGAGTTCGACACCCGTCGGCGGTTCAGCATCGAGGAACGGGCGCCTAGGCTGCAGTCGTGAAAGCGATCCAGGTCAACGCCCTCGACGGGCCAGCAGCAGTAGCCCTTGCCGAGGTTGCGGAACCATCCGGGCAGGTCATCATCGACGTCCACTACGCCGGGGTCACGTTCCCCGATTTGCTGCTCACTCGCGGCCAGTATCAGATCCGTCCGGACCTGCCGTTCGTCCCCGGCAGCGAGGTGTCGGGCATTGTGCGCGAAGCTCCTGCGGACAGCGGGGTGCAGCCCGGAGATGCAGTGGCGGCCTTTCCAGGGCTGGGCGGGTTCGCGCAGACGGTGGCGTGTGATCCGCGAATGGTCTTCGCGCTGCCGCAGGACTACCCGCTCGACAAGGCGGCGGCTCTGCCCATGAACTACCTGACCGTTGACTTCGCGCTGCGCCGTCGCGGGCGCCTTGCGCCCGGCGAGACCGTGCTGGTGCAGGGCGCCGCCGGCGGCGTCGGTACCGCGGCCATCCAGATGGCCAAGGCGATGGGCGCGCACGTGATCGGCGTGGTTTCGACCGAGTCCAAGATCGCTACGGCCACTGCGGCCGGGGCCGACGAGGTGGCGCTGTCGGAAGGATTCCGGGAAACAGTGGGGCAGCGCGTCGATCTCGTGGTCGACCCGGTCGGAGGGCAGCGCTTCACCGATTCCTTGCGCTCCCTGCGACCGGAGGGCCGGCTGCTCGTGATCGGCTTCACCGCCGGGGATATCCCCACGGTCAAGGTCAACCGGCTGCTCTTGAACAACATCACCGTGATGGGCGTGGGGTGGGGCGCCTTCTGGATGCCGCAACCGCAGTACTTGCAGGACCAGTGGGCGCATTTGCGGCAGATGCTCGACCGGCTCGACCCACCGGTCGGCGCGGTGTACGACTTGGCCGACGCGGCGCAGGCCCTGACCGCGCTGGACGAGCGGCGGGTGCAGGGCAAGGCACTGTTGAAGGTGCGCTGACGGGGTTCAGTCGCCGCCCCCTCACGCCCCGTTTGTCAGCGTCCGACGTAGTTGAGGGCGTGTCTCACGAGTACGTCGTTGTCTCTCAAACGACTGAATTCGCGGCTCAGACAACACCCCCCACATCAGGTGACGGACACCGGGAACCGCTCCCATACCCGGTGGTTGCCCATCAGTTCCTGCACCTGTGCGAGCACAGCAGTGGCGTCGTCACCCCCGACCACTCCGGGCGCGCCTGTGATGCCGGCGAGGTCCAACACCTGCTGCCCGGCGCCCCAGGCGCCGATCACCTTCGCGTGCCGCCAGCATTCCTCGACCAACAGCTGCACCCGCGGGTCCAGCCCCGGCGCAGCATCCGCTCCGGCTTTGGCGTCTCGGTTGGGCAGGGCGTCAGGTGCTGGTGCCGGGCAACCGGCCAGCAACAGGGCGTCGAACTCCACTGAGCGAGCCGTCGCAAACGTGCGCTGCACGGGCAGTCCGGCGACCTTCCCACCGTGTGCGGCAATGATGTTCGGCACCATCCCGGCGGCGAAGATCGCGTCCCGCACCGCAGCGACGTCGTCGTTGTCGTCCATCACGATCCCGACCATCCGGCCGTCGCCGGGCCACACCTGACCCACCTGCGACAGCGCTGGACTGGGCTCCACCGCGACCGTCTCCAGCGTGGGTGCCGGCGCCGGCATTCCAAGACCGGTGGCCACCTCCTGGCACAGCACCGGATCGATGTTGGCCAGGCACTGCAACTGCCGCTGCTTGATCGCCTCGTGGAAGCACTTGCCGAGCTCGAACGTGTAGGCCCGGATGATGTGTTCCTTCTCGACCGCAGACATGCTCTGCCAGAACAGCGTCACCTGACTGAAATGGTCCTCGAACGACACGGGATTTGCGCGCACCTTGCGGGCCTCACTGACGACAACTGGGGTGTCGACAAATGACCCGTCTTCGGTCGGGAAGGGGTTGCCGCCGTCCAGGGAATTCGGCTGATAGGGCGCCACACCAGCATGTACAGCGTCCTGGTGGAAGCCGTCGCGCAGCATGTCGTTGACCGGTGCGTGCGGGCGATTGATGGGGATCTGGGAGAAGTTCGGACCGCCGAGCCGGGTGAGCTGGGTGTCCACGTAGGAGAACAGCCGCACCTGCAGCAGGGGGTCATTCGTCACGTCGATGCCGGGCACCAGGTTCCCGAGATGGAAGGCCACCTGCTCGGTCTCGGCGAAGAAGTTGCGCGGGTTGTGGGTCAGCGTCATGCGGCCGATCGCCTGCACCGGAGCGGCCTCCTCGGGCACGATCTTCGTGGGGTCCAGCAGGTCGATGCCCTCGAACATCTGGTCCGGGGTGTCGGGAAAGACCTGCACACCGAGTTCCCACTGCGGGTGGGCGCCGGACTCGATCGCGTTGTAGAGGTCGCGACGGTGGAAGTCGGGATCCATGCCGCTGATCATCTGCGCCTCTTCCCAGACCAGGGAGTGCACGCCGAGCACGGGCTTCCAGTGAAACTTCACGAGGACCGTCTCGCCTGCGGCGTTTACGAAGCGGAACGTATGGACCCCGAACCCCTCCATCATCCGGTAGGAGCGCGGGATGCCGCGGTCGGACATGTTCCACATCGTGTGGTGCTGAGCTTCGGTGTGCAGTGAGACGAAATCCCAGAATGTGTCGTGGGCACTCTGTGCTTGGGGGATCTCTGTGTCGGGATGCGGTTTGCCCGCGTGGATGATGTCGGGGAACTTGATCCCGTCCTGGATGAAGAACACCGGCATGTTGTTTCCGACCAGGTCGAACGTGCCCTCGTCGGTGTAGAACTTCGTCGCGAAACCGCGGGTGTCGCGCACCGTGTCGGCCGAACCCCGGCTGCCCAGAACCGTCGAGAACCGGACGAAGACTGGGGTCTGCTTGCCCTCGGCGAGGAACCCGGCCATCGTCAATTCGCCGGCTGTGCCGTAGCCCTCGAACACGCCGTGTGCGCCGGCGCCGCGGGCGTGGACAACGCGCTCGGGGATGCGTTCATGGTCGAAGTGCGTGATCTTCTCGCGCAGGTGGTGGTCCTGCAGTAGCACCGGACCCCGGTCGCCGGCCTTGAGCGAATGGTCGGTGTCGCGCAACCGCAGCCCCTGCGCGGTGGTGAGGTACTCTCCCTGCTGGCCGAGCAGGTGCGCCGGGCAGCCGAGTTGCGCACCTGTGGCAGAGCGGGTGTCGGGGGCGCCTTGCGACGTCTTGGGTGGCAGCGGCTCGACTGGGGTGGTGGGTCGCTCAACGCTGGGCGCTGCGCTGCCCGGGCTGCCCGGCACCTCGGAAGGCAGCAGTTCCGCCGCCTTCTCCGCGACGTTCTCGACCACGTCCTCGACTGCGTTCTTGACTGCCTTGACCGGCTTGCTGGGATCCATGGGGCGCCCTACCCCGCGGCTGGTTCCGGAAACACCACGTGCTGCTGCGAGGCCGCGTTTTGTCGCGAAGGCGTCACGACACGCCGAGGTTAACGACGACAACGCGACAAAACCGGCGCCCTACATGGAGCCGGAACGAAGACTGCCCGCGCCCTACATCGAGCCGGAAGCCAGCGCCACCACAAACCCGGAGATGGCGCACAGCACGATCAGCGTGATCCCGCCCTTGACGATCTCGCCGAGTTCCTTGGCGTCGGCCAGGATGAATCCGACAATGACCAGCAACAGCAGCGCGCTACCGAGCAGAACGTTCATGGCGTCACTGTATCGGCGCGGGAACGGGCTGCGACGATGGTGGGCGTGAACGCCACGGCCAACCCTTTGCATGAGCTCATGGGCGGGCGGCGGGGGGCGTTGGAGTCCGCGCTGCCGAGTGTGGTGTTCGTCATCGTCTACCTGGTCACGAGTTCCCTGGGCTGGGCGCTAGCCGCCGCGTTGGGAGTAGCTGCTGTTCTCGCGGCCCTGCGGCTGGCTCGCCGGGAGAAGCCGGTGCGCGTGCTCGGCGGGCTGGCTGCGGTCGGTATCGCGGCGGTCGTCGCGGCCCGCACCGGCAACGCGGCCGATTACTTCCTACCCAGCTTGCTGGCCAACGTCGCGTCGGCCCTGATCTGGGCAGTCTCGATTCTGGCCCGGTGCCCGCTCTTGGGTGTGATCGTGGGCTTCGCGATCGGTCAGAAGACCGGCTGGCGGCAGGACGCGGACCTCATGCGCGCCTATAGCAACGCCTCGTGGATCTGGGCGGGATCCTTCCTGGTGCGGGCGGCTGTCAACACCCCGCTGTATCTCACAGACAACCTGGTGGGCCTTGGTGTCAGTCGCGTGCTGCTTGGGTGGCCCATGGTGCTAGGCGTGATCGCGGCCAGCTGGTGGGCGATCCGGCGGTCGCTGCCGGACGATCACCCGGGGATCATGCATCCGCGGGTGCACCGAGCCTGAATTCAACCCTGCGCGGCTCAGCCTCAGCCGCTGCTCTGCGTCGGCAGCTTCGGGATCAGCCAGCTCAGGAACGCCTCCGGGCTGCGGCTCTGCAGATACACAACTCCCGGACCGGTCAGATCCACGACCAGACCCTCGCCGGAGAGAATCGTCGACTTCCAGCCGCCGACCTTGCGCACCTGGTAACTGACCCCCTCCGACCACGCAACCACGTGGCCGGTGTCGACCGTCAGCTGCTGCCCGGCCGCCAGTTCCCGGGCCTCGATCGCGCCGTAGCTGGATACCAGCACCTCGCCGTGACCACTGACCCGCAGGATGATCAGGCCCTCTCCGCTGAAGAAGGTCTTGGCCCCGCCCCACTTGGAATCCACCTCGACGCCCATGGCCGAGGCCAGGTATGCGCCTGATTGCAGGAAGACGGTCTGGCCGGCCAGCGTCCAGGTGACGATGTCACCGGCGAGGTCCGGTGCGAAACCTACCTCACCGCCCTGCGGCCCGGCTGTGAACGTATTCATAAAGAAGCTTTCGCCGCCGAAGGACCGTTTCAGGCCCTTCATGAAGCCGCCCTGCGTGCTGGTTTCGATCTCCACGCTCGGCGTCTTGTAGATCATGGCGCCGGACTCGGCCTTGACCTGCTCGTTGGGAGCAAGTGTCACGGTCGCGGCGGCGAAGGCGGGCGAATGCTTGATCTCGATCTGCATGACCGCCAGGTTACTCACGACACACGATCTAGACTCCTGTCATGAGGGCCGCGCCGGCTCACACACTGCTCATCCCGGTTGCCATCGGGTACACGGGAACGCTGATCCTCATCCTGCCGGGCGTTCCCGTAGTCACCCGTATCGTCCTCGCCGCGCTTGTCCTGGCCTCCGCCCTAGCGACGTGGCGCACCAACGCCCGATGGACGCTCGTCATTTGCCTGGCCTGGGGCGTGGTCGCGCTCTCAGCGGCCGTCGCGATCGGGGTGCGACGGGCCGCCGCCGGGGATTGGCGACCATGGACGATCGCGGGTCTGCTGTGCCTGCTCCCCGCGGTCTACCTGCTCGGGCACAGCTGGCGGGGACTCCTCGATCCGTTGCGCCGCAGGTGGTGGCTTCCGGCGGGAATCGGGCTGCTCGTCGCGACCCTGCTGGGCGTTTACGTCACCGCCCTGCCCCTGGCAGCGGTCGCACCGGCAACCGGAGCCCTTAGCGCGCCGGCACCTACCGGATGGCAGACCGTGTCGTTCGGGACAGCCGATGGTGTCACGCTGCAGGGCTGGTACCGGCCCGGACAACGCGACGCAGCGATTGTGGTGGTGCCCGGAGCCGGCTCGGACCGCTCAGGTGCGCTGGCGCAAGCCCAGGTCCTCGCACAAGCGGGTTTCGGGGTGCTCGTCTACGACCCGCGCGGCCACGGGAACAGCGGCGGGACAGCAATGGATTTCGGCTGGGCGGGCGATCAGGACATCGCTGCGGCAGTCACTCACGTGCTCGCAGCAGGAGCCACCCGAGTGGGCGTGCTCGGCCTGTCAATGGGCGGTGAGCAGGCGCTCGGGGCCGCCGCCGCAGACCCGCGCATCCAAGCGGTCGTCGCCGAGGGCGCCACGGGACGAACCGCGGCCGATCACGGGTGGCTGTCCGAGGAGTACGGGTGGCGCGGCAGCGTCCAGGAGGGGCTGGACGCCGTCGTATTCGCAGTGACGGACGCGCTCACGACGCTGCCGTCTCCGGTCACTCTCGACGAAGGTGTGGCTGCCACTGCTCCGCGTCCGGTGCTGCTCATCGCAGCAGGTGACCGGCCCGACGAGGTGGAGGTCGCACAGCGCATCACCGTGGCGCACGCAAACGCCCGCGAGTGGACCGTGCCGGGCGCTGGACATACCGCAGGCCTGAGAAGTGAACCTGCTCAGTGGCGCGACAGAGTCGTCGGCTTCTTCAACGACGCCCTTTGACACTGGACAACTTGCTTTACAAGTTGTAACTTCTTGTAAACCTCAGGAGGCGTTATGCAGTGGGTGGACCGTAAGCGGTACTTATGGCTGTTCGGCTTGATCGTGCCGTTGTTCCCTTTTCTCGGCGGGGCGCTGGCAACGCTCACGGGTATCGGTGTCTTCTGGTACATCGGGCCGATCCTGATCCTGGGCCTCGTCCCGCTGCTGGACCTGCTGGCCGGCCTCGACCGCTCAAACCCGCCCGATGACGTCATCGCCGCCCTGGAGGCGGACAAGTACTACCGCTGGATCACCTACCTGTTCCTGCCGCTGCAGTACGCCGCGCTGGTGTGGGCCTGCTGGCTGTGGAGCGGTGACAGCCTGAGCGTGTCCGACAAGATCGGGCTGGCCCTGACCATCGGGATCGTTGCGGGCATCGGCATCAACACCGCCCACGAACTCGGCCACAAGAAGGAGAAGGTCGAACGGTGGCTGGCAAAGATCGCCCTCGCCCAGCCCTTCTACGGGCACTTCTACATCGAGCACAACCGCGGCCACCATGTGCGGGTGGCCACCCCGGAGGATCCGGCAAGTAGCCGGGTCGGGGAGAACGTCTACGCCTTCCTGCCACGAACGGTCACGGGCAGCCTGCGCAGTGCCTGGCGCCTGGAGCAGCCGAGGTTCCGCCGCCGCAAGCAGAGCCACTGGAGCATCCGCAACGACGTGCTCAACGCGTGGTTGATGTCGGTCGTCCTATGGGCCGCACTGCTCCTGGTCTTCGGACTGGGGATCCTGCCGTACCTGCTGATCCAAGCTGCGCTGGGCATCGTGCTGCTGGAGATCGTGAACTACCTGGAGCACTACGGGATGCTGCGGCAGAAGGAGGTCACGGGCCGCTACGAACGGGTCCGCCCGAGCCACAGCTGGAACAGCAACAACCTCCCGACCAACGTCCTGCTCTACCACTTGCAGCGGCACAGCGACCACCACGCCAACCCGACGCGTCGTTACCAGGCCCTGCGGGACTTCGAGGAAGCGCCAGTCTTGCCCACGGGCTACTCGGGCATGATCCTGCTGGCACTCATTCCGCCACTGTGGTTCCGGGTGATGGACCCGCGGGTTTCGGCACACTTCGGCGGGGACATGAGCCGGGCGAACATCGCGCCGGGCAAGCGGGACGCCGTCCTGGCGAAGGCCACCGCATGAAGTACCGCTGCGAGAACTGCGACTACATCTATGACGAAGCGCAGGGCGACCCGCGCGAAGGTTTTCCGCCCGGCACGAAGTGGGACGCGGTGCCCGACGACTGGGCCTGCCCCGATTGCGGGGTTCGCGAGAAGATCGACTTCGTTGAAGCATGAGCGCTAGGGAGCTGATCCTGGTCGCGGCGCGCGCACATGCCACGGATTGGGGCGAAACGACTATGGGCCAACTGGCCCAGCAGGCCGGAGTCAGCCGACAGAGCGTCTATAACGAGTTCGGGAGCAAGCACGGCGTGGCCGAGGCGGTGGTCGCGCGTGAACTCGATGCCTTCCTGATAGAGATCGACACTCAGATCGCAGCGGGAACCTCACCGTCGGATTCTGTCGACCGCGCGTGCCGGACGGTTTTCGCGATGGCCGCTGAGAATCCGGTGGTGAACGCTGCAATCACCGCGGCCGGCGGAAACCCCTCCCCACTGCTGCCACTGATCACCTCGGCATCGCTCATCGACGCAGTTGTGCAGCGGGCAGATGCGGCTCTGGCTGCCCAGTACGGGGCGGCCAACCGCCGGGAAGCCTTGGACGCCGTCGTGCGCCTGGTCATCAGCCACATCGTCAACCCGGGTGGCCCGCCGGATATGTCGTTCGTCACCGCCCGGCTGCTGGCCTAGGCTTATGGCCATGGCGGACAACGAAGACCTCAAAGCCAAGATGCGCGAAGCGCTCGACCGCAAGCAGTCCCACGACAAGGGTGTCGAGCACGCCGATCATCACGAAGGCAAGGGCGGTCACTCGCAGGGGCCGAAGAACAGCGACAAGCAGTTCCGCCGCAAGGCCGGCGGCTGAGCCAGCGGGTTCGCGAATCGGTGAGCATTGCGGGCATCCGTTAGGTTTCTGGGCGCCAAGAACCCGCCCGTTATGCTCACCGATGCCCTGTATGCTCACCGATCGCGTTGTCGAGGTGAGCTAGCCGTTTGGGGGCCCGTCGGCTCCCGCGCAGCGACACCCCGCGATCCGGCCGAGCACCGCGTCCATCGCCGGCGACGCCGACCAGACGCTCACGTCGTTGGTCATCATGGCGTAGGTGAGCAATTGCCCGTCCCGGTCGACCACCAGTCCGGCCAGCGTTGACGTCCCGGTCAGTGTGCCCGTCTTGCCGCTGGCCGCTCCCCGGGCCGGCGCCGCGGCTGCCGAGGTGAACCGCGCAGCCAGGGAGCCGTCGAAACCGGCTACCGGGATCCCGGTGTAGATCGGCCACAGCGCATCCGGGTCGGTCTGCATGGCAGCGCGTAACACCGCGAGCAGTTGCGCCGGGCTGATCCGGTTGCCGCGCGACAGCCCGCTGCCGTCATTGAGCACGAGCCCTGCGGTGTCGACACCCAGGTCGTTGAGGATCTGCAGCGTCGCTTTGGCACCGCCCGCGAACGTGGCGTCCCCGAGCACTTCCAGGCCAGTGTGGTGAGCCAGCACCTCCGCCTCGGTGTTGTCGGACACCAGCAGCATGTGCTCCACGAGATCGGCCAGCGGCGCGGACTGCACGGAGGCGATCTGGGACCCTTCGGCCGCCGCCGGTATCGGGGTGCCCGTCACCTGGATGCCGCGTTCCTCCAGCAACCTGGCGAACGCAGTGGCCGCGGTCAGGGAGGGCAGGGGTGAGCGCGGCGATGCGGGCGGATTCAGGCGGCCGCCATCCACCATGAGCGCGGTTACCGGCGCCACCACACCGAGGACCAGGAAGTCCTTGCGCCAGTAGGACTGTTCGGTGGGAGGCGCGAACAGCGAGTCGTCATAGCGCAACCGGACCGCAGAGACCCCCTCGGCCATCAGTGCATCAGCGGTCTGCCGGGCCAGGCGAGCCAGCGAAGCGTCCTCGTTGACACCTCGGCCCTGCGGCTGGGCAGTCAGTTGCGGATCCCCGCCTCCCACGAGGAACACCTGGCGGCCCTGCTTGGTCACCGACGTGGTGAAGCGGGCCTCTGGGCCGAGTGCTTTGAGCACCGCAGCAGCGGTCAGCAGCTTGGTGGTCGAGGCTGGCATCAAGGTGGTGTCGGCGCCCAGATCCACCTCCGGCTCGGCGCTGCTGGCGAACGCGTCCACCGCCAGTCCTTTGTCAACACCCAGCCCCGGTTGCGACCAAGCGCGCTCGATGCGCTTGGCCAGAAGGTTGCGGTCCACCGCCGTGATGGATTGGATGGGAGCCAGGACCTGGTAATCCGGTGCGACCTCGATAGCCGCGATCGCCGGGGACGTGAGGGCTGTCGCCGCCAACGAGCCCAGCAGTGCCGCTCCGGCAGGCTTCCACACCCTCACCTGAGCAACACTAAGGCAGGCGCAGAGACTGGAGAGACAGTGGAATTCGACGTCACGATCGAGATCCCCGGCGGCAGCCGGAACAAGTACGAGGTGGACCACGTGACCGGGCGTCTCAAGCTCGACCGCATGCTGTTCACCTCGACCCGGTACCCGCACGACTACGGCTTCGTCGACGACACTTTGGGCGAGGACGGTGACCCGCTGGACGCACTGGTGCTGGTGGAGGAACCGACGTTCCCCGGATGCCTCATCCGCTGCCGGACGATCGGCATGTTCCGGATGACCGACGAGGCCGGTGGCGACGACAAACTGATCTGCGTGCCCGTGGCCGACCCCCGCCTGGAGCACCTGCGCGACATCTACCACATGCCCGAGTTCGACCGGCTCGAGGTGCAGCACTTCTTCGAGGTCTACAAGGACCTGGAACCCGGCAAGTCGGTCGAAGGTGCGACCTGGGAGGGCCGGGAGGCGGCCGAGCGCGAGGTCGTGGCGTCTCAGGAACGGTTCAAGGAGGAGGGCCACGGCGTGGCCACCGGCCCCGCTCTCATGGAGCCCGCCCGGGAGTAGTCCTCAAGCCCCACCCCCCGCGGGGTCGATGGTGTAGGCATGGCAGCGGGCGCTGGGAACGGGCTGCGTTTCGTCGCGGGCTGCGTGTTCGCACAGTCTCACGCGACGTCGGCGGCCCTGTGGGTTACCGCGGCTGATGGCCAGTTGCAGTTGGTCGAGGCGACCGGAGTGGCCGATGGCGAGCGTCTTGAGGCCCTCGACCCACGCAGTCCCGCGATTGCCGACATCCTGGGATCCCCAATCGTGGTGCAGACTCCCCCGGACGGGCCTTGCGCCGCAGTGCTCGCTGTACGGACCGACCTGCCCCGAGCAGACGTTCAAGAGGTGCTGAACAGCGCCCAAGAGGCGCTCACGCTGCCCGGTGAGCTCCAACGCTTCCGCGCACGGGCAGCACTGGTGGACGGAGTCCTGGAGGCCATCTCCGACCAGGCCGCGGTCATCGATGCCCAGGGCGTGGTTCTGCGGACGAACGCGGCATGGACGCAGGCCCCGGCCCCTCATCGAGAAGTGGTGGAACGCAGCCCCGTGGGCACTGTCTACCCGGACGCGCTGCGCAGCCAGGTCTCCCGGCCCGCCCGGATCACTGCGGAAGGCATCGAGGCGGTGCTGCGTGGCTCGCTGCCGGCGTTCCAGGCCGACTACGACACCGAGGGCGAAGGTGCCCGCGCGTACAGCGTGCAGGTCGACCCGCTGCCGGATGGGGGTGCGGTGGTCCGCCACGTGGACATCTCGTTCCGCAAGCACTTGCAGCGACAGCTGGCGCATCGGGCCACCCACGATCCCCTGACCGGATTGCCCAACCGCATGGTGATGACCGAACGCCTCGGCCAGGCGCTGTCCAGGGCCGAGCGCACCGAGCGTGGGGTCGCCCTGCTTTTCTGCGATGTCGACCATTTCAAGCAGATCAACGACTCCCAGGGCCACGCTGTCGGCGATCAGGTGCTGACGGCGATTGGTCGCCGGTTGCAGGAAGCGCTGCGGCAGTCCGACGTTGTCGCGCGCTTCGGGGGCGACGAGTTCGTGGTGCTACTCGAGGACGTCGATGACGAGGACACCGCGCTGCAGTACGCCCAGCACCTCCAGGCCGCGGCGACCGCGCCAATCGTCGTGGAGGGCCGACCGCTGCACTTCGGGGTGAGTATCGGCATCAGCATTCACACCGGAGTCGCCGAGGCCGACCCGGGCGCGGCGGGCGTCCTGCTGGCCGACGCGGACGCCGCGATGTATGCCGCGAAACGGTCGGGCCGGGGCAGCATCTGCGTATTCGATCCCGGGCGCCACCCCGCCGGCCGCACCCCGCAAGATGTGACCGAGGCGCTCAGCGCAGTAGCGCAGGGGGTCACCCTTCTGGTCCAACCCATCGTCACCCTGGGTAGCGGGGGAATTGCGTGCTTCGAGGCGTTCGCCCGCATCGATCTGCCGGGGTTGGGAGTGCTTTCGCCGGCCGACTTCCTGCAGCGTGCGGAGGAGACTGGGGTCATCGTGGAGATCGGGCAGTCGGTGCTGCGCCAAGCTCTGGGATTCATCGCCGGTCAGCCCACGCAGCGACACATCGCCATCAACGTGTCCTGGCCGGAGTTGCTGCGCGGCGACTACCCGGACCAGGTGCTGGGGGCACTGGTCGCGGCTGGCGTGGAACCCGGGCGCCTGGAACTGGAGATCCTCATGCCGGCCGCCGCGCAGGTCAGCGCGCTGGCCCATCTACGCACTCTGCGGGAGGCGGGGGTGGGGATCACGCTGGATGCCTTCGGCCGGCAACCGGTGGAGTTCGGCATGTTGCCGGCTATGGCAGCCAGTGGCATCAAAGTCGACCGCAGTCTGACTGCCGCCGCAGCCTCGTCCGAGCGGCATGGGCGTCTGGTCCGGGGGATCGTGCGGCTGGCCGATCACCTGGGAATCACGTGCACGGCCGAGGGCATCGAGAGTCAGGTGCAAGCTGCCGCTGCCGAGGCGCTCGGCTTCCGGCGCGGCCAGGGCTTCTTCTTCGGCAAGCCGACGAATCCGCAGGAGTTCGCTGGCGTCCTCTAGGCTGCTCCGGGTGAGGCGCATCCTCGGTGAGCAAAGCACCATGCATGTCCGCACGAACCGGATCGGCCTGCTCACGATCCATGCCAGCGCGCCAGTTGTCGATGGTGAGGTC
>WBZP01001511.1_pt1 | contig 14837 bp, 13 predicted proteins | sample 5204301 | NCBI WGS metagenome assembly WBZP01 (sample SAMN12412401, study PRJNA552823) | activated sludge metagenome | isolation source: activated sludge from nitrification reactor of wastewater treatment plant... | place: USA: Pennsylvania | collected 2017 | reverse complement strand
TCCCGTCGCCGCTCACCCAGTTGATTCCGGCGTTGGGGATAAGGAAGTCGCGCGGGATCGACAGTGGGTTTCCGCGCGCCAGCCGATTGACAATGTCGAGTACGCCGCCGTGGGTCACCACGATGATTGTCTCTCCGCCATGCTGTACGACCAGTTGTTCAAGACCGGCGCTCACGCGCTCGTGCAACTGCTGCAGGCTTTCGCCGCCAATAGGGATGACGAATGCCGGGTCACGCGTTTCGAACAGCCGATACTCGGCCGGGTAACGGGCGCGCGCTTCGTCGTAGGTCAGGCCTTCAAAAAAACCGTAGCGGCGTTCACGGAATGCAGCGAGAAAGTGCGGCTGCAGCCTGAGCCGGCGTGCGATGCATTCGCCCGACTGACGCGCACGCAGCAGATCGCTGCTGTACAGCGCCGCGACAGGCTGCCCGGACAGCCATCTGGCAGCCGCTTCCGCCTGCGCAAGACCGGCCGAGTTAAGGCCGATGTCGATCTGTCCCTGAATGCGCTTCTCTGCGTTCCATGTGGTTTCGCCGTGCCGGACGAGACATATGCGGGTTGCTTTCATGGGCGGGATTCTAACCCATCTGGCGTTGCGTTCGGCTCGTTTGCACTTGTCTGGAAAAGGGCTCGGCGGCGTTTCATGTTGCACTGCGCCAGCCTGCCGGGCAGCGCGGACGACATGGATGTGATCCCTCGCGCTGCTGCGCGCCCGGGCCTGTAGCATCCGTGCGGCACGTCATCATTGGCAACGGGCCGGCCGGAATGGTCGCCGCGGAAACGCTGAGGCGCCTCGATCCAGGCGCCGACATCACGCTGATCGGCGATGAAGCCAGCTCGTCGCATTCGGTAACGCCCATGTCCGGTCGGCGGGCGGGAAAGCTTGACGAAGCGGGCTCCGGCACGTGCCGGGATGCCGATCACTTTGCCCGTTTGCAGATCAAGCTGCGGCACGCGCGCGTCGAGGCGATCGACACCGCCGCGTGCAGCGTCACGCTGGCTGGCGGGCTTGTCGTGCCCTACGACCGCGCCTTGATCGCCACCGGTTCCTGCCCGCGGCGACCGGCAATTCCCGGTATCGATCTGCCGCGGGTGTTCACCTGCTGGACGCCGGCAGACGCGCGGGCAATCGCTGCGGCGGTTAGCCCGGCGGCGAGCGTCCTGCTGATGGGTGCCGGGTTTGTCGGCTGCATCATCATGGAAGCTCTGGCGGCAAATGCTCCGCGATTGACGGTGGTCGAGGCGGGTGAGCGCATGGTGCCGCGCCTGATGGACGACGTGGGTGGTGAGTTGATCCAGCGCTGGTGCGAGGGCAAGGGCGTGCAGGTGCGTACGGGTCGGCGTGTCGTGGCCGTGTCGCAGATCGGCGAACGGCTGCGGGCAGATCTCGACGACGGCGAGATCGTCCAGGTTGACGTCCTGATCAGCGCGACCGGTATTCAACCCAATGTCGCCTTTCTGGCGGGCAGCGGCATTGCGCTTGACCGTGGGGTTCTGGTGGATGCCGCGATGCAAAGCAGCGTCGCCGGTGTTTACGCCGCCGGGGATGCTGCCGAAGCGGTTGAATCCGGAACGGGTCGTCGACGTGTGAATGCGATTCAGCCCGCTGCTGTTGAGCAGGCGCGCATCGCAGCGCTCAATATGGCAGGTCATCCGGCGCTTCTGCCCGGGACGTTCATCTTCAACGTCCTGGACACGCTGGGCTTGATTTCGGCCTCGTTCGGAGAGTGGCAGGCGGCGGGTTGCGAGACGGTGCAGCTGCTTGATGTGGCCGAATACCGCTATCTGCGCCTCGTCTTTGCCGGCGATCGCCTGATCGGCGCGAACAGCGTCGGCCACACCGAGCAGATCGGCGCCCTGCGTGGACTGATCCAGGGGCGCGTCAGCCTCGGCGAATGGAAAGGCCGCCTGTTCGCCAATCCGCTGCAACTGACCGAGGCTTATCTGGCTCGGCGTTTGGCGGGCGTAGGTTGATCGGTGCCGGATTGCGATGGCGGGCTGCTGGCGCTTTTGTTCGACGACTTTGCAAGGCAGTTCGCGTTGGGCGCTGGATGATGTGGTACGATTCTCCGTGGCGGGTCTCCCCGCATCGCAGGACGGTGAACCTGGTCAGGTCCGGAAGGAAGCAGCCACAGCCGTCTGATGTGAGTGCCGGGGGTAAGGCTCGCCACCCTCAAGCTCCTGCCTTTCCCGCCTTCCCCTGCTGGCTTGCCTGTTTCGGCTGCCGCTGCTTTGATCGGTGTCCGGATGAGGAAGCAGCCGATCGACAGGCTTGCGTCAGCGTCAAACTTCGTCTCGGCCGGTGCGCGCCATCTGCTAGAATCACCGCATGAGTTACCAGGTTCTGGCACGCAAGTGGCGCCCGCGGATGTTCGCCGATCTTGTCGGTCAGGAGCATGTCGTCCGTGCCTTGACGCATGCCCTGACGGCCCAGCGACTGCATCATGCTTATCTGTTTACCGGGACGCGCGGCGTCGGCAAGACGACGCTGGCCCGCATTCTCGCCAAGGCGTTGAATTGTGAGTGTGGCGTTAGCGCGACACCGTGCGGTAACTGTTCGGCGTGCCGTGAAATCGACACAGGTCGCTTCGTTGATCTGCTCGAAGTCGACGCGGCAACCAACACCCGTGTCGACGAAATGCGGCAGTTGCTGGAGAACGCCGTGTACGCGCCGACGCGTGGTCGTTTCAAGGTGTACGTCATCGACGAAGTGCATATGCTGTCGACCTCGGCCTTCAATGCGATGCTGAAGACGCTTGAAGAGCCGCCGGAGCACGTCAAGTTCATCCTGGCGACGACGGATCCCCAGAAAATTCCGGTGACCGTTCTTTCGCGCTGCCTGCAGTTCAATCTCAAGCAGATGACGCAGCCCCTGATTGCCGGCCACCTGGCGCAGGTGCTCGCCGCGGAATCGATCAGCACTGAACCGGCTGCGCTCGCTCTGCTCGCGCGCTCCGCTGCCGGCAGCATGCGTGATGCGCTGTCGCTGCTTGATCAGGCGATCGCACACGGTGGGGGAAAAGTCGAGGAAGCTGCCGTACGCCGGATGCTCGGAGCAGTCGACCTCGACCACCTGTTTTCCATCCTCGACGCTTTGCTGGCCGGTGATCCCGCCGCGATGCTGCGCGTGGCCGAGGAAATGGCCGAGCGCAGCCTTTCCTTCGACTCTGCTCTGCAGGAAATGGCCGGTCTATTGACTCGCCTGCAGATTGCCCAACTCGCCCCGGCCGCTCTCGCCGACGACTTGCCCGAGCGGGCGCGCATCGTCGATCTGGCGGCCGAACTCGACGTCGAGTTCGTCCAGCTTGCCTACCAGATGGTCACTCATGGACGCCGGGATCTGCCGTTGGCACCTGATGAACTGGCCGGGTTTGCGATGACTTTGCTGCGTCTGCATGCTTTCCGCCCGATCTCTGACGACGCTCCGCGTTCCTCTCCGCCGCGGCCGGAAGCCGCTGGGCGTGCGGCGCAGGCGGCGTTGCAGCGCCCGGCAGCAGATTCCGGCGCGGCGCGCGTGGCACCGTCTTCCGCTTTGTCATCCGCTCCGTCGTCAGTTGCATCGATTCCGGCTGGCGAGCGGAGCAGCCCATTGCTCGCGGCAGCCGAGCACGCCGCGACGCCGATTGCGCCCGACGACAACTGGCACGCCATCCTCGGTGGATTGAAAGTCAGCGGCATGGCGCGCGAGCTTGGGCAGCACTGCGAATTGCGGGCCTTGTCGGCAGCGCACATTGTCCTGCGTCTTTCGCCGCGCCATCGTCATCTGCTGATGAGGCAGGCGCAGGACAAACTGCAGCAGTCGGTGGCCGACTATTTCCGCCGGCCAATGCGGCTAGCCGTCGAAGTCGAGGAGCTATCGGGGGTAACTCCCGCGGCAGTCGCCGAGCGCGACCAGCGCGATCGTCTGGATCGGGCGATCGCTGCGGTCGAAGAGGACGGCTTCGTGCGTGAGATCATAGAGACATTCGACGCCACCTTGATCGAGTCTTCGATCAAACCCATTTAGTTCAACCCGAGGATACGAGGATGATGAAAGGCGGAATCGCCGGCCTGATGAAGCAGGCGCAGCAGATGCAGGAGAACATGCGGAAGGCGCAGGAGGAGCTTGCCCAGACCGAGGTCGAAGGCCAGTCAGGCGCAGGCATGGTCAAGGTGGTCATGACCTGCGGTCACAATGTGCGGCGGGTGACGATCGATCCGACGGTGATGGACGACAAGGAGATGCTCGAGGACTTGATCGCTGCGGCCTTGAACGACGCTGTGCGGCGCGTCGAGGCCACCTCGCAGGAGCGTCTGGCCGGGTTCTCGGCTGGCCTCAACCTGCCGCCGGGGTTCAAACTGCCGTTCTGATCATGACGCCATCGAGCCTCGAGTCGCTGATCGAGGCTTTGCGCTGCTTGCCTGGCGTCGGGCCGAAGTCGGCTCAGCGCATGGCCTATCACCTGATGCAGAACGACCGGCCAGGCGCCAGGCGCCTGGCCGACGCGCTGCAGCAGGCGCTTGCCGCATTGCGCCATTGCCGGCGCTGCAACACCTTCAGCGAAGCGGAAATCTGTGCCCGTTGCCTGTCGCCCAAGCGCGATGCGAGTCTTCTCTGCGTCGTGGAAACGCCGGTCGACATGAACATGATGGAGCAGACGCACGCCTACACGGGCCTTTACTACGTCCTCATGGGGCGTGTTTCGCCGCTCGATGGCATTGGGCCGAATGAACTGCACCTCGACCGCTTGCTGGCGCGGTGCGCTGATGGCGCGGTGCGCGAGGTGATTATCGCCACCAACTACACGAACGAGGGCGAAGCGACCGCCCACTACCTGTGCGAGATGCTGAAGGCGCGCGCGGTGCGGGTGACGCGCATCGCACGCGGCGTACCGGTTGGCGGCGAACTCGAGTACGTTGACGCGGGCACGTTGGCTCAGGCGTTGCGCGAGCGGCGAGCGCTTGACGCTTAGTGCGAGCGGCAATGCTGCAGTGCAAACCGCGCTGGCCTTGGAGTATAATTCCTCAATTTGGTTCGTACCAACTTTTCATTACGTGCTAGGGATCAGCGCTATGAGCAATGAGAGCAAGGTGGACGGCGGAAGGCGGCGGCTGGTTGTCGCGACTGCCGCGGTCGGCGGGGCGGGGGCGCTGGCGGCGCTCGTACCCTTCCTGTCCAGTATGCTGCCGTCGGAGCGGGCCAAGGCAGCGGGGGCACCGGTAGAAGTCGAAATCGGCAACCTTGAACCAGGCCAGATGATGACCATCGAGTGGCGTGGCAAGCCGGTCTGGATCATCAGACGGACCAAGGAGATGCTCGAATCCTTGCCCAAACTTGCCGACGCGGTGGCTGATCCGAAATCCGAAAAGAAGATGCAACCGGACTATTGCACGAATGAATCACGTTCGATCAAGCCGGAAATCATGATCGCGGTAGGAATCTGCACCCACCTCGGCTGTTCCCCATCGTCCAAGTTCAAGAAGGGTGCCGAAGAAGGAATGGATGCTGCCTGGCTGGGCGGTTTTCTGTGTCCTTGCCATGGTTCGACATTCGATTTTGCCGGCCGGGTCTTCAAGAGCAAGCCGGCGCCCGACAATCTGGAGGTACCGCCCCACATGTATCTGTCGGAGACGCGAATTCTCATTGGCGAAGACAAGAGGGGAGCTTAAGTCATGGCGGCGAATACCAATTTCGAAAAGTACAAGTCAGACGGATCGCTGCAGGGCAATCTGCTCGAGTGGTTCGACGCACGCTTTCCGGCAACGTCGATGTGGCGCGGCCATCTGTCCGAGTACTACGCACCGAAGAACTTCAACTTCTGGTACTTTTTCGGCTCGCTCGCCATGCTCGTGCTGGTGATCCAGATTGTCACCGGCATCTTTCTGGTGATGCACTACAAGCCCGACGCTTCGCTGAACGAGAACGGCATCCCCGTTGCGTTCGCCAGCGTCGAGTACATCATGCGCGACGTTCCCTGGGGCTGGCTGATCCGCTACATGCACTCGACCGGCGCCTCGGCCTTCTTCGTCGTTGTGTATCTGCACATGTTCCGCGGCATGCTCTACGGATCGTACCGTCAACCGCGTGAATTGATCTGGGTCTTCGGCACGCTGATCTTTCTCTGCCTGATGGCGGAGGCTTTCATGGGCTATCTCCTGCCTTGGGGGCAGATGTCGTTCTGGGGTGCGCAGGTGATCGTCAATCTGTTTTCGGCCATCCCGCTGATCGGTGAGCCGCTGTCGATCTGGATTCGCGGTGACTTCGTCGTCGGCGATGCGACACTTAACCGCTTCTTTTCGTTCCACGTCATTGCCGTGCCACTCGTCCTCCTTGGTCTCGTCGCTGCCCATATCCTGGCGCTGCACGAGGTGGGTTCGAATAATCCGGATGGCGTTGAAATCAAGAAGCGTAAGGACATCCATGGCGTGCCGCTCGATGGTATCCCTTTCCATCCGTACTATTCGGTGAAGGACATTGTCGGCGTGGTCGTTTTCCTGATGGTCTTTTCCATCATCGTCTTCTTTGCGCCGGAAGGTGGCGGGTATTTCCTTGAGTACAACAACTTCATCCCGGCAGATCCCTTGAAGACGCCGCCGCACATCGCCCCAGTATGGTATTTCACCCCCTACTACTCGCTTCTGCGGGCCATGGTCTGGCCGCTGTTCGGTATCGACGCCAAGTTCTGGGGCGTCGTTCTCATGGGTGGCGGGGTTGTCATCCTCGCCTTTCTTCCCTGGCTCGATCGTAGTCCCGTCAAGTCGATCCGCTACCGCGGTCCGATCTTCAAGACGCTGCTGACGCTGTTCGTCATCGCCTTCCTTATTCTGGGTTTCCTCGGCACACAACCGCCGTCGTACGCTTTCTTCGGTGTCATCCCGAGTGCGCCGGTGGCGCAAGTCCTCACTGCGTACTACTTCCTCTTTTTCCTGACCATGCCGTGGTGGTCGAGGATCGACAAGTACAAGCCGGAACCCGATCGCGTGACGATGTAAAGGAATGCAAAAAATGAAAAAGCTACTTACGGCGTTGCTCCTCGCTCCGGCGGTCGCTCTGGCTAGCGGTGCCGCGCTGCATCTCGACAAGGCGCCGGATGTGCTGGGCGACAAGGCAGCACTGCAGAGCGGAGCCAGAACGTTCGTCAATTACTGCATGAACTGCCATGGTCTGAGCTATGCTCGCTATAACCGTCTGACCGAACTTGGGCTGACCGAACAGCAGGTGAAGGAGAATCTGCTTTTTACGGCCGAGAAGATCGGCGAGCCGATGCGCGTTGCTGCGCGCCCGGGAGAGCAGAAACAGTGGTTTGGCGCTGCGCCGCCGGATCTCTCGCTGATCGCGCGCGCGCGCGCGTCGGAAGCCGGCAGCGGCGCCGATTGGCTGTATACCTACCTGCGTTCCTTCTACCGTGATGACAAGCGCCCGACTGGCTGGAACAATACGGTGTTCGAGAATGTCGGGATGCCGCATGTTCTTTGGGAGAGCCAGGGACAGCAGGCGCTGAACAAGGACCACAAGCTTGAACTGGTTGTGCGAGGCAAACTGTCGGCTGCCGAATACGACAAACAGGTGGCCGATCTGGTCGGCTTCCTGGTCTGGGTTGCCGAGCCGGGGGCAGGCTTCCGCAAGCAGCTCGGTGTCGGCGTTCTGGCTTTTCTTGCCGTGCTCTTTGCTGTTGCCTATCCGATGAAGAAGGCGTATTGGAAAGACATCAAGTAAGCGGCGCTTGAGCGCCGCATTACACGCCGCGGCATCGCCGGTGAAGGGGCTCTTACGTTCCCGTAGCCGTGGCGATGCCGATTCGTTTTAGAGGGGAATGATCACATGATGAATCTTTACTCGGGAACCACCTGCCCTTTTAGCCATCGCTGCCGTACCGTGCTTTATGAAAAGGGGATGGATTTCCAGGTGATCGATGTCGACCTGTTTGCCAAACCGGAAGACAACGCCATCATCAACCCCTACGGCCGTGTTCCCGTACTGGTCGAGCGGGATCTCATTCTCTACGAACCGAATATCATCAACGAGTATATCGACGAGCGCTTCCCGCATCCGCAGCTGATGCCGGCGGACCCGATCATGCGCGCGCGTGCACGCCAGTTGCTTATCACAATGGAGCGCGAGGTATTTCATTACATCGAGGCGCTGGAAAAGAACAGCAAGACAGCGGATCGGTCACGCCAGCAAATACGCGATCGGCTGACCGAGATGGCGCCGGTTTTCGTCAAGCAGAAGCACATGCTGGGCGAAGACTTCTCAATGCTTGACGTGGCCATTGCGCCGCTCCTCTGGCGGCTTGACCACTATGGGATCGAGTTGCCCAGAACTGCGGCGCCACTGATGAAATATGGCGAGCGCATTTTCAGCCGGCAGGGCTTTATCGACGCACTGACGCCGTCCGAAAAAGCGATGCGCAAGTAGCACCGCTGTTCCTGGCGGTACCGGCGCGCGTGTTGCCGGTGCCGCTGCCCGTGATTCGCTCTCCTGGGAATGCCATGGACCTACCGTCGACCAAGCCCTATCTGATCCGCGCGATTCACCAATGGTGCTGCGACAACGGCTTCACGCCGTATCTGGCCGTCGTCGTCGACTCGCGCACGCGCGTGCCGCTTGAGCACGTCCGCGACGGGCAGATCATTCTCAACATCGCCTATGAAGCGACTGCTCATCTCAGTCTGACGAACGAAGGGATCAGCTTTCAGGCTCGGTTTGGCGGTATGGCGCGCGACATTGCTATCCCGGTCAGCAACGTGGCGGCCATCTACGCGCGCGAAAACGGCGCCGGTATGGCGTTCGAGCCGGAACTGGGCGCGACTGACGAACTGGCAGGGCTTGTCGCGGAGAGCCCGCTGGAGAGCGACGAGCCACCAGCGCCGACGCCTTCGCCGACCGCCGGTCGCCCGCGGTTGCAGCGCGTCAAGTGATCTGGGTGTCCCCGGCGCGAGACAAGGAGGAGGCCAAGCATTCATGCCGTCGAAGGCTGCCCCGGACGACGGGGCGCAGCACCGCCACGGACGCGTCGAGCGTCGCCTGCCCCTAGGCCTCAGTGGGGGTAGGCGGGGAAAGCGGATCCTGTTGTCTGTACTCAGCCGAGCGGGCATGCGCCGGTAGTCCTTCGCCGTAGGCAAGCGTTGCAGCGACGTCACCCAGGGCCCGTGCGGCGCTGGGCGAGACGCGGATCAGGCTCGTTCTTTTCTGAAAATCGTACACACCCAGCGGCGAAGAAAAGCGGGCGCTACCGGAGGTTGGCAGGACGTGGTTGGGGCCAGCGCAATAGTCGCCGAGCGATTCGGAGGAGAACGGACCGATAAAAATGGCACCCGCGTGACGGACACTGCCCAGCCACGCGTCGGCATCCGCCAGGGCCAGTTCCAGGTGTTCAGGAGCAATCCGGTTGGCGATTCGGCAAGCCTCGGCGAGATCACGAACGAGAATCAGGGCGCCCCTCTTTTCCAGAGCGGACCGGATGACCTGACGGCGTGGCATGGTCGGCAGAAGCCGGTCGAGGGCAGCAGCCACCTGGTCGATGTGCCCGGCGTGCGGTGAAATGAGGATGGACTGCGCCAGCTCATCGTGTTCGGCTTGCGAAAACAGATCCATGGCGAGCCAGTCGGGATTGGTTCGACCGTCGGAGATGATGAGGATCTCCGATGGTCCGGCCAGCATGTCGATGCCGACAAGCCCGAAAACGCGGCGCTTGGCAGCGGCAACGTAGGCGTTGCCGGGACCGACGATCTTGTCCACTCTGGGAACCGTTTGCGTGCCGTAGGCGAGTGCTGCCACCGCCTGCGCGCCGCCTATGGTGAACACGCGATCGACGCCGGCCAAAGCCGCCGCGGCGAGAACCAGCGGATTGCGTTCGCCGTCCGGTGTGGGCACCACCATGATCAGCTCCTCGACGCCGGCGACGCGCGCCGGGATCGCGTTCATCAGGACCGATGACGGGTAGGAAGCCTTGCCGCCCGGCACATAGAGTCCGACGCGCTCGAGCGGCGTGATCTTCTGGCCGAGCATTGTGCCGCGCATCGGCCCATCGTCCTCCTCGTACTGCCAACTCTGCAGCGGCTGGCGCAGGTGATAGCTGCGTATGCGCGCAGCCGCTGTCTCGAGCGCTGCTCGCTGCTTCGCAGGCAGATCGGCCAGTGCCTGGCGGAGATCGTCGCCAGCGAGCTCGAGCGCGTTCGCCGCGCTGACTGCAATGCGGTCGAAACGGCGCGTGTATTCCATCAGTGCGGCGTCGCCGCGCTGCTTGACGTCGGCTAGGATGGCCGCAACCGTTCGGTCGACGGTTTCGTCCTGCGCCGACTCGAAGGCGAGCAGGGTGTCCAGACGCCGCGCGAAATCCACGTCGGCGCTCGACAGGCGCTGGATGGCAATCATTGTTCGACCGCTCCGGCGAGCGTAGCGAGAATCGGCGTCAGCCGCTCACGTTTGAGCTTCAGGGCTGCCTGGTTGACGATCAGGCGCGAGGAGATGTCCATGATGTGTTCGACAGCAACAAGATTGTTTGCTTTCAGCGTGCTGCCGGTAGACACCAGGTCGACGATGGCGTCGGCAAGGCCGGCGAGCGGAGCCAGTTCCATTGATCCATAGAGCTTGATCAGGTCGACATGGACACCCTTGGTGGCGAAGTGCTCGCGCGCGACGTTCACGTACTTGCTTGCCACCTTGAGCCGGGCACCCTGGCGAACGGCGGTCTGGTAGTCGAAGTCGGCGGGTGCGGCGACCATCATCCGACATCTGGCGATTCCCAGGTCGATGGGTTGATAAAGGCCTTCGCTACCATGTTCGAGCAGGATGTCTCTGCCCGCGACACCGAGATCGGCGGCGCCGTACTGGACGTAGGTCGGCGCATCGGTTGCCCGCACAATGACCACACGAACATCGGCAAGATTGGTCGAAATGATCAAACGGCGCGAAGTTTCGGGATCCTCACTCGGGACGATGCCGGCCGCCGCCAGGAGCGGTAGCGTTTCCGCGAAAATGCGGCCTTTCGAGAGGGCAATGGTGATCATCCCTGTGACGACTCTCTTGGCAACGGAAAGGCAACATTCTAGCGTTAGCGTGACGTACCGTCACCTCGGTGTTGCTGCAGGCGCCGGCGCGTCGAGGAAAAGGCCAGGCAGATGCTGCTTTCGTGCATGCAAAGGAGCCGGTGCCGCTCACAAATAGCGTATGATTCGCCCGCAGCAGGATAGGCTTGGCTAATCAGGGCCAGAAAAAGCAAGAAGTATGCTGGACAACTAGTCGGACGCGGTGACGACGCGATGTGCGCCGACAGCGGGCGCCATACGTTCATTGCCGGCTGTGCATAGCGGAGAGGAGGGGTTTACCATGGAACAAACGACACTGTATCTGAATCTCTTGTTGATTCTGGTTTTCGTCGCCGGCAATGCGTTTTTCGTCGGCTCGGAAATCGCCATCTCGTCAGCCAGACGCAGCCGCATCAGACAGCTGGCCGAAGATGGCGACAAACGGGCAGCGAGAGTCGAGATGCTGCACAACGAGCCCGAGCGCTTTTATTCGGTGACGCAGGTGGGCATCACCCTGGTCTCGCTCGGTCTCGGCGCCGTCGGCATGGAAACAATCAGCAACCTGACCGATTCAAGCTTCGTGGCGCTTTTTTCGCTTTTCGGCACCAGCGAGGCGGTAGCCAAGGCCGCGCACACGGTGTCGTACGTCTTCGCCTTCATTGTCATTTCCTTTCTGCACGTGGTTGCCGGCGAGCTGGCGCCGAAGGTCCTCGCTTTCCACAAGGCCGAACAATTGAGCATGGCGGTCGGCTGGAGCATCAACATTCTCTACCTGACGTTCCGGCCGCTGATCTACGTCATGAAGCTTTCGTCGAATGCCTTGCTCTGGATCTTCGGGCAACGCGATCTCGGTGGTGGTCACGGCGAGAGCCACTTCACGATGTCGGTCGAGGAGATACGCATGATTCTTTCCGCCAGCGAAAAGGACGGCACGCTGGCGCGCGAGGAAACCGAGATGATCCGTGGTGTCTTCAAGCTGGACGAGCACACGGTGCGTGAAGCGATGATCCCGCGCACCGAGATTCGGGCGCTGGCGCAGGAAGAGACCTTGGGCGCTGCCCTGCGTTACTTTCGCGACATGCCGCACGCCCGTTTTCCGGTTTATGACAAGAGCCTCGACCGGATTACCGGGGTTGTGGCGATCAAGGAGCTTCTCACGGTAATGGCGGAAAGCAGCGGCGAGACGCTCGAGGACGTCAGCCGCAAGCCGGTGAGCGACTTCGCCCAGGCGCCGTATATCGTGCCGAACAGCAAACTGCTCAGCGACCTCCTGAAGGACTTCAAGCGTACACGCCAGCAGATGGCTGTGGTCATCGACGAGTACGGCGGAACTGAAGGAATCATCACGCTGGAGGATATTCTTGAGGAGATCGTCGGGGAATACGAGGACGAGTTTACGCGACAAGCCAGGCGCGTCAAGAAGCTGGTCGGCAGCCAGTACGAGATCGACGCCTCGATGCGCGTATCCGACCTCGAAGTGCTGCTCGATTTCCCGTTCCCGAAGGACGATGACTACGTTACCCTGGCCGGTCTCTTCTACAAGAAGCTGGGCAGCGTGCCCCGCGTCGGCGATTCGGTGATGCTGGAAGGCGCGCGGCTGACCGTTCTCGAAATGGACAATCACCGGATCACGCTGTTGAAGTTTGAAGACACGGCAATCGGTGACGATGGGGTTCTTCGCCTGGTCGACAGCTCCTCCGCCGCCGATACGGTTTCGCTGGAAGAGGCAGACCGGGAGGCGGAAGGGGGCTCATCGACCGCCGTTGCGAGTAGCGCACCCGTCAGCGACGTGGCGCCAGGCGAGGAGGTGACGGCGACGAGCCCAGATGTGCAGCATTCGACGGCAGCCAGGCCGCCGCACTGAGCGGGTTCTAACGGACGCAGTCGACCGAGTAGACCGGCTTGCCGGCGACCACAGCCTTGACCAGTCCGTGTACGTCGGTCTCGAAGCCCGGGAAGCGCTCGTTGAAGTCGCGAGCGAACTGCAAATAGCGGACGATCGTCGCATTGAAGCGCTCGCCGGGGATGAGCAGTGGAATGCCGGGCGGGTACGGCGTGAGCAGCGTGCTGGTGATGCGTCCTTCAAGCCTGTCGATCGGCACGCGGTCGATTTCCCGGTGCGCCATGCGGGAGAAGGCGTCCGTGGGCTTCATCGCCGGTTCCATGTCCGACAGGTACATGCGCGTGGTCAGATGCGCTACATCGTTGGCAGCGTAAATACCGTGGATCTGGTTGCACAGGTCTTGCAGACCGCATCCCTCGTAGCGCGGATTCTTGGCGAGAAATTCCGGCATCACCTTCCACAGCGGCAGGTTCTGGTCGTAACCGTCCTTGAATTGCTGCAGCTCGGTGACCATCGTGTTCCAGCGGCCTTTGGTGATGCCGATGGTGAACATGATGAAGAACGAGTAGAGTCCGCATTTCTCGACGATGATGCCGTGTTCGGCAAGGTACTTGGTAACGATGGCCGCCGGAATCCCCGAGTCGGCGAACTCGCCGTCTACGTCGAGGCCCGGTGTGATGATCGTCGCCTTGATCGGATCAAGCATGTTGAAACCCTTGGCAAGCATACCGAAGCCATGCCAGCGCTCACCCGGCTTGAGGATCCAGGCGGCGCGGTCCTCGATTCCTTCACCCGACACCTCGTCCGGACCCCACACCTTGAACCACCAGTCAGCGCCCCATTCGCCGGCCACTTTGCGCATTGTGCTGCGAAAGTTGAGCGCCTCGGCAATCGACTCTTCGACCAGTGCCGTGCCCGCCGGCGCTTCCATCATGGCCGCTGCGACATCGCACGAGGCGATGATGGCGTACTGTGGCGAAGTCGATGTGTGCATCAGGTAGGCTTCATTGAAAACGTCGCGATCAAGTCGTCTGCCCTCCGAATCCTGGACGAGAATCTGCGACGCCTGCGACAGCCCGGCGAGCAGTTTGTGGGTTGATTGCGTCGAGAAAACCACCGCATCCTTGCAGCGGGGACGATCGGCACCGATGGCGTGATAGTCGCCGTAAAAATCATGGAACGCGGCGTGTGGCAGCCAAGCTTCATCGAAATGCAGGGTGTCGATCGCACCGTCGAGCATTTCCTTGATCTCCTCGACGTTATACAGGATTCCGTCGTAGGTGCTCTGGGTGATCGTCAGCACACGCGGTTTGGCCTTCACCTCGCGGGCAAAGGGGTGCGACTCGATCTTCCGTTGAATATTTTCCCAGCGGAATTCCTCCTTCGGAATGGGGCCGATGATGCCGTAGTGATTGCGTGTCGGCATCAGAAAGACGGGGATCGCACCGGTCATGATGATCGAATGAAGGACCGACTTGTGGCAATTTCTATCGACGATGACGACATCACCCGGTGCGACGGTCGAGTGCCAGACGATCTTGTTCGACGTGGACGTGCCGTTGGTGACGAAAAAGAGGTGGTCGGCGTTGAAGATGCGCGCCGCATTGCGCTCCGATGCGGCCACCGGTCCGGTGTGATCGAGCAGTTGACCAAGCTCTTCGACGGCATTGCAGACGTCGGCGCGCAACATGTTCTCACCGAAGAACTGATGAAACATCCGGCCGACGGGGCTCTTCAGGAAGGCCACGCCGCCCGAATGGCCGGGGCAATGCCAGGAGTATGAGCCGTCCTCGGCGTAGTGCGTGAGGGCGCGGAAGAAGGGCGGCGCGAGACTTTCCAGATAGGCTTTTGCTTCGCGTACGACATAGCGGCCGATGAATTCCGGTGTATCCTCGAACATGTGGATGAAACCGTGCAACTCGCGCAGCACGTCGTTCGGGATGTGGCGCGAGGTGCGCGTCTCGCCGTAGAGGAATATCGGAAT
>WBZP01000235.1_pt2 | contig 14838 bp, 12 predicted proteins | sample 5204301 | NCBI WGS metagenome assembly WBZP01 (sample SAMN12412401, study PRJNA552823) | activated sludge metagenome | isolation source: activated sludge from nitrification reactor of wastewater treatment plant... | place: USA: Pennsylvania | collected 2017 | reverse complement strand
ACCACCAGAGTCGACAGGGCCTCGCCCTCGACGTCCTCGGCGATGATCAGCAGCGGCTTGCCGGCCTGGATGACCTTCTCCAGCAGCGGCAGCAGGTCCTTGACGGTCGACACCTTGGAGCTGACCAGCAGGATGTAGGGATCCTCCAGGACGGCTTCCTGACGCTCGGCGTCGGTCACGAAGTAACCCGAGATGTAGCCCTTGTCGAAGCGCATGCCCTCGGTGAGCTCGAGCTGCAGGCCGAAGGTGTTGGACTCCTCGACGGTGATGACGCCCTCGTTGCCGACCTTGTCCATGGCCTCGGCGATCAGATCGCCGATGGTCTGGTCGCCCGCGGAGATCCCGGCGGTGGCAGCGATCTGCTCCTTGGTCTCGACCTCCTTGGCGGACTTGAGGAGACCTTCCGTGATCTTTTCGACGGCCTTCTCGATGCCGCGCTTGAGGCCCAGCGGGTTGGCGCCGGCGGCCACGTTGCGCAGGCCCTCACGAACCAGGGCCTGGGCCAGAACGGTGGCGGTGGTGGTGCCGTCACCCGCGACGTCGTCGGTCTTCTTGGCGACTTCCTTGACCAGCTCGGCGCCGATCTTCTCGTACGGGTCCTCCAGCTCGATCTCCTTGGCGATGGACACACCATCGTTGGTGATCGTGGGGGCGCCCCACTTCTTCTCCAGGACGACGTTGCGGCCCTTGGGGCCCAGCGTCACCTTTACCGCGTCGGCGAGGCTGTTCAGGCCCCGCTCGAGGCCGCGACGGGCCTCTTCGTCATACGCAATTGTCTTAGCCATTGCGAAGTGATTCCTCCGGAATAGGGTTGTGCACAGTCAGAGCGACCGCTCGGCGGGTCGATCCGATCGAAGCGTTGGTCGGCGCAGTGCCCGCGACGGACGACCGGGCTGTGCTGCCCACTCTCACCGTTCCGACCTGGCACTCACATATCGAGAGTGCCAAGTGCCTTTTTAGCACTCTCCCATGGCGAGTGCAAGGTTCCGCAGGTCCTTACGCTGACAGCGATCCCGGGGCCGCTACGTGCGATCGAATCACCGGGAACCGGCGATGTCGCCTGAGGAGTCGCCGCCCGTCGGCGCCGGCGCGGACGAGGAACCTCCGGTCGGCGCCGTGTCGTCGGGTGCGGCACCCTGCTGTGCGATCGAACCAGGACCGTCGGCCGCTGGCCCTTCCCCCGTGTCCGTCGAGTCCTGCTCGGTTCCCATTGCGGACTCCGCCGAGTCCGGCTTCGGCCCACCGGCTCGCGTCACATCTTCTGCCCGGTCGACGGCATCCGTCCGACCGTCCTGAACTGCGGCTTCGGCTTCGGCTTCGATAGGTGCTTTCTCGGCTCCGGCGGCTTCGGGGCTTTCCGTCGCGTCGCTCGGCAACTGCGTCGCCTCAACCGGTGCCGATGCGCTTCGGCCGCCGGATCCCGTCGAAGTCGTCGGTACAGCACGCGGTGCACCCGTTGGCTGTCCGACGGATGCTGGCACGGGCGCTCTCGGTAGCGGGGCGCTCATGGGCGCGACCTCGGCCAGGGCCTCCCGCTGCGGCCAGTGAATCCGCCCGTCGGACAGGTACGGACGAGGGTCGCCCGGCTGGTCGTGACGGCGATACCCGGCATCGACGATGGGTCGAAGAACCCCGTCGAGCATGTCCACAAGCGGACCGGGCACGACCAGACGAAGCACCTGCGTCAGCGGAAGATTCTCGGTCGGCACGAGATAGGTGGTCACCAACGCACCCCGCGAGTTCCTTTCGACCGTGATGTTCTCGGGAGGTACGTCGGCCGGATCGACCAGCGAGGTCTGGCCGTGCACGAAAAACAATGCGCCCATCACCGAGTTGAGCAGCGACACCAGATTCCACGGACGATCGGGGGGGTCGGCCCAGCCGTCGTACTCACCGATCACGATCGTGGTGGGGTACGGAGACTCCGGAATGCGACTGACCCGATAGTTGAGTATCGGAATGAAGGTGCCCGCCTTGAAGTACTCCGCGGCGCCTGCTTCCGGCGGAGCCATCAAGACAACCCTGATGTCGTCGACCAACGGAGGCTCGGGGCTGTCGGCCAGCTCCGCGGCAACCCTGGCGGCAACCATGCTCCCCATCGACTCGCCGATCACCACGACTTTGCCGTCGATCGCGCGAACAGCGGCGGTCGCCCGCTTCACCCCCTGGCGAATGGCCCAATCCGAGGCCAGCGGGTTCTGCGAGTAGTCGATAACCTCCGCGTCGTCATCTCCGCGGAAATTGATGCCGATGTTCGGATAGAGGAAGAGTTTGTTCAGCGGATAGAACGGGTTGATCAGCTTGAAGGGCATCGCCCCGGGGATCAGCACCGCCTGCTCGTCGCTGACCGCGTGCGCAACCGTTCCGGTGCCCAGCAGCAAGAGGATCGCCGTGATCGCCGGGATCAGCCGCCTGTACCAACTGACCATCGCATTGCCCTCCCCGTTACTTCAGAGCCTTGCATAGCGCCGACGCCCGGTCCCGGGCTTCACCGAATCAATGTTGTCGGTGGATCGAACTAGTGTTCGATATATGGGCAGCAACGCGTACGCGGATCGCGAGACCGCCCTGGCGTGTCTGGCCGCGATCGAAGCCGCCTACGACACATTGCAGGACTGCTCGTTCGACGGATTCAGTTGCGAGGAATTGATCGCGGTACTGACCCGCCGTGAGGTGTTGGCCAGGCGCGCGCCGACGGTCGATCACCGAATCCTGGCCCGAATGGTCGCCGACGGCAATCCCGGCGCGCTGGGAGCGGCGTCGCTGTCCACCGCGCTGGCCGAACGGTTGCGGATCAGCCCCAACGAGGCCAAACGCCGGTTCAGCGAAGCCGCCGATCTGGGACCACGCATCACCGTGACGGGTCAGCCGTTGGAGCCGCTGCTTCCGGGGCTGGCCGGCGAGTACGGTCCGCAGGCGTTTCAGAAGCTGGCCGACCACTCTGGTGGCCGTGCTCGATCCCGATGGGGACTTCGCGGATCGGGAACGGCAGGCCGGCCGCGCGGTCCGAATGGGCCGTCAGAGGAACGACGGCATGAGCGCACTCATCGGCAATATCACCCCGGAACTGCGGGCCGCGCTCGAACCGCCGATGGCGAAGCTGGCCGCGCCCGGCATGTGCAACCCCGCAGACGAGCACCCGTGCGTCAAGGGAACTCCCATCGAGGAGCAGATCCGCTCCGACAACCGCACTCCCGAGCAGCGTTACCACGACGCCTTGCTCGCCATCTGCCGGATGGTGCTCTGCAGCGAGGACCTCGGTCAGCTCAACGGCCTGCCGGTCACCGTTATCGTCACCACCACCCTGGCCGAAATGCAGGCCTCGGCCGGGTGCCACGAACCAAACGCCGGCGACAGCGCGGCACAGCCCCCGGTTCCCGCGCACGGTGAACCCGCCGCCGCGGCGCCGGCGCCGCACACCGGCAAGGCACTGACGGCCGGAGGCGCCCTGCCGCCCATGAGTGACTTGGTATGGATGGCGTCCCACGCCATCCACTACCTGACCATCTTCGACGGCAAAGGCCGCGCCCTCTGGCTGGGCCGCGCCAAACGCATCGCGTCCGCAGACCAGCGCATCGTGCTGCACGCGCGCGACCACGGCTGCACGCGCCCCGGCTGCACGGTGTCCGGCTATCGGGCGCAGGCTCACCACCTCGAACACGACTGGGCGGCTGACGGACAAACCGACGTCGACACCCTCGGATTGGCCTGCCCCGCCGACAACCGGATGGCCAGCCAACAGGGCTGGGTCACCAGGCTCGGCGACTCGGGCCGTGTTGAGTGGATCCCGCCACCCGAACTGGAACGCGGCCAGCCCCGCGTGAATCCGTACCACTTCATCGAAGACCTCGTCGACTACCGGAGCCGGCGCGCCGAATCCGACGCGACCCGCTGCGACGAGCCGCCACCGCCGAACCAAGACCGACCCTGGCTGGACGACCCACTGCCGGGCGACCCCGGATACGACGACGCCCTCGACAGCCTCCATCGGGCTCACGAGTCCGCGCCGTATCCGCCCGACACGCGAGACACGCCGCGTGAAGATGCGCGCACGTAACCCGTTGCCCTAAGCTCACTTTCCGATCCAGGAAGGAGTCTCGGGTGCGGGCTGACGCAGCGCCCAGCGCCCAGGCTTTGCGGGGCTGGCAGCGGCGGGCGCTGGTGAAATACCTGGCCGCCAAGCCGCGCGATTTCCTCGCGGTCGCCACCCCCGGATCCGGCAAGACGACGTTCGCCCTGCGCATCGCCGCCGAACTGCTCGCCGAGAACACCGTCGAGCACGTCACCGTCGTCGTGCCCACCGAACACCTCAAGATCCAGTGGGCACAGGCCGCCGCCCGGGCCGGCATCGCGCTGGACCCGAAGTTCTCGAACGCCAACGCACAGACCTCCTCGGAGTACCACGGCGTCGTCGTCACCTATGCGCAGGTGGCCAGCCACCCGACCCGGCACCGAGTGCGCACCGAGAACCGCCGGACGCTGGTGATCTTCGATGAGATCCACCACGGCGGCGACGCCAAGAGCTGGGGCGAGGCGATCCGGGAGGCGTTCGACGACGCGACCCGGCGCCTGGCGCTGACAGGAACCCCGTTCCGCTCCGATGACAGCGCCATCCCGTTCGTCACCTACAGCCCCGAGGGCGACGGCCTGATGCGCAGCCAGGCCGACCACACCTACGGCTACGCCGAGGCGCTGGCCGACGGCGTGGTGCGGCCGGTCGTTTTCATGGCGTACTCGGGCGAGGCGCGCTGGCGCGACAGCGCCGGGGAGGAACACGCCGCGCGGCTCGGTGAACCGCTGTCCGCCGAGCAGACCGCCCGCGCGTGGCGCACCGCGCTGAACCCGGCCGGCGAGTGGATGCCGGCGGTGATCGCCGCCGCCGACACCCGGTTGCGGCAGCTGCGCGAGCACGTGCCCGATGCCGGCGGCATGATCATCGCCTCCGACCAGACCGCGGCGCGCGCCTACGCCGAGTTGCTCCGCGAGACCACCGGCGAGGCGCCGACCGTGGTGCTCTCCGACGATCCCGGTTCCTCGCAACGGATTTCGACGTTCTCCGCGTCGTCGACGAAATGGTTGGTCGCGGTGCGGATGGTGTCCGAGGGCGTCGACGTGCCGCGACTGGCGGTCGGCGTGTATGCCACGAGCGCGTCGACGCCGCTGTTCTTCGCGCAGGCGATCGGCCGCTTCGTCCGCTCGCGGCAGCCCGGTGAGACGGCCAGCATCTTCCTGCCGTCGGTGCCCAACCTGCTGCAGCTGGCCAGCGAGCTGGAGGAGCAGCGTAACCACGTGCTCGGCAAACCGCACCGGGTGTCCGAGGAGGATCCGCTCGACGAGGAGTTGCGCGAGCAGAAGAAGGACGAGGTCGGCGACACCGAGAATGGTTTCGAATCATTGGGTGCGCAAGCCGAACTGGACCAGGTGATCTTCGACGGCTCGTCGTTCGGCACCGCCACGCCCGCGGGCAGCGACGAGGAGGCCGACTACCTGGGCATCCCCGGGCTGCTGGACGCCGGGCAGATGCGCGACCTGCTCTCGCGGCGCCAGGACGAGCAGCTGCAGAAGCGCACCGCCTCCGGCGAGGTGGTGCCGCCGTCGACGCACGGGCAGTTGCGCGAGTTGCGCCGCGAACTCAATGCCCTGGTGTCGGCCACGCACCACAAGTCCGGCAAGCCGCACGGCTGGATCCACAACGAGCTGCGCCGCCGCTGCGGCGGGCCGCCCGTGGCCGCGGCAACCCGGGATCAGTTGGCCGAGCGCATCGAGGCGGTCCGGGTGCTGCACCGCGAACTCTAGTGATTTCGGTGCGTTTCCCGTCGCTCAGTGACGGCTACTGCACCGAAGTCGCAGCGGCACGGTCGGCGTTGGCCAGCAGCGTACGGACCCACCTCGGCCACCAGAACAGCTCCAGCAACACCAGCACGAGGTAAATGCCGGACGCGACGGCATTGTTGACGGAGCCGGATGCGCTGTCCCACAACGCCGTTGCGATCGCGACGATCAGCACGGCCACCAGCAGCCAGCGGATCGTTCGCGCGCTGTCCGCTGCGGCGTGCAGACCCTGACGGTACGTGGCGACCGCCGTCGTCAGCCGGGGGTCGCCGACGCGCTCGCCCCGGCGCGCCGCCCGCACGACGGCCACCCGATCAGCGCCGCTGATACTCGCGGCGTCCGGCCAGAAGCGGCTCATCCGGCGCGCCGTCACGATGCCCACGAAAACCCCGAGGATCACCAGCACGCACAGTCCTGCGAGCCAGATGCCGGAGTCGAGCCAGGACAGCGCTCCGAGGGTGATACCGGCGGCGCCGCCGGTCAACAACGCGCGGCGGAGGAAGCCGCCACGCCAGACGAACGCGGGCACCGTCAGCATGGCATCAGCACCGGGTAGAGGTCGGGACTGTCCCGCACGCCCTTGAGGTCGACCTCGCGGGCACAGCCGAGTTCGATGCCGGGCACGTCCTCGACGGCCCGGCGCACGCAGGGTGCCGGCGCACCACGATCAGCAGCACGCTCAGTGTGGTGACAGCCGCGAGTAGCCCCCACCCCGATGGCGCCGACCAGGGCCACCTGCGTCGTCGTCATGGCCGACATGACGACGACCCTACAGCCCGAGCAGCTCCGGCAGGTCGGCCACCGAGTCGATGACGTGGTTGGGTTGCATCGCGAATTCATCTGCGGCCCAACGATTCAACGTGTCCTGACGGAACTTTCCGGTGCGCACCAGCACACCCGTCATACCCACCACCTGGCTTGCGATCACGTCGTTGTTCAAGTCGTCGCCGACCATGAACATCTCGTCGGGCTCGACACCGACTCGCGCGGCCGAGGCCAGGAAACCCTCCGGGGCCGGTTTGCCGACGGCGATGGCCTTTCGGCCCGACACCTCCTCCATGCCGAGCAGGTACATGCCGGTGTCGATGCGCAAGCCCTCGGTGGTGGTCCACGCGGTGCTTCGGTGCATCGCCACCACCGGCACCCCTTGTGCCATCCAGTCGTATACCCAGCTCAATGTCACGTGGTCGTACTCCGGGCCGGCCCCGCCGAGGATCACCACATCGGGCACGGCGGGCATCGGGCCGCCGTGGGTGTCCACCGAGGAGACGATGTCGACGCCGGGCATGTCGGCGGCTATGTCCCCGCTGTTGACCAGGAAGCACCGCGCATCCGGATACCGGTCACGGATGAAGTCGGCGGTCAGCACGGCCGCGGTGATCACCTCGTCGGGTGCCACGGCCATGCCGGCACAGGTCAGCAACTCGGCGATCTGCACTCGTGTGCGGGTGGTGGTGTTGGTCAGATACGACCGCGCGATCTGATGATCGGCAAGCGCCCGCAGGGTGGCCGCGGCGCCCTCGATCGGCATCCATGAGGTCACCAGTACCCCGTCGATGTCGAACAGCACGCCACCGATTGCCATGGTGCGACAGTAAACGCAGTCGCGGGGCGTGCAACTCGGGGCGCGACGGCGCCACGACGGCTGCGGGCCACGTATGTTCAGACCCATGAGTACGCACAAGTGGGCCGAAGCCGACATCCCCGACCAGACGGGCCGCGTCGCGATCGTCACCGGCGCCAACACGGGCCTCGGGTTCGACACCGCCCGCGCGCTGGCCGCCCACGGCGCCCATGTCGCCCTGGCGGTGCGCGACGTCACCAAGGGCAACGCCGCGGCCGGCCGGATCACCAAAGCCGTACCCAAGGCCAGCCTCAAGGTCCACAAACTGGACCTGGGGTCGTTGGAGTCCGTGCGCACCGCGGCCGCCGAACTGGCCGGCGAGTATCCGCGCATTGACCTGCTGGTCAACAACGCCGGCGTGATGTACCCGTCACCGCGGCAGACCACCGCCGACGGGTTCGAGCTCCAGTTCGGCACCAACCATGTCGGCCACTTCGCGCTGACGGGCCTGCTGCTGGGCAACCTGCTGCCGGTCGAGGGCTCCCGGGTGGTGACCGTGGCCAGCAACGCCCACAAGCAGGGTGGCGAAATCCACTTCGACGACCTGCAGTGGGAGCGCCGGTACAACCGGATGGCCGCCTACAGCCAGTCCAAGCTGGCCAACCTGCTGTTCGCCTACGAGTTGCAGCGCCGGCTGGCCGCCAGGAAGGCACCGACGATCTCGGTGGCCGCCCACCCCGGGCTCGCCGCCACCGACCTGATCCGCCACATTCCCGGCCTGTTGCACCCATTCGTCCCCTTCATCGCGCAGTCCGCCGAACGCGGTGCGCTGCCGACGCTGCTGGCGGCCACCGACCCGTCGGTGCAGGGCGGCCAGTATTACGGCCCCGACGGCATCGCCGAATGGCGCGGGGACCCGAAGCTGGTGCATTCGAACAGCCGGTCCTACGACACCGAACGGCAGCGCCGCCTGTGGGCGGTCTCCGAGGAACTCACCGGCGTCACCTACCCGGTGTAGCGGTGCGCACCGTCGAGGAACACCAGCGCATCGTCGCCGGCCTGATCGCCGCGCGCCCCGCCCAGACGGTGCCGTTGGCCGACGCCGAGGGCCTGGTGCTGGCCGCCGACGTGATCGCCCCGTTGTCGTTGCCCGGGTTCGACAACTCCGCGATGGACGGTTACGCGGTGCTGGCCACCGACGTTGCCGGGGCGGAACCCGATAATCCGGTGAAACTTCCTGTCGCCGAAGACATTCCGGCCGGACGCACAGATCTTCTGACGCTGGAACCGGGCACCGCGCACCGGATCATGACCGGCGCGATGCTGCCGGCCGGGGCCACCGCCGTCGTTCCGGTGGAACGCACCGACGCCGGCACCGAAACGGTCACGGTCTTCGCCGCCGCCGCACCCGGCCGGCATATCCGGCGCGCCGGGGAGGACGTCACCGCGGGGACGACCGTGCTGCGCGCCGGACAAGTCGTCAGCCCGGCCGCGCTCGGCCTGGCGGCGGCCCTGGGTGTCGCCGAGTTGACGGTCCGGCCCCGCCAGCGGGTGCTGGTGATGTCGACGGGCACCGAACTCGTCGCCCCCGGCACCCCCGCAGAGAATTTGCGGCCCGGCCAGATCTACGAATCCAATGCCGTGATGCTCGCCGCCGCGGTCCGCCAGGCCGGCGGCGAGGTGGTGGCCGCCCCGATGTGCGGTGACGACGTCGCCGAGTTCCGCGCCGTGCTGGAGCGCCATCGCGGACAGGCGGATCTGATCATCACCACCGGCGGCGTCAGCGCCGGCGCCTATGAGGTGGTCAAAGATGCGTTCGGGCGCTCTTCCGATTCCGTCGAATTCGTCAAGGTGGCCATGCAGCCCGGCATGCCGCAGGGCGCCGGCCGGGTCGGAGGCGCTGAGGGCACCCCGATCGTCACGCTGCCGGGCAACCCGGTGAGCGCGCTGGTGTCCTTCGAGGTGTTCCTGCGTGCTCCGCTGCGCGCCGCGATGGACCTGCCCACAGCGCAGCGCCCGAGGCGCACCGCCATCGTGACAGAGTCGCTGACCTCGCCGGCAGGCAAGCGTCAGTTCCGTCGCGGGGTGCTGGCGGACGACCGGGTGACCGGTTACGGGCCACCGGCGTCGCATCACCTGCGCTGGCTGGCGTCGGCCAATTGCCTGCTGGAGATCCCCGAGGAGGTCACGGAGATCGAGGCGGGCACGGCCGTACGGGTGTGGGATCTGTCCACATAGCCGTCTACATAGAATGACGCAGTGGCCCGACGCCCCCGCACGTCCGACGCTTCACCCCTGGACCCCAGACACGTCGCACAGCTGATCCACTCGCAGGTTCCGCCGATGCACCGGGCGGGTCTGCCGTTCGTCGGCGGCAGTCTGGCGCTGGCCGTGCTAGGCAGACGTCACCGCTGGGCCTGGACGGCCGGGCTGGCCGCGGCCGTCGCCAACGCCGCATTCTTCCGGCACCCGGCGCGCGTCCCCCCGACCCGGCCAGGGGTGGCCGTCGCCCCGGCGGACGGCCAGATCTGCCTCATCGAGAACGCGGCGCCGCCACCCGAACTCGGCCTCGGCGACACGCCGCGGCCACGGGTCAGCATCTTCCTGTCGGTGCTCGACGCGCACGTGCAACGCGCCCCCGTCGGCGGCGAGGTCGTCGCCGCGGTGCACCGCCCGGGCCTGTTCCTCAGCGCCGACCTGCCCGCCGCGAGCGCCGACAACGAACGCAACAGCATTGTCATCCGCACCCCGGAAGGCCACGACGTGGTCGCCGTGCAGATCGCAGGGCTCATCGCCCGGCGCATCGTCTGCGACGTGCGCGCCGGCGACAAGCTGAACATCGGCGACACCTACGGCCTGATCCGGTTCGGTTCCCGCCTGGACACCTATCTGCCCGAGGGTTCGCAGGTGCAGGTGTCGACGGGTCAGCGGGCCGTCGCCGGCGAAACCGTCCTGGCCGAGCTGCCATGAGGAGCGAGGCCTCCGACGGGGTGCTGCGGTTCCTGCCCAGCGCCATGACGGTGCTGGCCATCTGCCTGGGCCTGACGTCGATCAAGTACGCGCTGGACGACCGGCCGACGGAGTCGATGGCGTTGATCGCGATCGCGGCGATTCTCGACGCGCTCGACGGCCGGATGGCCCGGGTGCTCAACGCCACCTCGAAGATGGGCGAGGAGATCGACTCGCTGGCCGACGCCATCAACTTCGGCGTCGCACCGGCGTTCATCATCTGGGCCCTGCTGCTGGACGGCACCCGGGTGGGCTGGATCGTGGTGCTGCTCTACGCGGTGTGCATCGTGCTGCGGTTGGCGCGCTACAACGCGCTGCTCGACGAGGACCTGCCGGCATATACCAAGCAGTACTTCGTCGGGATGCCGGCGCCGGCCGGCGCGATCGGAGCGATCGGGCCACTGGCGGCCAAGATGCAGTGGGGCGACGGCTGGTGGACCTCGTGGTGGTTCGTCTCGTTGTGGATGATCGCGGTGTCGCTGCTGGTGGTCAGCCGGATCCCGATGCGCAAGATCCACACCTTCGCGGTACCGCCACGACTGGTCGCCCCGCTGCTGGCGGCCGTGGCCATCGTCGCCGCGGCCGCGTTCGTGTTCCCCTACCTGACCATCCTGGCGATCATCGTCGCCTACGTCTGCCACATCCCGTTCGCGGTGCGCAGCAAGGCCTGGCTGGCGGACCACCCCGAGGTGTGGCAGGAACAGCCCAAGGCGCAGCGGCAGGCCCGCCGGGCCATCCGGCGCGCACAACCGTCCCGGGGTGCCGGCGCGGCGCGGCGCTCCGCGGCACGACTCCGACTCAGACGCCCGGGAGGCGATTCGTGAGCCAGTTGACCCTGACGGCGCGGCTGAACACCGCCGCTCTCGACTCGCGCCGGGGCGTGGTCCGACTGCATCCGGAAGCCATTGCCGCCCTTGGCATTCGCGAATGGGACGCGGTGTCCCTGACCGGATCGCGCACCACCGCCGCGGTGGTCGGACTGGCGGGTAAGGACACCCCGGCGGGCACCGCACTGCTCGACGACGTGACGCTGTCGAATGCGGGGCTGCGCGAGGACAGCGCGGTGATCGTGGCGCCCGTGATCGTCTACGGCGCCCGCTCGGCGATCGTGACGGGCTCGAATCTGGCGTCGCGCTCGGTGTCTCCGGCGACGCTGCGCCAGGCGCTGCTGGGCAAGGTCCTGACCGTCGGTGACACGGTGTCGCTGCTGCCCCGCGACCTCGGCCCGGGAACGTCGACGTCTCAGGCCAGTAAGGCGCTGGCCACCGCGGTGGGGATCACCTGGACCTCGCAACTGCTCACCGTCACGGCCGTCGACCCGGCCGGACCCGTCAGCGTGCAACCCAATTCGGCCGTCAATTGGGCCAACAGCAAGGATGCCCCGGTGCCCGCGCCGGTGCCCACGGTGTCACCCGCGCAGCCCATGGACACCCCGGCCGCCACCGTCACCGAATCCGGCGAGTCGACGATCACCTACGACGACCTCGAGGGCAGCCACGTGCAGGCCGCCAAGCTCACCGAGTGGCTCAAGTTGTCGCTGGACGAGCCTCAGCTGTTGAAAACCCTTGGTGCGAGCGCGAATCTGGGGGTTCTGGTGACCGGGCCGCTCGGCGTCGGCAAGGCCACCATGGTGCGGGTGGTGTGCGCGCACCGGCGCCTGGTCGAACTCGACGGCCCCGAGATCGGGGCGCTGGCCGCCGAAGACCGGCTGCGCACCGTCAAGACCGCGGTGTCCACCGTAAGCGATGGCGGGGGCGTGCTGCTGATCGCCGACATCGACGCGCTCCTGCCGGCCACACCCGAACCCGTTGCGTCACTGATCCTCACCGAGCTGCGCACCGCGGTCGCCACCGCCGGGGTGGCGTTCATCGCGACCTCCGCGGTGCCCGACGCGCTGGACGTGCGACTGCGCGCCCCCGATCTGTGCGACCGTGAGCTGAGCCTGACCCTGCCCGACGGCGCCACCCGCAAGCACCTGCTGGAGGTGCTGCTGCGTGACGTGCCCGCCGACGGTCTGGATCTGGACGAAATCGCCAGTCGCACACCCGGATTCGTCGTCGCCGATCTGCAGGCGCTGGTGCGTGAGGCGGCACTCCGGGCGGCCTCGCGTGCCAGCAGCGACGGCGGCGACCCCAAACTCGGCCAAGAGGATCTCACCGGCGCGCTGTCGGTCATCCGGCCACTGTCGCGCTCGGCCACCGAGGAGGTCTCGGTGGGATCGGTGACCCTGGACGATGTCGGCGACATGGTCGCCACCAAACAGGCGCTGACCGAAGCGGTGCTGTGGCCGCTGCAGCACCCGGACACCTTCGAGCGTCTCGGCGTCGATCCGCCCCGCGGTGTGCTGCTCTACGGTCCGCCCGGCTGCGGCAAGACCTTCGTGGTACGCGCGCTGGCGTCCTCCGGGCGGCTTTCCGTGCATGCGGTCAAGGGTGCCGAGCTGATGGACAAGTGGGTCGGCTCGTCGGAAAAAGCTGTGCGCGAACTGTTTCGGCGTGCCCGGGACTCGGCGCCGTCACTGATCTTCCTCGACGAGATCGACGCGCTGGCGCCGCGGCGCGGCCAGAGCTTCGACTCCGGCGTCACCGACCGCGTGGTGGCGGCGCTGCTGACCGAACTCGACGGGATCGAGCCGCTGCGCAACGTGGTCGTGTTGGGTGCCACCAACCGGCCGGACCTGATCGACCCGGCCCTGCTGCGGCCCGGCCGGCTGGAGAAGCTGGTGTTCGTCGAGCCGCCCGACGCCGAGGCGCGTCGGGACATTCTCAAGTCGGCGGCCAAGTCGGTGCCGCTGGCCCCCGACGTCGATCTCGACGCGCTGGCCGGCGAACTGGACGGCTACAGCGCCGCCGATTGCGTGGCACTGCTGCGCGAGGCCGCTCTGACAGCCATGCGCCGGTCGATCGACGCGGCCGACGTGACGGTGGCCGACGTCGCGGCCGCCCGCGAAACGGTGCGCCCGTCGCTGGATCCGGTTCAGGTGGAGGCACTTCGGTCGTTCGCCGACAACCACGGGTGACGCGGCCATGCTCGCCATCCTGATCGCCCACGCGATCGCCACCGCAGTGGCGCCACTGCTGGTGTATCAGTGGGGGCGGCGGGCGTTCTATCCCCTGGCGCTCGTCCCGCTCGGGTCGCTGTTCTGGGTCGCCACCCACTGGCCGGCGGGCAACGACGATCAGACGCTGAGCGTGGACTGGGTGCCGCAGCTGTCGATGAACATCGACCTGCGCTTCGACACCCTGACCGCGATCATGAGCGTCCTGGTTCTGGGCATCGGCGCACTCGTCCTCTTCTATTGCGCCGACTACTTCCACCACCACCGAGGCCCTCTCGCGAGCCATACCGAGCCACGTCTGCCCAGCTTCGCCGCCGAACTCGTGGCATTCTCCGGCGCCATGTTCGGCCTGGTGGCCAGTGACAACATGCTGGTGCTCTACGTGTTCTGGGAACTGACGTCGGTGCTGTCGTTCCTGCTCGTCGGCCATTACGCCGAACGCGCCAGCAGCCGTCGCGCCGCCACCCAGGCGCTGATGGTCACCACGCTCGGCGGGCTGGCGATGCTGGTCGGCATCGTGATCCTCGGCCACTACGGCGGTACGTATCTGCTCTCCGAACTGGTGGCGCGCGCCACCCAGCACGGGATCGGGGGCACCGCGATCAATGTCGCACTGGTGCTCGTGCTCATCGGCGCGCTGTCCAAGTCGGCGATCGTGCCGATGCATTTCTGGCTGCCCGGCGCAATGGCCGCACCCACCCCCGTCAGCGCGTACCTGCACGCGGCCGCAATGGTCAAGGCCGGTGTATATCTGGTGGCCCGGCTGACACCCGGCTTCGCCGACGCGCCGCCCTGGCGGCCGATCATCGTCGGGCTCGGCCTGCTGACCATGCTGCTGGCCGGCTGGCGCGCGGTCCGCGAATACGACCTCAAACTCATCCTGGCGTTCGGCACCGTCAGCCAGCTCGGCCTCATCACGGTGCTGGTCGGCTCGGGGGGCGGCGACCTGATGCTCGCGGGGCTGACCATGCTGTGCGCGCACGCGATGTTCAAGGCCGCCCTGTTCATGGTGGTCGGCATCGTCGACCACGCGACCGGCACCCGCGACATCCGCCGGCTGGCCTGGCTGGGACATCGGCTGCCCGGGCTGTTCGTGATCGCTGCCGGGGCAACCGCGAGCATGGCCGCGCTGCCGCCGTTCCTGGGCTTCGTGGCCAAGGAGGCCGACTTCGAGACGCTGCTGCACAGCCCGTCGCTGGGGCCGTGGGCGCCGTGGGTGCTCGCCGGTGTGGTGGCGGCGTCGGTGTTCACCACGATCTACAGCCTGCGCTTTCTGTGGGGTGCGTTCGCGCGCAAGGGGTTACGCAGCCCGAGCGCCCGCGTCGCGCAGCTGCACCGGCCGTCGGTCAGCTTCCAGTTCGCACCCGCGGTGCTG
>WBZP01004327.1_pt1 | contig 14842 bp, 11 predicted proteins | sample 5204301 | NCBI WGS metagenome assembly WBZP01 (sample SAMN12412401, study PRJNA552823) | activated sludge metagenome | isolation source: activated sludge from nitrification reactor of wastewater treatment plant... | place: USA: Pennsylvania | collected 2017 | reverse complement strand
GACGGACTCCCCCCCTCGCTCCACCACCTGGCGATCCCGCCGTCCGAGTGGCCGAAGCTCCCGCGGCCCGACCCGGAGGTCGACGGCCTCATGCCGCTCGTCCTGCGCCGCATCGAGCTCCTCGAGAAGGGCGGCCTGCCGGAGCCCCACCGCATCCACATCGTCGCGGCCCGAGGCCCGCTCGCCGTGGCGGCTCACGTCCTCGGCACGACGACCCTCCTCGAGGCCACGGCGTCGGAGCCGGAGGCGACGGCCGACGCCCTCGAGATCTTCACCGACAACGTGATCGCGTTCCTGAAGGCGCAGCTCGCGCGCCTGCGCGAGCCGCTCGGCATCCTCATGCTCGACGACCTCCCGGGCATGCTGTCGCCGCGCGCGTTCGACCGGATGGCGCTGCCGCACCTCCAGCGCGTCTTCGACGCCTTCCCGGACCTTCTCCGCATCTACCACAACGACACGCCGTGCGCGCACCTGCTGCCGCGCATGGCCCAGCTCCACTGCGAGATGTGGAACTTCAGCCACGAGATGGACATCGCCGCGGTGCGCGCCGCGGTGCCGAGCATGTCTCTTCTCGGCAACGTCTCGCCGCTCGGCACGCTCGTCCGCGGCACGCCGGACCAGGTCTACGCCGAGGCCCGCGCCTGCGTCGACAAGGTGGCGGCGGGCGGCGGCTTCGTGCTGTCGGCGGGCGGCGGCGCCTCGCCGGGCATGCCGGCCGAGAACCTGGACGCGCTCGTGAGGGCGGCGAGGGGCTGAGGCTCAGCGGCTGTCCGTCACTTCGAGGCCGGCGTCTTGGGTGCACGGGTCCGCTGCAACTCGTCGTCGATCACCTGCTGGAATGACTCGAACGGCTGCGCGCCCACGAGCGGACGGCCGTTGATGAAGAAGGCGGGCGTGCCGGCCACACCCCAGGCGGAGCCCTTGGCCTGATCGCCCGCGACGCGCGCCGCCTGACGGCCGGAGTCGAGGCACGCGTCGAAGCGAGGCCGATCGAGGCCGAGGCCGGCTGCGGCGGCCTCGAGATCTGGGCTACCGAGCTTGCCGGGGGCCGCCCATAGGGCGTCGTACATCTCCCAGAAGCGCCCCTGTTCGCCAGCGCACGCGACGGCCTCCCCCGCTTTTTGTGCGAGCGGGTGGACGCCCATGGGGAAGTGGCGAAACGACCAGCGCACCTTGTCGCCATACGTCTCGCGGATCTTCGCTACCGTGGGACGCGCTCGCGCGCAGAACGGGCACTGGAAATCAGAAAACTCGATGATCGTCACCGGCGCGGACGGATTCCCGCGCACCGGCGCATCACCGAGTTCCACCGCGACCCGATGCGGCTGGGTCGGGTTTCGCGGGCCCCGTGCGATCACTCTATGCACGTAATCGAGGGGCCACGCCGATGGGTCCAGTTGCGCGGCCCTCTCGAGAGACGCCACGGCCTCTGAGGACCTCTCCAGCTCCAGCAGGCACCGCCCCCTGTAGTAGAAGGTGTCCGCCCGGCCCGTCCGCACGTACCACCAACCGTTTGGGCGCAGGGCCAAGGCACGATCCAGGTCGGCGAGGCCCTCCTTGAAGCGATCCGCCCTGGTGTGCAGTCGCCCGCGCTCGCTCAGCAGCTCCGCGCTTTGCGTTGCCCCCAGGGCTTCCGAGAGAACTCGAACCGCCTGCCCCGGATCGCTGGAGCTGATCGCGTCCGCTTCGTCGAGTGGGATCAATCCGAAGAGCGACGCCAGTCGACGGTTCTTGGCGAGATGACGTTGAGCATCGACGGCGACGGCCTTCATCTGCGGATATGACCCGCCCCAACGCGGCTTCCACGCGAACATCATCGCCGCCCGCAGGTTGTAGCTGGCCGGCGCGATGCGGATTGCGGCACGGTAGGCGTCCTCGGTGATGGCGCTGTCTCCCCGCAACAGGCCCACGAACATCAGGCCGTCGTACGCCAGCACGGCATTGCGATTGCGGGCGAGAGCGCTGCGGAAATCGCGCTCGGCCTGCTCGGCATAGGAGGCCATGGCCTCGAGCTGCTGGCGGGACGTGGCATCGATGGAGGCGCCACCGCGGCTGGTGAAGGCCCGTTTCTCGAGATAGACGCCCCGCGCCAGGTGGGCCAGCCAGGAGCCGCGAGAAGCGAGCACCCAGCTGTCGAGAGGTTCCGCGAGACCTGGATCGGCGTCCGAGAAGGAGAGGAAGGCCTCCCACAGGGCGTCTTCCTCATCTACGGACCTCTCGAACTGCCGCTGCTTCTCTTCGAGTTCCTGCGTGAGGACGCCGTAGGCCTTCGAGGCGAGCAGACTCCGGACCCGCAGCGGGACGGACTCGCCCAAACCGGGCCCGGCGGAACCGGATCCAGCCAGCGGCTTCGACGGCGACGGAACCCCACTCAAGACCAGCAGTAAGAGTGCTGATGTCATCCCCATGGGCCTTCCTTTGCGCTCACGGCGCGCCGCAATTCGTCCCTCCGGAGAGTCTAGTCAGCGCTGGGCTGTCGCCGAACGACTTGCCGGCACGGCCGAGCCCAGCGCCAGAGGTGTCACGCGTCGCGATGACGTGTCGGCGACCACATCAGCGCATGATCCAAGGCTACTTCCCGGCGGCCTCCAGCTCCGCCGCCAGGTCGTCGACGAGCGCGGCCTCGTCCTGCAGCGCCTTCGCGATCCGCGCGATCTCGCCGTCGGCCTCGCTGTAGCGCCGGAGCTCGATCGCCTCCCGGGCCCCCGGCATCGTCTTCGTCCCGTAGCCGGCGTAGGTGCCGGGCGCGTAGAGCGAGTGCCGGTACCAGGGGCGGCGCAGGAGGCCGTCCGGCAGCAGCAGCGCCCGCTCGCTGCGGACGAGGCCGGCGTTGACGCGGACGAGCGTCGCGGCCGGAAGGTCGCGGCCCTCGACGGCCTTGCGGGCCTTCGCGTAGCGGGCGGCGCTCTTCGCCAGGGCGTCCGTCGCGTTCTCGAGCGGCGCGAAGTTGAGGTGCGGCGGCACGTCCGCCCTCGACGGCGCGGCGAGCGGCCGGCGCGGATCGCTCGTCAGCGCGAAGACGCCGTCGTCGATCTGGCGGTTCCTCTCCGCCACCTCCTCCTGCTTCTGCGAGAGGAGCTTCTTCACGCTCTTCAGGTACTCCTGCGTCGTGTCGGCGAGGCTCGTGAAGTCGAACGGCAGGAGCTCGGCGTCGGCGAGGCGCAGGACCAGGAGCCCGGCGGTCTGGGCGAGGGCCCGGCCGTAGACGAAGTCGCCGTCGGAGAACTTCGTGTACCAGTAGAACGAGTCGTAGATCGAGTGGTAGATGCCGCCGTCGTCCTCGCCGCCGTAGCCGACGTTGAGGCTCGCGACCCCGAGGTGGTCGATGAAGGCGGTGTAGTCACTGCCGGACCCGAGGGCGCCGATCCGGAGATTCGCCCGGTCGCGCAGCGCCCGGCGGTCCTCGGCCGAGGAGGCTCCGGCGAGGCGGCTCGCCTGCAGGCGCTTCCAGACCGTGACCTTCGCCTCGGGGTCCTGGACCTCGCGGGCGACGTCGTTCACGAGCGTCTCGAGCGCGTGCGAGCCCTGGACCCCCAGGTAGCCCCGGCCGTTGCCGTCGGTGTTGACGTAGGCGACGGCCTTCTTCGCGAGCTCCTCGGCGTGGGCCTCGACCCACTCCGTCGAGCCGAGGAGCCCCTGCTCCTCGCCGTCCCACGCGGCGTACACGATCGTCCTCTTCGGCGACCAGCCCTGCCTGCGCAGCTCGCCGAGGGCGCGCGCCTCCTCGAGCTCGGGCACGAGGCCGGAGACCGGGTCCTCGGCCCCGTTGACCCACGCGTCGTGGTGGTTGCCCCGCACGATCCACTCGTCCGGAAACTTCGAGCCGGGGAGGCGCGCGATCACGTCGTGAACCGGCTTCACGTCCCACGCGAACGCGACCTCGAGGTGCACCTTCGCCGGGCCCGAGCCGACGCGGTACGGGATCGGCAGGCCGCCACGCCACTCCTCGGGCGCCATCGGACCTCCGAGGGCGGCGAGGAGCGGCTGCGCGTCGCCGTACGAGATCGGCAGCACCGGGATCTTCGTGAGGCTCGGCGCGTCCTTCACCGCGAGGCGCTTCGCGTCCTTCGTCGCGCCGGTCCCGGGCGTGAGCGGGTCGCCCGGGCTCGCGGACGGGAAGTCCATGACGCTCCCGCGCTGGACGCCGTCCTTCGGCCGCATCGGGCCCTTCGGGAACACGTCGCCGCCGAAGTAGCCGTCGTCCTTCGGATCGGAGTAGATGAGGCAGCCGACGGCGCCGTGCTCGGCCGCAACCTTCGGCTTGATCCCGCGCCAGGAGCCGCCGTACCGCGTGAGCACGATCGCGCCCTTCACCGGGACGCCGAGCCGCTCGAGCATCTCGTAGTCCTCGGGCAGGCCGTAGTTGGCGTAGACGAGGGGGCCGGTGACGTCGCCGTCGACGGAGTAGGCGTTGTAGGTCGGGAGCTGCTCGACCTTCTGCCCGCTCGTCGGGTCCACCGCCACGGCCGGCTCCTCGAGGGCGAGGCGGAATCGCGTCGGCTCGATCATCTCGACGAGCCTCTTCTTCGGCGTCGGGAAGAGCACGTCGAACGTCTCGATCTCGGCGTCCCAGCCCCACTCGCGGAAGCGGGCGAGGAGCCACTCGGCGTTCTCGCGCCCGTAAGGTGAGCCCACGTGGTGCGGCCGCGCGCTCAGCCGCTTCATGGCCTCGCGCATGTTCTCCGGGCTCGGCATCGGGAGGAACTTCGCCTCCCACTCCCGGCCCGGCGGCGGCGCCGGCGTGTCGGCGGGAGCGGGCGCGCTTCCGAGGACGAGGGGAAGGGCGACGACGGCGGCGAGCACTCGGCGCATGCAGCAGCTCCTCTCGGCGGGGTCCGCGGAGACGCGGTTCGGCCGGGCGGGATTGTATGCCGACGGGTGCGCGCGCGAGCCGTTCGCGGCGAGCCAAGTTTCTTGGCGGACAGTGCGCTGCGAACAAAGCAAGGTCGACCACGACTGTCGTCGCTTGCGGCCCGAGCGGCTCGATCCTAGATTGGGGGTAGACGCGAAGGATGGAGGGCGGCCGGTGGCCGACCACTCCGGAGCGCCCGCGAGGCGATGCGGCGAGGCGATTTCGGCCCTCGACCGCCGGGTCCGGCTGGCCAACGGGGCCTACGAGCCGGACTGCCCGCGGTGCCGCGCTGATGGCACGGCACGCCGAAGCGGATCACCGGCACGGGCGCGGCACGTGCCCCTACGTGTCGCGCCCGTCGTGCTTACCGGCCCGGCGGGCTCCCCGGCGGCCCGATCACGCGGAAGCGGCCCGACGCGTGCAGCAGGCTCATCAGGTAGAGGAGCCCGTCGTAGTAGCGGAAGGTCGCGCTCTTCGGGACCTCCAGCCGCCACAGCGCGTCGACGAACTTCCGCGCGCGGACTTCGTCCGCGGACGCGAGCGAGGCGACGCCGTTCGTGGCGACGAGGCCCGGCGAGTGGCGATCTCGCAGCGACTGGCCGTCGAGGAGCCAGTTGTCGCCGTAGGTCTCCATCCCCTGGCCCTCGAAGAAGGCCTGGAGCCGGTCGCTCAGCTCCCGCTGGCGCGGGTCCTTCGCCCACCACGACCAGTCGACCGACCAGTTCATCGCCACGCGCCAGGCGTCCTCCCGGAACGCGGCGCTCCCGGGGCCGCGCCAGTCGAGGGGCGTGCCGTCGAAGCCGCTCAGGTTCGGGACGAGGCCCGTCTTCGCGTGGGCCGCCCTCACGAAGAACTCCCGGCTCGTCTCGGCCGCCCGCGCCCAGAACGCGCGATCCCGCTCCGGCCCCCACCGGGCCCACAGCTCGTAGAACGCGGGAAGGTGATACGACGCGTCCGTGAAGCCGTTCCGCTCGTCGGGCGAGAAGAGGACGATCGGCGGGTCGTCGTGGACCTCCTTCCCCACCGTGTGCTCGTTCGTCCCGTTGCGCTGCTTCACCGGCCCCCTGATCGGCTCGCGGTGGACCATGTGTTCGAGGAGCCGGCGCGCCGCCGCGCCGTAGTCGTAGATCCCCTTGCCGTTCCCCCAGCGGTTCTCCGCGAAGAGGAGCGCCATCGCGTAGTACTCCTCGCCGTCGGGAGCGGGAAGCTCGTCCATCACGGTGCCGTCGTAGCGCATCTGCCAGGAGAAGAACCCGTACGACGGGTGCTTCGGGTCCGAGTGGTGCATGTACGTCATCGACCAGTTCCACAGGGCGTCGAACTCCGCCTTCCGGTCGAGCTGGACCGCGATCATCATCCCGTACGACATGCCCTCCGACCGGACGTCCGTGTGCTGGACGTCCGGGATGTAGGCGAGCGGGCCATTCTCGTTGGCGCCGGACGGGAAGTAGAGGAGCTCCGTGCCGGGGTCGCCTTGGAAGAGCTGCCGCCAGGCGGCCTCGATCTTCGCGTCGACCTCCGCCTTCGAGTGCCCGGCCTCGGCGAAGAGGTCGCGGTAGCGGCCGGTGGCGTACGCGCCGCGGCCGTCGGCCGGGGCCGCGGCCACCGAGGCGGCGAGAGCGAGGGCGGGGCCGATCACTCGGAGGCCTTCTTCGGGAACGCCGGCACCGGCACGTCCTCGACGGGCTTGTCCCGCAGCCGCTCCTCGAGGTGGCGGATCGCCGCCTCGAGCTGCGCGTCCTTCCCGTCGTAGGTCGCGCGAGGCAGGTTGTCGACGACGACGTCCGGGTCGACGCCGTGTCCCTCGATGAGCCACTGGCCCTCGGGCCCGTAGACGCCGGTCTCGGCCGCGGTGGCGATGCCGTTGTCGACGAGGAAGTTGCTCGAGGAGAGCCAGATCTCCCCGCCCCAGGTGCGACTGCCGATCACCTGGCCGAGGCCGAGGCGGCGGAAGCCCTCGGCGAAGGCCTCGCCGTCGGAAGCCGTCCACTCGTCGACGAGCACCACCACGTGGCCCCGGAAGGCGTACTGCATGTTCCACGTCGGGTCGCCGGCGCGGTCCTGCCAGTAGAACCAGGCCTTCCGCAGGAGCTTCCCGAGGATCCAGCTGTCGATGTTGCCGCCGCGGTTGTGCCGCACGTCGACGATGAGGCCCTTGCGCTGGAACACGGGATAGAACTCCCGGGCCCACGCCGCGTAGTCGTCGCCGCCCATCGCGCGCAGGTGGACGTAGCCGAGCCGGCCCCGGCCCTGCTCCTCGACGCGGCGGCGGCGGGAGAGCTCCCAGTCGTCGTAGCGCAGGTTCGCCGCCTCCTGCGACGTCATCGGCACGACGATCACGTCGCGCTCGGCGCCGGCCTTCGCCTTCACCCGCAGGAGGACCTGCCGCCCGCCCTGGTTGCGCAGGAGCGCGCCGAGGTCGGCCACGGAGAGCGTCGGAACGCCGTTCACCGCGAGCACGACGTCGCCTTCGGCGACGCCCGCCCCGCCGCGGACGAGCGGCGAGAGCGACTGCGGGAGGTCGGGGTCGGCCGCGTAGATGCGGGCGACGCGGAACCCGCCGGCGGCCTCGTCCCGCGCGAGCTCGGCCCCGAGCGAGGCGACGTCGACGTCGTCCGGCCCCTTCCGCAGGTCGCCGCCGCGCACGAAGATGTGGAGGGCCGACAGCTCGCTCACCATCTGCGCGAGCAGGTCGCTGAGCTCGCCGCGGCTGCGCACCCGCGGGACGAGCGCCTCGTACTTCGCCCGCACCTTCGGCCAGTCGGCGCCGTGCATCCCGCGGTCGTAGAAGTAGTCGCGCTCGAGCCGCCAGGCCTCGACGAACATCTGCCGCCACTGCTCCCGCGGGTCGAAGCTGAAAGCCCAGCGCGAGAGGTCCACCTTCGAATCGTCGAGCTTCTCCGGCGCCTTGTCGCCCGCGTCGAACACGAGGAGCTCGTCGTCCTTCTGCCGGCGCACGAGCAGCTTCTTCCGGTCGCCCGAGAGCTGGAACTCCCGAACGCCCTCCATCACCGTCTTGACCTCGGGCTTCTCGCGGCCGATCGCGAGCGCCTGGAGCCTCGGCTTGCGCTCGAACGACTCCTCGGCCGACAGCCAGTAGAGCCGCTTCCCGTCGGTCCGGAGCGACGAGTTGCGCCCGGCCGGGACCGGGACCCGGTGGAGCCGCGCCACGATCCCCTCGACGTCGATCGAGACGGGCTTCGGGGCGTCCTCCTTCGCCTTGTCCTTCTCTCCGGCCGGGGCGGCCTTCGCGTCCTTCTTCCCCGCCGCGGCCCTCGCGCCCTCCCCCTTCTTCTCGTCGTCCTTCTTCGCGTCGTCGGGGTGCAGCTCGTCCGGCGGCTGGAAGGGGAAGCGGCCGTCCTTCCGGAGCGCGACGGCGTAGACCTCGGTCGGCGCGGCGAGGTACGGGTCGGGCTGTCGCGGGCCCCACGGCGAACGGACGAGCGTCTTCAGGCTGCGGTCGGACAGGAGATAGAGCCACTCGCCGTCCGGGCTCCACGCCGGGCTCGTGCTGTCGTAGCGGTCGGTCGTGACCGCGACCGGCCCGCCGTCGCCGCCGGCCCGGTAGACGAACACCTGGTCGAACGTGTTCGCCGCCGGCACCGCGTAGGCGAGCCACGCGCCGTCGGGCGACCACGCGAGGTCGTGGAAGTCCCCGGTCCGCGAGCGGGCGACGAGCGTGCTCGTCTTCTTCTCGGCGCTCCAGACCCAGAGCTGGCGGTCCTTGTCGTGGTGGGCGATCCACTTGCCGTCGGGCGAGGGCACCGCTTCCCAGCGCAGCACCTTCGCGTCGCTCGTCAGCGGCTCGGCCGGGCCCACGCCGTTCGCGGGGAGGCGCCAGAGCTCGACCTCGCCCGACTGGTCGGAGAGGGCGACGAGGCCCTTTCCGTCCGGAAGGAAGGCGGCGCGGCGGTAGCGGACGCCGGGCGCGCGGGTCACCTCGACGAGCCGGCCCTGCTTCGCCGGCGCGACGAACACCTGGCCGCGCGCGGTGAGCGCGACGCGGTCGCCCTTCGGCGAGAGGTCGACGGACGTGAGGTAGTCGAGCGGCTTCTTCACCCACGCCTCGCGCTCCTGGTCGAAGTCCGAGGAGAGGCGGACCTCGAGCGCAGTGTCCGCGCCGGTCGCGAGGTCGAGGACGCGGAGGTCGGCGCCGAGCTTGTACACGATGCGCCCCGCGGAGAGCGAGGCCTGATCGGCGTCCCAGCCGCGGTGCCGCGTGTGCTGGCGGAGGTCGCCGCCCGTCTCGTCCATCGACCAGACGTTCATGCTCCCGTCCCGGTCGGACAGGAAGTAGATCCTCCCCTTCCAGCACATCGGCGTGCGGCTCGTCCCGTCGTAGTCGGCCGTGAGGGGCACCGCCTCGGTCTCGCCCTCGGCGTACTTCCAGATCTTCTGGGCCGTGCCGCCGCGGTAGCGCTTCGTCTGGCTGCCCTGGAACGCGAGGCGCGTGAAGAAGAGCGTGCGGCCGTCGGCCGAGAAATCGCCGTCGGCCGCCTGGGCGAGCGGCACCGGCGTGCGCCCCCCGCTGCGCAGGTCGAGGCGGAAGAGCTGGGTGTCGGGCAGCGTGCTGAAGCGCCGCGTGGCGTAGAGGACGCTCCTGTCGGGGGCGAAGCCCACGACGCGGGCCCCGCCGCCGTCGAACGTGCGGCGCACCGGCGGGCCGCCGGCGAGCGGCATCGTGTAGACCTCGGCCGGCCCCTCGTACGCCGCGACGAAGGCGAGGGTCTTTCCGTCGGGCGAGACCGCGGGGTACGCCTCGTCCGCCGGGTGGCTCGTCAGCCGCGCGGCGACGCCGCCCGTCCGCGCGACCTGCCACAGGTCGCCCTCGGCGGCGAAGACGATCGTGTCGCCGTGGATCGCCGGGAAGCGGTAGTAGCCGACGGGGCCGCTCGTCGAGGGCTCCGGGAGAGCGACAAGCAGGAACAGGCCGAGAACGAGGGACATCCCAGGACCTCCTCGCGTGCGCCGACCGGGGATCGTACCGCCGGCGGCCCCGTGATGGGGCTCCCGCGCCCCGGCCGGGCGACAATGGGCCGTGACCGAACAGCCCCACGACCTCGCCGCGCTCGCCCGCCTCGAGCCGCGGCCCGACATCCGGCTGATCGCGGCCGACCTCGACGGCACTCTCGTCGACGACGCCAGGCGCATCCACGACGAGTTCTGGCCGCTCGTCGACGAGCTCCACCGCCGCGGCGTCACGTTCTGCCCCGCGAGCGGCCGCCAGTACTTCAACCTCCTGCAGCTGTTCGAGGACGTGGCGGCCGACGTCGTCTTCATCGCCGAGAACGGCACCTACGTCGTGGCCGACGGCCGCGAGCTGTCCTCCGACTGCATGTCGCTCGACGTGGCGCGGCAGGTCGTCCTCCGCGTGCGGGCGATCCCGATGTCGGGCGCCGTCCTGTGCGGCAAGAAGTCGGCCTACGTCGAAAGGACCGACGGAGCCTTCGTCGCCCAGGTGAGGCCCTACTACACGCGCCTCGCCATGGTCCACGACCTCCTCGACGTCGAGGACGAGATCCTGAAGGTCGCGGTCTACGACTTCGTGTCCTCCGAGCAGAACGTCGGCCCACGGCTCCAGGAGTTCGGCGCGTCGCACCAGGTGGCGATCTCCGGGGCCCACTGGGTCGACGTCATGAGCCCGACCGCCAACAAGGGACACGCGCTGCGCGACGTGCAGCGACGGCTCGGCGTCACCCCCGACCAGACGGCGGCCTTCGGCGACTTCCTGAACGACCTCGAGATGATGGGCGCCGCCACCTACTCGTTCGCGATGGCGAACGCCCACCCGTCGCTCAAGGCGCGCGCCCGCTGGATCGCGCCCACGAACAACGCGAACGGCGTCGTGCGCGCGATCCGGGCGCTCCTCGGGACCGGCTAGCGGGCGGCTACTCCACCCAGTCGACGAGGAAGAGGTTCGTCTCGCCCGCCTTCTTCGCCCCGCGATTCGAGGCGAAGACGAGCGACTTCCCGTCCGGCGAGAACATCGGGAAGCCGTCGAACGTCGGCTCGGTGGTGATCCGCTCGAGGCCGGTGCCGTCGTCGCGGACCATCCACAGGTCGAAGTTCCGGCCCCGCGGCTCGGGATGGTTCGACGAGAAGACGATCCGCCGGCCGTCGGGGTGGAAGTACGGCGCGAAGGACGCGGCGCCGAGCTTCGTGACCTGCCTCTTGTCCGAGCCGTCGGCGTTCATCACCCACAGCTCGAGGACGGCGGGGCGGTACAGGTGCTCGGCGAGGAGCGCCCTGTAGCGCGCGAGGCTGGCCTCGTCGGGGTGCGCGTCGCGCCGGTAGACGATCCTTTTCCCGTCGGGCGAGAAGAAGGGGCCTCCGTCGTACCCGGGCTCGTGCGTGAGCCGCTTCACGTTCGAGCCGTCGGTCCCCATCGTGTAGATCTCGAGGTCGCCGTCGCGCACGGACGTGAACACGATCGTCTTCCCGTCGGGCGACACCGTCGCCTCGGCGTCGTAGCCCGGGGTGTCGGTGAGCCGCTGCGGGGCCGAGCCGTCGAGGGCGTGGCTCACGATGTCGTACGCCGCGTACATCGGCCACACGTAGCCCCTCGACATGTCGCTCGGCGGCGGGCAGGCGGGGTCGGCGAGGCCGGTCGTGGCGTAGAGAACGCGCCGGCCGCCGTCGTAGAGGTACCCGCAGGTGACGCGGCCCTTCCCGTCGGAGACCCGGCGGCTCTTCCCGGTCGCGACGTCGACCACGTACTCCTGGTCGCACGCGACGCCCTCGTCCTCGCTGCGCCGCTGGTAGCTGATGAGCCTGCCGTCGGGGCTCCAGTAGCCCTCGGCGTTCTCGCCGCCCGTCGTCAGCTGGCGCAGCTTGCGGAAGTGCTTCTCGTCGGGATGGATGACGGCCGGGCCGGCCCCGGCCGGCCGCTGCTGGGAGAAGGACGTCGCGGCGAGCGCGACGGCGGCGAGCGCGAGGGCGGCCCTATGCCTGAGCATCCAGCTGCTGCGCGAGGTAGTTCTCGACGCCGATCTCCTTGACGATCCCGAGCTGGGCCTCGAGCCAGTCGACGTGCTGCTCCTCCTCGGCGAGGATGTGCTCGAGGAGCGCGCGCGTGCCGTTGTCGCCCTTCTCGCGGGCGACCTCGATGCCGCGGTTGAGCCGGGGCACCGCCTGGTACTCGACCTCGAGGTCGTTCTGGAACTGCTCGGGGACCGTCCGGCCCACGTTGATCTTCATGTACTTCTGCAAGTTCGGCGCGCCGTCGAAGTACAGGATCCGGTCGATGATCTCCTGCGCGTGGTGCATCTCCTCGATGGACTCCTTGCGGATGTGGGCGGCGAGCTTGCGGTAGCCCCAGTTCTCGCACATGCGCGCGTGGATGAAGTACTGGTTGATGGCGGTCAGCTCGGCGCAGAGCACGTCCTGCAGGACGGCAATGACCTCGTCGTGGCCCTTCATGGGTCCTCCTCGGCGATGCAGCGGAAAGGCCGATCTTATCGCGCCGGCCGGGAGGAGGCGAGCGTCAGTCGCGGTCGGCGAGGGAGTCGAGGGCGGTGGAGAGCGACCCGGCGCCGGCCGGCGTCACGCCCTCGGCCGCGAGGCGCGCCCGCAGGTCGGGCAGGCAAGCGGTGCAGAGGAGCCCGGCCCCGGTCTCGGCCTGCACCGCGTCGAGGCTGCGCCCGCCGCGCAGGCGGCGGACGATCTCGTCGAAGGGGAGCTCGGAGCACTCGCAGCGGGTCATCGCCCGCACGAGGCGGCCGCAGCCGAGGACGGGGCTCCCTTCCACGCCCTCCAGGATAGTGAAACTCGTTTCCAGGATCAAGCGCCCGGACCAGGGAGCCGCCCTTCGCCCGGGACGGGCTCGAGCGACGCGCGGCGGCGGCGCCTTTCCGCGACGTCGGGGAAGTGCTGCTCGATGCAGGTCGGGCAGATGCCGTGGGTGAAGGCCGCCTCGTGGCGCTCGGCGAAGTACTGGTCGACCTGCTGCCAGAATCCGTCGTCCCGGCGGATCTTCTTGCAGTGGGAGCAGATGGGTATGAGGTCCTGGAGGACGTCGATCTCGGCCTCGGCGGCCTGCACCTTGCGCGCGAGGGCGGCGTTCAGAGCCTCGACCTCCGCGTGCAGCCAGGCGAACCGCAGGAGCAGCGCGGCCGACATGACGCCCGCGAGCACGAGGTAGGCGTACTCGCTCGCGTAGACGAAGTTCGTCGCTCCCGCCCCGACGAGGGCGTCGCTCACGAGGCCCGCGAAGTAGACGCCGAGGCCGGCGAGGATGGCGAGGAGATGACGCGAAGGCCGGCGGCGGCAGGCGTGGACGAGGAGGAGGGCGGCGTACGCGAAGGCCGCGTAGAAGACCGCGAAGCCGGCGACGACGAGCGGTCCGTAGGTGCTCTCGTAGTAGGTGACGAAGGGCCGGCCACCCCACGTGACCTGCTTCACGAACGGCGTCTCGGCGGAGAGCGTGAGCGGCCCCGGCAGCGCGACGACGAGGACGCCCACCGCGCCGAACAGCGCCATCATCCCCAGGAGGAGGCGGTCGAAGGACGGGCGGCCGAGCGCGTGCCGTGCGGTGAGGCCCATGAACCAAAGCAGGAGCACGCTGATCGGCAGGAAGGAGCCGATCTGCAGGCGCTGCCAGAAGACGCCCTCCTCCAGCGAGCGAGCCCCGTAGAGCCCGGCGCAGAAGAGGTCGTACACCGCGATGCCGAGACAGAGGAGGGCGAATGGCAGGTACTCGGAGTTCGCCGACCGGCGCCGCGTCCACAGGGCGAGGAACGACAAGCCCGCGGCGAAGTTGGCCCCCGCCATCGCGAGGCAGACGTGCTGGAACACGTCGTTCGCGGCCACGGGGCGGATTGTACGCCCCGGCCGGCCGGGAATCCTCACGGGCGCCCTGCCCCCGCGCGCTAGAATCGACTCATGCCGGAAGCGCTCGACGTCACCTGCCCGTGCTGCGAGGCCCTGCTCAAGGTGGACCCCGAGACGGGGTCGGTGGTCTGGGCCGACAAGAAGAAGGCCCCGCCCAAGGACTTCGACGACCTCGTGAGCCGCGTCGGCCGCAGCCGCAGCCTCCTCGACGAGAAGTTCGCCCGCTCGGTCCAGCACACCCGGCGCGCGAGCGAGATCCTCGACAAGAAGTTCGAGGAGGCCCGCAAGCGTGCCGAGGCCGACCCGACGAGCAAGGCGCCGCACCCGTTCGACAACGAGTGATCGTGGAGCGCCTCGCCCTCCTCGTCATCGGCGCGTGGGCCGGCCTCCTCGTCGCGTCGTCGGCCGTCGCCACCGTCAACTTCCGCACCGTCGACCGCCTCCTCGGACAGGACCTGCGCCCGGAGCTCGCGCGAGCCCTCGACCCGGTGCCGCCGGAGGCCCGGCGGGCCGCGCTGCGCCACGTCGTCTCGGAGGTGAACCGGTGGGTGTTCCGCGTGGGCGGGGCCGCCCAGCTCCTCCTCGCCGCCGGCGCCGCCGCCGCCCTGTGGCCGGCGGGGGGAACGCCGCGCGCGCTCGCCCTCGCCGCCCTCGCGATCACGGCCGTCCAGGCGGCGGGGCTCGCCGACGCGATCACCGCGCTCGGCCGGTCGCTCGACTTCGTCCCGCGCCCGCTGCCGACGGAGCTCGCCCGCCGCTTCGGGCTCCTCCACGGCGCCTACGTCCTCGGCGACCTCGCGAAGGCCCTGCTGCTCGCCGCCCTGTCCTGGCTGCTGCTGCGCCGCCCCGCCGCCTGACCGGAGGGCGCCCCGCGCCTTGCCTGAGCGGGACGCGGCTCCTAAGATCGATGGGTTACCCAACCGATACGGGAGGATTCCTGATGATGAACCGCATCGCGTGCGCCGCCGCCGTGCTCGCCCTCGCCACTCCGGCGCTCGCCCAGAACGCGCGCGGCGAGGCCAAGGCGACCGTCGCCGGCAAGGCCGTCTCGATCGACTACGGGCGGCCGAGCCTCAAGGGCCGCGACATGCTCGGCCAGGCGCAGGTCGGACAAGCATGGCGCATGGGCGCCGACGCCGCGACCACCCTGAAGACGGACGC
>WBZP01001559.1_pt3 | contig 14844 bp, 16 predicted proteins | sample 5204301 | NCBI WGS metagenome assembly WBZP01 (sample SAMN12412401, study PRJNA552823) | activated sludge metagenome | isolation source: activated sludge from nitrification reactor of wastewater treatment plant... | place: USA: Pennsylvania | collected 2017 | reverse complement strand
GATCGAGTGACCCCGGGTGGAGGTGATCCGCTCCTGCAGCACGCCCATCTCGTCGGCGAGGGTCGGCTGGTAGCCCACCGCGGAGGGCATCCGGCCCAGCAGGGTGGAGACCTCCGAACCGGCCTGGGTGAAGCGGAAGATGTTGTCGATGAACAGCAGCACGTCCTGCTTCTGCACGTCGCGGAAGTACTCGGCCATGGTCAGCGCCGACAGGGCCACCCGCAGTCGGGTGCCGGGCGGCTCGTCCATCTGGCCGAAGACGAGGGCGGTCTGGCCCATGACGCCGGTCTCGGTCATCTCCTGGATGAGGTCGTTGCCCTCACGGGTGCGCTCGCCGACGCCGGCGAACACCGACACACCACCGTGGTCGCGAGCCACTCGGGCGATCATCTCCTGGATGAGCACCGTCTTGCCCACGCCGGCGCCACCGAAAAGGCCGATCTTGCCGCCCTGCACGTAGGGGGTGAGCAGGTCGATGACCTTGAGGCCGGTCTCGAACATGACCGTCTTGGACTCGAGCTGGTCGAAGGCCGGGGCCTTGCGATGGATGCCCCAGCGCTCGGTGATCTCCAGCTTCTCGCCCGGCTCGAGGTTGAGGCACTCACCGGTGGTGTTGAAGACGTGGCCGAGGGTGACGTTGCCGACCGGCACACTGATCGGGCCGCCGGTGTCGTGCACCGCGGTGCCCCGCACGAGGCCGTCGGTGGGCTGCAGCGAGATGGCCCGCACCATGTTGTCGCCGATGTGCTGGGCGACCTCGAGGTTGAGCTTCTTCGCCTCGCCGTCGACCTGGACCTCGGTGGTGAGCAGGTTGTAGGGCTCGGGCATCGCGTCGGCCGGGAACTCGACGTCGACGACCGGGCCGATGATCCGGGAGATCCGGCCGACGCCGCCCGCAGCGGTCCCCTTGGCGGCTTCGGTGACAGTGGCAGTCATGGTGTCCGTTTCCTTCTCGTCTGCTCGGGTCTGCTCGACTGGGCGGGTCTGTGGCGCTGAGGCGGTGGGGGCGAGGCTCGTCAGGCGGAGGCCAGCGCGCTGGCGCCGCCGACGATCTCGCTGATCTCTTGGGTGATCTCGGCCTGGCGGGCCTGGTTGGCCAGCCGGGTGTAGGTCTTGATGAGGGCGTCGGCGTTGTCGGTGGCCGACTTCATGGCCCGCTGTTGGGCGGCCATCTGCGAGGCGGCCGAGCCGAGCATCGAGGTGTAGATGCGGTGCGTGACGTACTGCGGCAGCAGCTGGTCGAGCACCTCCTCGAGGCTGGGCTCGAAGGAGTAGAGCGGGAACAGTTCGCTCTGGCCTGGCGCCCCCTCGCCCTCGACGACCTCCAGGGGCATCAGCCGCACGATCTTGGGCACCTGGGCGACCATCGACTGGAAGCGGGTGTAGACGACGTGCACCTCGTCGAGGCCGTCGGCCTCGACGTCCATCCGGAAGTCCTCGAGCAGCCGGTCGGCGACCTCCTTGGCGTGGTGGAACTGCGGCGCGTCGGAGAAGCCGGTCCACTCGGCGGCATACTCGCGGTGGCGGAACTTGTAGAAGTTCACTGCGCGCTGCCCGACGAGGTACATCGCGACGTCTTTGCCCTCGCCGCGCAACTGGTGCACCAGCTGCTCGCTCTCCTTGATGACCGAGGAGTTGTAACCGCCGGACAGGCCACGGTCACCGGCGATCAGCAGCACGCCGGCCCGCTTGACGACCTCACGCTCGGTGGTCAGCGGGTGCGCGCCGTGCGAGTAGGTGGCCAGCGCCGACAGGGTCCTGGTGAGCGCATGCGTGTAGGGCCCGGACTCCTGCACCCGCTGGCGGGCCTTGACGACGCGGGAGGCCGCGATGAGCTCCATGGCCCGGGTGATCTTCTTGGTCGCCTGGACCGAACGGATGCGCTGGCGGTAGACCCGCATCTGCGCTCCCATAGGGGCCGCCTTCCTTGTCGCTGCTGGCTGGTCGTGACGTGCTGGGACTGACGTACAGGTATGCCGCGGGCCGGGCCGCGACGCCTGGCGGCGCCGCGGCATACCGGTCAGCGCTTCTTGACGATCTGGGCCTGCTCGATGTCGCCTTCGGCGAGGGCTTCGGGGGTCGCTTCGGTGCCGGCGTCGACGAGGTGGTCGGTGCCGTGCTTGAAGAAGCCCTTCTTGAACTCCTCGACCGCCTTCTGCAGGCCCTCACGGGTGCTGTCCTCGAGCTTGCCGGTCTCACGGATCGCGGCGAGCAGGCCGCCGTGCGAGCGGCGCAGCTGGTCGAGGAAGTCCACTTCGAAGGCCCGGACGTCTTCGACGGCGACCGTGTCGAGCTGTCCGGTCGTGCCGAGCCAGATCGAGACGACCTGCTCCTCGACGGGGAACGGGCTGCTCTGCCGCTGCTTGAGCAGCTCGACGAGGCGGGCACCGCGGGCCAGCTGGGCGCGCGAGGCGGCGTCCAGGTCGGAGGCGAACATCGCGAAGGCCTCCATGGCACGGAACTGCGCGAGGTCGAGCTTGAGTCGCCCGGCGACGTCCTTCATCGCCTTGACCTGGGCGGCACCACCGACCCGGGAGACCGAGACACCCACGTCGATGGCCGGGCGGACGTTGGCGTTGAACAGGTCGGCCTGCAGGTAGATCTGCCCGTCGGTGATCGAGATGACGTTCGTCGGGATGTAGGCCGACACGTCACCGGCCTTGGTCTCGATGATCGGCAGGCCGGTCATCGAGCCGGCGCCGAACTCGTCGGACAGCTTGGCGCAGCGCTCGAGCAGGCGGCTGTGCAGGTAGAACACGTCGCCGGGGTAGGCCTCACGGCCCGGCGGGCGGCGCAGCAGCAGGGACACCGCACGGTAGGCCTCGGCCTGCTTGGACAGGTCGTCGAAGACGATGAGCACGTGCTTGCCCTGGTACATCCAGTGCTGGCCGATGGCCGAGCCGGTGTAGGGGGCGAGGTACTTGAAGCCGGCAGCGTCGGAGGCCGGGGCCGCGACGATCGTGGTGTACTCCAGGGCGCCGGCGTCCTCCAGGGTGCCGCGCACGGCCGCGATGGTGGAGCCCTTCTGGCCGATCGCGACGTAGATGCAGCGCACCTGCTGCACCGGGTCGCCGGACTCCCAGTTGCGCTTCTGGTTGATGATCGTGTCGACGGCGACCGTGGTCTTGCCGGTCTGCCGGTCGCCGATGATGAGCTGGCGCTGGCCGCGCCCGATCGGGGTCATCGCGTCGACGGCCTTGAGGCCGGTCTGCAGCGGCTCGTGCACCGACTTGCGCTGCACGACGGTGGGGGCCTGCAGCTCGAGGGCGCGGCGGCCCTCGGCCTTGATCTCGCCGAGCCCGTCGATGGGCTGGCCGAGCGGGTTGACCACCCGCCCGAGGAACGCGTCCCCGACCGGCACCGAGAGCACCTCGCCGGTGCGCTTGACGACCTGGCCCTCCTCGATCTTGTCGAAGGCGCCGAGCACGACGACACCGATCTCGTGGACGTCGAGGTTGAGCGCGATGCCGAGCGTGCCGTCCTCGAACTGCAGCAGCTCGTTGGTCATCGCCGAGGGCAGCCCCTCGACGTGCGCGATGCCGTCGGCGGCGTCGGTGACCCGGCCGACCTCCTCACGGCTGGCCGCGCCCGGGTCGTAGGACTGCACGAACTGGTCCAACGCGGCCCGGATCTCCTCCGGACGGATCGACAGCTCCGTCATCTCTCGCTCTTCTCCTGCTCGTCTCGGCCGGTCAAGCCTGGGGTAGTCGGGGGGGTATGCCGGGTGGGCCGGCGGGTGCGGACGGGCGCTCAGCCGTCCATGTGCCGCCGGGCGGCATCGAGTTTGCGCAGCACGGTGCCGTCGACGACCTCGTCACCGACCTCGACCCGGATGCCACCGATGACCTGGGGGTCGACGACGACATTGAGGTGCACGGCCTTGCCGTAGATGCGCTGCAGCGCCGAGGACAACCGCACCCGCTGGGCAGCGCTCAGCTCGATCGCGGTGACCACGGTGGCCGACAGCTGCTGGCGACGCGTGGCGATGATCTTGAGGTAGTCCTCGATGATCCGGTCGAAACGTCGCCCTCGGGGGGCCAGCACGGCCTGGCGGGCCAACCGCACCGTCTCCAGATGCGCCTTGCCGACGAGCAGCCGCTGGACGAGCTCCGCCTTCGCGGCCGCGGTGGCGGTGCGGGAGGTGAGCGCCTCACGCAACGCCGGGTCGGCCGCGACGATCCGCTCGAACCGGAAGAGTTGGTCCTCCACGGCGTCAGTGCGCGCGGCCGCCTCGGTGGCGGCAGCGAGTGCCTGCACGCCGAAGGACTCCATCGCGTCGCCGAGGTCGCGCTCGGCCGACCAGCGCTGACTCACCAGCGTCGCGACGAACTCCATGGCGGGCGCACTGACCTTGCCGGCGAAGAGCCGTCGGGCGAGCTCTACCTTGGCCGGGGCCTCTCGGCTGGGCTCGGTGAGCGCGCGGCGCAGGGCGGCGCTGGAGTCCAGCGCCGCCGTCACACCGAAGAGGTCCTCCGCCAACCGCGTCGTCTCCGGCCGCCCGACGAGGGCGGCGTCGAAGGCCAGCTGGCCCGCGGCGACCGCGGCGCGCGAGGAACCCTGCATGTCAGGCGTCCTTGCCCAGGGCGATACCGCTGCCGGAGACTCTCTCGGGCGCGATCTCGCCGGCCTCGAGCTCGGCCAGGAAACGCTCGACGATGCCCTTCTGACGCACCTCGTCCTGCAACGACTCACCGACGATCCGGCTGGCCAGGTCGGTCGAGAGACGGCCGACCTCGCCGCGCAGCGAGACGACGGCAGCCTGCCGCTCGGCCTCGATCTGGCGTTGCGCGCTCTCGACGATCCGGCTCGCCTCGGCCTGGGCCTGGGCCCGCAGCTCCGCGACGATCTGCGCCCCTTGGGCGCGGGCCTCTTCACGGATCTGGTTGGCCTCGCCGCGGGCGTCCGCGAGCTGGGCGGTGTACTGGTCGAGCGCCGCCTTGGCCTCGGCCTGGGCCTGCTCGGCGGCCTGCATGCCGCCTTCGATCGCCGCGGTGCGCTCGGCATACATGCGCTCCATCGACGGCACGACCTTGCTGGAGTAGATCCAGTAGAGGATCGCGAAGGCGATGATGCCGACGACGATCTCGGCCGGATGTGGCAGCAGTGGTAGTGCCTGCGGCCAGCCGGGACCTTCGGAGGTCACCAGGGAGGGGGTCACGTCGCTTCCTTTCTCGTCCTCGCCCGATCGGTCACGGGTGTGGCGTCAGCCCTTGAAGACGAAGGCGAAGACCAGACCGAGGATGGCCAGCGCCTCGGTGATCGCCATGCCGGTGAAGGCGATGGTCTGCAGCATGCCGCGAGCCTCGGGCTGGCGGGCCACCCCGTTGATGTAGGCGGCGAAGATCAGACCCACACCGATGCCGGGACCGATGGCCGCGAGACCGTAGCCGAGGTACGCGATGTTGCCGGTCATGTTGCTTGTCCTTTCCGTGGCACCGGCGGCGCCGGTGTCGATGGTGTATTCAGGTCGTGCGGTGTACGTCGATCGGTGTGACTCGCCAGAGACTGGCGCTGCTGCAGTCCTGCTAGTGGTGCTCGGAGACCGCGTCGCCGATGTAGAGCGCGGCGAGCAGGGTGAAGATGAAGGCCTGGAGGAACTCGATGAGGATCTCGAAGAAGGTCATGAAGACGGCGAAGCCGAAGGACAGCACGCCCGAGCCCTTCAGCACGAGGTTGTCGCCGTGCAGCAGCAGGTACTCACCGCCGACGATGAAGACCAGCAGCATGAGGTGACCGGCGAGCATGTTGCCGAAGAGTCGCAGGGCCAGCGTCATCGGCCGGATCGCGAAGTAGGTGAGGAACTCCAGCACGAACAGGATCGGCTTGAGCCAGCCCGGCAGCCCCGGCGGGATGAGCGACTTCAGGTAACCGCCGACCCCGTGCTTCCGCTTGATCGCGGTCGCGTGGTAGACGACGTAGACGATGAGGGTCAGCACGATCGGGAAGGCGACCCGGCTCATCGACGGGTACTGGATCAGCGGGATGACCCCGAAGAGGTTGTTCAGCAGGATCATTGTGAAGAGCGTGAAGAGCAACGGCAGGAACGGACGGAAGTCCTTGGTGCCGATGATGTCCTTGCCGATGGTGTTGCGCACGAAGCCGTAGACACCCTCGGCCATCCACTGGGTGCGCCCCGGCACGACGGTCAGCCGCCGCGCCACGGTGAGGTAGAAGAAACCCAGCACGAGCACGGAGATGAGCAGGAACGCGGCCGGCCGGGTGAACGCCCAGTTGTTGTCGCCACCGATGAGCGGCCAGTAGAAGTCCGCGGTGCCCGGGGATTCGAAGCTGGTGCCCTCGCCGGACCCCTCAGTGACCAGTCCACCCAGGCCTGCGGCCAGCGCGTTGAGGCTCACACCCACTCCTTGTCACTCCCGGCGAATGGCTCGACATCGATGCGCCCAATGGGGGACAAGCCCCGGCGAGCGTCGTTGAGCTTCAGGATCGGCTCGCACACTACCCGAACCGGCGAGCGCCGGGTGACGCGCGTCGGGGGTGTCACACACGAGCTCGGGCGAGGGCTGCGGCATACGTCACACGACCGTCTCACGACAGGTGTCCGGGCTGGTCAGGGCGCCCGGCGGCACCCGTGTCGAAGGTCTCGTCGTAGACCGGCAGCCGGGCCCGGCGCCAGGCCCGGAAGAGGAAGATCTGCCACGCCACCGTGATCACCAGCACCACGATCCCGAAGGCCACGCCGTCGAGCCAGGCGGCCTCGAAGAAGGCGATGAGGAAGCCGAGCAGCACGATCACCTGGGCCAGGTAGATCGCCATCGCGACCGCCATGAAGGTCATCGGGTTACGGTCGCGGACGAGCTTGGAGAGCATCGCCAGACCGGAGGTGAAGAAGCCCAGACCCAGGGCCAGCCCGATCGCCGCGCCCGCGGAGGCACTGCTGCCGCGCCAGACCACCATGGCGATCGCGGCCACGACACCGGCGGCTGCGCTGGGGGCCAGCGCGCCGCGCAGGACGATGGCGAAGGGGGCGCCGGCCGAGGCCTCGGGCCGCGGCGGCGCGGGCGTCATCGTGGTCCTCCAGGACGGTCGGGGGCGGCTTGTGAAAGCTATCACAAGCGCCGGGCGCCCAACCACCGGGGCAGGTATGCCGTGAGCGCGGCAGCCAGGAGCACGACCCCGCCCCACACCGCGGCCAGGCCCCAGCCGCGCCAGAAGACCACCGACACGGTGCCCAGGGCGAGCACCGCGGCCCACAGGTAGAGGATGAGCACGGCGGCCCGGTGGCCGTGCCCGATCCGCAGCATCCGGTGATGCAGGTGCTTGCTGTCCGGCTGCCACGGCTTCTGACCGGCGCGGGTGCGGCGCAGCACGGCGAGCACCATGTCCAGGAAGGGCAGCGAGAGCACGGCCAGCGGCGCCGCGATCGGCAGGAAGGCGGCGATCATCGTGTCGCTGCTCACCGCCGCCGGGTCGACGTTGCCGGTGAGCGAGATCGTCGCGGCCGCGAGCAACAGCCCGAGCAGCAGCGCCCCGGAGTCGCCCATGAACAGGCGCGCCGGGTTGAAGTTGTGCGGCAAGAAGCCCAGGCAACAGCCCAAGGTCGCGGCGGTGACGAAGGTGGCCGTGGAGAAGACGTTCGGCGGGTTGAACGTGTGGCTGATGAGGTAGGAGTAGACGAAGAACGCGAAGGCGGCGATGGCCACGATGCCGGCGGCCAGCCCGTCGAGCCCGTCGATGAAGTTCACCGCATTCGTCGTCACGAGGACGACGAGCATGGTGATCGCGACGAGCACCGGCCAGGGCAACACCGTGCTCGTGCCGAAGAAGGGCACCTGCAGCATCATGACGCCCTTGTAGGCCATCACCCCGGCCGCCAGCAGCTGCCCGGACAGCTTCGCGACCCAGTCCAGCTCGCGGATGTCGTCTATCGCGCCGACGGTCACGATGATCGCCGCCCCGAAGAACACCCCGCTGATCTGCCCGAGCCCGTAGGTCTGGCGCAGGAAGGGCAACTCCCGGGCCACCAGGGTGGCGGCCGCGAAGCCGAGGAAGATCGCCACGCCGCCCAGCCTCGGGATCGGCACGGTGTGCACGTCGCGCTCACGCAGCGGCGTCACCGCACCGACGATGACCGCGAGGGCGCGCACCAGCGGGGTGGCCAGATAGGTGACGGCCATCGCCACCACACAGACCAACAGGTATTCGCGCACTCCCTCGGCTCCTCGAAACTGCCTCCGTCAGCGAGGGTATGCCGGGTAGCGCGTCACGAGGTCGTCGACCTGGGCCCGCACCTGCCGGGAGACCGGGTGCCCGGGGTCGGCGTCGCCTTCGGTGACGGCGGTGGCGATGAGCTGGGCGATCTGCACCATCTCGGCCTCACCCATGCCCTGGGTGGTCACGCAGGGGGTGCCCACCCGGATGCCCGAGGCGATGCTCGGCGGGGCCGGGTCGAAGGGGATGGCGTTCTTGTTGAGCACGATGCCGGCGGCGTCGGCGCGGGCCTCGGCGTCCTTGCCGCTGACCCCGACACCCTGCAGGTCGTGCAACGACAGGTGGGTGTCGGTGCCACCGGTCGTCGGGCGGATGCCGTGCTTGCCCAACTCGGTCGCGAGGACGGCCGCGTTGCGGACGACCTGCGCGGCATACGCGGCGTATTCGGGGGTGGCGCACTCCTTGAAGTTGACCGCCTTCGCCGCGACGGTGTGCATTTGCGGGCCGCCCTGCATCATCGGGAAGACCGCCTTGTCGATGGCCGCGGCATGCTCGGCCTTGCAGACGATCGCGCCGGAGCGGGGGCCGCGCAGCACCTTGTGGGTCGTGAAGCTCACGACATCGGCATACGGGACCGGGCTGGGGATCGCCTTGCCGGCCACCAGGCCGATGAAGTGGGCCGCGTCGACCCAGAAGATCGCGCCCACCTCGTCGGCGATGGCCCGGAACCGGGCGAAGTCGACCAGGCGCGGGATCGCCGACCCCCCGGCGAGGATGACCTTGGGCCGGTGCTCCGTGGCCAGCGCCTCGACCTGGGCGTAGTCGATGTCCTCGGTGTCCTTGTCGACGCCGTAGTGCACGACGTTGAACCACTTGCCGCTGAAACTCACCTTGGCGCCGTGGGTGAGGTGCCCGCCGTGCGGCAGGCTCATCGCGAGCACCGTCTCACCCGGCTTGACGAAGGCCCCGTAGACGGCCTGGTTGGCGCTGGCACCGGAGTGCGGCTGCACGTTGGCGTGGTCGGCCTCGAAGAGTGACTTGGCCCGGTCGATGGCGATCTGCTCGGCCTTGTCGACCTCGGCGCAACCGCCGTAGTAGCGCCGGCCCGGGTAGCCCTCGGCGTACTTGTTCGACAGCGTCGAGCCCAGCGCGGTGAGCACCGCCGGGCTGGAGAGGTTCTCGCTGGCGATGAGCTGCAAGCCGCTGCGGATGCGACCCAGCTCGGACAGCAACACCCCCGCGATGTCCGGGTCGAAGGCCTGCAAGGCGTCGAAGTCGCTGCCGTAGAACTCGCTCATCGAGGGCGCTCCTGGATCGGGAGGGGGGGTGCTGGCCCGCCGGCCGGGCAGGCCCCCACTGTATGCCGTGTCCCTCCCCCAGTGCTGATGCCACTTGGCACTGCACTGATGCAGAACGTGCGCCCCAGCTCACCTTCTGCATCAGCCAAAACGCCGGTCCCGAGCGTGTCTGGCTGGGGACGGCGGCCGCCACGTCAGGGCTGGGCCGCTCCTCCCCCCTCGGGTCGGTGGTCACGTCGGCCGGCGCCGAGAGCCGGCGACCTTCGCGCCCGGGCGTCGACGCGGATCGGCGACGCGATCACGCTCGGCCTGTTCGCGTTCGGCGATCTTGCGGACCCGGGCCTGTTCCAGCGCCACCGCGGCGGCCGCCACGGCGGCGGCCTGGTCGGCGGCGGCCCGGGCCGCAGCGACGACCTCGAGGATCTCCGCCTCGCCCACCGCCCCCGCCCGCAGGATCACCGGAGCCTCCCCCGTGCAGTCGACGATCGTCGAGGCGGGGCCACCGCTGGCCGGGCCGCCGTCGAGATAGACGGCCACCGCGTCACCCAACTGCTCCTGGGCGTCGGCGACGGTGGGGGCGGGCGGCATACCGGTGCGGTTGGCGCTGGTGACGGCCATCGGGCCCGTCTCGGTCAACAAAGCCAGGGCGACCGGGTCGTCGGGCATCCGCACGGCGACCGTGCCGTTGGTCTCCCCTAGGTCCCACTGCAACGACGACTGGGCCTTGACGACGACGGTCAGCGCACCGGGCCAGAACCGGTCGATGAGCGCCCGGGCATACGCGGGCACCTCGCGGGCCAGACCGTCGACGGTCCGCGGGCCAGGCACGAGGACCGGCGGCGGCATGTCGCGGCCCCGGCCCTTGGCGGCCCGAACCGCCGAGACGGCCGCCGCGTCGAAGGCGTCACACCCGATCCCGTAGACCGTGTCGGTGGGCAGCACGACGACGCCACCCGAGCGCACGGCGGCGGCCGCTGCGGGCACGGCGGCCGCCAGCCCCTGCGGCGTCGTGCAGTCGAGGACCTCAGCCATGACCCGAATCCTAGGCGGGCGATCGGCCTCGACCCGAACGGCGCGGTCAGCCCGCCGAGCGGGCGACGAGTTCCTCGCTCACGGCCCAGAGCCGGGCGGCCGCAGCGTCGTCCCGGGCCCGCTGATGAGGGCGGGCCCGCCGCGACTTGGCGAGATACGCTCCGGTGACGTTCGCCAGCTCAGCTGCGGACGCGGCATACACGGAGGTGCGAGCGCCCTGCTCGGGCGACTTCATGAAGACCGCCCCCACCGTCAGCCCCAACCGCATGACGATCCCGGCGTCCTCACGCGCGAACCCGGTGCGCACTCCGCCTGGGTGCACGGCGTTGGCAGTGACCCCGCGCCCGCTCAGGCGGCGGGCCAACTCGCCGGTGAACAGGATGTTGGCGAGCTTGGACTGGGCGTAGGCCCGGATGCCCGAATAGCCCCGATCGGCCTGCAGGTCCTCGAAGTCCATCCGCCCGGCGCGATGCGCATCCGAGGAGACGGTCACCACCCGAGACGGGGGGCTGTCCCGCCCCCGTTCTAGCAGCAGGGGGGTGAGCAGGGTGGTGAGCAGGAACGGCGCAAGATGGTTGACGGCGAAGGTCCGCTCCAGCCCGTCTGCGGTCACGTGCCGCGCGCTCCAGAAGCCGCCGGCGTTGTTGACCAGGACGTCCAGGCCTGGGTATGCCGCGAGCACCGCCGCCGCGAGCCCCCGCACCTCGCGCTGGATCGACAGATCCGCCAGGAACGGGTCGGCACCGCCGGACCCGGGCACCGCCCGCACGGCCTCCAACGCAGCGGCCGTGCGTTGCTCGTCGCGGCCGACGACGCCGATCCGGGCGCCGAGACCGGCCAGGCCGAGCGCGGTCGCCAGGCCGATCCCGCCGGTCGCTCCGGTCACGAGCACGGTCTGTCCGGTCATCGGCAGGGGCGAGGTCATGGGCAGAGCACACCACGACGGCCGCCGGCTGTCGACGTGGCGCAGCACCGAGGTGATCCGCGGGCTATCCGCCGGCGCCGATCCGACGAGCCACGACCACCCGTGAGCGACCGGTGAGATCCGCGTGGTCGGTGGCGTTGCGCCACGAGCCGCTCGCTGCGAAGGCCCGCAACAGCGCCGAGCCCTGGACGTCGGCGTGCTCCATGACGAGAGCGCCTCCCGGGCGCAACAACTCGGCCGCGCGCGCCGCCATCGCCAACGGCAACTCCAGACCGTCGACGCGCCCCCCGTAGAGCGCAAGCGCGGGGTCGTGGTCGCGCACCTCGGGGTCGATCGGCACCTGGTCGTCGGGGATGTAGGGCGGGTTGCATGTCACCACATCGACGGTGCCGACCAATTCGGCGTATGCCGTCCGCGCATCTGCCAGGTCCACCTCGACATCGAGCCCGAGCCGGTCGCGGTTGGCGGCCGCCCACCCGTGCGCGAGCGGATCGACCTCGACGGCCCGGACGGTCAGCGCGGGGCGTTCGGCTTTGAGCGACAAGGCGATGGCCCCCGAGCCGGTGCAGAGGTCGACGACCGATGCCGCGCCGTCGGCGGAGATCTCGTCCACGGCCTCGAGCGCTAGTGAGACGAGCGTCTCGGTCTCCGGACGTGGCACGAAGACCCCCGGCCCCACGCGCAGCGTCAGAGTCCGGAAGTGCGCCTCACCGGTCAAGTGCTGCAACGGGATTCGTCGCGCGCGCTCGGTGACGAGCGCGGCATACGCGTCGGGGATGTCGATCCCGCCGAGCACGAGCAGTCGACGCGCCTGCGCCACCTCGACACCGAGGACGTGCGCGGCCAGCACCAGCGCGTCGACCGGCGCCGACGCCACCCCGGCTGCGGCGAGCTCGGCGGTGGCGGTGCGGACGGCCTCACGCAGCTCGGTCATCCAGCTAGGCCCCGCCCGGGTCGGCCGGGCGGCCCGCGGTGGCCATCCGCTCGAGCTCGTCGGCGTCGATGCACGACTGCACGACCGGGTCGAGCTCACCGTCCAGGACGATGTCGAGGTTGTAGGCCTTGAAACCGGTGCGGTGATCGGCGATCCGGTTCTCCGGGAAGTTGTAGGTGCGGATCCGCTCAGATCGGTCGACGGTGCGCACCTGCGAGCGCCGCGCCGCCGACGCCTCCGCGTCGGCCTGATCCTTGGCCTGTTGACGCAACCGCGCCTTGAGCACCCGCAGCGCCGATTCCTTGTTCTGCAGCTGCGATTTCTCGTTCTGGCAGGAGACCACGAGCCCGGTCGGCAGGTGGGTGATCCGCACCGCCGAGTCGGTCGTATTGACGCTCTGCCCACCCGGGCCCGAGGAGCGATAGACGTCGATACGCAGCTCGGCCGGGGCGATCTGCACCTCGTCGTCGGTGTCGTCGATCTCCGGCATGACGAGCACCCCGGCCGCCGAGGTGTGGATGCGCCCCTGGCTCTCGGTGACCGGCACCCGCTGCACCCGGTGCACCCCGCCCTCGTATTTCAACCGGGCCCACGGCGCCTCACCCGGTCCTGGAACACCCTTGGCGCGCAACGCGATCCGCACGTCCTTGTACCCACCGAGGTCGGACTCGGTCTCGTCGAGCACCTCGACCCGCCAACCGCGCCGGTCGGCATAGCGCAGGTACATCCGCAACAGGTCGCCGGCGAAGAGCGCCGACTCCTCGCCGCCCTCCCCCGCCTTCACCTCGAGGATGACGTCACGGTCGTCGTCGGGGTCACGCGGCAGCAGCAGGGTGCGCAATGCCTCTTCGGCCGCCGTCAGCGCCGCCTCCACCGCGGGCACCTCGGGCGCGAAATCCGGCTCCTCGCGCGCCAATTCGCGGGCCGCCTCCAGGTCGGCGCGACCCGCCACGACCATCCGGTATGCCGCGACGACCGGCCCCAGCGCGGCATACCGTTTGCCGAGCTTGCGCGCCCGGGCCTGGTCGGCGTGCACCGCGGGATCGGCGAGGGCCACCTCGAGGTCGAGGTACTCGGCCAGCAGGGCCTCGGCCGGCTCGCTCATCACAGGGCTCCGTCACGCGGGTCGGATCGGTCATCGGATCGGGTCATCCGGTCGGGTCACCCGCCGGTCCGGGTCGTGGGTCGGATCGGTGACCCCGTCGGGTAGGTCGGGAGAAACACGAACGCCGGCCCGCGGCATACCCCGTGGGGGTAGCGCGGAGCCGGCGGACGAGACGCTACTTGGCCTTCTTGCCGTACCGAGCCTCGAACCGGGCCACCCGGCCACCGGTGTCGAGGATCTTCTGCTTGCCCGTGTAGAACGGGTGGCACTGGGAGCACACGTCGGCGTGGATGACGCCGTTCTTGGCGGTGCTGCGGGTGGTGAACGAGTTGCCACAGGTGCAGGTGACCTGGGTCGACCCGTAGGCCGGGTGGATGTCCTTCTTCACGGGTGTCTCTCCTCGAATCTCGTGGTGGCGCCGGGTCGGCGGGCACGCGTGACACGTGCCACGGCTGCCGTGAACCGGGCCGAGGATCCAGTGTGCCAGAGTCGGCGCACGCGACCTAAACGACGGCCGACGGCCGGGCATTCCACGCGCTGCCACTCGGTCCCACGGCCCTTCCGGGGGAACAACGGGAGAGGAGCACTGACGGGCCCCCTGGACCCGTCAGAAGGCTGCGCCGGATGGCAGGCTGCAGCGCGTGTCCCGAGGCGAGATCCCGAGGACGAACGAGGAAGCGGGGCTGCGGATCCACGACGTGGTATGCCGATGAGCGGACTCGACGTCATACCAAGCCCGGCCGTCTCCCCCGGCCGGGCATTCGCGGATCCGCAGCCGCCGTCCCCCTCGTGTCAATCAGGGTAGGCCTGCACGGCAGGGGACTAGATCCCCTGTTCGGATGGGACCGGGCCGCCATAGGGCGGAATCCGATCAGGCCGACCAGTCAGTCAGTCGTCGTCGTCATCGTCGAGCTTGATCGAGCTGTTCCGCTGCACCTGCACCAGGAACTCGAGGTTGCCCTTGGTCTTCTTGAGCCGGGCCAGCAGCAGCTCGATGCCCTGCTGGGGGTCCAGCGCCGAGAGCACCCGGCGCAGCTTCCACATGATCTTCAGCTCGTCGCTGCCCATGAGGATCTCCTCACGGCGGGTGCCCGAGGCATTGACGTCGACGGCGGGGAAGATCCGGCGGTTGGCCAGCTCGCGGCTGAGCTTGAGCTCCATGTTGCCGGTGCCCTTGAACTCCTCGAAGATCACTTCGTCCATCTTCGAACCGGTCTCCACGAGAGCGGTCGCGAGGATGGTGAGCGAGCCGCCGTGCTCGATGTTGCGGGCGGCGCCGAAGAAGCGTTTGGGCGGATAGAGGGCGGCCGAGTCGACACCACCGGAGAGGATCCGGCCGCTGGCCGGGGCGGCCAGGTTGTAGGCGCGGCCCAGCCGAGTG
>WBZP01004323.1_pt1 | contig 14862 bp, 10 predicted proteins | sample 5204301 | NCBI WGS metagenome assembly WBZP01 (sample SAMN12412401, study PRJNA552823) | activated sludge metagenome | isolation source: activated sludge from nitrification reactor of wastewater treatment plant... | place: USA: Pennsylvania | collected 2017 | reverse complement strand
CCATCGCCTCGATCACCCGCTGGGCGTGAGCGACGTCGGCCGGATCGGGCGAGAAGACCTTCTTGGCGATGTCGATCTGCACCGGGTGCAACGACCAGGCGCCCACGCAGCCGAGCAGGTAGGCGTTGCGGAACTGGTCCTCGCAGGCGACCGTGTCCTTGATGTCGCCGAACGGACCGTAGAACGGCAGGATGCCGGCCGCCGCGCAGGCGTCGACCATCCGGGCGATCGTGTAGTGCCACAGGTCCTGCTGGTAGCTGGTGCGCTCCGCGCCGTAGGCCGGGCCGTCGTCACCCTGCGGCGGGTCCTGGCGGACCAGGTAGCCAGGGTGGCCGCCGCCGACGCGGGTGGTCTTCATCCGACGGCTCGCCGCCAGGTCGGCCGGGCCGAGCGACAGGCCCTGCATGCGCGGCGAGGCGTTGCAGATCTCCTCGATGTTGTTCATGCCCCGCGCCGTCTCGAGGATGGCGTGCACCATCAGCGGCTCGGTGAGCCCTGCCTTCGCCTCGAGCTGGGCGAGGAGCCGGTCGACGTAGTGGATGTCCTCAGGACCCTCCACCTTGGGGATCATGATGACGTCGAGGCGGTCACCGACCTCGCCGACCAGGGTGACGAGGTCGTCGAGCACCCACGGCGAGTCCAGGCTGTTGACCCGAGTCCACAGCTGGGTGGAGCCGAAGTCCATCTCCTTGGCGACCTTGACCAGACCGGCCCGTGCCGCCTCCTTGGCGTCCATCGGGATGGCGTCCTCGAGGTTGCCGAGCAGGATGTCGGTGGTCGGGGCGATCTCGGGGAGCTTGACGGTCAGCTTCTCGAGGTGCGGCGGGAAGAAGTGGATCATCCGCGACGGCGGGAACGGGATCTCCCGACGGGGTTCGGGAGCGCCGACGGCGAGCGGCGCGAAGAAGTCCTTGGGGCTGCGCATGACGCCGACGCTAGCTGCCCGTTCTGTTCGTTGGTTCACAACGCCTGCGTTGTGAACCAACGAACAGAACGGGACGCGGTCAGGAGTCGAAGCCGAGGCCGAGTCGATCGAGCAGCCGCAACCACGGCCCGCGTCGACCGCCGTCGGCATCGGCACGGGCGATCGCCCTCCGCGTGAGCTGGATGCCCGCGGTCCGGATCGGCTCGGGAGGGAACGGGATCGGCGCTCGACGAACCAGATCGAGGTCGAGGGCCGACGCCTCCGGAGCGAACAGCATCTCCACGCACACCCGACCACCGAAGCGTGAGGCGGCCACCCCCAGTCCGGTGTAGCCGACGGCGTAGGCGACTCGACCGTCGAGCGCGGTTCCGAACCCGACCGAGAAGCGCGTCGACGTGTCGATGACTCCGGCCCAACGGTGACTGAAGCGGATCCCCTCGAGTTGGGGGAAGGTCCGCAGGAAGTTGCCGGCCAGCGTGCGGAAGGTCTCGGGACGGTCTTCGAAGCGCTCGTCGGTGCGCCCCCAGTTGTGGAACACCGCGTCGTAGCCGCCCCAGAGGATCCGGCCGTCGTCGGTGAGCCGGTAGTAGTGGAACTGGTTGGTGGTGTCGGAGATTCCCTGGCGGCCGCGCCATCCGATCGAGGCGCGCTGCTGCTCGGTCAGGGGTTCGGTGGCCAGCACGTGGTCGTACACCGGCACGATCCGACGGTTGATGGCCCGTACCGGCGACCGCTCCGCGTTGGTGCCCAGCACGACGGCCTGGGCCCGGATCCGCCCTCGGTCGGTGCGCACCTCGACCCCGGCGCCGTGGCGGACGAGCCCGATCATGGTCGTACCCTCGGCGATGCGCCCGCCGGCACGTCGAACCGCGTCGGCCAGACCCCATCCGAGCCGTGCCGGGTCGACCAGCGCCTCACCGGACCGGGTCCAGGACCCGGAGAGGTAGGTCGGCGAGTCGACCAGGGCCCGGATCCCGTCCGCGTCGAACAGCTCGACGTCCTCGCCGTGCGCCACCGCCTGGTCGGCATCATGGCGCACCATCGGCACGCACCACGGTTCGGTCGCCACCGCCAGCGCTCCGGTCAACTCCAGCCGGGCATCGATCTCATGGCGTTGCACGTCGGCGACCAGGCCGTCGAAGTTGGCCCGTCCGGCCGCCAGGATGCGATCGATGTCGGAGCCGAATCGGTCGAGGCCGTTGGCCAGCCCGTGGGTGAGCGAGGCGGAGACGAAGCCGCCGTTGCGACCGGACGCCCGAGCCGCCACCGGACCGGAGTCGATCACCAGCACCGACCGCGAAGGCTCGGACTCCAGCGAGTGCAGGGCGGCCCACAGGCCGGTGTAGCCGGCGCCGACCACGACCAGATCGGCTCGTTCGTCGCCGTCGAGCGGAGCCCCAACCACGGGACGGTCCTCGGTGTCGGTCCACAACACCGACAGCTGCGAGTCGGCGAGCGCGGCGTCGACCATGGCGGCGGAGCGTTGGGACCCAGCGGACGACATCGACTGATCCTGTCCGGCCCGGTCGGAGCGGTCAACGGCCGCTACCGTTCCGAGCATGCGTGCCGTGATGTGCCGGGAGCTGGTCGAGCCCGAGGAGCTGACGGTCGAGGAGCTCGACAACCTCCCCTGCGGACCGGACCGGGTGAGGGTCCGCATCTGGGCGTCGGGGGTCAACTACGTCGACGCCCTCTTCGTCCAGGGGAAGTACCAGATCAAGCCGCCGTTGCCGTTCATCCCGGGTTCGGAGATCGCGGGTGAGATCACCGAGGTCGGAGACGACGTCGAGGGGTGGGCGGTCGGCGACCGGGTCATGGCGTCGGTCGGGCTGGGTGGGTTCGCGGACGAGATCGTGCTTCGGGCCGACCAGCTCACGCGGATCCCCGACCGCCTGAGCTTCGGACAGGCCGCGACCATGGGTCAGTCGTACTGCACGGCCTGGTTCACCCTCACACGCCGGACCGTGCTCCGCCCCGAGGACTGGGTGGTGATCTTCGGCGCGGCCGGCGGTGTCGGACTGGCGATGCTCGACGTCGCCCGGAGCTTCGGCGCCCACACCGTCGCGGTCGCGTCGAGCCCCGAGAAGCTGCAGCTGGCGATCGAGCGCAACGCGAACGCCGTCATCGACTCCTCGGACTCCGGATCCGACGGCGCCACGATGCGCGCCCGGATCCGTGAGGTCACCGACGGCGGGGCCGACATCGTGATCGACCCGGTCGGCGGCACCCTGACCGAGGAGGGCCTCCGCGGCCTGCGCGAGGGAGGTCGGCTGATGGTCATCGGCTTCGCATCCGGATCGATCCCCACCCTGCCGGCCAACCAGGTGCTCCTGCGCAACCGGTCGGTGCTCGGCGTCGACTGGGGCGCGTGGGCCCTGGGTCACCCCGCGGAGAACGCCGCGCTCCTGGGCGAGGTCCTCGCCCAGGTCGACGCCGGCGCCCTGGATCCGGTCGAACCGACGATGGTCCCCCTGGAAGACGCGGGTACCGCCCTGCGGGACCTGACCGAGCGACGGGTCGTCGGCAAGGTCGCGCTGGAGTCACGCGCCCGCTGAGCGCTCCCACACCCTCCCCCTCCTCCCACCCGTTCTGTTCGTTGGATCACAACACTCGCGTTGTGATCCAACGAACAGAACGGGTGGGAGGAGGGGCGGTCGTCGGCGGTCAGGACGCGGTGGTGGGGTCCTTACCCGCGGCGAGCGCGTCGACGGCCGGACCGAACACGTCCATCGGGATCTCGCCCGATCCGCGGGCGACGACCTTGCCCTGGCCGTCGACCATCACGAAGTAGGGGAAGCCGCTGAGGCCGTAGTCCGACGCGGCCGCCGACTGGTCGTCGTCGAGGACGACCTTGGGCGTCACCCCCTCCTTCTCGATCCAGTCCGACACCGGGTAGTTGCCCCGCTCGGGGGCCACCCCGGTGCTGACGTAGACGATCTCGACGCCCTTCGGCAGGTTCCCGTCGTCGATCCACTGCTGGATCTCGGGGACCTCCTTCTGGCAGTGGGGGCACCAGTGGGCCACGAAGACGATGACCCTGGGGGTGCCGTCACCGGTGTCGACCTTCACCGGGCTTCCGTCGAAGGACGAGCCGTCGATGCTCGGGGCGGGCATTCCGATCGCCTTGTCGGTCGAGACGTCGGTGAAGTGGCTGCCGGGCGCCATCTCCGGCATGGACGGCAGCGGCTCCCCGGTGACGGTGATGTCAGCCGTCTCCTGCTTGGCGTTCGCGGCGGCCGCGGCTCCGGTTCCCGCCGCGGCACCCGAGTCGGTGTCATCCGAACGGGTGGCGAGGATGGCGACGAGGGCGCAGATCGCCACCACGACCACCGTGCCGCCGATGACCATAGGGAGGGTCCGACGTCGACGGTCCTGCGCGTGGCTGAGCTTGGAGTACGGATCCGCGCCGCCGTGGGGGTCGCGCTTGGGACTGGAGCCGGTCATGCCGGCACCTCCTGGGGGTCGGGCCCGGCCCCGCGCCGCAGCGCGGATCGGGCGATGAGCATGAGGGTGCAGATCGTGACGAAGCCGACCCAGGCCATGCCGGGCAGCGACAGGAAGTGGAACTCCCAGATCCACAGCGTGGAGCAGGACGCCTCGAGGCTGCACGCGGTGGACACGGACTCCGGGAAGCGCTCGTGCAGGTAGTGGTAGGTGCTGACCGCGGCCCCGATGAGGGCGATCGGCAGGACGTAGCGCCACACGGCCTTGTCCCGGGCGATCACGGCGACGGCGAGCACGACCACGAGCGGGTACATGGCGATGCGCTGGTACCAGCACAGGTCGCACGGCACGAAGTGGCGCACCTCGGACATGTAGAGGCTGCCGAGCGTGCAGGTCGCCGCGACTCCGAGTGCCAACAGCAGGACCGCGTCCGAGACGGCGTCGCGCCACGCGGCCAGACCGGGGCCCAGTCCCCGCGTGCGGGCGATGAGCGCAACCCCGGCGGACGCGACCACGAAGACCAGGGCCAGCACGGCGAGCATCGCCAGGAACAGGCTGACCGTGTCGTTCGACATGTCCGGTAGAGGGTAACGGCTGCGGCATTCCTCACCGGACTACCGGCGGCCCGTGTGACCGATGGCTGAGCGGATGTCCAGGATCGACGGTGCGAACTCGCCGGCCTCGACGGCGACGTGGTGACCTCGGGGCCCGTCAGTGCGACCTGTAGGGTGCCCGCCATGTCCGTCTACGACACCGAGTTGACCGCCCTCGACGGCACCCCGGGGGTGCTGAACGCCCTGGACGGGAAGGTGACCCTCCTGGTCAACGTCGCCTCCAAGTGCGGCCTCACCCCCCAGTACACCCAGTTGGAGGAGCTCCAGGTGCGCTACTCCGACCGCGGGTTCACCGTCGTCGGGGTGCCGTGCAACCAGTTCATGGAACAGGAGCCGGGCTCACCGGAGGAGATCGCCACGTTCTGCTCCGCCACCTACGGCGTGACGTTCCCCCTGACCGAGAAGGTCGAGGTCAACGGCGACGGACGCCACCCGCTCTACGTCGAGCTGACCACGGTGGCCGACGAGGACGACGGCTCGGTGGGCGACATCCGTTGGAACTTCGAGAAGTTCCTGATCGGGCGCGACGGGAAGGTGCTGGCGCGCTTCAACCCAACGGTCGTGCCCGACGACCCGAAGGTGACCGGCGCCATCGAGGCCGCTCTCTGAGAGAGGCCGCTCCCGGTGTTCAGGGAACGAGCACCGTTCGCAGTCCACGCCCGGCGGCCAGGTCATCGAGCGCCTCGTTGACCTCGGTGAGCGACCGACGAGCGGTGATCATGGCATCGAGGTCGAGTCGACCCGACTGCCACAGGTCGACCAGACGGGGGACGTCACGCGGAGCGTGACAGGATCCGAGCAACGATCCGACGAGCCGCTTCTCGGTGAACATCGTCAGGGCGACGTTGACCGACGCGTCCTGCTCGGGCGGCGGGGCGCCGACCATGACGACGGTCCCGCGGCTGCGCACCGCCTGGAGCCCCGCCTCGACCAGCGTCGCTGAGCCGACCGCATCGAACGCCACGTCGGCGCCGATCCCGGTGATCTCCATCGTCCGGCCGACCACGTCGGTCTCGTCGGGATCGATCACGTCGGTCGCACCGAAGCGCATGGCCAGCTCCCGACGGGACTCCGAGGGGTCCGACACGACGATGCGCGCGGCCCCGGCGATCGCTGCTCCCTGGACGATGGAGATGCCGATCCCTCCCGAACCCATGATCAGGACGTGGTCACCGGGCTGCACCCCCGCGGTGTTGATCGCGGCTCCGACACCGGTCTGCACGGCGCAACCGATCACGCAGGCGACGTCCAGCGGGACGTCGACCGGGATGGCGACGGCCCCCGAGGCGGCCACGATGACCTCCTCGGCCCAGGCCCCGAGTCCCAGACCGCGGTACACCACGTCGGAGCGCGCATCAGCGCCGGAGACGACCGGGCGTGACAGGTGGGTGGAGCCATCGGGGAACATCGGCATGGCGATGGAGATCGACCCCGTGCACACCGACGACTCCCCCCGCCGGCAGTATTCGCAGCGGCCGCACGCCGGGTTCGGGCTGAGCACCACGTGATCGCCCACCGACAGGGAGTCGACCCCGGCGCCCAGCTCGATCACCTCGCCGGCGGCTTCGTGGCCGGGGATGGTCGGACCGAGCAGCGGGATGTGACCCTGTACGAGCGACAGGTCGGAGTGGCACACCCCGCACGCGGCGACGCGCACCCGTACCTGCCCGATCCCCGGGCCCTGGAGGTCGATGTCGTCGACTACGTCGAGGGGGCGTCCGACTTCGGTGAACAGAGCCGCTCGCATCCCCGGACCCTAGGACCGCCCCGATCCGTCGTGGGCCGGAAGCGCGACGACAGGGCGATCAGGAGGACACAGCACCAGCCGGCGCGAGCTCCGGCGGTCGGTGGTGGCGCCGCAACCGGCCGACCACGGTGGCCAGCTCGGCCAGGACGAGCAGCGGCAGGGTCGAGGCGATGACCACCGCCCACTGCTCACCGGTCAGCGATGTGGTGCCGAAGACGTTCTGCAGGAACGGCACGACCACGATCAGCACCTGAGCGGCGACCACACCGCCGACGGCGAACCAGAAAGTCCGGTTGGTGGCGCTGAACCGGTTGAACACCGAACGGTCACCGGAGCGCACGACGAGGGCGTTGACCATCTGCAGGAAGACGAACGACGTGAACGCCATCGTGAACGCCGGGTCGTCCTCGGGCGCCGTACCGGGGGCGGAGTCCGACCAACCGATGAGGATTGACATGATCGTCACCGTCATGACCGCGGCGATCAGCATGATCGGTACCAGTCGGGCCCCGGAGAGGATCCGCTCCTCGCGATCGCGGGGAGGCCGGTCCATGACTCCCGGCCGCGGCGGGTCCATGCCGAGGCTCATCGCCGGTGGACCGTCTGCGAGGATGTTCACGAAGAGGATCTGGATCGGGTTGAACGGCGCCGGGTAGCCGGCCAGGCGTGCGGTCAGGATCGTGGCGATCGCTGCGATGTTCGTCGTCAGCTGGAAGCGGACGAAGGTGATGATGTTCTCGTAGATCGCCCGACCGCGCTCGACCGCCTTGACGATCGTGGCGAAGTTGTCGTCGGTGAGGATCATGTCACCGGCTTCCTTGGTGACCTCGGTCCCGGTGATCCCCATCGCGACGCCGATCTCGGCCTGCTTGAGCGACGGCGCGTCGTTCACTCCGTCGCCGGTCATCGCCACGACCTCGCCGTTGGACTGGAGCGCCTTGACCACCCGGACCTTGTGCTCTGGCGACACCCGGGCGCAGACCCCGATCCCCTCGATCTGCGCCGCCAGGTCATCGTCGCTCATGGCATTGATCTCGGCCCCGGTGATCACCCGACCGGGGATGCCGAGCTCGGCGGCGATCGCCCCGGCAGTCGTGGCGTGATCCCCCGTGATCATCCGCACCCCGATTCCGGCGTCCCTGCACTCCACAACCGCCGCCACCGCCTCGGGTCGGGCGGGATCGAGGATTCCGACCAGTGTCTCCAGCGTGAGACCGTCGATCTCGGCCGACAGGTCGAGCCCCTCAGCATCGAACGCGGTCGGGCCGGTCCTCACCACGGCGGGTGCCCGGTCGCCCAGGACCTTCGTGGCGACCGCGAGCACTCGCAACCCCTCGACCCCGAGCGCGTCGTTGTCGTCCATTGCCCGCTGGCGGCCGTCGCCGTCGAGCGGCACGACCCCGTCGGCCACGCGCCGGGCCGTGCACCGGCTCAGAACGACGTCGGGAGCGCCCTTGACCACCAGCAGAGAGCCCTGGTCGTCCATCGGGTGCAGCGTCGCCATGAACTTGACCGCGGAGTCGAACGGGACCTCGGCCCGCCGCGGCGCCTCGGAGCGGACCGCGTCGGGATCCAGTCCGATCTTGCGGGCGGCGACGACCAGGGCACCCTCGGTCGGGTCCCCGACCAGCTGGGCTCCACCGTCGTCGCCGGTGCGGACGTGGGCGTCGTTGCACAGCACTGCGGTGGTCAGAGCCCACCGCAACGCGTCGTCCGCGGTCGGCTCCGGCTGCGGGGATCCGGCGATCACGCTGACCTCGCCTCCGTCGCCGTAGCCCAGCCCCGACAACCCGAACGTCCGCCCAGCCGCCACGACCCGGGTGGCGGTCATCTGGTTCAGCGTGAGGGTGCCGGTCTTGTCCGAGCAGATAGCGGTGGTCGAGCCGAGGGTCTCGACCGACGCCAGTCGCTTGACGATGGCCCGCTCCGCCGCCATCCGAGACACGCCGATGGCGAGGGTGACGGTGACCACCGCCGGCAGGCCCTCGGGGATGGCGGCCACCGCCAGCGCCACCGCGCCGAGGACGGCGTCACCGATCTCGTCGCCCTGGGACAGCCCGACCAGGAAGACGGCGAGCACCGCTACTCCGGCGATCATGGCGAGTCGCTTGCCGAGGCGGTCCAGCTGCTCCTGCAGCGGCGTCTGGCTGTCCTCGGCGGTGTTGAGCAGGCCGGCCAGACGACCCACCTCGGTGGTCATGCCGGTGGCGGTCACCACCATCTCGGCCCGACCCCGACTCAGGGTGGTGTTCATGTAGCCGCAGTTGGCACGCTCGGCGAGGGGGACGTCGCCGCTGTTGTCCGTGTCGACGTCGATCACATCGGAGGTCTTGTCGACCGGCACGGATTCACCGGTCAGCGTCGACTCGTCCACCGACAGGGAGCGGGCGACCAGGAACCGGCCATCCGCGGGGACCCGGTCCCCGGCCTCCATGACGACCACGTCGCCGGGAACGAGCTCCGACGCCGGGAGCTCCAGCATCCCGCCGTCACGACGGACCCGCACGGTGACCTCGAGCATCTGCTGGAGGGCGGCCAGGGCGTCGTCGGCCTTCGACTCCTGCACGTAGCCCAGCACGGCGTTGATCAACAGGACGATCCCGATGACGATCGGATCCTTGAGGTCGCCGACGGCGGCCGACACGACGGCCGCCCCGAGGAGGATGTACACCAGCAGGTCGTTGAACATGCCGAGGAACCGCAGCCACGCCGGTCGGCGCGGCGGCGCGGCGAGCCGGTTCGCTCCGAAGCGCTCGGTGCGGTCGGCCGCCTCAACCGAGCTCAGACCCCGGTCGGGATCGACCGACAGGCGGCGTGCGGCAGCCACACCGGAGATGCGGTGCCAGTCTGCGGTGACCTCGCCAACGACGGCGCCGTCACTCGGTTCTGACGACGACAGCGGAGGGGAGCCCTCGGGCGCGGGGTCGGAAGGCATGGTCGGAGCAACCTACCGGAGTCGTCGAACCGCCATGGGACGGGTGGACGACCGGTCCGCCCACCACCTCAGCGGGTCAGCCAGAGCGGGGTGGGAACGCCGGAACCCGACCTCAGCGGAGCCGGTCGCTGACGACCGACACCGTGGCCCCCACATCGCGCAGCAGCGCGACGCTGTCGAGGGTGAGATCGTCGGCCACGTAGTCGGCGAGCGGCAGCAGGAGCGACACCGTCGACGTCGCCTGGCCGCTCCACTCATCGGAGACGATGACCACCTCGCCGTGGGCCCCCATCCCGGCCTCGAGTCCTCCGGAGTAGGTGGCCGACTGGAATCGCACCGTCAGCGGAGTGTGGCCGTCACGCACCTCGGCCGGGTCCGTGCCCCGGATCCTCCCGACGGTGATCGACAGCGCCTCACCCGGCGCACCCTCGAAGCGCAGCTCGTGGTTGGTCTCCCCGGTGCTGCGGTCGGTCGAGGTGAACCCCTGGGACTCCGCACCGGACACGACGGCATCGGAGACAGCCGCGTCGAGAACCTCGATCTGCGAGCCGGCCTCGGCTCGTCGAGTTGAGCGGTCGACCAGACCGGCGAAGAGCGAGCGGTGCTCGTCGGTGACCGAGGACGTCCGTGGAGCCTCGACGGCAGCGGGGACCTCGGCCGCGGTGACGACCTCGGGGGTCAACACCTCGGACTCCGGAGCGAGGGCTCCGACCGGCGTGGAGGTGTCGGTGACTGTCCATCCAGCGGGGGTCGACGTCACTGGAGCCGCGGCCGGAGCCGGAGCCTGTGGCTCGGGCTGGAGCGGCGCCTGCGGATCGGCCGAGACCGGTACCCCCGCTGCGGGATCGTAGGAGTAGCCCTGTCCCGAGCCGGATTGGACCGGCTCAGCTGCCCCGTAGGCGGCGGGGTCGTAGGCCGTCTCGCCGTACTGGGCCGCAGCCGGTTCGACCGGTTGCGACGCCATCGGCGCCGCATCGACAGGGGCCGAGTAGCTGGCGCTCGGGTCGGTCGCCGGGGCAGCCGAGTAGCCCGCGTAGGGGTCGGCGGCCGCCGGATCCTCCGGGGCCACCTCCGGAGCAGGAACGACCGGAGCGACCGGGGTGGGAGCGGCCTGGACCTGGACGCCGCGACGACGGGCGATCTCGGCGGCGACGGCCGCCTGTCCGTTCATGGTGGTCCACTCGGCCAGCCCTGGCCACCACACCGGGGTGGCGTCGTGGAGCCGGCCGGCGACGACCTCACCGATCAGGAGGTCGAGCGTGTACGGACCGCGCTGGTCGTTGGGGCCGACGACCACGTAGGCCTGCGGCTGGTCGAGGGGCGGAAGATCGCTCATCCGTGCAGCCTGCCACAGCTGCGGCGCCTCCCGAGACCTCGGGGCGTCAGAAGCTCGACCCGGGAATCACCCTCAGCCGGTGGGGTCGAAGGGCGGCCACCCCCACACCGCCATGATCTGGTCGGTGCCCTGATAGCCGGGGACGATCGGATAGGTATGCACCAGTCCGGCCACCTCGTCGAGGCGCACGGTGGTCCCGTCCGCGCACGGCGCCCAGTGCGTGGAGGTGAGCGGGGCCACCTGAGTGGTCTCCGGCGGAGGACAGGAGTACGCCTCAGCGATCCGCTCCACCGAAGTCCGCACCGGAGGTACCTGCCCCAGGGCCGCGACCGAGGCCGGCGACTGTGTCGGCCCCAACGGGACCACGTCGTCGTCGGTCCCCGAGATCTGGATGAAGTCGGTCGGCCGCGTGGGCGTGCAACCGTCGACGTTCGTGCCGGCGATCGATGCCGCTCCCCGGAGTCGGGTCGCCCCCTCGCAGAGGTAGCGGTAGACCATCATCCCGCCGTTGGAGAACCCGACCATGTGGACCTGCCGGGGATCCGCGCCGGTCTCAGCGACGACCTCGTCGATCAGAGCGTTCAGGTAGGCGACGTCGTCGACTCCCTCGGCAACCGCGTCACCGCAGCACCGACCGGCGTTCCAGCTGCGGTGCCAGCCGTCGGGGAAGACCACCACCGCCCGGCCGTCGCGGGCCAGCGCGCTGAACGCCCCGAGCGGGGCCATGATCTCGGCGTTCTGACCCAGTCCGTGGAGCACGAGCACGAGCGGAAGTCCATCGGACCCCGATGGCGACCGGTCCGCGTCGGTGACCAGCAGCGCCCGGCGCGGCTGCGGTGCCGCGACCCGGATCCAGCGTGTCGACACCCCGTCCACTCCGACGTCGACACGGACACCGCACGACGCAACGACCCCGGCGACGAGAAGGCCGACGAGCACCAGCGCGACACCACGGCGACGCATGCACGCACACCTGCTCGATCGGCCGTCCGTCCTCACGGATCGGGAGCGTACCGACTGCGGTCCGAGCGCGATGACGGGCTCCTGACACCGATGACGGGTCACGAGCGGTGATACTGCTCGGATGCGTCTGCGACCGGTGACCGTCCGATGGCTGATGGTCGTCGCGAGCGCCACGGTCATGCTCGCTGGCTGCTCGGACGACTCATCGACCGCGACCACCACGACCACTGCACCTACGACCACCGCCCCTCCGACCAGCTCGACCACGCCTCCGGGTGACGACGGGCCGCTCCCGGTCGCCTGGGTGCGCCAGGTCGGCGGCCCGGGCGAGGAGACGGTGACCGGCGTCGCCGGCCGCGACGACGTGGTGCTGGGAATCGGGACGACGACCGGCGTGGTTCCGGATCCTCCTCAACCCGGAACCCGCTCGGCCACCTTCGTGGACGTCGTGGCCGCGGCGGACGGCGTCCCGAGGTCGACCACGCGTTCCGACCAGCCCCGTACGACCGACGGCCGGGCGATCGCCAGCGGGACCGTCGGCACGACGCAACCGACACCCGACAGCCAGGGAGGGGGCGGGGGCCAGGTCTCGAGGGTGAGCATGGCCTGCGGTTCGACGCCCTCCTCTGAGCAACCCGACCCGGCTGTGGTCGCTCCGGCCGGAGGGACCGACGGCTGGTGCGCCCCGGTCGGAGGGGACGGGACGCTCGGGCCGGCGCAGCTCATCGGCAGCGACGCCGACGACGCCGTTGCCGGCGTGGCCGTCCACTCGGACCTGGGTGACTCCGCCGGCGCCGGAACCACGGATCCGTCTGCGTTCGCGGTGGGACGGACCAGCGGGCTCTTCCCCGGCGCCAAGGATCCGACCGGCGGGTATCTGGGCAAGGGCGACGCCCTCGTCCTCCGGCTGGATCCGACCGGTTCGGTTCGCTGGGCACGCCAGTTCGGAACGGTCGCCGCGGACGAGGCCGACGCCGCCACGACCAGCGACGACGGAGACGTGATCGTCGGTGGCTCCACCGACGGTCGCACCGACGGCGACCTCGTCGGAACCCTCGGGGCACGCGATGCCTGGATGGCCAGGATCGACCCGAGCGGGAACCTACGGTGGCTGACCCAGTTCGGCTCACCAGGCGCGGATCGGGTGCTGGCGGTCGGGCGTGGAGGTGATCCACGGCGAGGAACCGAGCTGTTCGTCGGCGGGGGCTCCACCAGTGGCTCGATCAGATCGACGACCAACTTCGGCGGGCTCGACGCCATGACCGCTGCGTTCGACGCGTCGGGGCGGTTGGTGTGGTCGGGCCAGCTCGGCTCACCACTCGACGACGAGGTCACCGGGGTCGTCGTCGACGGTTCCACCGTGTACGTCAGCGGCACCACCGCCGGCGAGATCGTCGGGGCCGAACGGATCTCGCTGACGCCGACCGACGAGCAGGACCCGGGCGAGGGCCCGACGACGGCACCCTCGACCACAGCACCCCCGACCACAGCACCCCCGACCGGCGGAGGCCGGGACGGCTTCCTGGCCGCGATCGACGCCGCGTCCGGTGAGGTCCGATGGGTGGCTCAGTTCGGTACGACCGGCGAGGAGCAGACCACCGCCATGACCCGGACCGAGTCGGGACTGCTCGTGGTGTCGGGCTCGACCACCGGCCAGCTCGGATCCACTCCGCCCGGGGGTGGGAGCGACGGCTTCATGATCGCCTTCCAGCTCCCGGCAACCGGGGGCGGCGCGGCGTCGATCGTCTGAGCAGGAGCAGGCCCGCATTCGATCCCGCCCCGCGGAACCGCGACTGAGGTCAGCTGGCGCCGCGGCCGGTGAGGACCGCCGGGACCGTGCGCAGCAGGATCCCCATGTCGATCAGGATCGACCAGTTGTCGACGTAGAAGAGGTCGAGTCGCTGGTACTCCTCGAAGCCGGTGTCGCTGCGCCCGCTCACTTGCCAGATGCCGGTGATCCCCGGTCGGACCCGCAGCCGTTCGTGCAGCTCGTCACCCCACTGCGCCACTTCGCGAGGCAGGGCGGGGCGGGGACCGATCAGGCTCATGTCGCCGCGGACGACGTTCCAGAGCTGAGGCAGCTCGTCGATCGACAGCTTGCGCAGGATCCGGCCTACCCGGGTGATCCGGGGGTCGTCGCTCATCTTGAACAGCGGACCGTCGGCTTCGTTCTGCGCCATCAGCTCGGCCAGACGTTCCTCGGCGTCGACGACCATGGTCCGCAGCTTCAGGACGAAGAACGGTTCGCCGTCGCGACCGACGCGCACCTGCCGGAACAGCACCGGTCCGGGCGAGGTGATCTTGATGGCGATCGCGGCGGCGATCAGGATCGGGGTGGCGACGATGAGCGCAACCGATGACAGAGCGGTGTCGAAGATGCGCTTGGCCACGGCCCGCCAACCGAAGCGGCGGGCCGGTTCCAGGTAGACCACAGGGTGACGACCCAGGGGACGCACGGTCATCCGCTCGGGCGTGACGTCACGCAGGCCGGAGGTGATCTCGACGTGCAGGCCTCCGTCGAGCAGCTCACGCAGGAGACGGTTGGACAGCCCCAGCTCGAGGCTGGTCGTGGCCAGGATGACGCCCTGGGCTTCGAGCGCGTGGGCAAAGGACACGGTGTCGGCCGTGCCGGCCAGCACCGGCAGGCCCCCGACGTCGGCCGGGTCGGTGGGCTCGGCCGGGTCGGTGGCGACGAAGCCGACGAGCCGGTACCCGAGGGCCGGGTTCTGGAGTGCTTCGGCCAGGTCGAGCGCCTCGGCGTTGGTCCCGATGATCACCACGTCGCGCAGCGACCGACCGGTCCGGCGCCGGTGCACGAACCACCGTCGGATCAGGAACCGCTCGAGGGTCACGCAGGCCAGGGCGACGAGCAGGAAGCAGAAGACCCACATGTGATCG
>WBZP01004322.1_pt1 | contig 14864 bp, 16 predicted proteins | sample 5204301 | NCBI WGS metagenome assembly WBZP01 (sample SAMN12412401, study PRJNA552823) | activated sludge metagenome | isolation source: activated sludge from nitrification reactor of wastewater treatment plant... | place: USA: Pennsylvania | collected 2017 | reverse complement strand
GCCGTCGGTCCGCCACACACGGGTGGGCCGCGGCTCAAGCGAGGCTCACGGCGGGCCGATCACAAGCAGAGAGTCAACGGGAGGCGACCATGCACTGGATCCGGGCGTGGCAGGCGCGTGCGGCGGAGGGCCGCGACGCCGGCATCGGCCTGGTCGAGATGCTCGTGGCGCTCACCGTCGCCTCGCTCATGCTCTCCGGGGTCGCCTACGGGCTGATCCGGGCCCTGTGGACCACCCGCGACTCCAACTCCCGCGAGGTCGCCGCCCAGCTGGCCTCGGAGGCCATCGACCAGGCGCGCAACACCACCGACGTGCCGAACCTCGCCGGCACGACGTACACCAAGACGGTCGACGGCACGACCTTCACGGTCGTCCGGACCATCTCCACCTACCTCAGCAACGGCGCGAGCTCGCCCTGCGACGGCTCGGGCAACGCGTCGGTGAAGTACAAGAAGATCGCGATCCGCGTGACGTGGCCGCGGATGGCCCCCGGCACCAAGTCCGTGCGCGCCGACACGCTGCTGACGCCGTCCGCGAGCGTCTACGACCCCAGCAAGGGCAATGTGGCGGTCAAGGTGCTCGACGCCAACGCCAAGCCGGTCGAGGGCGTCATGGTCCGCGCGCAGGGCTCCGTCGACAACGACGTGCAGTACACGGACGACTCCGGCTGCGCCTTCTTCGACGGCGTCACGCCGGGTGCGTACACGGTGACGGCCAGCCTGCTCAACTACGTCAGCCGCGCGGGGGTCCCGACCCCGTCGGCCAGCACGACCGTCACGTCGGGGAACACGAGCTCGGTGGCGTTCGACTACGACCTCGCGGGCGCCCTGAACGTCAATCTGGTGCCTGACGCGAACTACCCGGCACCGGCCAATGTCCCGGTCGAGCTCTACAACACGGCGCTGCTGCCCGACGGCACCGCCTCGTACAACGGGACTGGCGCGACCCGCACGCTCGCGACGCTGTTCCCGTTCGCGAGCGGCTACTCGGTGTGGGCCGGCTCCTGCACCGACGCCGACCCTGCGGGTGTGTCGGGAGGCACGACGCCGTTCCATTCCGGCGGCGTCCGTCCCCCGGCGGTCATGACCAGCTCGACCGGATCGCCCGGTGCCACGGTCCAGATGGCCAAGATCCGCGTCGCCGTCCTGACCACTCTCGGCAGCGCCATCCCGGGTGCCCAGGTGCAGGCGACCCATGCCGGCACCGCCACGTGCGACGCCACCGAGTCCTACAACATCGGTTCGACGGACGGTGGCGGGCAGCTCAAGGCCTCGCTCCCGTGGGGGACCTGGGACTTCACCGTGCCCGGACGCACCGTCGTCTCGCCCGTCACGGTGAACTTCGACCCCACCGGCAGCGAGATCTACGTCGAGGTGAGGGTGTCGTGATCCGCCTCCGCTCCGCTCTCCGCCGTCGCGTCGATGCTCGGTCCGACTCGGGACTGACCCTGGCCGAGCTCATGGTGACGCTCGTGCTCATGGGCATCGTCGGCACGCTCATGCTCAGCGCGACCGTCATGGTCAGCCGTACGGTCACCAACACCCAGGCGTCGGGCGACAGCCTCGACATCGCACGCGTCGGCATGAACCGCATGGCGCGCTCGATCCGGGCCGGTATCGAGATCGTGCGGTCGGGCCAGGCGAACCAGCCCGCGATCGACGCGATGGGCGTCAACTCGCTGACGATCTACTCCTCGCTCGGTCCGAGCCCGACGAAGATCACCTATGCGATCGACGCGAATCGCAACCTCACCGAGACCATCGTCGCCGCCGGCGGGACGTCGCCGTACTGGACGTTCACGGGCACGGCGAAGACGACCATCATCGCGTACAAGATCCCGACCACGGCGCCGAACCTGTTCACCTACCTCGACGCCAACGGCACCGTCCTGTCGACGCAGAGCGCGACGGACGACGCGACCACCGGTCTGGTCAAGCAGATCCAGCTCAACCTCCAGTGCGACGCCAACCCGGGCAAGGGCGTCGGACCCGTGACCCTCACGAACACCGTGGTACTGCCCAACCTGGGAGTGGCGAAGCGATGAACAGCGTGCTCATGCGGCTCGGCCCGCGCGCTCGTCGGGCCGTGGAGGACCGCGAGTCGGGCATGGCGCTGGTGACCGTGCTCGGTATCGGCATGGTCATGACCCTGCTGCTGTTCGCGATCAGCGGCTTCGCCGTCAACCAGGTGACCCAGGTGCGCAAGGACCAGGACTGGAACGCCGCACTGGCTGCGGCCGAGGCAGGCGTCGACGACTATCTGTCGCGGCTCGCGGTCGACGGCGGCTACTGGCGGTACGGCAACCCGTCGAGCCCGTACTCCGCCGGTTCGACGCTCACCCTGCCGACAGGCACCAACGCGAACCCCGCCTTCAGCGGCTGGACCGCGATCCCCGGCGCCTCGGTGCGCGGCTACTACCGGTACGACGTCAACACGACGATCTTCACCGGCTCCAACGGCCAGGGCATCATCAAGCTCCGCGCCAGCGGGAAGGTCGGCACGAAGGTCCGCAGCCTCGAGGTGTCGGTCGCCCGCCGTGGCTTCACCGACTACCTGTACTTCACCGAGTACGACACCAAGGACCCGGCGCTGTACGACCCGCTGTACGGCGACCCGCTGACGTCGACGCAGGCGCAGTCGCAGTGCGCCAAGCACCGGTACGAGGGCCGCGTCGACGACTCGAGCCACTGCGTGACCATCCAGTTCGGCGGCGGTGACACCATCAACGGGCCGCTGCACTCGAACGACGCCTTCTACGCCTGCCAGGTGACCTTCAAGGGCACCACCACGACGTCGTGGAACGACTCGGCGAAGAAGTTCTACGTGACGCCCAGCGGCTGCGGCAGCACGCCGAGCTTCACCGCGCCGCTGTCGCCCGCCTACGCCAGCCCGCTGACCATGCCGCCGAGCAACTCGTCGCTGCGCCAGCAGGTCGACCCGCTGTACACGACGACGCCCGGCTGCCTCTACACCGGACCGACGTCCGTCGTGCTCAACAGCAACGGCACGATGAACGTCACCAGCCCCTGGACCGCCAACGGCGGTGCCGCGTACTGCGGCGTCGGCAACAACCTGGCGCTCCCGGCCAACGGCGTCCTCATCGTGCAGAACGTGCCGGCGACTCCTGACGCGTACACGAGGGCCACGCCGACGACCGCCTGCAAGAACGCCGGCGCCGGCAACCCGATCGGCTACCCGATCACCAACGACGTCGCGAGCTACGGCTGCAAGTCCGGCGACCTGTTCATCGAGGGCACGCTCAAGGGCCAGCTCACCGCCGCGGCGGACAACAACATCTACGCGACGTGGCACCTGACCTACGCGGGCGGCGCGGGCGGCAGCGACCTGCTCGGCCTGATCGCGAACAACTACGTGCAGGTCTACCACCCGGTCAAGTGCACGACGTTCAGCGGATCGCAGTGCACGGCGGGCAGCAACCTCAACGCAGCGCCGAACCACACCACCGCCACGTTCAACGACCCCAGCATCAACGCGGCGATCCTGTCGCTCAACCACTCGTTCCTGGTGCAGAGCTACCGCTGGGGCAGTGCGCTGGGCACCCTGAACGTCACCGGTGCGATCGCCCAGAAGTACCGCGGCATCGTGGCTCTCTCGGGCACCTCGGGCTACGTCAAGAACTACGTGTACGACTCGAAGCTGAAGTACGCGTCGCCGCCGTTCTTCCTCGACCCGACGCAGTCCGCCTACGGCTACAAGACCTGGAGCGAGATCACCCCGGCGTACTCGAGCTGATCCCGAGCGCACCCGACCCGGGCGCCGTCCGCCGCACCGCGGCATGGCGCCCGGGTCGTGCGCGCCAGGTGGCCTAGGGTTCCGGTCGTGATGGAGGGGAGCGCTGCGTTGGCGGCCGTCGAGCTCGACCCGGCCTCGACCTGGGTGCTGGTGCTGTTCGTCGGCGTCCTCGGGCTCCTGGTCGGCTCGTTCCTCAACGTCGTGATCTACCGCGTCCCCGCGGGGGAGTCGGTCGTACGGCCGCGCTCGCGCTGCATGACGTGCGGCCACCAGATCACCCCGGCGGAGAACATCCCGGTGGTCTCCTGGCTGTTCCTGCGCGGGCGGTGCAGCGGCTGCGGTTCGCGCATCTCCGTGCGGTATCCGCTCGTGGAGCTCGGCACCGGGATCCTCTTCGCGATCACCGCCTGGTGGGTGGGGCTCTCGTGGACGCTCCCCGCGTTCCTCTACCTGGCCGCGATCGCCGTCGCACTGTCGATGATCGACCTCGACGTCAAGCGGCTCCCCGACGCCATCGTGCTGCCCTCCTACGTCGTCGCGCTGGTCCTGCTGGGTCTGGCGGCGCTGCTCGACGGGACCTGGGACCAGCTGCTGCGCGGCGTGATCGCCGGGCTGGCCCTGTTCGCCTTCTACTTCCTGCTCGTGCTGATCTACCCGGCCGGCATGGGGTTCGGCGACGTGAAGCTCGCCGGCGTGCTCGGCCTCTACCTCGGCTGGGTCTCCTGGGGCGCCGTCGTCATCGGGACGTTCTCGGCGTTCCTCTTCGGCGCCGTGGTCGGCATCGGCGTCATGATCGCCGGCCGGGGCGGGCGCAAGGCCAAGATCCCGTTCGGCCCGTTCATGTTCCTGGGGACGTACTTCGCCCTGGCACTCGCCGGGCCCATCGTCGACTGGTACGTCGGGACGCTGGGCCTCTAGCGCCCGCCTCCCGGTTCGCGACCCTTTTCCTCGCGGTTTGCTCAAGCCGCCCCTCCCTGCCGCCGACAGTCAGGGGGAAGAGCCACCGGAGCGGTGGCGCGCGGGAGAGGTGGGAACCGTGGCTGGTCGAACCGCCATCGGACTCGACATCGGTACGTCGAGCGTCCGAGCGGCACAGGTCAGCGTCTCGAAGGGCACTCCTGTCCTCGAGCGCTTCGGGCAGGTAGCCCTGCCTCCGGGCGTCGTGCGCGACGGCGAGGTCGCAGACGCCGACGCCGTGGCCGCCGCCATCAAGACTCTCTGGCACCAGGCCAAGTTCACCAAGAAGGAGGTCGTGCTCGGCGTCTCCAACCAGAAGGTCGTCGTCCGCCTCGTGGACCTGCCCTGGATGCCCGCCGACGACCTCAAGGCCTCCCTGCGCTACCAGGCGGCGGACCTCGTCCCCATGCCGGTGGAGGAAGCCGTCCTCGACTTCGTCCCGTTGGAGGAGGTCGTCACCGACTCCTCGCGCCAGCTGCGCGGCCTGCTGGTGGCAGCCGCGCAGGACGCCGTCCTCGACGCCATCCGCGCCGTGCAGAAGGCCGGTCTCAAGGTCTCGACCGTCGACCTCACCCCGTTCGCGGTGCTGCGCGTCGCCGGCTCCCGCGACCCGCTGGGTCTGTCGGGCCCCGAGGCCGTCGTGGACATCGGCGCCAAGGTCACCAACATCATCGTCCACGAGGGCGGCGTGCCGAAGTTCGTGCGCATCCTGCTCCTCGGCGGTGACGACGTGACCGGTGCTGTCGTCGAGCGCCTGGGCATCGCGCCCTCCGACGCCGAGCAGCTCAAGCGCATGCCGGCCGCGCAGGCCGACCCCGCGCAGGCCGACGCCCGTCGCGTCATCGACGCCGCGCTCAACGACTTCGTCGACGAGATCCGCGGCTCGGTCGACTACTTCGTCGCCATGAGCGGCGGCCGGCCGCTCTCGCGGCTGGTCCTGTCCGGCGGCGGCTCGCTCGCCGACGGTCTCGCGCAGAAGCTCGCGACCGCAGCGCGCACGCCGGTCGAGTACGGCCGCCCGTTCGCGCAGGTCCAGGTCGGCAAGACCGGCCTCACGCCCGAGCAGCTGCAGTTCGTGGAGCCCCTGTCCGCCGTCCCGGTCGGACTCGCGATGGGAGCCGTGTGATGGTGTCCTTCCACCGGTCCGCGAGCAGCGCGACCGACACCGAGACCGAGGTGGCCGAGGCCGTCGACGCGCAGGTGCAGGCGGCTCCGCCCGTCCCCACCAGCGCCGCGGCGTACCCGCGCGTCAACCTCATGCCCGAGGCGGTCGCCGCCGAGGCCCGGGTCCACCGGGCGAAGATGTCGCTCGTCGCGGCCGTCATCGCTTCCCTCGCCGTCGTCGGCGGGCTGTATGCCATGGCCTACGGCTCGGTGAACTCCGCGCAGGACCAGCTCGACGCCGCCTCGGCGCAGGCCGCCGTACTCAACGCCGACCTGACCAAGTACTCCGACGTGCCGAAGGTCCAGGCCCAGCTCGGTTCGACCCGCTCCCAGGTCGCGGAGGCGCTCGGCGCCGACGTCCGCTGGTCGGTCCTGCTCAACAACCTGTCCCTGACCATGCCTCCTGGCACCTCGCTCGTGTCGTTCCAGGGCGCGATCAAGCCGACCGTCACGCCGACCGGCGCCGCTCCCAGCACCGCCGGCAACAACAACACGTTCGTGAGCGTGCTGGGCCGGCCGGGCATCGGCTCCATCCAGTACTCGGGCGAGGCCCTCGGCTACCCGCAGGTGGCTGCGTTCCTGGACTCCCAGGCCAAGCAGAACAGCCTCATGGACTCCTACGTCAACAGCGTCACCGCCAACACCGACTCCAACAGCGGCGGTGCGGGCAAGGGCTACGACTTCAAGAGCGTCGCCATCATCACGGACAAGGCCCTCTCTCACCGGTACGACCTGAAGGCGGGCAGCTGACATGCGATTCGACTCCACGATGAAGTGGTACGGCGGGGCCGCCCTGGCCACCGTGCTCGTGCTCCTCGCCGGCTACTTCCTGCTCGTGAGCCCGAAGAACGCCAGCGCCGAGGAGATCCAGCAGGCGGCGCAGGCGCAGGAGGCGGCCAACGGCGTCACCCAGCAGCGCATCGACGCGCTGAAGGCCGAGTACAAGAACCTTCCCGAGCTCCAGAAGGACCTGGCGGCGCTGCAGACGCACCTCCCCACCACGCCGCAGATGCCGGCGCTGCTCCGGTCGCTCAGCGCCGCGGCAGCACGGTCGGGCGTCACGCTGGTGTCGGTCACGCCGTCCAACCCGACGGTCCTCAGCAACAGTGGGAACGGGCCGGCGACAGCTGTGGCCGCGTCGGCTCCTGGATCGGTCTCCGACTACCCGGTCGCGATCGCCATCCAGGGCAACTTCGCCAACGTCAAGCTGTTCATGACCTCCCTCGAGGCCATGCCTCGGTCGGTGCTCGTCACGAGCCTGAACGTCGCCCGGGCCAACGAGTCCCAGGGCGGTGCCGACGCGACCTCGACCGCCAACGGTGCGCTGGTCGCTCAGGTCGGTGCCCACGTCTTCAGCGCCACACCTGGCTCCGCCGCTCCGGCGCAGCCCACCACGACCACGTCGAACGCCGCCGGTGCCACCGGCGACGCGAGCTGAGGGGCATGTCATGAGCGAGCCGATGTTCCCCACCGCGACCGAGGACTCCTCCCCGTTCGCGGCCCCCGAGGAGGCCGCGGCCTCCGGAGGCAACCGCAAGGCGCTGCTCGCCGTCGGAGGCGTCGTCGCGGCGCTCGTCGTCGGCGGCGGGGCCTTCTTCCTCCTCACCGGGAGCGGAAGCGGCGGCCAGGACGAGGCCTGGGCGCCGACCGTGACGCCCAAGTCGGCGGCCCCGGCACCGAGCGCGTCGCCGAGCGGCGGCACCACGGTGGTCAAGGTCAAGCCCGTGGCCATCGTCGGTCACGATCCCTTCGCGCCTCTGTTCGCGGTGCAGGCGGACCAGTCCACGACCAGCGGGACCGGCGTCACCACGACCGACAGCGGGTCCACCACCTCCGGCGGCGGCGGCACGACCCCCGTCACGACGGGCGGCTCGACCACGACGGCGGCGTCGGTCACGCTCACCGTGTCCGGCATCGACCCGGTCAAGCAGACCGCGACCGTCAGCGTCGACGGCAAGAAGTACGTCACGACCGTCGGTACGCCGTTCGGCTCGTACTACATGATGTACAGCGTCTTCAACGACACCTGCGTCGGCGTCCTCGCCGGCGACTCCAGCGTGGCTGTCTGCAGCACGAAGCCGGTCACCGTCGTCCCTTAGCGGCCTCGAACGTCGCGAGCCCTCGGACCTCCTGGTCCGGGGGCTCGCTGGCTGCCGGAACCTGCGCGAGCGGCGGAAGGCGCTCGTGAAAGGATCACGGACATGTTGCGGTGGTTGACGGCCGGGGAGTCGCACGGGCCTGCGCTGGTCGCGATCCTCGAGGGGCTGCCCGCGGGGGTGGCGGTCACGACGGCCGACATCGACGCCGACCTGGCCCGCCGGAGGCTCGGGGTCGGGCGCGGCGCACGCATGAAGTTCGAGCAGGACGCGGTGCGCATCGTCGGCGGCGTCCGGCACGGCTCCACCCTCGGCGGTCCGGTCGCGATCGAGGTGGGCAACAGCGAGTGGCCCAAGTGGGACGTCGTCATGGCTGCCGACCCGGTCGACCCGGACGAGCTCGCCGGCATCGCCCGCAACGCGCCGCTCACCCGGCCGCGCCCGGGCCACGCCGACCTCGTCGGCATGCAGAAGTACGGCTTCGACGACGCCCGACCGGTGCTCGAGCGTGCGAGCGCCCGCGAGACCGCCGCCCGCGTCGCGCTCGGGGCGGTCGCCAAGGCCTTCCTCGCCCAGACGGTCGGCGCGCACGTCCTCTCCCACGTCGTCGAGCTCGGCACTGCTGCGGCGCCTGAGGGCCGCGTCCCCGCCGCCGACGACCTCGCGGCCATCGACGCCGATCCCGCGCGCTGCCTCGACCCTGTCGCGAGCGCCGCGATGCAGGCCGAGGTCGAGGCCGCGCGCAAGGAGGGCGACACCCTCGGCGGCGTCGTCGAGGTCGTCGTCCACGGGCTCCCGCCGGGCCTGGGCAGCCACGTGCACTGGGATCGTCGGCTCGACGCGCGTCTCGCCGGCGCGCTCATGGGCATCCAGGCGATCAAGGGCGTCGAGGTCGGCGACGGATTCGAGCTGGCCCGCACCCGCGGCTCGAAGGCGCAGGACGAGATCGTCGCGGGGGAGCACGGCCTCGAGCGCGTCTCCGGCCGCAGCGGAGGCACCGAGGGCGGGATGTCCACGGGCGAGGTGCTGCGCGTCCGTGCCGCGATGAAGCCGATCTCGACCGTGCCGCGCGCGCTGCGCACCGTCGACGTCGCCACCGGCGAGGCGGCCACCGCGATCAACCAGCGCTCCGACGTCTGCGCCGTGCCCGCGGCAGGTGTCGTAGCCGAGGCGATGGTCGCGCTCGTGCTGGCCGATGCCGTGCTCGAGAAGTTCGGCGGCGACTCCGTCGCGGAGACCGCGCGCAACGCCGCGGCGTACCGCGCGTCGCTCGTGGTGTCGTAGTGGCTCCGCGGGTCGTGCTCGTCGGGGTCCCGGGATCGGGGAAGACGACGGTGGGGCAGCTGCTCGCCGAGCGGCTCGGCGTCGGCTTCCGCGACACCGACCAGGACGTCGAGCGCGCCGAGGGCCGCAGCGTGCCCGACATCTTCGTCGAGGACGGCGAGCCCTACTTCCGCGCCCTCGAGCGCGCCGCCGACGTGGCCGCGCTGGAGGAGCACGACGGCGTCCTGGCCCTCGGCGGCGGCGCTGTGCTCGACGAGGGGACCCGCGCGCTGCTCGCCGACCAGCCGACCGTCTGGCTGCAGGTGGGCGCCTCCGCCGGCGCCCACCGCGTCGGTCTCGACGTCCCGCGCCCCGTGCTGCTGGGCAACGTCCGCAGCCGGATGGTGGCGCTGCTCAACGAGCGGTCGCCGCTCTACGACGCGGTCGCGCGGCTGCGCGTCGACACCGAGAGCCGCACGCCCGACGAGGTCGCCGGCACGATCGTCAGCGGGCTCGGGCTGGAGGCGCACGATGGCTGACGCCACGCGCATCGCCGTCACCGGCGAGTCCCCGTACGAGGTCGTCGTCGGCCACGGGCTGGCCCCGCTGCTGCCCGAGGCGCTCGGCGACAAGGTCCAGCGCGTCGCGCTGCTGCACCCCGCATCGCGCAGCGCCACGGCCCTCGAGCTCGCCGACACCGTCCGCGCGGCCGGCGTCGAGCCGCTGCTCGTCGGCCTCCCCGACGCGGAGGACGCCAAGACCGCCGAGGTCGCCGCCCGCTGCTGGGCCGAGCTGGGCTCGGCGGGCTTCACGCGCTCGGACGCCGTCGTCGGCATCGGGGGAGGCGCCACCACCGACCTCGCGGGGTTCGTGGCCGGCACCTGGCTCCGCGGCGTCCGCATGGTCACGGTCCCGACGACGCTGCTCGGGATGGTCGATGCGGCCGTCGGCGGCAAGACCGGCATCAACACCGCCGAGGGCAAGAACCTCGTGGGCGTCTTCCACGAGCCGGTCGCGGTGCTCTGCGACCTCGACTCGCTCACGAGCCTCCCGCGCCAGGACCTCGTCGCCGGGCTCGCCGAGGTGGTGAAGGTCGGCTTCACGAGCGACCCGCGCATCCTCGAGCTGGTCCGTTCCGACCCCGCGGCCGCGACCGACCCGGGCTCGTCGGTCCTGCGCGAGCTGATCGAGCGGGCCATCGCGGTGAAGGCCGGGGTGGTCGCCGACGACCTGCGCGAGTCGAGGCCCGGAGGCCTGGGCCGCGAGGTCCTCAACTACGGCCACACCTTCGCCCACGCTGTCGAGCAGGTCGAGCACTACCGCTGGCGGCACGGCGACGCCGTGAGCGTCGGGCTGGTGTTCGTCGCGGCGCTGGCGCGCCTGGCCGGCCGGCTCGACGCGGCCGACGCTGGGGCGCACCGCGATGTCCTGCGTTCGCTGGGGCTCCCCACGTCCTACGCTGCCGGACGGTTCGACGAGCTGCTCGCGGCGATGCGCGTGGACAAGAAGACGCGCGGCGACCTGCTGCGGTTCGTCGTCCTGGACGGCATCGGCCGCCCCGGCCTGCTCGAGGGGCCGTCGACCGACCTGCTCGTCGCCGCCTACGCCGAGGTCTCGGAGGAGCAGTCATGACGCGGGTGCTGGTGCTCAACGGGCCGAACCTCGGCCGACTCGGGTCGCGGGAGCCGGACGTCTACGGCTCCACGACCCACGACGACCTCGTCGCGCTGTGCGTCGCCGAGGGGGAGTCGCTCGGCCTCGAGGTCGAGGTGCGCCAGACCGACGACGAGGCGACGCTCGTGCACTGGCTGCACGAGGCGGCCGACGGCGCGGTGCCGGTCGTGATCAACCCGGCCGCCTTCACGCACTACTCCTATGCGCTGCGAGACGCCTGCGCCCAGCGCACGGCGCCCCTGGTCGAGGTGCACCTGTCCAACCCGCACGCCCGCGAGGATTTCCGGCATACGTCGGTCGTCTCCGCGGTGGCGAGCGGCACGATCGCCGGCTTCGGCGTCGACTCCTACCTGCTGGCGCTGCGCGCCGTCGCGAAGCTGGTCGGCTGATGGACCACGCCGGCCGCCGCGACCGGCTGCGCACCGGCGCCGGGCTGCACGAGGTCGATGCGCTCCTGGTGACCTCCCTGACGAACACCCGCTACCTCACCGGTTTCACCGGCTCGCACGGCGCGGTGCTGCTCACCGCGCGCGCGGGCGACGACCGTCTCGGCACGGACTTCCGCTACGTGACGCAGGTCGAGACCGAGTGCCCGGGCATCGAGGTGGTGGTCGAGCGCAACGCGGGCCTCGCGCTCGCGGCGTACGCCGTCGGCCTCGGCGTCACCCGGCTCGGGATCGAGGCCGAGCACCTCAGCGTGGCGGCGCGCGACGCGCTGGCCGCCGCCCACCCCGCGCTGGAGCTGGTGCCGCTCACGGGCTCCGTCGAGGCACTGCGCATCGCCAAGGACGACGACGAGCTCGCCGCCGTGGCCGAGGCCTGCCGGATCAGCGACGCGGCCCTGGCCGCCCTGCTCCGGGAGGTGCGGCCCGGCCTCACGGAGCGTGCGGTGGCCCGCCGCCTCGAGAACCTCATGCTCGACCACGGCGCCGAGGCGATCTCGTTCGAGACCATCGTCGCGAGCGGTCCGAACTCGGCCATCCCGCACCACACGCCGACCGATCGCGAGATCGCCGCCGGGGACCTGCTCAAGATCGACTTCGGCGCCCTGTACGCCGGCTACCACGCGGACGAGACGCGCACCTTCGTCGTGGGGCGTGCTCCCGAGGCATGGCAGGCGGAGCTCCACGCCCTCGTGGCGGACGCCCAGCGCGCCGGCCGGGAGGCCCTCGCCGTAGGCGCGTCCTACGCCGATGTCGACGCCGCGGCCCGCTCGCTGATCGGTGACGCGGGTCACGCCGAGCACTTCGGGCACGGCCTCGGGCACGGGGTGGGGCTCGACATCCACGAGGCGCCGTTCTTGGGCGCCGCCGCGGACGGTATCCTGGGCGACCGCACGCCGGTGACCGTCGAGCCGGGGGTCTACCTCCCCGGGCGCGGCGGGGTCCGCATCGAGGACACCCTCGTGGTCCGGACCGGCGGGCCCGTGTCGCTCACCATGACGACCCGCGAGCTTCTCGTCCTCTGACCGAGGACCCCGACCAGGAGACCATCCGTGGCCACCACGAACGACCTGAAGAACGGCCTCGTGCTCAACATCGACGGCCAGCTCTGGACCGTCGTCGAGTTCCAGCACGTCAAGCCCGGCAAGGGCCCGGCCTTCGTCCGCACCAAGCTCAAGCACGTGCTGTCGGGCAAGGTCGTCGACAAGACGTTCAACGCGGGCGTCAAGGTGGAGACGGCCAACGTCGACCGCCGCGACTACCAGTACCTCTACCGCGACGGCGAGGACTGGGTGTTCATGGACACCTCGTCCTACGACCAGGTCCACGTGCAGGACGCCGTCGTCGGCGACAACGCCAAGTGGATGCTCGAGGGCCAGTCGGTGATCCTCGCCGCGCACGACGGCGCGCCGCTCTACATCGAGCTCCCCGCCTCGGTCGAGCTGATGATCACCTACACCGAGCCGGGCCTGCAGGGCGACCGGTCCACCGGCGGCACCAAGCCGGCCACGCTCGAGACCGGCGCCGAGATCGCCGTCCCGCTGTTCATCGAGAACAACACCAAGGTCAAGGTCGACACCCGCGACGGGTCGTACCTCGGCCGCGTCAACTAGTCGTGACCGCTCGCGGCAAGGCGCGCAAGAAGGCGCTCGACATCCTCTACGAGGCCGACGTGCGCGGCGTGCCCGCCGTCGAGGTGCTCGACGCCCGAGTCGACACCGACCAGGCGCCGACCAACCCCTACACCACCGAGCTGGTGTGGGGGGTGGTCGAGCACGCGAGCCGGGTCGACGACCTGCTCGCCACCTACGCGCAGGGCTGGACCCTCGACCGGATGCCGGCCGTCGACCGCAACGTCCTGCGCATCGGCGTCTACGAGCTGCTCTGGGCCGACGACGTACCTGACGCCGTGGCCATCTCCGAGGCGGTCGCCCTCGTGCAGTCGCTGTCGACCGACGAGTCGTCGTCGTTCGTGAACGGGCTGCTGGCCCGCATCCTCGAGGTCAAGCCGCACCTCGCCCTCGACGGCGGCTGACACCACGGGTCGGACGCCGACGTCGTCGGCGGGCCGGTGCCCCGAGTGGGATTCGAACCCACACTGGATGGTGTTTGAGACCACTGCCTCTGCCGGTTGGGCTATCGGGGCGGCGCGCTCAGGCTACCGGGCGCCCGGGCGCGTCCTGGCTTCCGTAGGCTTCGGGCCGTGAGCACCGACAGCACCGGACCCCTGCGCGTCGTCGTCGCCGAGGACGAGGCCCTCATCCGCCTCGACCTCGTCGAGATGCTGCGCGAGGAGGGCTACGACGTCGTCGGCCAGGCGGGCGACGGCGAGGAGGCCGTGCGCCTCGCCGAGGAGCTGCGCCCCGACGTCGTCATGCTCGACGTGAAGATGCCCGTCCTCGACGGCATCAGCGCGGCGGAGCGGATCACCGGCGCGCGCATCGCACCGGTCGTCATGCTCACCGCCTTCAGCCAGCGCGAGCTGGTCGAGCGCGCGCGCGACGCCGGCGCGATGGCCTACCTGGTGAAGCCGTTCACGCAGAGCGACCTCGTGCCCGCCATCGAGCTCGCCGTGTCGCGCCATGCGGAGATCACCACCCTCGAGGCGGAGATCGCCGACCTGGGGGAGCGGCTCGAGACGCGCAAGCGCGTGGAGCGCGCCAAGTCCCTGCTCCAGGAGAAGTACGCGCTGTCCGAGAGCGAGGCGTTCCGGTGGCTGCAGAAGTCGGCGATGGACCGCCGGCTGTCGATGCGCGAGGTGGCCGACGTCGTCATCCGCGAGGTCGGTGGCGAGGGCTGAAAGGCCCCACCCGGAGCACTGTCCTCCTCGGCGCTGGGACCGTTCCACGGGTGTTGCGCAACGTGTTCCAGGGTCCCCGGGTCACGCGCGGATGACGCCGCGGTCACGGTCTGCGGCGCTCGTGCGCGAGGGTCGGAGTTCGTGTCCTTTTCGTGATCCGACAGTGCCTGATTGATATGTCCGGTACCGCTACATCCGCCCCTATCGCTGCTACGTTGTGCCCGCATCCGACCCGGTCAGCCGGGCCAATCTCACGGTAGGACGGCATATGCGCAACGCTTACAAGATCGGCGCCCTCGCGATCGCGGGCTCGCTCGCGCTCGCCGCGTGCGGCAGCAGCAGCAGCGGCGGCGGCAGCTCCAGCGGTGGTGGCGGCAAGACGCTCGTCATCTCCTCGGACCTGCCCCTGCAGGGTGCGTCGAAGGACGCGTCGGACTCGACGAACCAGATCATCGAGCTCTACCTCGACCAGATCGGCAACAAGGCCGGCGACTACACGATCGAGTTCAAGAAGTACGACGACTCGACCGCGGCCGCGGGCAAGTGGGACCAGGCGCAGTGCACGAAGAACGCGCAGGACCACGTCGCCAACGCGAACGAGGTCGCGGTCATGGGTACCTACAACTCGGGCTGCGCGAAGATCATCGTCCCGGTGCTCAACCAGGCGCCCGACGGCCCGATGCTCATGGTGTCGAACGCCAACACCAACCCCGG
>WBZP01004321.1_pt1 | contig 14866 bp, 14 predicted proteins | sample 5204301 | NCBI WGS metagenome assembly WBZP01 (sample SAMN12412401, study PRJNA552823) | activated sludge metagenome | isolation source: activated sludge from nitrification reactor of wastewater treatment plant... | place: USA: Pennsylvania | collected 2017 | reverse complement strand
CGTATCCCCCCGGATCCGTGGCGCTTATGGCACGTCGCGGCCCCCGCTTGACCCAACTTGCCCGCTTCTTGGTCGTCTTGGCGGCACTGTGACAAGCAAAATGCGACTTTGCGGCGGCAAACGGGGGCCTTTTGCACCCCCAGACGCGGCGGCGCCCGGACCTTTGGCCCGGGCGCCGGATTTCGGAATGGGCTTGATGTGATCGCGCTGCGGCCCTCAACCGCACCGCTCAGTGCGCGGCGGCGGCATATTTCGCCTGCGTGCCCTCCAGCTTGGGGCGTTCCGATCCGGCGATGCGGCCGTCCTCGATACGCACGATGCGGTCGGCGAACTGCAGGGTGCGGTGATCGTGGGTGACGGCGAGGACGGCGCGGTTGGTATCCTGTGCGACCTGGGCCAAAAGCTCCATCACCGCCATGCCGTTGGTCGAATCGAGCGCGGCGGTCGGCTCATCGGCGAGGATGACGGAGGGCGATCCGGCAAGGGCCCGGGCAATCGCAACGCGCTGCTTTTCACCGCCCGACATTTTCGACGGACTGGCATTGATGCGATGGCCAAGGCCGACTGCGACAAGCGCCTCGGCGGCCATGTCGTAGGCATCCGAGCCGCGCTGGTTGCGCAGATCGAGCGCCAGCATGACGTTTTCAACCGCGGTCAAAGTCGGCACCAGATTATAGGACTGGAACACGAACCCGACGTGTTGGCGGCGGATATCGGCGAGGCCCTCCGCCCCCATGCCTTCGGTCGAGACGCCCGCGACCTTCAGGAACCCTTCGGTCGGCGAGAGGATGCATCCCAGGATCGAGAGCAGCGTGGTCTTGCCTGAACCCGACGGACCCATGAGCAGTGTGAGTTCACCGGTATTGAGTTCCAGATCGACGTTCTTCAGCACTTTCACTTCGTTGGGCGCACTGCCCAGGACTTTGACGATGCCCTGGGCTTCCAGGATGACCTTGCTCGATTGCGGCTGTGACATGGTTCTCTCCTGGGATCTTAGCGGCTGAAGACGACGGCCGGGTCGATCCGGACAACTTTGATGATGGCGCTGATGGCCGCGAATACGCACATTCCGACAGTGACGGCGAACAAGGCCCCGGCGAGTTCCGGCGTCATCACGATCGTCAGTTTCGTATCCTTGGCAGCTTCGATCACACCCATGCTCAGAGTGATGCCGAGCGCGTAGCCGATCAAGCCCGAAAGTACAGCCTGCATCAGGATCACCTTCACGATATAGCCGGCGCCGGCGCCAAGGGCACGAAGCGTGGCAAATTCGTTAATGTGATCCTTGGTGCTGGAGTAGAGCGTCTGGGCGACGATGACGATGCCGACGATGAGGCCCAGGACTGCGCCGGCGATCAGCGCCGCACCGGCACCGGTCTGGAACAGCCAGTAGGCAAGGCTGCGGCTGCGGAATTCGGCCTGGGTCAAGACTTCGGTATCGGGCAGGCGGGCCGAGATTTCGGCGCGCACCGTTTCGATATCGGCGCCTTCTGCCAGGTGAACGCGCTGGTAGGTCGCCTGATCTTGGCCGACACCGGTCAAGCGGCGCGCATTCTCGATCGTGGTGAAGACGTAGGGCAGCGTGGTGAACGAGCGGATGCGCCGGGTGGAGGCCGCCACTTCGACGGTCACACCGTTGATTTCAGCCTGATCCGTCACCGAGGTGATGCCGAGATCGGGGAAGTAGCTCTGGTCGATGGCGACCGTGTTGGGTGCGTCGAGCGCTTCGCGGCTGCCGACTTCGATGTTCCAGGGCAGAGCCTTGGGGCTGTCTGCGGCCGTACCGACGAGCAACACCGTGTTGGTGCCGCCTTCGGGTTTGCGCCAGCGGGCAAACGAAACAACCATGTCTTCGGCGTCGGCAACGCCCGGCGTCGAGATGGCCATGTGGCGCTCGCGGCCCGAGAGGGGCGAGGGGTCGTCATAGCTCTTGGTGCCGAGCGGCACGATCCACAGATCGGCGGGCGCCTGATCGATGATGGCGGCGATCTTGTTCTGCGAGCCGATGTAGATGCCCGATTGCACGGCAACAAGTACGACCGAGAACACGATGCCGACGATCGTGACCATGAAGCTCAGGCGATCGTGAAACAGGTTGCGGTAAGCAAGCTTCACCACCATCGGAACGAACGACTTGGGCTTGGCTGGCAGCTTGTCGGGCTTGGCGACCTTGGCGGCAACCGGCTTGGTTGCGGGCTCGGTGGCGGGGATTGCAGCGGCGTTCTGAAGTGCGATGTCCATGACCTTTCCTCCTCCTTGAGGTGTTGGTCGGAGTTTGATGGGTTTGGGTTCAATGCGCTGTTCCCCGGGGGACAAGGTATGCGGTCCTTGTCCCCGGGGAGGCTTTTATTCGCAGGGCACGTCGATCAGGCCGGCGATGGCTGCCGAGAACCGGCGGCACAGGCGCTTCACAGTCGCGGGCACGTCGGACTTGGCCTTGGGCTCGGTCTTGACCTCAGCCGTCTTTTCGACCTTCGGGGTTTCGACCGTCTCAGGCTCGGCCTTGACCGGCTCGGCGGCGGTTGCAGCCGGATCGGGTTCGACCGTAACAGCAGCGGTGCGGGTGACGGCCGGCGTCGACTGGGTGCCGGTCACGTTCGATTCAACGGCGGCCGGCGGCGTCTCGGGCACATAGATCGACGGGGTTTCGTCGGTCACCGTGGCGGGATCTTCAAGCTTGGCGGTTTTGACCTCGACCGGTTCAGCCACAGGCTTGGAAACCTTGGGCAATTTGACGATTTTGCGCGGCCGCGGAGCCTCGGCAACCTCCACCTTGGGGGCCACGCGCTTGACCTTGCGAACCGGCGCCTCTGCAACTTCAACCTTGGGGGCGGGCTTGGGCGCGGCGCGCTTGGCCTTGCGGACCGGGGCTTCGTCGTCGTGGTGGTTGCGGGCGACGGCGCGGGGCTTCGAATAGCTGTTGTGCTGCTTGTAGCTGTGGCCGGTATCGCTCTGGTGTTCGCGGGCGACGAAGCTGCCGAGCGGGAAGCCGAAGCCCAGACCAACGCGCAGGCCGCCGGCATTGGCAGCGTTCGACAGCGTTGCGGTGGCGATGATGGTTGCGGCGAGAGCGAGAGTTTTCTTGGTCATTGTAGCCTCCTGGGGGCTCTTGTGTTTCGCGTTGGGGCCGGTCTCGCCGGCGACAGGTGCAATTTCGCCTGTTCTGCCCTTGGCCGCTGTTCCAGCCGGAACAGTTGAAAGGTTTCTCAAAGAATTCATTTTATTTAGCGATTTCATTGGCTTGATCATTCCCGCCTAAGCGCTGGCGGCGCGCGCCGCGCCGATCTCTTCGAGGGGGGCAGAGCCCGAAAGGCTGGCGGCGAAGCGGTGGATGGCCTCGACCACGAGGTGGCGCTGCCGGTCGACGGTCACGATGTGATAGCTGTCGTCCAGCACCACGAGGTCGACGGGACCGGCAAGCGCATCGCGCAGGTACGTGGCGTTGCTCAAGCCGGCGTAATCGTCTTCCAGCGGGTGGACGATGAGCGAGGGCTGACGCACGAACGGCACCAGCTTCGTCACCGCGTTAACCAGTTTGCGGTGCTCGAACACCGCGCCGCCCGGCGTCACCGGATGACCGGCTTCTGCGACCCCTTTGGAGGCGCGGGCGCGCTGGATGAAATCGCGGATGCGCTCATCCTTGATGCCGTGCGGATCATGGTGCGGGAACGAGAAGAGGTTGGCGATCCACTTGTGGCTGACGAGCCGGAACAACCTCGCGTACCAGGGGATCATCCAGCCGTTGAGCCACAGGGTCGGGGCCAGAAGTGTGGTGGCGCGCACCTTTTCGGGATGCTTGGCGGCCAGCATGACGGCAAGCACGGCGCCGGTCGAAAGGCCGCCGACGATGACCTCGTCGCAGTCTTTCTTAAGATCGTGAAGGGCAGCTTCGGCGCTTTTGTACCAGTCGATCCAGGACGACGCCGCGACGGCGCCTTCATCGCCGCAATGGCCGGCGAGCATGGGGCACGACACGGTATAGCCGAGCTTGGCAAGGCCGCCGGCCACAAAGCGCATTTCGACCGGTGTGCCGCACAAGCGATGCAACAGAAGAATGCCGGTTTTGCCGCCCTTGATCTTGAATCCCGTATCGATGGCCATGACTGAAACTTCCCCGTTGGTATCTGCGTATTTGTGATCGATAGGGCCGATGCGGCGTGCGCTCAGTTCCGTGCGGCACACCTCAGGCGGCGAGCTGTTGGAGAGCCGCGGTCTGGAAACGAACCGGCTGGACGGTGTTGCGCGACAGCGCGGTCACGAAGGCTTGCGGCTTGAAGCCGAAGCGGACGTTGAGGCGCTGGGTTGCGGCTTCGTGCACGGCGCGGGCGATGAGCTTGAAGCCGTGTTCGAGGAACAGATCCTTGAGGCGGCGTCCGCCAAAGACCTCAAGAAGGGCACGGAAACGCAGGGCAACCGCGACCCTCAAATGCGGGCGATCGGCAAAATGCGCCCAGATTTCGCTTTCAAGGTCGCGGATGGCGGCTTCGTCGAGCCCCTTGAGGAGGGCAAGGCCACGTTCGGTGTCGATCAGCCGCTTCATCGGCATGTAGAGATCATGCAGCGATACGCGGGCGACGTCGGCCGGATCGATTGTACCAGTCATGGCTTTGCCTCTCCTGTGCTGGCGATCACAGGCCGATGCCGCCGAAGGCCGCCCACGGCGAACCCGCCAGCACGATGATCTCGCGTGCCTTGAAGCTTTGCGGCTCGAAGTGCACTTCTTCGCCTTCGAGATCGTCGCGGCGGTTCAGAATGGCGCTGCGCTGGAAGCGGTACTTGCTGCCGTCTTCGGCGACGATGACGCCAACGCCGATGGACGAGTGGAAGGATTTGATTTCGCCGTACATGAAACTCTCCTTGGGTCTGAGCCTTGGTTTTCGACGTCTGTTCCGTCCGTCGCAGCAAGGTGTCAGAGGGTTCAAAGAGACGCTGTTCCGGGCGAAACAGGCCGCGGGCCGGGCCAAGTGGAGAGGCGGCGCATCAAGCCCGCCTCCCGCGCAATCGTCAGCTGCGCATGACGGCGCGATGTGCTAACGTCGTTAACGTCGCGTTGTGGCGTGGGGTCAGCGATGTTGCGGGTCGCGGGGCTAGCATTCGTTGTCGGGTGGTTCATTTCACTTGGTGCGGTGCGCGCTGACGACGGCAGACTGCAGTTTCCAACGCCGCAGGTTTGCGGCATTCAGCCAGACGATCCGACCATCGCTGCCGGCGAAAAGGCCGTCTGGACGGACTGCGAAAAATGGATCTGGTCGTGCGTCCGGCAGGGATTGGAAGCCGATCTTTTTTCCAAGAAGTGCCTGCGCCGCGGCACGACCGAACATTCGGTTGCGCGTTCGAAATGGCGCTTAGCGCCCTTCTTCGATCCCGATCGCTACCTCGTCAGCAACGCCGTCGGCGAGAAATTCCTTGAGACCATTTTGACGGTGGCGGCTTACCGCGATGTCATCCCGCCGATGGGCGTGCGCATCTTCGGCGCGTATTTTTCAGGTCCGGTCAATCTGGAAAACTTTTCCGTCACCACCAACCTGGTGCTCGACGGCGCCATCATGAAGCGCGGCCTGCGGCTGACCAATTTCAGCTCGACGAAAAACCTGTCGCTCGATGGCGCAAACATCCGTGGGTCCTTGCTGCTCATGCGGTCGCGGATCGCGGGCTCCATCTATATGGAGTACGGCGTCTATGACACCGTTGACCTGCGCGATGCGCGCATTGGTGCAAGTTTCGAGGGCACCGGCTCCGTCTTCAACGGCGAATTCAGGTTTGATAGGGCTCACATCGATGGCAAAGTGGTCCTGACGAAATCGCGGCTGACGATCCTGCGCGCCGAGCTGATGCAGGTTGGCGGCGAATTCGATATGCGCATTGCCGACATCCGGCTCGGCATGAATCTCGGCGGCTCGGTGGTTGCCGGCGATGTCCGCCTGCCCGAACTGACGTTCGGCCGCAGGGGCACATCGTTTCCGGCAAATTGCGATTGGATCCCTGAACTCGATACCGAGAACCTCCTCAATCGCGTGTCCAAGGTCGAGGCCAGCCAAGCCATAATCGATGCCGGACTGTTCGAAGTCGTCGGCAGCCGGCCGATGTATGGCGGACGTCCGCCGAAAAATCTGTGTTCCACCGTCGATGAAGCCGGCGCGCTTGAAACCTTGAGCAGCGTGCTGTTGCGCAACATGCGCATTGAGGGAACGCTGTGCCTCGTCGATGTGACGGGCGAAATCGCCGCGCCCAAGGATACGCCTCACCAGCGCAGCATCGCCACGATTTCGCTCGATGGAACGACGGCAAAATCGACGATTCTTCGATGGAAGGATTCCAAAAGCCAGACGCTGTGGCATGCGGTGAACTTCAAGACCGGGCACCTGCTCATCGATCTGGAGAACCAGCCACAGCTCAACTACTTCGACAACGTCGATATCGGCGCGATCACCTTTCTGACGGCGGGCGCGACCGATCAGATCGCCTCGGTGGCCAAGGGATCTGAGTCGGAGGTCGACCTTTTGAAAACCAAGTGCGATGTGACGCCGGTTGCCTCCAACACGCAGCGCCTGGACGATGTGGCCTCGCAACGGCGGATCATCGACTTCTTTTCCAAGAACACCTCGCGAAGCGTGCAGCCGTTCACGAATTTTGTGGCGCGGCTGGAGGCGACGGGACTGGATACGACGCGGCTCAAAATCGGTTTGAGCGAGCTTCAGTTCCGAAACACCTGTTCGACGTCGCGGCTGACGATGGAGATGAAGGATCGCGGCTGGCTCGGACTGCGCGCGTCGCTGGGAAGTGCCAACGTCCAAGAGTACTACCGCTTCACTCTCGATGTCTTTTGTGCCGCCGGCTACACGGGGTACAAGTACGCGGTTTCCTATGGGCATCGTCCGCTCAATCTCATTCTTTGGGCGTTTTTGTTCGTTATCCTGCTCTATGTCGCCTTGTGGTTCGACAGGCGCGATCCGCAAGCGATAGAGGCGTCGCGCCATCCCGGTCTCACCTACGTCATCGACAATCTCATCCCCTTCAAGCACTACCGGTTCGATCATCCCAAAGCCGAGAAGGCTCCGCAGCGGTCCTGGCTGAAGGCCCACGTGCAGATGCACCGGGCCTTCGGCTTCATGCTCGCGATCCTGGCGTTCTTCTTCATCTATCGCGCGTCGAAGTAAGCGCACGGCCAGCGCCTGCGCGTCATGCCGCGACGATGCTGCACGACGCCCTCTTGCAAGCCTAAAATGCGATGCTACCTACTCAGGGCACGCGGACGTGTGGGACTTTCGGGAGTGACAGCATGGCGGCACGACGGCTACGCCCCTATTTGACGGCGCTGAGTGGGGCACTCGTGGGAGCGGCGGTGCTTGTGGCCCAACCGGCGCTTGCGGACAATCCGGACCTGATCTTCAAAAAATCGACGGTGTGGAAGTTCCTTTCCCCCGACGACAAGATCGGCACCTACGGCATCGACGATCCCGAGGTGGAGGGCGTCGCCTGCCATTTCAGCGTGCCGGAAAAGGGCGGCTGGAAAGGCTGGCTCGGCCTTGCCGAGGAGCTCTCGCAGGCCTCGCTGTCCTGCCGCCAGTATGGGCCGATCAAGTTCAAGAAAAAGCTTGAGCAGGGCGATCAGATGTTCACGGAGCGCCGCTCGTTCTTTTTCAAAAAGATGCAGATCGTGCGCGGCTGCGACACCAAGCGAAACATGCTGGTCTACCTCGTCTATACCGACAAGCTGATCGACGGCAGCCCGGAAAATTCGACCTCCAGTGTCCCCATCATGCCGTGGGGCGCCGAGCCGCCGGTCAAATGCTCGGAGTGGATTTCGCAGTAGGCGGAGGGCTCGTTTCTACGCATAAAGACGTAGGGGGACGATAGTCTTTGGGCGTTCACTGACCGTACGGCCGTCGTGACGGCCCGGTGGCGGCTGCAGCACTATGCCTGGTCACGTCCATTGTTTGACTGGGGAGACATGCGCCATGGCCGTTGCACCGGTATATTTCGATAGTTCTTTGAGCGATGAGGCCCGCAGGCAGGCGCTCTACGACGGCTCGATTTTCATTCAATCGGCCACGGCATCGTCGCGCGCGCTGATCGCGCTCGGCCGTGAGATGCTGGAAAAAGCCTTCGCGCCGCACGATCCGCGCACCATTTACGAGCACATGTCGGCGGAAGAGGTGGCGTCGATCCTCGGCGTCTTGAAGCCCAATTTCGTGCATCATCCAGACTGCAAGGCGCTGATCCGCGAGGTACTGATCGAAAACGGCGTTGATCCCGACCGCACCTATTTCGACGTGCCGCGCATGCGTTCGGCCTATCCCTCGCACTTCCTCTCGTCCGGCATTGCCTATGCCTTCCACCCCCATCGCGACACCTGGTATTCGGCGCCCATGTGCCAGATCAACTGGTGGATGCCGATCTATCCCATCGAGCCCAACAACGCGATGGCATTCTATCCGGATTATTTCGACGAGCCGGTCGCCAACAATTCGGAAATCTACAATTACTACGAATGGAATTCGAAAAACCGCGCAACGGCGGCCCAGCACGTCAAGAGCGATACGCGCGAGCAGCCAAAGCCGCAGCAGACGCTTGAAGGGGCGCGCGTGACATACCTGCCACCGCCCGGCGGCGTCATCCTGTTTTCTGGCGCGCAGTTGCACGAGACGGTGCCGAACTCGACGCCGATGACACGCTACAGCATCGATTTTAGGACCGTACATCTCGATGACGTCATCGCCCACAAGGGGGCGCGAAACCTCGACACGCGCTGCACCGGCACGACCATGCGTGATTATCTGAGGGCCCGCGATCTGGTGCATATTCCCGAAGAGATCGTCGCCAGCTACGATGACGGCACCGCGACGAACGATAAAATCCTCTACTTCGGTGATCGCTTGGCGCAAGGTGTCCAAGCCGCGGAATAGGCATTCGGTCGAGCAAGAGCACATCGCGGCGCATCATCGCCATTCGCGCTGCATCGACGAAATCTCATTTAGGCCATGCGTTTCCAGTTGAGGGAGCGCATGGCCTAGGTTTACCTATAGGTCCAGCTGACCGGCCGTGGGCAAAGGGAGCGAGACAAGACTCCCGCCGGGCGGCAGCCGCAACCTTGGGAGGACTTCATGCCAACATGGAAATGGACGTCGCGGGCGTTGGCCACATCAGCCGCAGCGTGGGCTTTGGCCGCTCCAGCCTTGGCCGGAAGCGCCAACGGCACGTGGCTGCGCGATAACGGTGCGCATGTGCTCGCGTTCGACTGCGGCGGCGGCCTCGGCTTGAAGGTGACGAAGTCGCCGGAAGCCGGCAAGGTCGGCAAGACCATCATGTGCGGGGCGAAGAAGACCGGCGAGAACAAGTGGAAGGGTTCGCTGTTGAACCTCGACGACGGCCAGAAATATTCGGGCTACGTCACGCTGTCGGGCAATTCGCTGACGCTATCGGGCTGCGTTCTGGGCGGTATCATCTGCAAGAACGATACGTGGTCCCGCTTGAAGTAACGCTGGTGACATCAAGGAAGAAGCCAATGTAGGTATTGCCGCCGCCGCGCTCGCCGGAACTTCATTTCTCCAAGGGGAGAAGTGCGTCCGGTGAGACGGAGACGCACATGGACGAACTTCTTCTTCTGCTTGAAATCGTGTCTTATCTCGGAGGCATCATTTCAGCCTGCATTTCAATCGTGATGTGGCTGAAGCACAAATAGCCTTCTTGAGAAGCGTGCGGTGTATCGGGCAATCGTATGTTGCCCGATACGAGGCCGCAGATGATGGCCTTGAGTTACTTCACCAGTTCTTCCTTCACCTTCGTCGCCAGTTCCTTGAGCGTGAAGGGCTTGGGGAGGAAGGCGAAGTCGTCGGTGCCGAGCGCTTCGCGGAAGGCGTCGTTGGGGTAGCCCGAGACGAAGATGACTTTCAAATCGGGCTTGGTCTGGCGCAGCTTCTTGAAGAGCGTCGGCCCGTCCATCTCCGGCATCAGCACGTCGGAGAGGACTAGATCGATCTTTTCTTGGCTGGCGTTGACGATGTCGAGCGCTTCCACGCCGTCGGAAGCTTCGATGACGCTGTAGCCCTGGCGCTTCAAGGCGCGCACGGCGAACTGACGGACGTCGGCCTCGTCCTCGACGACAAGCACGCGTGCGGTGCCGGTCAAGTCGGCGGATTCCGCTTCCTTCTTGGCGGATGCTCTGGGCTGCTGGGTCTCGACCTCATCTTCGGTCTCGACCATGAAGCGCGGCAGGTAGACCTTGAACGTCGTGCCCTTGCCAATCTCGCTTTCCGGCTGGATGAAGCCGCCCGACTGCTTGACGATGCCGTAGACCGAGGCGAGGCCAAGGCCGGTGCCCTTGCCGACGCCCTTGGTCGTAAAGAACGGCTCGAAGATCTTGGCCATCACCTCCGGGCTCATGCCCGTGCCGGTATCCTCGACCTCGACCAGCACATATTCGCCGGGCTGGAAGCCGACGACATTGCTCATACGCTGGCTTTCGCGCTCGGTGACGTTGCGGGTGCGGATGGTCAGCCGGCCGCCCTCCGGCATCGCGTCGCGCGCGTTGCGGGCGAGGTTCAGGACCACGTTGAAGATCTGCGTGCTGTCGGCGCGCACGTACCACAGATCGCGCTCGGACGTGATCTTGAGTTCCACCTTTTCGCCAAGCGCCGTCTTCAGGATCGGAGCGATGTCGGACACGGTCTCGCCGAGGTTCATGACTGAGATCTGCTGCGTCTGCTTGCGCGAGAAACCGAGCAGGTTTGAGACGAGGCCGGCGGCGCGGTTTGCGGCCGACTTGATGTGCATGATGTCCTTGTAGGCGGCGTCGCTCGGCCGGTGGGTCTGCAGCATCAGATCGGAAAAGCCGGTAATCGCGGTCAGCACGTTGTTGAAGTCATGCGCCACGCCGCCGGCGAGCTGGCCCACGGCTTCCATCTTCTGTGCCTGGGCGTAGCGGGCTTCGAGCGCCTTCTGCTCGGTCGCATCGATGATGTAAATCGCTGCCGCATCCCCGCCGGGAACGGCCGCCAGGGGCGAGAGATAGACGCGGTGGAAGAATTGCTTCTGATCGCCGCTGGTGATCTCGACCGGGGCGACGTTGCCGCGGCCGGCGAGCACCTCGGCAAGTCCGGCGGCGAGCTTGGCGCGTTCTTCGGTCTCGGCCGTCCGGCACAAGGTGTCGAGCGCGGGCTGGTCGTTGGCGGCGCGGCCGTCGAGCACCATGCGCATGAACGCGGCGTTGCAGCTGGCGATGCGGCCTTCGCCATCAAGTGTGGCGATCCCGAAGGGTGCCGACTGGAAGAAGTGTGAGGCGCGGATTTCGCCGGCCCCGCCGCGGGCGCCAAGCCCCGGCGTGGCGCGATGCAATGCGGTGATCGTGAAATCGGGAGCGTTCGTGGCGGCGGCAGCTGTCGCGGCCGGCTCGACGTAGAGCGTCAGCGGCACCATGTGGCCATCGCCGCGCGCCAGATCGAGATCGACCGAGCGGCGTTCGGGATCGGCCTGGCGGGCCAACTCGACGAGCAGCCGCGCGCCATCCTCGCCGGCAAGATCGGCAAGCTTCATTCCGCGGGCCGTGAGCGCGCCCGCCTGCGAGCCTGGCTGGGGTCCTGCCTGGGGTCCTGCCTGGGGTCCTGCATGTGATCCGGACGCAAGTCCGAGCCAGGCCCCGAAGGTGGCGTTGACGTGGCTGACGCTTCCATCGCCGGAAACGGAGATGAAGCCCATCGGCATGGTGTCAAAAGCGGCGATCGCCGAGACCAGACTGCCGACAGTCAGAGCTTCGCGGCTCTTGTCTTCGGAGATATCGGTGATGTCCCAGACGGCCAGCGCATCGCGGCTGTTGCCGTTAAGATTGGCGCGCTCTGGCGAGGCGAACGAGCGGACGGCAATGCGGATCCAGGCGGGATGGCGCGCCGCGGCCGGCGCCGGTCCAGCTTTGAGGCGGATTTCTTCCTTGCGGCTCTCACCGCGCTCGGCGGCGCGCATGATGCGGAACAGGGCCTGAGCCGCGTCCGGATCGGCACTGACGGATTGCTCGATGGCAGCGATCGGTCCGGCCTCGGAGCGGCCGAACATCGTCTCCAGTGCTGTATTCCAATAGAGGACTGTTCCGTCCGCCCGGGCGATGATTTGCGGCGACTGCGAGCCGTCGGCGGCCGCGCGCAGCAGATCGCCGGCGGGTGTCCTGGCGCCGATGCGGACGTGGCCGGCGGCGATGCCGAACATCAGGAACATGCCGAGCATGGCCAGCACGGCCATGATCGTCAAAACAAGAGGTTCGCCCGACCCGCTGGCAATCAGGCCGAACACCACTGCGCCAAGCGCAGCAACGACAAAAATAGTCGAAAGGAAGCCGCCAAACCCATCCGCTGCAGTGAGCGGATCGAGGGGCGCCGCCTCGATCTTCAACGCCTCTCGCTCTTGCATGGGGAGGGACGTTATCAGATTCGCGGACGCGCGGTCGTTAAGGGAGGACATTGATCAAACACTCAAAACGCAACTTGCAGACGTGCCGCTTCGAGGCGGCTCTCTCGTTGAGGCTAAGACTTCGATCATTAGGGTTAAAATCCCCTCAATTCCGGGCTATGATTCGTACCGAACTGGGGAGAACGCGGCGTTCCACCGTGCCGGGGTCTTAAATTGCGGCAAGACCGGCTTAAAAGACGGTTGGCGATCTCTACAAGTCGTAAGGTTTTGGACGTGCCGGGCTTTGCGGGGCTGGCGCGGTTTGGGCTGGGGCCGCCCGGAGCGGGCGCGAGGAGGCGGGATGTGGGACGTCGTCTATTGGGTCGCCGTACTGGCCATCATCTCCGGCATGGGGGTGATGGGCGCGGTCGTCGTGCGTGCCTACCGCAGCGGATTGACGCCGTCTGACGTGCTGTTCAAACCCCGGCCGGAACCCAGGCTCGGTGTGATCGAGCAGGCCAGTGTGGATGGCAAGCGCCGGCTTCTGCTGATCCGCCGCGATGATGTCGAACATCTGATCATGACCGGCGGGCCGGTCGACGTTTTGATCGAAACGGGAATTGGCGAGAGGCGCCGTGCCATTCCATCGGAGCCGTCCGCTGCCGCAACGGCAGTGTTTACGCGCGCGGGCCGCTCGTTCGGCCAGGCTGCGCAATCCCAGTCAACGGCGGCTGAAGAGTTCGAAGCAGCGCTTAAACGTTAGCGTCGCGCGCTGGCGCGAACCGCACAACGAACCGGGCAAACGCAGCGTTCAGCGCTGGGCTTCGCCGTCGCCAAAATCGGCGCTGTTGAGCTTGCTCAGATCAAGCGTCTTGACCGCAATCTGAATTTGCAGCGGCGTTTTCGCCGGCGCTGCCAGCGGCGCGGCGGAGACATCGGCCTTGGCGGCGCCGATTTTTGGCGGAGCCTTAGACGGCGCGGTTTCGGAAAGTGTGCTGGCGGCAAGCGCCGTCGCCAGCGTCAAACCTGCGGTGAGCGAGGTCACAAGGGCAAAACTCGACTTCAATGCAGACACGGGCCACGTCCTTCAATTCAAAACACAACGCGCACGTGTTGAGCCTGCCACACAGCCGTTAACAGCTGGTGAAGACTTGTTTCAAAAAAGGATGGGCGTCGTGCGTGCGGGGTAATGGGCGGCGAATTGCTAGCCCCAGCCCCCCCCGCGCGCTATTCCTCGCGATAGACCTTTTCGCGGCGCTCGTGACGCTCTTGCGCCTCAACCGACAAGGTGGCGATGGGCCGGGCGTCGAGGCGCTTGAGGCCGATGGGTTCGCCCGTATCCTCGCAATAGCCGTAGCTGCCGTCTTCGATGCGGGCGATGGCCGCGTCGATCTTGGCGATCAGCTTGCGCTGACGGTCGCGAGTCCGCAGTTCCGTGGCGCGGTCGGTTTCCGACGTTGCCCGGTCGGCGAGGTCCGCGTGCTGGGTCGAATCCTCGTGCAGAATAGCGAGCGTCTCGCGCGTTTGACGCAAGATCTCATCTTTCCAATCGAGCAGCCGCTTGCGGAAATAGGCGCGGTGCTTCTCGTTCATGAACGGTTCGTCTTCCGACGGCGTATAGCCCGGTGGAAGTACAACTTCGGTGAGTTTGGGACGCCCCGCCATTTTCGGTTTCAAACCCTCGGTTTTCTTAGCTGCCGGCGGCTTCGTCGTCGCCATGGTGCGAGACGGCGCGGGCTTGGTTTCTGTGATGGCCACCAGGCCCTTGATAGCTTTGCCAGGTGTTCCCTTCTGGGCAGCCGATTTGGGCTGCGATTTCGCGGGCTCGGGCTTCGCCGCGCCTTTGGCAACAGGCTTTCCGGCCGCGGCTTTGGCCGCAGTGGCAGGCTTTGCAGCAACCTTCTTGGGCGGCGCCTTGGCTTTGTCGGCCCTGGCCGCCGGCTTTTTGCTCATCGTCCGCCTCCCGTGAGGCCACGTACATGAGGCTCTATAGGCCACTCCGGCTGAGACGGCGTGTCTTGGCCGGCATCTGCCGCATTGACCGGGTGCGACTCGGGCCCGGCGCTGCGACCGCCCGTATTTAGGCGGAGCGCCGGTCAAGTCAAGCGATCTGAGGCTCTAGGGACAATGACCCCGGTGCAAAAGACCACACTTTCAATGGCGTAGGTCGAGCCTCCGGGTGGACGCGGCCTCGGCCGGAGCCGGCCCATCGGCCTTAACGTCACCTTCACCCTATTCGTGCAATCTAGGGTTGCTGACGATCTCTCGTGCATCTTGAGGTCAAGGCCTGCCCGGCGCTGCTCACGCTTGGCGGCTCGCGTTGCGGCTTCAGGTTCCCCTCAGTCCTGGGCCGCTCATGAAAGTGGAGGCGTGCCCGGCGGCGTAGTCCGCCGGTTTTGAAGGTCGGCCAGCGGAAAAGCTCCCTCATCCCCCTCCGCGGACCGGGACGAACACGTCCATCACCCACGCGCTCCGGCGCAGGTGCGTTGTC
>WBZP01004319.1_pt1 | contig 14877 bp, 17 predicted proteins | sample 5204301 | NCBI WGS metagenome assembly WBZP01 (sample SAMN12412401, study PRJNA552823) | activated sludge metagenome | isolation source: activated sludge from nitrification reactor of wastewater treatment plant... | place: USA: Pennsylvania | collected 2017 | reverse complement strand
CCCCCGTGGCGAGATCGTTCGACTGATAGCGTCCGCCTGACCAGTCGCCGAAACACACCATGCCCACCCCGGCAAGGGACCCCGGCGCAGAGATGGCCGACACCCCAGGCCGCCTGGCGAGGTCGACCACAGTCCCCACCTGGTGAGGCGACACCCCCAACCCACACCCACCAACCAGACCGCCGACCACCCACGGTCAGCCGGCCCGACCCATCGCGCTCCAAAATCGGACTTGCCTCCGGCAAGACCCCTCTTGACAACGAGCGCTCCTTCAGAGATGACAGACGCCAGGATGGAGGGGTGGGCGACGCTCGTGACCGACCGACCTTCGAGGGGGCGACGGTCGACGACCTGGTCGCGCCGCGGACGCGAGTGCTGTTCGTCGGGATCAACCCGGGGTTGTGGACCGCCAAGGTCAACGCCCACTTCGCCCGGCCGGGGAACCGCTTCTGGCCGGCCTTGCACCGGGCCGGGGTCACGCCGTGGCTGGTGGACCCGAGCCAGGGGATGCGCGCCGACGACCTGGCGATGCTGGCCGACATTGGCGTCAGCATCACCAACCTGGTCGCCGCGGCCAGCGCCCGGGCCGATCAGCTCACCGCCTCGGAGGTACGCGCCGGCGCCGCCACGTTGGCCCGGCGTGTCGTGGAGTTCGCCCCGAGCGTGGTGGCGGTCCTCGGGCTGACCACCTACCGCCGGGGTTTCGCCAGACCGTCGGCGAGAGCGGGGGAGCAGCCCGACCGCCTCGGCGGCGTGCCCACCTGGGTGCTGCCCAACCCGAGCGGGCTGAATGCCCACGAGACCGTCGAGTCGTTGGCCGCGGCCTACCGCCAGGCCTGGGATGCTGCTCAGCCGGGCTGGCAGCTGGGGCAGAAGTAGCACGGCCTGCCGGCGAGCCGCACCGTCTGGATGGGTGTTGCGCAGCGCAGGCACCGGTCGCGGTGGTAGACGAACGTGGCGTCGCCGCGGCGCAGGCGGCGGTCACGGGGGAGCAATCGCCGGTCGATCGTCACGATGCGGTTGTCCCTGACACCCTTGCGCAGCATCCCGCGGATCGTCGTCCACACGCCGTGCAGCTCGTCTGCGGTGCACGCCTTGGCCGGGCGCGCCGGATGGATGGCGTGGACGAAGAGCACCTCGGCGCGGTACACGTTGCCGATCCCGGCGATCACCGACTGGTCCATCAGCAGCGCACCGATGGGTGTCGCCCGACGGGCCAGCCTGGCCACCGCGTCGTCGCCACGCCCATCACGGCGCAGCGGGTCCGGGCCGAGTCGGGCGACGATGGCGTCACGCTCCTCGGGCGGGCCGATCGAGCAGGCCGTCGGTCCGGACAGGTCCACCGTGGTGGCGCCACTGCGCAGGCGCATGCGCACCTCGCCCAGGGTGGAGGGCCCGTCGTCGGAGATGCGGAACTTGCCGAACAGCCCGAGGTGGACGTGGCCGACCAGGCCGTTGGCCCACCAGAACCACAGGTGCTTGCCGTAGGCCTCGATTCGCTCCAGCACACATCCGTCCACCAGCGAGGCATCGGCGGCGAAGCGGCCCTGTGGTGAGCTGACCTCGATCGATCGGTCGACGAGCAGGGGAGTGAGGTCCCGCGCTAGGCGGTGGATGGTATGACCCTCGGGCACCGGGTCACGCTACGGTTCGGTGCGCGTGAAGCTGCAGATCGACGACGACCAACTTGCCGCGTGCGTCAGTTGCGGCCTGTGCCTGCCGCACTGCCCCACCTATCGCGTCACGGGTGAGGAAGGGCTGTCACCGCGTGGGCGGATCGCGGCGATGCGCGCCGTCCAGCAGGAGGGGCGCGACGTCGACGCCGACACGCTGCGTTTCGTGGAGACCTGCGTGCAGTGCCGCGGCTGCGAGCCGGCCTGCCCGAGCGGGGTGCAGTTCGGTGCGCTGATGGAGGGTACCCGCCATACCCTGGCCGACGGGCGGCGGATCACGCCGCGCTGGCAGCGCGCCGCGTTCGCCGGCCTGGCCCGCCACCGCCTGCTGCTCGCCGGCTCGTCGCTGCTCGCCATCGCCCAGCGCGCCCGGCTCGTGCCCCGCCGGCTGGGACTCGGCAGGCTGCCCATCCGCCGCCGCCCGCTCCACCCGGCGACGGGCGAGGGCGCCTGGCTGTACACCGGCTGCGTCATGGACGCCTGGCAACGGGAGACCCACCGCTCGACCGCCGAGGTGCTCAGCGCCCTCGGCATCACCTACCGCTACCCCACCGCAGGAGGATGCTGTGGGGCCCTGCACGCGCACGCCGGGCTGCACGTCGACGCCGCGCGGCTCGCCCGCCGGACCATGGCGTCGATGCCGGGCGATGTCCCGATCGTGGTCAACTCCGCCGGCTGCGGGGCGTCGATGAAGGAGTACGGCGCGCTCGTCGGTACGTCCGCGGCGGCGGAGTTCTCACGGCGCGTCTTCGACGTTCACGAGTTCATCGCCCCACAGTTGGGGCGGCTCGGTGTGCCGCCCGGTTCGCAGACGGTGATCGTCCAGGACCCGTGCCACCTGCGCCACGTGCAGAAGGCCCATGCCGCAGTCCGCCAGGTGATCGGCGCGGTCGCCCGCCCCGTGGAGCTCGACGACGAGGGCCTGTGCTGCGGCGCCGGCGGCGCCTACTCCGCGCTGCAGCCGGAACTGGCCGGCGCGATCCGGGAGCGCAAGCTGGCGTCGATCCAGCGCGCCCAAGCAGCTAGTGGCGCCACCGTCATCGCCAGCGCCAACCCCGGCTGCGCGATGCACCTCGGCGCCGCCGGGCTCACCGTGCGCCACCCGATCGACCTGCTCGCCGAGGCGCTGCGATGACCGGGGCCGACGAACTGGCCGACCGGCTGGAGGCCATCTCCGCCGATCTCGACGAGATGATGTTCGACCGGCTCCGTCAGGCCGCCGCCGACGGGCAGCGCCGGCCCGACGACGACAAGCGATTGCTCGCCGCCCGCCGGGCGATCGACAAGGCGATCACGCTGCTGCGAACCCGTTGAGGGTGTCGATCAGCTCGCGCAGGTCGCCATAGCCGTGCTTGGCGAAGTGGAAGGCGATACGCGCTGTGTCCACGGCGTCGTGCTCGCGCCGCTCCACGTCGAACGGTTCGACGATGCGGATCACCCCTGACTTGCACAGGTGCCCGAACCTGGTGTTCAGCGCGTCCAACTGCTCGGGGGACGGCGCCTGAAGCATGCGGATGACCAGCAGGTCGCCGACGTAGCGCATCGACTGGTAGTTGCGGTAGAACCGCAACACCTCGGCTGCGGCGTCGGCGGCCGAGTCGGTGACCAGGTACAAGCCGGTGTCGGCCGCGGCCACCAGACCACGGGCAACGAGTTGCTCGTCGACGAACTCGTGGACCCGCTCCCAGTAGGGATCGCCGGGAGTGTCGAGGAACACGATCGGCACCGGTACGCCCTTGCCGGTCTGCGTCAAGGTGAGCAGCTCGAAGGTCTCGTCCAGGGTTCCGAAGCCACCGGGCAGGCAGACGAACCCCTTGCTCTCCTTGATGAGCATCAGCTTGCGGGTGAAGAAGTACTTCATGCTGACGTACTTGGAGTCGCCGGCGATCACCGGGTTGGCGCCCTGCTCGAAGGGCAGGCGGATGGACACCCCGATGGACTGCTCCCGTCCGGCGCCCTCCATTGCCGCCTGCATGATCCCCGGGCCGGCACCGGTGATGACCATCCATCCGGCGGCGGCGAGCTCGGCGGCCACCAGGCGAGCCTGGCGGTACAGCGGATCGTCCGGTTCGGTGCGCGCCGAGCCGAAGATCGCCACCTTGGAGCGCGCCCGGTACGGGGCGAACATGGCGAACGCCTCGCGCATCTCGGTCAGCGCCGCGCTGGCGATCTTCATGTCGAGAGCGAGTGGCTGGTCGCCGATCAGCTCGTTGGCCGCGGCGAGCAACTGCTCGGCGAGACGCTGCTGGCGCGTCGAGGGTTGGCCCACGTCAGCGCCGGAACTCGCACGCCTTGTCGCCCAGCGCGCCGAGGAGCTCGGTGAAGCTCTTCTGGAAGCTGGCAACGCCATCGGCTTCGAGCGTGGCGGCGACGTCGTCGAGATCGACACCCACCGCCTGCAGGTCGGTCCACACCTGCTCGGCTTCGTCCACGCCGGCGTCGATGGTCCGTCCCAGGGTGCCGTGGTCGGCGAAGGCCTCGATGGTGGCGTCGGGCAGGGTGTTCACCGTGTGCGGTCCGATGAGCGCGTCGACGTACAGCGTGTCCGGGTACGCCGGGTTCTTCGTCGAGGTACTGGCCCACAGGGGCCGTTGCGCCACCGCGCCCTGCTGCTGGAGGTGCTCCCAACGGGTCCCGCTGAAGGTCTGCTGGAACTGGCGGTAGGCCAACTTGGCCTGGGCAACGGCGCCCTTGCCGCGCAGTGCCAGGGCCTCGGGTGAACCGATGGCGTCGAGACGCTTGTCGATCTCGGTGTCGACCCGGCTGATGAAGAAGCTGGCCACGCTGGCCACCTTGGACGGCTCGGCGCCATGGGCGTGGATGTACTGCTCGAGGCCGTCGAGGTAGGCGTCCATTACCTGCTGGTAGCGGTCCAGGCTGAAGATCAGGGTCACGTTGATGCTGCGGCCCTCGGCGATCATCTGGCGGATCGCCGGGAGGCCCTCGGGTGTGGCCGGAATCTTCACCATCAGGTTGGGTCTGGCGATGCGCTGGTGCAGATCGCGGGCCGCGGACTCCGTCCCGGGGCCGTCATTGGCCAGGCTCGGATCGACCTCGACACTGACGTAGCCGTCGGCGCCATTGGAGTCCTCGTAGAGTTCGGCGAACGCATCGAGCGCGCCGTTGATGTCCGTCAGGACCATCGCCCAGTAGTCGTCGATCAGCGGGTGGTGATCGGTGGCCAGCTGACGGAACTGGTCGTCGTAGTCCGGTGAGCCCTGGATGGCCTTCTGGAAGATCGTCGGGTTGCTGGTCAGGCCGCGGATGCCGCGGTGGATCAACGAGGCGATGGTGCCCTCGGTGAGGTAGCTGCGCTTCAGGTTGTCGAGCCACGGGCTCTGGCCGAAGTCCTCGCGCAGGCGGATGAGACGGTTCATGGCGTGCTCCTACTTCTTGGCCGTGACCAGCGCGCTGGCCCGGGCGACGACGTGGTCGACGTTGATGCCGAGTCGTTCCAGCACCTCGCCACCGGGAGCGCTGGCACCGAAGCGGTCGATGCCGACGCTGGCCGTCGCATACCGCTCCCAACCGAAGGTGCTGGCGGCCTCGACGCTGAGCGAGGGCACCCCGGCGGGAAGGATCCGGTTGCGGAAGGCCGCGCCCTGGGCAGCGAAGCGATCCCACGACGGCATGCTGACGACCCGGGTGGCGATGCCGGCGCGCCGCAGGCGATCGGCGGCGGCCACGCACAGGGCGACCTCGCTGCCGGTGCCGATCAACACGAGGTCGGGGTTCTTGGCCGTCACCACCACGCCGGCGCCGCGCTCCACCGCCGAACCGTCCGTGGTGACCTCGATGGCCTGGCGGGACAGCACCAGCGCCGTGGGCCCGGCGTGGTCGACCGCGGCGCGCACCGCCGCGCTGGTCTCGTTGGCGTCCGCCGGGCGGATCACCTGCAGGCCGGGGATGCAGCGCAGCGTCGCCAGGTGCTCGACGGGCTGGTGCGTGGGACCGTCCTCGCCGACGCCCACCGAGTCGTGGGTCCAGACGAAGATCACCTTGGCGTGGCTTAGCGCGGCGAGGCGTACCGGCGGGCGCATGTAGTCGAGGAACACGAAGAACGTGCCTCCCACCGGGATGACGCCGCCGTGGCGGGCCATGCCCACCATGGCCGACCCCATCCCATGCTCGCGGATGCCGTAGTAGACCTGCTGGCCCCCCGGGTTGGCCCGTGACTGGGCCGTGGCCCCGGACAGCCTCGTGCCGGTGTTGCCGGTGAGATCGGCGGCGCCGATCATCAATCCGGGAAGGTCCGGGGCGACTGCGTTGAACGCCTTCTCCACGGCGACGCGGGTGGCCACCTTCTCACCGGCGGCGAAGCGTGGCAGGGCCTCGGCCCATCCGGGTGTGCCGGTCCCGGCCCAGCAGGCGTCCCATGCGGCGCGGTCGATGGCCGCCGACTTCAGCCGTGCGGCCCATGCCTTGCGCCACACGGCGCCGCGAGCCATCGCCCGCTTGCGGTACGCCGTCACCAGCGGGCGCGGCGCCCAGAACGGTTCGTCGGGAATCCCCATGACCGCCTTGGTTCGGGCCACCTGCTCCACGGTGAACGGGTTGCCATGTGCCTCGTGGTGGTCGGTGAGGTCCGGGCTGGGGAAACCGATGTGGCTGCGCAACACCAGCAACGTCGGGCGGTCCGTGGTCTGCTTGGCGGCGTTCAGCGCCGCCTCCAGGGCGTCGCAGTCCTCGGCGATCCGCCCGAGCTTGACCACGTTCCAGCCGTAGGCCTTGAAGCGAGCCGGCACGTTGTCGCTGTACGACAGCGCGGTGTCGCCGTCGATGGTGATGTGGTTGTCGTCGTAGACACCGATCAGGTTGCCCAGACCGAGGTGTCCGGCCAGCGAGGCGGCCTCGTGGCTGACGCCTTCCATGAAGCAGCCGTCCCCGGCCAGCACGAAGATGTGGTGGTCCTGGACGGTGGCGCCGAACTGGGCCTGCAACCTGCGAGCGGCGATGGCCATGCCCACGGCGTTGGCGAAACCTTGGCCGAGTGGGCCGGTGGTCACCTCGACGCCGGCGGTGTGGCCGGCCTCGGGGTGCCCCGGCGTGGCCGACTCCCAGCTGCGGAAGGCCTTGATGTCGTCCAGCTCCAGCCCGTAGCCGTTGAGGTACAGCAGGGCGTACTGCAGGATCGAGGCGTGGCCGTTGGAGAGCACGAAGCGGTCACGATCGGGCCACAGGGGGTTGGCCGGATCATGCTTCATCACCCGGCTGTAGAGCACATGGGCAAGGGGAGCGAGGGCCATCGCCGTTCCCTGGTGGCCGCTCCTGGCGTACAGCGGGGCGTCCATCGCCAGGCCGCGGATGAGGCCGATGGCCTGGTCATCGAAGTCGTCAGGAAGCGAGGTAGCCACACCTCGACTGTATCGGGCCGGTTCGCGTCGGCCGATCGGCGCCGAGGCGCATCGACGGGCCGATCAGTAGCATCCACCGCGATGACCGAGGGAGCGATGGAGCCGAGGGGGACCAGGGACCTGATCCTCACCGAGGCGTTGCACTGCTTCGCCGACGCCGGCTACGACGGCACCTCGCTGAACGACATCGCCGCCGGGGTCGGCATCCGCCGGCCGAGCCTCCTGCATCACTTCGGCTCGAAGGAGGCGCTGTACGGGGAGGTCTTCGAGGGCCTGCTCAGCGACTGGATCCGGCGGGTCAACGCCGCGGTGGGAACCCGTCAGCAGGGCTTCGCGATGGTCGAGCAGGTGGTCGGGGCCAGCTTCGACTTCTTCATCGCCAACCCACAGTTCGTCCGCCTGATGCGCCGCGAGGCCATCGACGGTGGCCAGCACCTGGGCATCGACCTGGCGGCCGCGCTGCGCCCGATGTGGGACCGGGCCGTGGCGTTCATGGAGCGGGAGATGGACATCGGCACCTTCCGCCACCACGACGCCGAGCAGCTGCTGGTCACCGGGTACGGGGCGCTGCTCAGCTACTTCTCCGACGCCCCGTTCCTGGGCGGGCTGCTGGACACCGACCCACTGCAACCCGAGGCGACGACCCGCCGGCGGGAGCACATCATCTCGTTCTTCCTCACCGCACTGCGCCCGTAGCAACGCCGCCCACTACGGTCGACAACCGATGAGTCGTGCGTCGTCGTTCCCCGAACTGGATGCCGAGACCGCCCGCCGCTGGTCGACGTTCGGCCGGCGCGACGACCCGTTCTTCCAGGAGTTCCTGGGGGTGGAGGTCGAAGAGGTCCGGACCGACTACTGCCGGATGCGACTGCCCTTCCGGCGCAGCCTGGAGCAGCCCGGCGGGGTGGTCCACGGCGGGGCGATCGCCTCCCTGCTGGACACCGTGGTGGTCCCGGCCGTCGGCCAGGCGTACCCGCGCGACGCCCGGTTCTCCACCGTCGACATGTCCATCCAGTTCATGTCGGCGCTGATCGGCGACGACGCCATCGGGGAGGGATGGATCGTGCGCCGTGGCAGGACCCTGGTGTTCTGCGAGTCCGAGGTGGTGGCCGCCACGACCGGCAAAACCGTCGCCAGAAGCCTGCTGACCTACCACGTGTCGGCATGAACAGCATCACGTTGTCCGAGGCGGCGTCGAAGGCATTGCTCGCCCAGTACGGCGTCCCGCTGGCCGCCGAGCGCCTGGTGGGCACCGCCGAGGAGGCAGCCCAGGCAGCCGCGGCCATTGGTGGGACCGTCGTGGTCAAGCTATGCGGCGATGCCATCGCTCACAAGACCGAGCGCGGGCTGGTCAGGCTGAACCTGACCACCGCCGAGCAGGTCCGCCAGGCCGGCGCGGCACTGCTCGGCGCGGCGACTCCGGCCGACGGCCACGTCCAGCTGCTGGTCGCCCCGATGGTGCGCGGGACTCGTGAGCTGATCGCCGGCGTGGTCGACGATGCCCAGTTCGGACTGAACGTGATGCTCGGCGTCGGCGGCGTGCTGGCCGAGGCGATCGCCGACGTCGTGTTCCGCCCCCTGCCGATCACCGCGGCGGACGCCGCCGAGATGATCGGCTCGCTGCGCACCCAGGCGCTGCTCGGTCCGTTCCGCGGTGAGGCCGCCGTGGATCGGGGCGCGCTGACCGCGGTGCTGCTGGGTCTCAGCCAGCTGGCCGCGAGCCGGGCCGACGTGGCCAGCATCGATCTCAACCCGGTGATCGTCCGGCCCGACGGTACCCCCGTGGCGGTGGACGCGCTGGTGGAGCTGACCGATCGACCGAGGCAGCACCGGGCGGCGCCCCGCCGCTACACCGACGCCCAGTTCCGGGCGCTGTTCGAGCCGGCCGGCGTGGTGGTGGCGGGGGCCAGCTCGCATCCGGGAAAGTTCGGCTTCGTCAGCCTGCACAACCTGCTGGCGTCGGGCTATCCGGGCCGTGTCTACGGGACCAATCTGGCCGCCGAGGAGGTGCTGGGCGTCCAGACGGTGGCCAGCGCCGCCGACCTGCCCGACGGCCAGGCCGATCTGGTCGTGGTCTGCGCACCGGCCGCGGCCAACGAGCAGTTGTTGCGTGACTGCGCCGCCAGGGGGGTGGGCGCGGCGTTCGTCACCAGTGCCGGCTACGGCGAGGCGGGCCCCGACGGCAAGCTCGCCGAGGAGCGGCTGGTGCGCCTGGCCGGCGAGCTGGGGCTGATCATGGCCGGCCCCAACGGGCAGGGCCTGGTCAGCACGCCCGCCGGCCTGTGCGCCATGATCGTGGCCCCGTACCCGCCGGCGGGACGCATCGCCGTCGCCAGCCAGAGCGGCAACTTCGTGTCCACGTTCCTGAACTACGCCCGCCAGACCGGGGTCGGGGTGAGCCGGGCGGTCTCGGCGGGCAACGCCGCCGCGGTCGCACCCGCCGACTACCTCGACTGGTACGCCGGCGACGACGCCACGGCGGTGTCGCTGGCGTACGTCGAGGGGATCGCCGACGGCCGTGAACTGCTCACCAGGCTGGCGTCCTGCGCGGCGCGCAAGCCGCTGGTGGTGGTGAAGGGCGGGGCCACCGAAGGCGGGGCGCGAGCGGCCGCCAGCCACACCGGCGCGCTGGCGGCCAACGACCGGATCTTCGACGGCGCCTGCCGCCAGGCGGGTGTGACCCGGGCGGCCACGGTCGAGGAAGCGTTCGAGGCCGCGGCCACCTTCGCCACCCAACCGCTACCCGCCGGCCCGAACGTGGTCATCCTCACCACGGTGGGCGGCTGGGGGGTGGTGACCAGCGACCAGCTCGCCCTCTGCGACGAACTGCGCCTGCTGGAACTGCCCGCCGACCTGCAAGCCGCGATCGACGCCAAGCTCCCGCCCCGCTGGAGCCGCAACAACCCCGTGGACTGCGCCGGTGGGGAGACCCGCGACACCATCCCCGAGGTGCTCGAGCTGATCGCCGCCCATCCCGAGGTGCACTCGGTGATCTACCTCGGCCTGGGGATCCAGAGCAACCAGGCGCGGCTGATGCGTGAGGGCCGGTTCTACCCCGACCACGGCCTGGAGCGCATCGTCGAGTACCACGAGCGCCAGGACACCCGCTTCGCCCAGGCCGCGGCGGCGTGCAGCGAGCGCCACGGCAAGCCGATCCTCACCGCCACCGAGCTGGCCGTCGCCGACCCGTCCAACGCCGGCCCCGCCGCCGTGCGGGCCAGCGGGCGGCTGTGCTATCCCAGTGGCAACAGAGCCGTGGTGGCCCTGGCCCACCTGACCCGCTACGCGCGCTTCCGTCAGCGGCGCCAGGCGGCAGAATGGTCGGATGCGTAGGCGCAACCCGTACCCGATGCTGGTTGGCGCGGCCCTCGTTCCGGCCCTCGTCCTGTTCGGGTTGTGGCAACTCGCCGACAGCCAAGTCGGTGAGCCGGCCGCGGTAGCGCCGGCCACCGTTCCGAAGCCGGGTGGCCCCGTCGGGATGCGCACACCGCTGCTCAGCACCCGGCGGACGCCGGGGCTGCTGTCGGCCGACATGAACGTCGCCGCCTTCGCCGCGGCGCTGCAGCCCTTTGCCGACAGCCTGCCGGCCGAGTCGTGCCTGGCGGTCTCGGTCAACGGGGTGCCCGCCAACGCCACCCGCGCCGATGATCTGCTGCGCCCGGCCAGCAACGTCAAACTGCTCGTCGCCGCGGTGGCCGACGCCCTGATGGGCCCCGAGTTCCGCTTCACGACCGCGGTGAAGGCCACCGTCGGCGCCGGTGGCGTCGTCGACGGAGACCTCTACTTGGTGGGCGGTGGCGATCCGGTGCTCAGCGAACCGTGGTGGCAGACCTCGGGCATCACGCTGCTGCCGCCGAACGTGATCACCGACATCACCAAGCTGGCCGATCAGGTCAAAGCCGCCGGGGTCACCAAGATCACCGGATCGGTGATCGGCGATGACACCCGCTACGACGACGAACGCTTCGCCCCCACCGTGCCCAAGCAGGTGAAGAGCCAGTTGGAGGCCCTCCCGGTCAGCGCCTTGGAGGTCAACGACACCCGCGTGAACAACCAGTTGGCGCTCGACCGGCCCACCGTGGCCAGCGCCCGGGTGTTCGCCAAGCTGCTGAAGGACCGGGGTATCGAGATCGGCGGTAACTCCGACGAGGCGGCCACGCCGGAGGGCACCCCGGAGATCGCCACGATCCAGTCGGCGCCGCTGCCGCAGATCCTCCACGAGATGCTGGCACAGAGTGACAACCTCACCGCCGAGATGATGCTGAAGGAGATCGCCGTGCAGAGCAAGCGGCCCGGGACGCGCCAGGAAGGGATCAAGATCGTCACGGACACGGTGCAGTCCTGGGGCGCCGCGGCCGGGTCGGTGGCCATTGTCGACGGCTCGGGGATCTCCGACGAGAACCGGGTGACCTGCAACGCGCTGCTCACCGTGCTGCGCCACGGCAACATCGCCGGCCCGGTGGGCAAGGGGCTCGCGGTGCTGGGCGAGGGCGGCACCACGCTGGACGGGGTGCTGACGAACTCTCCGGCCGCCGGCAAGCTGCGGGCCAAGACCGGCACGCTGACCAACGCCGACGGGGTCAAGAACAAGCCGGGCGCCAAGACGCTGGCGGGGTACTACCCGGTGGAGGGCGGCGGGCAGATCGAGTTCGCCATCGTGTTGAACGGTGAGTCGATCACCAACAAGAACACCTACCGCAAGTACTGGGAGCAGCTCTTCAAGATCCTCGCCGAGTACCCCCAGGGTCCGACGGCGGCGGTGCTGGCGCCGGCATAGACCCGTGGCCAGCGAGCTGCCGATGTTCCCGCTGGGCGCCGTGCTGCTCCCGGGCGAGGCGCTGCCGTTGCACGTGTTCGAGCCTCGTTACCTGGAGATGATGCGCGTCTGTCTGGCCGCCGACGAGCCGTGCTTCGGCGTGGTGCTCATCGCCCGCGGCCGGGAGGTGGGCGGCGGCGAGGCCCGCCACGACGTCGGCACGCTGGCCCGGATCATCCGCGTCGCCACCACCCCCCAGGGCACGCTGTCGGTGGTGGCGGTGGGGACCAACCGGATCAAGGTGGTGCAGTGGTTGACCGACGACCCGTACCCCCGCGCCATGGTCGTCCACCCCGACGACGCCGGCGACCCGGGCGACGAGCAGGACCGGTCACCCACCGAAGGGCTCGCCGACCTGGCCCAGCTTGCCGATCGTGTCCGCCGCCAGGCCGTCGACCTCGGTGACTTCGACGCCGGCACTCCGGCGTCGGTGCTGCCCCTCGGTCAGCACGACCGCTACCGGCTGTTGTGCGCCGGCGGCCCGGCGCAGCGTTCGGCGCTGCTGGGCGAGTTGCTCGGCGAGTTGGACGAGATCCAGCGGTTCCGTCTCGGCCTGCCTAACATGTGACCCGTGAGTGACAACAGCCCGGGACAACTCGGCGAGGCGATCCAGCTCGTCAAGGACTACGCCCGGCAGGAGACGATCGGGCCACTCAAAGGGGCTGGGCGGTGGATCGCCAGGGGCCTGGCCGGGGCGCTGCTGCTGTCGGTGGGCGCCTTCTTCGTCATCCTCGGGGTCCTCCGGCTCGTCCAGACCGAGGCCCCCGGCACGTTCCACGGGCGATGGATGAGCCTGCTCCCGTACGTCATCGCACTGCTGGCCGCCGTCGCCGTGATCGGCATCGCCGTCTGGCGGATGACCAAGCCCACGCTGCAGAAGGAGAAGCGTCCGTGACCGACGCCCGCATCACCCGAGACGACCTCGAGGCCAAGTTCCGCTCGCTGCAAGACGGCGTCCAGACCAAGGTCAAGGACAAGAAGCAGGCCCTGATGACAGCGGCGGCCGCCGGCGGCGTCATCCTGCTGGTGCTCTTCTTCCTGCTGGGCAAGCGCAGCGGCAAGAAGAAGACCACCCTCGTCGAGATCCGCAGAGTCTGAGCCCGATGAGCGCCCGGCGCAGGCCGTCCCTGCTGTCCCCGCTGGCCCTGGCGCGCCGCAAGTCGGTCCGCCAAGGGTTCCTCGGTGGTGACCGGACGTGGATGGTGATCGGGGCGATGGTGTGGGTGCCGCGGCTGCTCCGCCGGCTGTTCGGGCGGACCCCCGAGGTGGTCGCCAGTGAGGTGCTGCAGCCGGGGGAGCGCCTGGTGCTGACCACCATTCCGCGCCAGACCCGCGAGCAGCGGCGGGCGTTGAAGCGTTGAAGGTCCTGCTGCGCAACCCGCGGCGCGAGGTCGAGCTCCGTGGTGGTCGTCCGGTCAGCGCGGTGCTGCGTGACCTGGACCTCAACCGCGAGTCACACCTGGTGATCCGCAACGGCACGCTGGTCCCCGACGACGCCGTGCTCGACGACGACGACACCGTCGAGATCCGCCCGGTCATCTCCGGCGGCTGCTGATGGTCGCCTCGCATTCCAAGTGCCGGGTCTGCAAGGGCCCGGCCGTGATCGACCTGCCGCGACACAACGCCAAGTTCTGCGCCCACCACTTCCTGGAGCTGTGCCGCCGCCAGGTGGTGAAGGCGATCGACGGGTTCGGGATGCTGCGGCGCGACGACCGCATCCTGGTCGCCGTGTCGGGCGGCAAGGACAGCCTGGCGGCGTGGGACCTGCTGGTGGAGCTGGGTTACCAGGCCGACGGGCTGTACGTCGGGTTGGGCATCGGTGACTACAGCGACGTCTCCGGGCAGTACGCCACCGCCTTTGCCGCCGAGCGCGGCCTCACGCTGCACACGGTCGATCTGCGCCAGGAGTACGGCTACGACATCCCCACGGCGGCACGGGCCACCAGACGGGTGCCGTGCTCGGCATGCGGCGCCTCCAAGCGGCACCTGTTCGACCGGGCGGCGCTCGACGGTGGCTACACGGTGCTGGTCACCGGGCACAACCTGGACGACGAGGCCGCGGTGCTGTTCGGCAACACGCTGCGCTGGGACGTGCCGTACCTGGCCCGCCAACTTCCCGTCCTCGCGGCGCGCCACGGGTTCCCCAAGAAGGTCAAGCCGCTGTGCCGGCTCACCGAACGGGAGACCGCGGCGTGGTGCGTCGTGCGTGGCATCGACTACCTGGTGGAGGAGTGCCCGATGGCCGCCGGCAATCGGCACCTGGCCTACAAGGCGGCGTTGAACGCCATCGAGGAGCAATCACCCGGGACCAAGGCGTCGTTCTACCTGAACTTCATCGAGCGGATGGCCCCACTGCTCGCCGGTGAGCGGGCAGAGGGTGACGACCTGCACCCCTGCCAGCGGTGTGGCGCTCCCACGACCGGCGAGATCTGCGCCTTCTGCCGGGTGGTGGAGAAGTCGGCGGCCCACGAACCCGTCAGCGTCGAGGTGCTCCTGGGCAGGAAGGGACGTGTCGCATGACTCAGCCGTTCGCCGAGGGAGACCGCTGCCTGCTGCTCGACACCAAGCAGCGCCGCTACCTCATCACGCTGGCAGCCGGCGCGGAGTTCCACACCCACCACGGGTTGATCCCCCACGAGCAGATCATCGGGAGCGTGGAGGGCCAGGCCCACCGCAGCACGCGCAACGCCGTGTACATCGCCCTGCGCCCCACGCTGGAGGACTTCGTGGTGGAGATGCCACGCGGCGCGCAGGTGATCTACCCCAAGGATCTGGCGCCGATCTGCATGCTGGCCGACATCGGCCCCGGGGTGCGGGTCTTCGAGACCGGCCTCGGTTCGGGGGCGCTGAGCATGACCATGCTGCGCTGGGGGGCAGAGATCACCGGGTACGAGATCCGCGACGACTTCGCCAACCGGGCCACCGCCAACGTCCGCAGCTTCCTCGGCGCCGACGCCCTGTCGCGCTACCACGTCGAGCTGCGCGACGCCTACGCGGGCATCGACGGGACCTTCGACCGGATGGTTCGGGACCT
>WBZP01004318.1_pt1 | contig 14878 bp, 10 predicted proteins | sample 5204301 | NCBI WGS metagenome assembly WBZP01 (sample SAMN12412401, study PRJNA552823) | activated sludge metagenome | isolation source: activated sludge from nitrification reactor of wastewater treatment plant... | place: USA: Pennsylvania | collected 2017 | reverse complement strand
CTGCTTGTTCAATCACCTGCTGCGCCGACGAGAGCTCACGCTCCAGTCGTTCAGTTGGACCAAACGCCGTCGCCCACGAGTGACGATGCGAGTGATTTTCAACCTGATGGCCCGCCGCGACGAGCTGACGCAGCAGCTCGGGATGACGCGCCGCACGCTCGCCAATCACAAAGAACGTCGCCCTCACTTGGTGCGATGCCAGCACGTCGAGCACTCGCGGAGTCGTCTGCGGATCGGGTCCATCGTCGAAGGTCAGCGCCACCAGCGGCTTGTCCGTCGGCCCCGAAAGCAGCACTCGACCGAAAATTCCCGAGGCTGCGACCAAGCTCCCAAGCGGAATCAGCAACACCCGCGACAAGACTGCCAGCGCGAGCCACAGCCCGGCGATCTTGCCAAGCAGCCACAGCAGCAGACAGATCACACACAACAGCGACGACAACAGATAGATAGGCCGTCCCCACCGCGATGAGTAGGTCCCGCGCTCACTCATCGTCGCCTAGAGCACTCGCAGCGCATCGCGAGCCCGCAGGTCCCGCTCGATTCGCTCGACCTCGCTATGTTCCGTCGCTGCCAGTCGTTTTTGCGCGGCGATAAGCTGAAGCTTGGCGAGCAGCCGCTTCGACTCCTCCACGTCCTGCGACGCCAGGTACGTGCGAACTTGGGCGATCAGACGAGTCCCGAGCTGCGGATCAGCCGCCGTCGCCGCATCAACCAGAACCGCCGCCTGATGTGGACTCAGCTCAGCCGCTTCGAGCAGTCGCATCGCCCGCAGGCTCACCGACGGAGTCGCCGCCGCCGCCCGCAGATACGCATCATGTGCTCCCTCGGAGTCGCCCGCCTGACGGTGCAGCGCCGCCAGCAGCTCCCACGCCGGTCCGGCCTGCGGATCACTCGTCACCGCCTCGTGCAGCAGCGTCCGGGCCTGCTCATCGTCCCCGGCTTCCAGTGCCAGCTCGGCCAGCTCCAGAGGATACAGCGACGCCAAGCGATCGCGCTTCCGACCGGCCAGCGCTCGCTTTTTGCGAATCTCGACGCGGAGCACGCCTTCTTCTTCGTCGAAGACATCGCGAAACTCACCCTCGCGGTCGAGCAGCAGCGCCTCGCGCGCCATCACCACATCGAGCCACGTCGCAAAGTCCGAGCCGGCAAGCAGCGGATCGGGCTGTTCTTCGTCTACCACCACCACTCTTCCCTGCGCATCCAGCCAGAGTAGCCCGTCGCTGGACTCCCCAATCTCCAGCCATTTTTCTTCGACCACCCGAACTTGCTCCGCCGGCAGGAGCACCAGCGACTCGTGAAACATCGAGCCGCCGTTCCAGGTCAGCAGAAACTCACGATATTGCGGCGACGGCAGCCGACGGGACAAGCACGCCTCGGCGGTCAGCAGCTCAGGCTCGCTCGCAGACGAGGAGAGCACATGAACACCAACGGGATGACGAGCAAGCGCAAGACGAACGGACTCGAAGAAAGACATGGGAAGGCGAGCTTGTAGCGAAGGGTGGCAGGTGTGACTACTTGACGTGCGGGCAAGGAGCCGGGACTTTGGCGCGCTTTTCGGCGTCTTTGAGCAGCTTGATGGTGTTCGGGCTCAGCTTTTCGCCTCCGAGCCGCCCTGCCGCGCACAGCGCATCGAAACACTCGCGGAAGAGCTTCTTTTTGCAGAACTCTTCACCGCCAGGAATCAGCTTGTTGCGCAGCGAAGTACCCAGATCCGTACGCTTCTTGCTGTCGAGCGACATCGAGTCGTAGATGCGCAGCGCCGCCGTAAAGCCATCCGGGTTGTTCTTTTCCAGTTCGGTGATGCCTTGGCGATGCTTCGACTCGTCGTCAATCGCGCGGCTCGCCTGAGCACGAATGCGAATGCCGTCGAGGTTGGCCGGATCGGTTTCCAGCCCTTGCTCCGCCAGATCCTTGGCTTTGGTGAAGTCCGACTTGTCGAGCGCTTCTTTGGCCGCAGCTACTTTCTCTGCCGCCTCGCTGACCCGCTGGTTGAGCGCTTTCTCGACCTCGGCCTTCGACGCACCGCCCGGCACCACCAGCTTGGCAATCCACAGCAGCCAGACCAGCGCCGTCACACCCGCCAAACCAAAGAAGACCGGCTTGGCCCACGACGGAGCCGCAATGACGCCCCCGGTGCCTTCCACGCCTTGACCGGCTCGACTGCCGCCCCCTGCCCCGTCGATACGGAACGAGAGCTCGCCAAAGCGCACGGTGTCGCCAGGTCCACACTGGGCGGTCGCGACCTTGCGGCCGTTCACGTAGGTGCCGTTCGACGAGTTGAGATCCTCAACCTCGATCCGTCCACCACCGAGCCGCTTGATCTTCGAGTGCTTGCGCGACATCGACTGGTCATCAAGGACCAGATCGTTGCCGACGCCACGCCCAACCGTCATCTCTGGAACCGGCGGCAGATCGAAGATGCGACCGTTAAACTGGCCACCTTCCGCAATCAGCCGAACCAAGTCCACCGACGGAGCCGGCGGCCCACCCATCGGCATCCCGCCCATCTGCTGGCCCGACATCGGCATCATGCCCGGCATCGGCTGCCCCATCATGCCCGGCATTTGTCCCATGCCCGGCATCGGCGCCATCCCGGGCATGCCCATCATTGGCTGCTGCATGGGCATTCCAGGCATACCCATCATCGGCTGCTGCATCATCACCGGCTCGACGGTGATTCGGAACTCAGCAATCTCGACATTGACACCCGGACCAATCGGGGTCGGCTGGTTGGGCGTCACGCGCACCCCATTGACAAGGACGCCGTTGGCGCTGCCCTCGTCCATGATGGTGGCGCCAGAGTGGTCGACGCGAATCTTACAGTGCCGCCGGGACACGCTAGCCGACTGGAGCATAAGCCCACGGTCAGCATCGCGGCCGATGGTCACCTCGCCAACGTCGATCTCCTTGCGGGCGATCTCGCGGCCTTCACGGGTATGAGTGGCGATGATTCTCCACACAGAAGCTCAACCTGACAGGGGGTTATCCCGCAAAAGCGGGCACATGACCAGTGGCCACAAACTGTCCGTCGCCACCCTCGGGCTTGAAGGTAAACACAGGGATCAAATCGATGCCACCTTCTTCGGCTAGCGTGACTTCGGAGATTTCCATGACCCGATAGGCTCCGGCGGCGGTGCGTCCGACATGTACCGCGAGGTTTACGGCGTTTGCAAGTTCCTCGCGCAGGGCTTTGCGACTCGGGGACTCACCAGACAGTCGAGCCAGTGACTCCAAGCGGCCCAGGGCTTCGCGCGCCGACGCTGCATCCACCCCAACCACCACACCTTGCCCACCCGCGAGACAGGCCGCGACATCGAATGCCTCGGGTCCTCGCACATCGGTAATCAGCAAGTGATCGGGGTGCATGCGGACAGCTTGACCAATCACCTGTCGCATCTCTGGACCGCGCGCAAACAGACCGATCCAGGCCGAGTTCGTCCCCGAGAGATCAAGCTCGCTCACCGGCTCGACAGTGATAACCCGCGAGCCAGCCGCCGTCGCGCCACCGAGTGCGCCCAGCATCGCCAAGCGACCGTAGCCGGAAACGAGGAGGTTGCGACGCTCGCGCATGCAGACTTCGAGGAACTCTGACATCGCCGCCGACAGCACATTCTGGCTGACCAGATCCTGCAAGCGACCACCCGACTTGCGCACTCGCTTGAGCACCAGCGACGGAACTCTCGCAAACGGCGGCTGCGCGGCCTGCAACAGCACTCCGTTTTCCAGCCGCACTTCGAGGAGATTCTGGTCGAGCTTGCCAGCGACCTTGCTCACCAAGCGATGAATTGCGCGCTGCACGGCGGCTGGCGAAGTGAACAGCCGCTCGCTCAGGCTCTGACCGGTTCCGCGATCGACAAAGATGCGATCGTGACCAGCAACCGCGACCTCAAACACGCTCTCGTCGTGAAGCAGCTCATCGAGAGGCCCCGCACCCACAAGCTCGGCCAGTGCTTGCTTGGCCAGGCCGTCGGACTCAAGCCCAATCGGCAGCGGAAATACCTTCTCGGACTGCTCCTTGACAACTCGCTCTAAGCGCGACGAGGCATCACTGAGCTGCTCGGGGGACGCACTCTGCAGCGACAGCTGATCGAGCGCCTTGTTCACGACCTGACTCAGCGCCTCAAAGTGACGCTTGCGCTGGGGATCATCACTCGCAATGCTCGGTGCGGCTGGACGAGCCGAAACCGGCGCAGACGAAGGTCGGGGCAGCGGACGTGCCGAGCCGAGCGGTGAACCAGCCGTCGCGCCCGGTCGAGACAGCGCGGGCCGAAGTGGCGATGGTGCAGTCGCGGGAAGAGCAGCCGGCGGTGGAAGCACTGGAGCGGCACTTACGGGTGGAGAAGCAGCACCGGGCGGCGAGGAACTTGCACTCGGCACCGAGGAGGCTGGCGCCGGTGTATCCGCAGAAGGAGAAGCCGTTGCAGCGGGTGTCGCGAGCTTCGGAGCGTCTCCACCCATCATGGTCGCTTTGTCGGAAATACGATCCTGAGGCACCACCGGACGGTCGAGCACGCCGAGTCCGCCTGCTTTGTCGCCAAACAAGCGCTGAATCTTTTCATCCCGTAGCGCTTCGTTCGAGACGGTCGGACGAGCCGGAGCGTCCTCGATGGCAGGTGGCTTCACCGACGGACGGCCAGGCAGCGGCGGGAGTGGCGGACGAGACGGCGGCCCAGAACTTGGCGCGGCAGGCGCGTCGGCCTTGTCCGCGTCGCCCATCACATCCCCACTTGGCATATCCATGCTGGTCGGCTCGGCACGCAGCGAGATCGGCGGCATCGGCCTGGTCCCGCGCGGTGGTGGCGGTGGTGGTGGACGAACCCCGCCTTCCCCAGCCCCTGCACTCTCGAGATCGGAAGTCGAGCTGCTCGATGCGCCGGTGCCTTCCTCGATAGTGATGATGAAGTCGCCAACGTAGACCTTGTCGGAGCCTTTGACGACCAGCGGGCCGGTGATCTTGCGGCCGTTGACGAAGGTACCGTTGGTGCTCTTGAGATCGACGACGATGAATTTGCCGTCTTTGAAGACAATGCGCGAGTGGCGCTTGGAGATGTTGTTGCGAGGCAGGACGATGTCATTGCCAGCGACGCGACCGATCGTAATCTCCGGGCGATCGAACTCCATTCGCTTGGTTTCGCCGCCCTTCTCACTAATCAGGATGGAGAACATCTCTCAGCACGCTCCTTGGAGATGGCTTTGCTCTCGAGCAACAGCCGAATCGATTGCGCGATAACTTACCTTTTCCGACGCTGACAGGTCAAGCTCTTTTGCCGGACAGCTCCGCCCAAGAACCACGGAATGGGTCAGGTTGTGGTCGCAGCAAGTCAGCCGAGGCACGGCCGACAGCTCGCGATACGTAACGAATCCGGTAGGACTCAGGAGGCGCAATATGTTGCGACGATATCAAATTCTGGCTCTCGCTTGAATAGTTCCGACTTGCTGGCGTGGCTGGAAGTGAACATTCCGCATCAGCCTACAGTGTCGGTTTTTGCGTAGTTTGTCGTCTGAAGTCGCCCTGTCTGCGCAGTATCAAGCCGTGCTATTTCGTAGTCTTATGAGGATTTTCCGCGCGCTGCTTGCTCTGGTATTGCCTGCGGGCTCGAGGATGGACGGGACCCGTGGTCGGGCTGTGGGTCTTTTGGGGGCAGCGGTGCTGCTCTGCGCTGCAGTCGGTGATGCCGAGGGGGCGCCCAAATACTTCATCAAGATCCGAGATACCGAGCTAGCGGCTGGTATCGACGGCAAAATGCCAAATGAGGCGCCAGCAGCAGCGACGCCAGCAGCCAAAGTTGAGGCCTCCGTCGGCGTCCCACCAGGAAGTGAGTCGGCCACAGCAACGACGACGGCAACCACCACTGCTACATCGACTGTGATGGCGACGACGGCATCGGCGACTACGACGGCATCGGCGATGACAGCGGTCCCGGCGACTACGACAGCCCTGGCGACGACGACAGCATCAGTGAGCGCGTCGAGCGGGAAGCCCGTCGCAGAGTTTGTCAAGGCAACCCTCATCGAGACGCTGCGTAAGCAACCGGAGGTCACCTTGGAGCTTGAAAGCCCGCTCACCAACACCGAGGCTGTGAAGGCTGAGTGCAAGCGCAAAGGGCTGCGCGCTTTCGAGTTTGCGGTCCGAGTGCTGCGGCTGGATCGCGGCGTGAAGCCACCGATGGCCGGGAAGCGCTTCAGAATGTTGGAGCAGATCGTCAAGCTCTCCGTTGTTGGAACGACCTATCCGGAAGGCCTGCTGGCGGTAGGTGGCGACGGTGAATCGACGATTCAGATCGAGATCGGCGAGCGGGTGACTCCAGGCCAAGAGCGCGAGGTTCTCGAGGAAGCGGTGAAAGACTCGGTGGAGCAGGCCGTCAAGCAAGGCATGCTGAAGCTGTCCCGTCCCCTCGGAAAACCGACCAGCGAAAAGCGAGGCCGCAAGTAGTCTCCGCCGCCCTCGACGCCTCGACTTGACCCTAAGCACACTCGGTGATAAGCCGCTGGCCAGATCTTCCCCGAGAGAGCAGAGGTCCCTTCATGTCCCAGCGTCCCGGCAGAGCCAGTGATGACGAATCGCCTGAGCACGAACCAGACGATGAAATGATTTCGGCGGAGCGCGGCATTGCCAGCCATGGTGCCCCGTCGCTACCTTCCGCCATCCGCAGCGCCATCGTGCCCAAAGACGACGACAGTCCTGAGCACGAACCAGACGAATAGCCGAGCCCGAGCCGTTAGCCTGCGAGCAGCGCGGCCCCGCGAGCGATCATTTCCTCGGGCGCAGGCTGAAGCACCGGTCGCAATACGGTGTGGGCCGCCACCAGATCCGCCCACAGCGGCAGCCGAGCGCCACCACCAGACAGCAGCACCGCATGGAGCTGCTGCGGACGCAGTCGAGCCGCACGCAGCGCGATCTCGATCACTTCCAAGGCCTTGCGTAGATCATCCTCGACGAGAAGCGCGAGCTGTTCACTCGCCAGATCCGCCACCAGATCGATCGGCGCATCGGCCAGCGTAATCAGCTCTGGCAGCCGCACCGTGACGTGCTCACTCACCGCCAGCTGACACTTCGCCCACTCGGCCGCCAGCCGAAGCCGCGCCAGCGTCTTGCGATGCGGCCACACCGCCAAGCCATGTTCGCGCTGGAACGCTCGCCCCAGGTGATCCGCGAGCCGCTCGTCGATCAGCTCACTCCCGACACCACACTGCGCCGTGGACAGCACCGTCCAGCGCCCGCTCTGCTGGCCCAGGATCGTGACCTCGATGTGAAGTGCCCCGATGTCACAGATCAGCACGGCCTTTTCGTCGGGTAGCGCGTCGGGCTGCAGCTCATAGGCGCGAGCGATCGCCAGAGGCTCCAGCACCGTCTGTGTGACGCGAAAGCCAGCCAGTCGCGCCGCATCGATCATGGCTTGGTGCTGCTCCGGCGCAAAGTGACACGGCACCGCGATCGTCGCCGCGGAAACTGGGTGCCCGAGTCGCTCCTCCGCATGATCTTTGATCTGACTGAGTACAACAGCGCACAGCTCCGTCGCTGCGAACCGCTTCCGATCCAACTCCAAGCGCTGCGAGGTACCGAGATGTCGGCGCAGATTTCCGGCGGAACGCTCGGGCCACATGAGCAGCTGCCGACGCGCCGTATCACCGACATGAAGCGCGCCACCGCGATCCAGTCCGACAACAGAAGGAATGAAGCGGTGTCCAGTCAGCGTCTCGAGCAGGACGCTTCGATCCCCTTCGACCCAAGCCGCACGCGCTGCACTGGGTCCAAAGTCGATACCGATGCGGGAAACCGCCATCCGCTGGAACGAGCAGAGCTGTTAGAGGATTTCGACGCCAGTAGCGACGAGTGCAAGGGTGTGCTCAGGAGCAGTGACCTTGCGAGCCGCCGTGCCTTCCTTGGCTGCGTCTTCGGCAAAGTGCTGCGCTTCGGCGACGGAGATCGTCTTCACACTGAAGTGTCCCTCGACGGTAGCAGTCTTGCCCAGGCAGTCTTTGGGTACAAAAAAGCCGTAGTCTTTAAACGAGATGCGGACCGACTGCGCCTCGGGCTCGCCGGTGGTGAGGGTCATCCAGCAGCCCTTCTTTTGACAGACGCCGGATACCTTGCCGGTCACTTTGATGTCCTTGTCGTTCCACTTGAGCGGCTCGCTGAGCACGGCTTGGGCAGTCAGCGGTGCGGCAGCCGAAAGCGGAGCACCATACTTGCCAGCACCCGCAACAGGCTCAGCCGCAGCCGGACTCGCGGCAGGCACGGGCGCAGCAGCCAGCTTGGCCGGTTCGCTCGCTGCCGCAGAGGTCGGAGCCGGTGCCGCTGGCTTGTTGCAAGCCATCACGGACAGCGCGGCAGAGATCGCAAACACCAGCAGGGGACCAATCGTCGGACGCATGTCGCCAAGCAAGCCCGCTCCCTGGCGATCTGTCAAGTCCCGCTCGCGCTGATCCATCTTGGATCAGGCAGACAGGGCGCCGCGCAGATCCGCTGATCCAACTTGATCCAGTGCGCCACCTTGGGCCGGCAGTGCGAACCGCAGCAGCAGCGGCTACTCACCGCGCTTTTTCGACGGAAACTTCGCCCAACAAGCCCTCTGCGCCCGAGCCGAACGGGTCTGGCACAACGGATGCAGATACCGCAGCTCAAGCAACCAGCGACAAGGACACTCGATCATGTTTTCCGTCACTTTTTGGGGCGTTCGTGGCTCTATCGCGGCTCCGGGACCAGAGACAGCGCTATTCGGCGGCAATACCTCGTGCGTCGAAGTGGTGTGCGGGACGCGCCGCATCATCCTCGACTCCGGCACCGGCATGCGACTCCTCGGCCAGCACCTCCTGCGAGAGCACAAGTCCGGCCGCGCGACCCTTGCCGATCTGAGCGTGTTCTACAGCCACCTACACTGGGACCACATGCAAGGCTTGCCGTTTTTTGCGCCGCTGTACTCACCGGCGAGCACGCTGCGGCTGTTTGGACCCAAAGACCTGGAGCGCGCGCTGCGAACGCAGATGGGCGAGCCCGGCTTCCCGGTGCGGCTCGAGGATGTGCCGGCGCGGCTTGGCTTCCGCGAGCTGTGTGAAGGCATGGTCGTCGAGCTGGCCGAGGATCTGGTGGTGACGTGTGCCCGACTCAACCATCCCGGCGGCGTGCTGGCGTATCGGGTGCAGTATCAGGATCACGCGATCGTCTACGCGACCGACACCGAGCACTACAGCGTGCCTGACCCGAAGCTGGTGCGTCTGGCGGCGGGGGCGGACCTGCTGATCTATGACGCGCAGTACGACGACGCAGAGTATTCCGGGGAGGTCGGTGGCGTCCCGCGCACAGGCTGGGGCCACAGCACCTTCAGCGAAGGCATTCGCGTCGCCAACGCTGCCGGAGTCGGCAAGCTCGCGCTGTTCCATCACGATCCGAGTCACAGCGACGAATACGTTGCGAAGATCGAGGCAGCAGCCCAGCGGCTTCGACCCGGCACGTGGGCGGCGCGGGAAGGCCAGACGATCGTCGTCGCTCAAGCAAGTGCGCTACCGTCGCGGGTCGCGGTCGCCGCATGAGCACCTTTTTGATACCGTTACTGGCGATGCCCAAGCCGCCGCTGCGTACCAGCCTGCCCGAATCGGACTTTGCGTCGAAGAGTGGGACGCTCGATCGCCGCTCGGTGCTGATGGCGCTGCTGGAGCTGATTCGGACCGAGGTCGACCTCGACACGCTGCTGCGACGGGTGGTGGATCTGCTGGCGCAGGCGATGGATGCCGATCGGGCGACGCTGTTTCTCGTCGACAAAGCTCGTGCAGAGCTGGTGTCGCGGGCCGCCCATCTGACCGAGCTGCCAGAGATTCGTCTGCGGCTCGGTCAAGGCATCGCCGGCCTCGTCGCTCAGACGCAGCGCCCGATCAACCTGTCACACGCCGACGATCACCCCCAGTTTGCGGCCAGTATCGATCGTCTGACGGGCTACAAGACGGTCACGGTGCTGGCGGTGCCGGTGCTCGGGGATTCTTCGACGGGGGAGCGCGAGTTGCTCGGGGTGATCGAGGTCTTAAACAAGCGACGCGGACCCTTCGATGACACCGATCGCGATCTGCTATGCGAGCTGGCAGACGAAGTAGCGACGGCGCTAAACCAGACGCAGCTGTCGCAGCGCGTCACGATGAAGACCCCCGAGCGCTATCACCGAATCATCGGGACTTCGGCGCCGATGCAGCGGGTCTACGAGATCATCGCTCGGGCCGCAGCGACGACAGCGACGGTGCTGATTCGTGGCGAGTCCGGTACCGGAAAAGAGCTGGCCGCTCGCGCCATTCACTACAACTCGCAGCGGGCGCGGGGACCGTTCGTGAAGATCGACTGCACCTCGATCCCCGAGGGACTGATGGAGTCCGAGCTGTTTGGCCACGAGCGCGGCGCGTTTACCGGGGCCGAGCAGCGGGTCCTCGGAAAAGCCGAGCTGGCCAACGGCGGGACGCTGTTTCTCGACGAGATTGGCGACCTCAAAGGCAGTCTGCAAGGCAAGCTGCTGCGGCTGCTCCAAGATCGCGAGTTTGAGCGGGTCGGCGGTCGCAAGACGCTGGCGGTGGATGTACGGATCGTCGCAGCGACCAACCGAGCACTCGAAGCGCTGGTCGATGAAGGCCAGTTTCGAGCCGATCTGTACTATCGCCTGAAGGTGATCGAGCTGGCGATGCCGTCGCTGCGTGAGCGAAATGGCGACGATGTTTTGCGCCTGGCACAGCACTTTGTGAAGCTATATGCGACCAAGCACAACAAAGCCGTGCGTGGGATCAGCGACGAGGCGATGCAGCGGCTCTGTGCGCATCGCTGGCCCGGCAACATCCGCGAGCTGGAGCACTGCATCGAGAGTGCCGTCGCCCTGTGTCCGGGGAAAGAGCTGACGGTGTTCGATCTGCCACTGCCCAGCGACTCGCACGGACTGCCGGTTGGCGCGAAGCTGCCGCTGTCACTGCGCACGACGACGAATCCGATGGACGCGCCGCCCGTACCCAGCGACGGGCTGCACCTTCCCGACGGGCTGTCCCTGGAAGAAGCCGAGCGGCGCTACATTCGGCACACCATCGAGCACTTTGGCGGCAATCGGTCCGAGGCCGCTCGCTCGCTCGGGATCGGTCGCAACACCCTGCTGCGCAAGCTGCGTGAGCCGTAGCGCCAGCTCGACGGACTGTTACGGAAAGACGACGCTGGCGGTCGAGATAAACGAGCTGGGCTCGACCGAGCACTGGGCATAGCAGCGCACCACGCCCCCCGTTGGCCGCGCCGCTTGCAAGAGCGAGTAGATCGTCCCGAGCCCGACGACGTGACGACGATCGCGCTCGCGCTTGATCTCGGCCAGGAAGGTCTGACCGTCGCCCATCAGCAGCGGCTTGAGCGTCTGCCGATCGCGTCGCTCCAGGGAGTCGCGATCTTCTTCATTGATGGCCTGCCCGTCGCCAAAGCGCGGACCGACGTGAGCCAAGTCCGCCGACGCCAGCCACAGCACACGCTCGCCATTTGCCTGACGCGCACCGACGTGCTGCTGCAAGAGCGACAGCACATCATCGAGGAGCCGCGTCCCCTGCACCTCGTGCTCGCGACTCGGCGGAATCGCCGCATACTCGTGCAGCGAGCCACACAGGATCGGCACCACCTTGGGTTCCACGTCGGTAAGACCACGCTTTTTGCGCTCGGCCATCACGAACTTCAGCCAGATCGCCAGCAGCTCCAGCGAGTGCTCGTTGCGGTGGTGAAACTCGTCGCGGACCAGCAGCTCGCCCAGCTCGGAGTTGACGGCGGTGGCGTCGGCGATCACCGCGTCGACCAGCTCGACATCCGTCGTCAGCTTGCCCAGCGGAGTCACATAATGCTTGCGCGTAAACGTCAGCGTCGGATCGGCCGCACCATGATCACAGCCGAGCAGGACGATCAGCGACGGAAGTTCACTGGCATCCAGGAGCGGCTTCAGCGCCCACGCGTACGCCGGCCCGCCCGCCTTCAGCTCGACGCTCGGCAGCAGCAGCGCCCGTGGTGGCTTCGACTCCGCATCAGGCGCCGTCAGACCCGGCCCATTCGGCGGTGAAAAGGCACTCTCCAGCGTCTGTTGCAGATCCTCGACGCGCAGCGGATAGAGCGTGCCGGCCCCGAGCGGTGGTCGCTCTGGATTCTTCGCAAAGTCGGCGAAGATCTTGGCGCAGTGAAGCCGAAAGTTGGTCGAGTCGAGCAGCAGCGCCTCGTCGAGCTTCTTCAGCAGCGACTCCAGGGCCTCGGCGGTCAGCGTCCGCCGATAGCGAGCCGCAAACTCCGCCAGGATCTCGGCGCGGGTCCGCGTCCCGTCGCACAGATCGATCACTGCCGCACCCAGCGGTGGCAACGTCATCGGCTGCGGCGCCATGCCCGACGGATCGTAGAGCGCCAGCAGCTTCTGCCCGCCCGGCCCATCCACCGGAAACGCCTCGAGAGGTCGCAGCATCGGACGCTCCTCACTCGGATCGATCGACGCCTCCTCGCTCGCTGCGTTCTCTTCGTTCTCTTCGATCGTGCTGACCACCGTCTCGGGCTCCGCCGCGTGAGGCGCAGCCAAGGTAGGGTCTTCCTTATCATTAGAAGATACAGACATGGCCCCAGTATACCTTCCTTAGGACAGGCTCATTCCGATGATTCGTAGCAGGTATTCCCATGTAATCCAGCGTGTGACGATGTGCAATCGAGTAGGGAGATCAATTATACCAATAACATCATACACACACGCAGCGCGATACACATACATATGAAAGAATTTTAATGCGTGTCCCGTATGCACAAACACCAACAAACGAAGCACGAGTCGGCCTTTTTGATGTCCTGGGAAGGTGAAGATTTCCGACGACATATCGGCAGTGATGACCGCCTCTGATGGCAGCTAGGACAGGACGACACAGTGTGCTCAAAGACGCGCTTGACAACCCTCTTGATTTGGCTGAGGGCGTGCCTCACAGTTGGACCATATCTGCCAGTATTTAAAACTAGTTTTCTTTGCTATAGAATGGCAGATCGAAGAACATGGTAACTCAGGGCCGCTTAGCGAAAAACCTACCGATTGTGGTGGGTTGAGACTGCAGCCTTGCCCCAAGAGAACAGCCACAAGGTCAGTTTATGGCCGACCAGCGAATCGGAAATTACCGGATTGTGCGCAAGCTTGGCGAAGGTGGAATGGGCGTCGTCTTCGAGGCCATCCACGAGCTCATCAATCGTCGAGCCGCCATCAAGGTGCTTCACGCCGACTTCTCTCGGAATCCCGAGATGGCGACGCGCTTCCTCAACGAGGCACGGGCCGCCAACATCGTGCAGCACCCAGGCATCGTCAACATCTTCGAGTTTGACCGCCTGCCCGATGGAAGCGCCTACATCGTCATGGATTACCTCGACGGGGATTCCCTGACGCAGCGACTCCAGCGCCACGGCGGCCGGATGGAGGTGGGAGTTGCCCTGTCACTGATTCTGCAAGTCTCGGAAGCTCTGACGGCAGCGCATGCCAAGGGCGTCATCCACCGCGACCTCAAGCCGGACAACATCATGATTGTTCCGGATCAGGGCGACGCGAGCCGAGAGCTGGTCAAGATCCTCGACTTCGGCATCGCCAAGATGGCCGAATCGCAGGGGATGGGCCCGTCGCTGGCGAAGACACAGGTCGGTGTCCCGATGGGCACGCCGCTGTATATGGCGCCCGAGCAGTGGAAAGGGGCCAGCGAGGTCGAAGACAAAGCCGATGTCTACTCGCTCGGCGTCATCATCTACGAGATGCTCTCGGGGCAGCCGCCGTTTATCGCCAACTCAGGCAGCGAGGTCATGGCGCTGCACATCCTGGCGACCCCTCGGCAGCTCAACGAGCTGGCACCGAACGTCCCCATCGAGGTGGTCGAGCTGGTGCATCAGATGCTCTCGAAGGTTCCCGCCGACCGTCCGTCGATTGCGATGGTCACGCGCGAGCTGCGGCGCATCCTCGGCATCAACACCGAGATGAGCATTCCCGGTCAGCCGATTCCGATCGGTAGCAATCCGGGGATGCCAAGCGGACCGATGCGGACCACGCAGCGTCCGCCGGGACTTCGCACGTCCCAGATTGGTGTTCGTCAGACCGGAACGGGAGCGCAGGGTCCACTCCAGTCGGGTGGCAACGCGAGCCTGGCCGGTACTTCTCTCAGGCGCTCTCTGGCTGGGTTGGGAGTCCAGCCACAACCGGGTGCGGCGTCTGATCCAGCCCAAGACCCAGCAGGTAACTCTCAAAACGCCATGCAGAACCCAGCGCCAGCACAGAGTCCCAAGTGGCAGAAGTTCGCGCTCATCGGGGTCATCGGCCTTGTCGTCGCCGCCGGTGGAGCGCTTGCCGTCAAACTAACTGGATCACCGCCGCCCGATGTCAAGCCCGAAGGTGGCGCAGCAACGTCCACCCCGAAAGAGGCGGGTCTTGGCGCGGGCAAGTTCTGGGCCGATGTCCCAAGCGGCACCACGCAGGTCCTGCAAGATCTCTGGGGCACCGGTCCGTCGAGCCTGTGGGCAGTGGGCAAGAACGGCACGCTGCTGCGCTGGAACGGCACCACCTGGGCCACGGCAGAGCTGCCGGCCAGTGCCAGCAAGTCGTACCTCAACGCCATCTGGGGAAGCTCTGCCGAGGACATCTGGGTCGTCGGCAAAGAAGGCATGATCCTCCACTGGGACGGCAACAAGTGGAACGAGATCCCGTCGGGCGCCAAAGAGACGCTGAAGAAGGTCTGGGGCCTGGCCAAAGACAACGCCTGGGCCGTCGGTGAAAACGGCGTCATCCTGCACTGGAATGGCAACGACTGGAGCCCGACGCCCAGCGGCATGGACACCGAGCTGCGTGGCATCTGGGGCAGCGCTGCCAACGACATTTGGGCCGTCGGTGGTTCCGAT
>WBZP01002760.1_pt1 | contig 14878 bp, 14 predicted proteins | sample 5204301 | NCBI WGS metagenome assembly WBZP01 (sample SAMN12412401, study PRJNA552823) | activated sludge metagenome | isolation source: activated sludge from nitrification reactor of wastewater treatment plant... | place: USA: Pennsylvania | collected 2017 | reverse complement strand
GTCACCCCCGACCCAGCCCACGAAACGAGGAGATCCATGCACACCGTGGTCCGCTCGGCCAAGCGCGAGCTCATCATCGGCCGTGACCAGCCCTTCTGCATCATCGGGGAGCGGATCAACCCGACCGGCCGGCCGAAGTTCCAGGCCGAGCTGCGCGAGGGTGACATGCACCGGGTGATCGAGGACGTGCAGGCCCAGGTGGCCGGCGGCGCGATGATGCTCGACGTCAACATGGGCGTGCCGCTCGCCGACGAGGCGCAACTGCTCTCGGACGCCGTCAAGCTGGTGCAGTCGCTCACCGACCTCCCGCTGTGCATCGACTCCTCGATCGTCGAGGCGCTGGCCGCCGGCCTGGCCGCCTACCAGGGCAAGGCCCTGGTGAACTCGGTGACCGGGGAGGCCGAGCGGCTCGAGGCGATCCTGCCGTTGGTGAAGAAGTACGGCGCCGCCGTGATCGCCCTGCCGAACGAGGAGGACGAGATCCCGGAGGACCCGGCGAAGCGGCTCGAGATCACCCGGAAGATCGTCGAGATCGCCACCAAGGAGTACGGCATCCCGATCGAGGACATCGTGATCGACCCACTCGCCATGCCGATCGGCGCCAACCACGAGTACGGCAAGTGGACGATGGACGCGATCTCGCTGATCCGCGACGAGTTCGACCTGAACATGACCGTCGGCGCCGGCAACGTCTCGTTCGGCATGCCGGGCCGGCACGCGCTCGGCGCGGCGTTCCTGCCGATGGCGATGCGGGCCGGACTGACCAGCGCGATCATGGACAGCCGCACCCCGCAGATGGTCGAGGCGATCAAGGCCGCCGACCTGATGATGGGCAACGACGAGTGGGGCGCGTCCTGGATCTCGCTCTACCGCGCGAAGCAGGCCGCCGAGAAGGCGGCCGCCGAGGCCGCGGCGACTACTCCTCAGGCGTGAGCGAGCCCCCGACTCCGCCGGCCCCTCGCGCCAGCTACCTGCGCGAGGGGCTGCTCGGCGAGCACCCCGAGGTGCACCACCCGGACGGCGCCCCGACCCCTGCCGAGGACGGGCCCGCCCGGGTGCGGATCACCCTGGTGCCCACCAAGGACGGCGCACCGGACCCGGACGCCGCCGTGCGCGAGATCCGGGTCCCCACCGGCGTCACCGTGTTCGACGCGGCGAGCTGGAACGGCGTGGCGATCGACTCGACGTGCGGCGGGCACGGCACCTGCCGCAAGTGCGTCGTGCGGGTGGTGGGCGGTGAGGTGCCCGTCTCCCGGCTCGACCCGCGGGCCTTCACCCCGGAGAAGCTGCGCCAGGGGTGGCGGCTCGCCTGCCTGGCCACGGCCCGGGGCGACCTGACCGTCGAGGTGCCGCCGCTGGCGACCCGGCCGAAGGCGGCCACGGTCGGGGTGGGCCGGCAGGTGATCCTGCGGCCGGCCGTCCAGAAGCGGTACGTCGAGCTGACCGAGCCGACGCTGGCCGACCAGGCCACCGATCTCGACCGGCTGCTCGCGGCGATCGATGATCTCGAGCCGACGGCCGACCTGCACGCCGTCCGCCGCCTGCCGAAAGTGTTGCGGGAGAACGACTTCAAGGTCACCGCGGTGATCGTCGACGAGGTGCTGATCGACGTCGAGGGCGGCGACACGACCGGAGAGCGCTACGCGATCGCGTTCGACCTGGGGACCACGACGGTGGTGGCCACGCTGCTCGACCTGGGCACCGGCACCCCGGCGGCAGTGCGCTCGATGCTGAACAAGCAGCAGCCGTTCGGCGGCGACGTGATCAGCCGGATCAGCGCGACCATGCTCGACGCCGAGGCCCTCCCCCGGTTGCGCGCGGCGGCGCAGTCGACGCTGGTCGAGCTCGCCCGCGAGGTGTGCGAGGAGGCGGGCATCTCACCCGGGCAGGTCTACGAGGTGGCGCTGGCCGGGAACGCGACGATGACCGCCCTGGTGCTGGGTATCGACCCCGAACCGCTCGGGGTGGCGCCGTTCGTCATGTCCGCCAAGGAGTTCGGGGCGATCGAGGCCGCCGAACTGGGGCTGGTCGGTGACCGCCCGACCGTGCACCCGCGCGCGCGGGCCTACATCTTCCCCTCGCTCGGCGCCTACGTCGGCGGCGACATCGTGGCGGGGATGCTCGCCTCGGGCATGGACCGGGACAAGCGGCTGCGGCTGTTCATCGACGTCGGGACCAACTGCGAGATCGTGCTCGGCGACTCCTCGCGGTTGCTGTCGACGGCGGCTCCGGCCGGGCCGGCGTTCGAGGGCGCCTCGATCAGATGCGGGATGCGCGCCGCGGACGGCGCGATCGAGGTGGTCAAGCTCAGCACCGACCCGGCCAAGGAGCCGGTCACCCTGCAGGTGATCGGGGACACGAAACCGTTGGGGCTGTGCGGGTCCGGGCTGGTGGACGCCGTGGCCGAGCTGGTGGCGGTGAAGCTGCTCGACGCCTCGGGCCGGTTCGTCAAGGACGATGTCGCCCACGAGATCGCGCCGCGCCTCGCCGACCGGCTGGTCACCCTGGACGGCGGCGAACGGGTTTTCGTCCTCCACTGGGGCGAGCGACGATCAAGCGAGGAACGAACGCTGAGGAGCGAGCCGGTCAAGGACAGCGTGGGAGGCCTCGTCGACGCCATCTACCTCTCCCAGCGCGACGTGCGCGAACTGCAGTTCGCCAAGGCCGCCATCGCCACCGGCTGGCAGCTGCTGCTCGAGGAGTTCGGCGCGACCACCGCCGACGTGCAGCAGGTGCTGCTCGCCGGGTCGTTCGGGTCGTACCTGTCGGCGTCCAGCGCGGTGCGGATCGGGCTGGTGCCGAAGGTGCCGGTGCTGCGGATCGTCTCGGCGGGCAACGTCGCCGGCGAAGGCGCGAAGATGGCGCTGCTGTCGGTGCGCGAGCGCCAGGGCGCCCGCACCCTGCTCGAGGAGGTGCGCTATGTCGAGCTCTCCGACCGCGCCGACTTCAACGACCTCTTCGTCGACCAGCTCTCCTTCCCCGACTGACGCACGGGTCGCGGTGATCGCGTGCGGCGCGATCGCCCAGCCCGTGGCCCGGGCCGGCGCCGTGCTGGGGCGCGCCGTCGACGTGCATCCGCTGCCGCCGCTGCTGCACAACCACCCGGCCCGGATCGCCGGGGAGGTGGAGCGCCTGGCCGGCGCGCTCGCCGTCCGGTACGAGGTCGTCGCGGTCGCCTACGCCGACTGCGGCACCTACGGCGCCCTGGACGCCGTGTGCGAGCGCCTGGGCCTGCCCCGGCTGCGGGGGCAGCACTGCTACGACGTGTTCGCCGGCGCCGACGTGATCTCGGCGCTGCTGGCCGAGGAGCCAGGCACCTACCTGCTCACCGACTACCTGGCGGCGTCCTTCCACCGCAGTGTCGTGGTCGAGCTCGGCCTGGACCGCCACCCCGACCTGCGCGAGGACTACTTCCGCCACTACACCCGCGTGGTCTGGCTGGCGCAGCAGCCGACGACCGAGCTCCACGCCGCGGCGCAGGACGCCGCCGACATCATGGGACTGCCGCTGCAGGTGGTGCAGACCGGGGAGGCGGGGCTCGTCGACGAGCTGGCCCGCCTGCTGTGAGAACCAGAGCTCCGTTCGCCTCACGACTACGGACGATTCGTTCGCTAGACCACGGACGATTCGTTCGCTAGACCACGGACGATTCGTTCGCTAGACCACGGACGATTCGTTCGCTAGACCACGGACGATTCGTTCGCTAGAGTCGGAAAGATCAGTTCGCCAGCACCCGGACGGCCCGATCTCGAACACCACGTCGCTCACACGCCGAGGGGGCTGAACCGCATGCGACCTCTCATCACCTCGCGCGTCCCGCGCGATGTCGAACCTCTGCTGTCCACCCTCTTGACCGAAGAGCCCGCAATCCTGGTGGAGGGTGCCCGCGGCTCGGGCAAGTCGACGATCCTGGCCCGGGCCGCCGCTGACAACGGGGTCGACATCCTCGACCTCGACGACGAGCGCTCCCTGAGCTTTGTACGCAATGACCCCACCGGTGCCCTGACCAGCGATCGATTGGTGATCATCGACGAGTTCCAGCGAGCCCCCGAGGTGCTCTCCGTCGTCAAGCGATTGGTCGACCAGCGTGGGCGGGCCGGCCAGTTCCTCCTTGCCGGATCAGTGAGCGCCGGGCTCCTCCCCCTGGGCGCGGAGACACTCACAGGGCGTGTGCAACGCCTGCTCATCCCCCCTCTGTCCACGAGCGAGGTACTCGCTCCTATGGGCTACCGATGGCTCCCCCACCTCCTGGAGGGGGAACCACCACACCGCGTCGACTCCGATCTGAGCCGAGCCGACTACTTCCGGCTGGTGGGCGCCGGGGGGTTCCCTGCGGCGCTTCGACGCCCCACCGATGCTCTGCGCCGCCGCTGGCTGACGAGCTACCTGTCCTCGGTCGCCGACCGAGACCTCGCAGAACTGGTCGACCTGCGCAATCCCGGTCTGCTCGCACGGATCTACCGGGCTGTGGCCAGCAGCACGTCAGCGGTGCTGGTTCGCGCAGCGTTCGCCCAGCGGCTGGAGGTCAGACCAGCCACCCTGACCGCATACCTCGATCTGCTGTGCCGCGTGCACCTGATCCAACCGCTACCGGCATGGACGTCCGGTCTCTCTGCCAAACCGGGGAAACGACCCAAGTTCCATGTCACCGACACCGGCCTCGGCGCCGCGGCCATCGGGCTCGATCCCGACCGGCTCAGCCGCAGCGACCAGGCCGGCAACTACCTCGAGAGCTACGTCCTCGGTGAGGTGGTCAAGCAGGTCGCGGCCCTGGATGGGACCGTCGCCCTCGGCCATTTCCGGGAGCGGTCGGGCATCGAGGTGGACCTCGTTCTGGAACAGCCCGACGGGTCGGTCATCGCCCTCGAGGTGAAGTCCGCGACGCGCGTCAACGAAGCCGACGCCCGGGGTCTGCGCTTCCTCAGGGACCGGCTGGGCACCCGCTTCCGAGTCGGGTTGTTGCTGCACACCGGGCCGCACACGGTGTCAATGGGGGACCAGCTGTGGGCAGCGCCGATCAGCGCGCTGTGGACGCCCCCCGGCGCCGCCACCACACCCACGCCACGACCATGACCGCCAGCGCCACGAGGACGCCGAGACCGAGCGGGGACCCGACGGCTCCCTTCACCGCCGCCTCCCACACCGCCCAGCCGATCGTGGTGTAGATCGTCGCCCAGGCCAGTGACCCGGGCACCTGCGCGAGGGTGAACGCCGGCCACGGCACCCGGACCACGCCCGCACCGGCGATCACCAGGGTCTGCACGCCCACCGTGAGGTGGCACAGCGGGATGGCGACGAGGCCCCAGCGGCGGATCACCCAGACCCCACGCCCCACCTCGTCGCCGGTGAGCCAGGCGTGCACGCGCCGCCAGCGCCCGGTCAACTCCCGGTTCAGGGCCCGTTCGGTGACCCACCGGGCCAGTCCGTACACGCACTGCCCGCGCACGGTCGACGCAGCGAAGAGCAGCAGGAAGAAGGCCCACACCGGCCAGCTGCGGAAGACCTCAGGCACGCGCACCCACCAGATCACCGAGTCGGGCAGGAAGCCGCGTGCTGGCATCGGTCACCGCGGCGCCGACCTGCCCCGGCGTGAGGAACAGCGCCCCCGACAGATCCGCGCCGCGCAGGTCCGCCCCTCGCAGATCGACCCCCAGCAGGTCCGTCGAGGTCAGGTCGGCCCCGCTCAGATCGGCCCCGATCAGCACCGAGCCGCGCAGACAGGTGGCGCGCAACGTGGTGCCGGCGAACCGCCCGCCCGCGAGATCCGACCCGCTGCGGTCGCCGCCACTCCCCCGGACGACGTCGCACACCCGACGCAGCAGCGACCCGGTCCGCGCCCGCTCGACAGCCAACTCCCGATGACCCGACTCCCGATTGCCCAACTCAGAAATGCCCAGCTCGACCAGCGTGAGCACCTCGGCCCTCCGGGCGTCGAGTTCCGCGGCGAGAGCGGGCGCGCGCCCGACGGCGTCGTCGAGGTACCAGAGCAACTCGTGGAGACCGGTGAGGACCTCCAGGGCGTCGAACAGGGCGCCGTCCGGGTCGTCACGCCAGTGCCGCCCCGCGGCCCCCGCCACCACCTGCTGGCCCGCCCCGAGACAGTCGAAGGCGACGCATCCCCCCATGCCCCTCGACCCGAGCTCGGCGTGGACGGCGCAGCGGTCGTCCGCGGTCAGGTGCCGGCACGGCGTCCGGGCGGGCTTGGTGAACGCGAACTCGGACGACGCGACGAAGGCCGGTGCGACGCAGCACAACCCCTGGCACCGGGCGCAGTCGGCGCGCAGCACCCCGGGGTCGGGCCGGTTGGACATCCTCCGACGCTACCGCCCCGGCCACGGGACCACCCACCGACCGGCCACCCGAGCGGGCATCGAGCACAATCTGCACGGTGACCACCGCGCTGGAGACGTTCGTCAGCGGCCTGCCGAAGGCCGAGTTGCACGTGCACCACGTCGGGTCGGCCACCCCCGACCTGGTCGCCGAACTGATCGACCGGCACCCGGACGCCGCGACCGCCGTCCCGCGGGACCCGGCCGCGCTCGCCGAGTACTTCACCTTCACCGACTTCGCGCACTTCATCGAGGTCTACCTGTCGGTGGTCGATCTGGTCCGCACCCAGGACGACGTCCGGCTGCTCACCTACCGGGTCGCGCAATCCCTTGCCGGGCAACAGGTCCGGTACGCCGAGCTGACCCTGACGCCGCACACCACGGTGCTGCGCGGCGTCCCGATCGAGGCGTACGTCGAGGCGACGGAGGACGCGCGGACGGCCGCCGAGCGCGATCTGGGCATCGTGCTGCGCTGGATCTACGACATCCCCGGGGAACTGCACCTCGGCGCCGCCGACGCGACGCTGCGGTACGCCCTGGACCACGGCCCCTCGGCGCTGGTCGGGTTCGGTCTGGGCGGGCCGGAGATCGGCACCCCGCGCGCCCAGTTCGCCCCGCACTTCGCCGCCGCCCGGGCCGCCGGGCTGCACAGCGTGCCGCACGCGGGCGAGACCACCGGGCCGCAGACGATCTGGGACGCGCTGACCCACCTAGGTGCCGAACGGATCGGTCACGGCTGCTCCGCCGTCCGGGACGCCGCGCTGCTGGAGCACCTGGCCGTGGCCGGCGTCCCGGTGGAGGTGTGCCCGACGTCCAACCTCGCCACCGGGGCCGTCGCGAGCCTGGCCGAGCACCCGGTCCGGGCCATGCGCGACGCCGGCGTGCCGATCACCGTCAACAGCGACGACCCGCCGATGTTCTCCACCACGCTCAACCGCGAGTACCTGATCGCCGCCGAGCTGCTCGGCCTCGACGAAACCGGGCTCGCCGACCTCGCCCTCGCCGCCGTCGACGCCTCGTTCGCCCCGGACGACGTCGCCCGCCGCCTGCGCGCAGAGATCGAGGCCTACCGCGCGGCCTGGCCACCCGGCCCTTGGGACCTGTCCCGGGAACTCCGGACGTGACATGGTCGTCTCTCACGTCAACGAAGGGGGACGCGACGTCCGCGATGGCAACCGATCTGGTCGGCCGTGAGGGCTTGGTGACCACCACCATCCCCGTTGGGGGCATGGGCGAGGTCCGGCTCGGGTTCGGCCGGGGCAGCGAGACGTACGGCGCCTACGGGGCCAACCGAGGCGTACCGGTGCCGATCGGCACCCGCGTCACCGTCGTCCAGGTGTATCCGCCGCGCACGCTCGTGGTGAGCGCGGATGCCTGATGTCACGCCGCCCGGGTTGACCCCGAGCTGACCACCGCTGCCGGCTCCCCCGCCCTCCGGGCGGTCGAGTCCGTTCCCGCAGCGTCGGTGCCGTTGCCGGCACCACCAGGCCGGGCCCACGGGGGCTCGGTCGATCACTCATCCGAATGGAGTTGGGGATCGTGGACATCCCTGTCATCGCCATCATCGCCGCCTGCGTCCTGCTGGCGGCTCTGCTGGGGATCGCGTTGTTCAAGAGCATGTGGCGGGTCGCCGAGCCGAACCAGGCGATGATCATTTCCGGATCGAAGGAGAAGGGCGAGGGCCTGGGCTTCCGGGTGGTCACCGGCGGTGGCGCCTTCATGATCCCCGGCGTGCAGGTGCTGCGCCGGCTCTCCCTCGACATCAACGAGGCACCGCTCGAGGTCGAGTGCGTGACCAAGCAGGGCATCAAGGTCGGCGTGCGCGGCGTGGTCATCTTCAAGGTCGGTGACGACGAGGCCTCGATCTCCAACGCCGCCCGGCGCTTCCTCGACCAGCAGGACACCATGGTCGCCAAGGTGGTCAACGTGTTCGAGGGCCACCTGCGCTCGATCATCGGCTCGCTCACCATGGAGGAGCTGGTCCGCGAGCGCGAACGGCTCACCCAGGAGACCCGGTCGGCGGCCGGGGTGGAGGCCGAGAAGCTCGGCCTGGTGATCGACAGCCTGCAGATCAAGGACCTGGTCGACCCGACCGGCTACATCAACAACCTGGCCCGGCCGCACGCGGCCGAGGTGCTCAAGCAGGCCCGTGTCGCCGAGGCTGCCGCCAACCAGGAGGCCACCGAGGCGGAGGCCGCCGCCCAGGCCCGCCAGGCCGAGGCCGTGCGCGCCAGCAAGATCGCCCAGGCGCAGTACCAGGCCGAGGTCGACCAGGCGTCGGCCAAGGCCCAGATGTCCGGCCCGCTGGCCGCGGCCGCGGCCCGGCAGGAGGTCGTCGTCCAGGAGACCGAGGTGGCCAAGCTCGAGGCCGCCCGGCGCGAGCAGCAGCTCGAGGCCGAGGTGCGCCGCCCCGCCGACGCGGCCCGGTACAAGCTGGAGCAGGAGGCCCAGGCGGCACGCAACGCTGCCATCGCCGAGGCCGAGGCCCGCAAGGCGGCCGTGATCGCCGCCGCCCAGGCCGACGCCGAGAAGGCCCGCCTGAACGGTGAGGCGGAGAAGTCACGGCGTACCGCACTGGCCGAGGCCGAGGCGATCGAGGGTGCCCGCCGCGGTGACGCGGAGAAGGCGCGCCGGATCGCCGAGGCGGAGGCGCTGCGCGCGGAGGGCGAGGCGCAGGCCGTCGCCGTCCGGGCGGTCGGTGAGGCCGAGGCGAGCGCGATCAGGGCCAAGGGCTTCGCGGACGCCGAGGCGATCGAACGCCGCGCCCAGGCCCTGTCGTCGAACTCGGAAGCCGTTGTCCTGCAACAGATCGCCGAGAACTACCCGGCCATCGTCGAGAACGCGGCCAAGGCGTTCGAGAACGTGGGAAGCATGCAGGTGCTCAATGGCGCCGACGGCGTCACCGAGATGCTGACCAGCGTGATCGGCCAGGGTCTGGCCGGCCTGACCGTGGTCAAGGGCATGCTGGACAAGCCGCAGTCGTGAGAGCCGGTGCCGGCGCGGGTCACCCGCGCCGGCACCGCACGGTCAGTCCTGCGCGAGCAGCCGCTGCCGCCACGCCTCGGTCTCGGCCACCTGGTTGAACGTGAAGATGTGCAGCCCGGTGACCCGGTACTGCGCGTCACCCACGTCCCGGGCGACCTTGCCGATCAGGTCCTCCGGCGCATAGCCGGGCGTGGCCATCCGGGCGAACCACTTGGTGTGCTTGGTCAGGAACCGGGTCGACTCCCCCACGCCCACCTTGGTCGCCATCGACAGCAGCTTGGTCTTCTCCACCGGCCCGGCCACGCCGAGCTTGATCGGCAGTTCGACGCCGCGCCGACGCACCCGCTTCACCCACTGCGAGATCATCTTCGGGTCGAAGCAGAGGTTGCTGATCACCACGGTCGCGTGGGACCGCTTGTCCCACATGGCCTGCACCGTCACGTCGTCGTCGATGCTCGGGTGGCTCTCCGGGTAGCCGGTGATGCCGACCTCGGCCATCGGCGACCCGAGCCGGGTCAGCGCCTGCAGGGCGGGCAGCGAGGCGTCCCACGCCCCGGCGGGCGGGTCGGCGTCACCGGCCGGCAGGAAGATCTCGGTGATCCCCGCACCGGTCAGCCGGTTCACCACGTCGGCCAGGTGCTGCTCGCCGCGCAGCAGTCGGGCCGCGATGTGCGGGACGACGTGGTACCCGTGCCCCGCCAGACGCTCGGCGAGATCGAGGGTGGGGTCCAGGCCCTTCACCGGTGAGGCCGTCACCGTGATCGTGACCTCGGTCGGGACGGCGTCCAGCACCTTCTTCTCGGTCGAGGCCACCGGCAGCACCTCGTACCGGGGCGCGCGCAACCACTCCCGGACGACCTCGGGGTGACCCCCGCCGAAAGGCAGTCTCATGCCACACCCCCGCCCACCCCGGGCGCGGGCGAGACACCGTGCCGGTAGTACGGGGTGTGTTGCGGCGCAAGGGGTTCCACGCCGAGGATCAGGTCAGCCGCCTTCTCCGCCAGCATCATCACCGGGGCGTAGATGTTGCCGTTCGTCACATACGGCATCACCGAGGCATCGACCACCGACAGACCCTCCAGCCCGTGCACGCCCATCGTCAGCGGGTCGACCACGGAGTCCGGCCCGGTACCCATCTTCGCGGTGCACGACGGGTGCAACGCGGTCTCGCCCTCGTGCCCGACCCAGTCGAGGATCTGCTCGTCGGTCTCCACCGCCGGCCCGGGCGAGATCTCGCCCCCGTTGAACGGTTCCATCGCGGGCTGGTTCATGATGTGCCGGGTCACCCGCACGGTCTCCACCCACTCCCGCCGGTCCTGCTCGGTCGAGAGGTAGTTGAACCGGAGCTCGGGCTTGACCATCGGGTCCGCCGAGCGGATCCGCACCGTGCCCTTGGCGTCGGAGTACATCGGCCCGACGTGCACCTGGTAGCCGTGACCGCCCTCCGGCGACGAGCCGTCGTAGCGCACGGCGATCGGCAGGAAGTGGTACATCAGGTTCGGGTAGGCCACGTCGTCGTTGCTGCGGATGAACCCGCCGCCCTCGAAGTGGTTGCTGGCGCCCGGCCCGGTGCGACCGAAGAGCCACTTGGCCCCGACGATCGGCTTGTACCGGTGCTGCAGATAGGGCTGCATCGAGACCGGGAGCTTCGAGCGGTACTGGATGTAGACCTCGAGGTGGTCCTGCAGGTTCGCGCCGACGCCGGGGAGGTCGGCCACGACGTCGATCCCCAACGGGCGCAACAGGTCCGGGTCGCCCACCCCGGACAGCTGCAGGAGCTGCGGGGTGTTGATGGCGCCTCCGCAGAGCACCACGTGCCCGGCGTCGATGCGCTCCACCCCCCGCTTGAGCAGGCCGAGGGCGCTGACGGTGGCCACCTCGACACCGACCGCGCGCCGTCCGGAGAACAGCACGCGCAGCACCTGGGCGCTCGTGCGCACCTCGAGGTTCGGCCGGTCCTCCACCGGGTGCAGGTAGGCCTTGGACGCCGACAGCCGCCGCCCGCGGTAGAGGTTGCGGTCGAACGCGGCGAACCCCTCCTGCCGGTAGCCGTTGACGTCGTCGGTGAGCGGGTGGCCCGCCTGCTGGACCGCGGCGAAGAACGCCCCGAACAGCGGGTTGGTCACCGGCCCGCGCTCGAGCACGAGCGGCCCCGACCGCCCCCGCCAGGGGTCGTCGGGCGCGGCGGCCAGGCAGTTCTCCATCCGCTTGAAGTAGGGCAGGCAGTGCGCGAAGCCCCAGGTCTCCATGCCGGGATCGGCGGCCCAGCGCTCGTAGTCCATCGGGTTGCCGCGCTGGAAGATCATCCCGTTGATGCTGCTCGAGCCGCCGAGCACCTTGCCGCGGGCGTGGTAGATCCGCCGTCCGTGCATGTGCGGTTCGGGCTCGGACTCGTACTTCCAGTCGTACAGCGGACTGCCGATCGGGTAGGTCAATGCCGCCGGCATGTGGATGAACACGTCGAAGGGGTAGTCACGCCGCCCCGCCTCGAGCACGAGCACCCGTCGGGTGCCGTCAGCGGTCAGGCGGTTGGCCAGGGCCGAGCCGGCCGAGCCACCCCCGACGATCACGTAGTCGTACGACCCGCCGCGGGACCGTTCAGCCATCCGTCGTCACCTCGTCGTCAGCGCCGGTACCGCGGCATGGTAGCGACATACGGAACACGTTGCATATGGGGCAACGGACTTCACCCGGTCGAACGGGGGGCCGATGATGTTCGGGGCAACCGCGGGCAACAGGAGGACAGGCACCATGACACCGGGCCGTGCACCGGGCCAACGCAGACCGCGGCAACAGGGCGCCGCCAAACCGCGGCGCTACAGCGCCGGGATCCTGCTCTACCGGCGAACCCTGGACGGACGGCTGCAGGTCCTGCTCGGGCACATGGGCGGGCCGTTGTGGCAACGCCGCGACGTCGGTGCCTGGAGCATCCCCAAGGGCGGCTACGCGGCCGGGGAGGACCCGCTCGAGGCCGCGCGGCGCGAGTACGTCGAAGAGGTCGGCCACCCCGTGCCGGACGCCCCGATGATCCCGCTCGGCGACGTGGTCCAGGCGAACAACAAGCTGGTCAGCGCCTGGGCGGTCGAGGGCGACCTGGACCCGGCCGAGGCGGTCAGCAACACCTTCCAGGTGGAGTGGCCCCCGCGGTCGGGCCGCATGCAGTCGTTCCCGGAGTTCGACCGGGTCGCCTGGTTCGAACTGGACGACGCCCGCGCCAAGATCGTCGCCGCGCAGGCGTCGTTCGTCGACCGGCTGCGCAGCCACCACACCGGGGCGGCCCAGCCCTGAGCCACCCGCGGAGGCGCCGACCTACCGGAGCCACGCCCGCAGCGACGTGGCCGAGGCACGCTCCCAGGCCCGGTCGAACTCGGTCTCGGTGGCCTGGCCCCGCGCCTGCTCCAGCGCGTGCAACCGGCCGTAGGTGAACGTGGGCTCCCCCGCCGCCGCGGCCTCCTCGGCGAGCCAGAGCAGCACCTCGCGGACGACCACGGAGTCCTGGTGGTCGCCCAGCGCCTGCTGAATGGCGGCCATCGCCTCCGCGTAGCGCCGGGCCGGCCCACCGAACGTCGCCGTCATCGCCTCACCGGCGTACCGCGCCCGCTTGGCCGACTTGCGGATCTCGTGCAGGACGAGGTCGCGTTCGTGCACCGCCGACGGCGCCAGCGCGGCCAGCTCCGCGTGCTGGCGCTTGATCCGCCGCCAGGTGCGCCGGGTCAGACCGGTGAGCGCCTCGACCGGCTTGCCCGCGGCGTCCTCGGCCAACGGCGGCCGGCCGACCAGGGCGTCGAGGGCGTCCAGCAGGGCGTAGTACCGCGGCGACGTCATCGCCGCCACCCCACGGACGTGCGCCGCCTTGTACCGCGCGGCCATCGCCGAGCCGATCCGCTTCACGACCGGGCCGTGCCGCAGGGCCGCCGGTTCGGCGGCCACCTCGCCGATCAGGTGGTCCCGGACGACCTCGACGTCGCGCGCGGCCCCGAGCTCGACGCCGAGCCACTGCAGCTCGGTGCGGATCGGCTCGGTGACCTCGCGGTCGAAGAGCTCCCGGTACGTCGCCAGGGCGCTGCGCAGCCGGCGCGAGGCGACGCGCATCTGGTGCACGGCGTCCGGGGCGTCCTGGCGCACCCGCGGATCCTGCTCCTGCAGGTGCATGACCTCCTGGGCCAGATACGCCAGCACCACCCCCACCGCGTGCGAGGGGCCCAGGTCGTGGGGCACCGCCGGAGGCTCCGGGTGGGTGCCGTTGAGCCGGGGGCGCAGCGCCTGGTCGAGCTTGGACGGGCTGGCGCTCGGGGTGGCCCCGGCCGCCCGCACCGCCTTGACCACCGACAGCAGCAGGTCGGCGTCACCGGAGCCGAGTTCCACCTCGAGCTCGCGCCACCGGGACGTGCCGAGCTCGGCGCCGTCGGCCCCGAAGGCGACGGCATCGACGTCGTCGATCATCACCTCGGCGGCGGCCTCGCCCTCGGCGTCGCGCAGGGAGACCACCGTCCGGCGACTGCTCAGCCGCGCGATCGGCTGCAGCTTCTTGCCGCGCACGAACACGGCCACCTCGCGCTGCACGGCGGCCGGGACGACCGTCGCGGACCGCCCGGCGGGGTGACTCAACTCGTCCCGCGCCCCGTCGGCGCTGGGCCGCTTGAGGTGCCACCCGGCGTCCGTGCCCCCGGTACGCCGGCGTAGCACCCAGCGCCGCGCCAGCAGATCGAGATCGACGGTGTCGACATAGGTGGCGGCGAGCTCGTGCACCACGGGCTCGTCGACGGCGACCACACCGTTCGTGCCCAGCGCGAGGGCCGACAGGTCGGGGATCACGAAGCCGTCAGGCACCTCGAACTTCTGCTCGATCTCGACCGAAGCGGCGAGTCTCCCTGCGCGTGCCTTGCCTGACCGCTTCCGCTTTGCCATGCCCCCAGTATTCCGCCTGCAAAGGCTTGCGTAACCGCGACCTGTCACCCTTTAGGAGTGACGTTCACCCGTGACCCGATCACCGATCTCCGCCGGATCGCCTTCCTGCTGGAGCGGGGCCTCGAGTCGAGCTACCGGGTCAAGGCCTTCCGCACGGCGGCCGCCGCGCTCGCGGCGCTCCCCCCGGACGACGTCGCGCTGCTCGCATCGACCGGTGCCCTGCGGTCGGTGAAGGGCATCGGTGAGCGCACCGCCGCCGTCGTGGAGCAGTCGGTGCGCGGCGAGGAACCCGACTACCTGCGCGAGCTGACGGACCGCCTGGGCGGACCGCTGGCCGAGCTGGGCGCCGCCGGGGCGCGCCTGCGCGCCGCGCTTCGCGGTGACCTGCACAGCCACTCGGACTGGTCCGACGGGGGCTCCCCGATCGACGAGATGGCTTGGACCGCAAAGGGTCTGGGGCACTCCTACACCGCCTTGACCGACCACTCCCCACGGCTGACCGTGGCCCGCGGGCTCACCGCCGAGCGCCTCGCCCGCCAGCTGGACGTCGTCGCCGGCCTCGCCGACGACCTGGCACCGTTCCGGCTGCTCACCGGAATCGAGGTCGACATCCTCACCGACGGGCGACTCGACCAGACCGACCAGCTGCTCGGCCG
>WBZP01004316.1_pt1 | contig 14888 bp, 9 predicted proteins | sample 5204301 | NCBI WGS metagenome assembly WBZP01 (sample SAMN12412401, study PRJNA552823) | activated sludge metagenome | isolation source: activated sludge from nitrification reactor of wastewater treatment plant... | place: USA: Pennsylvania | collected 2017 | reverse complement strand
ACGGGCCGCGCGTTCGTCCTCTGGCGTTCATCCACCGGGTGGTCGGCACGTCACCTCGACCCGCAGCGTGGCTGGGGCGCCGAGGAGCACCTGCCCGACGTGGGGCCGCGCTTCCAGGAGCCGTCCATCGCAGTGAGCAGCGGCGGCAACATCGACGTCGTCTGGGAACGCTGGGACTCCGGTTCGAACCCGTTCCTCTACACGAGCGTCTGGGCCAACCGGTTCGTCGCGGGCTCGGGCTGGACGCGGGTCGTTCCGCTCGCCGCGAACCCCAGGCTGCTGTGTGGCGCGGGTCTCGATCCTCTCGGCCAGCTCGCCGTCTGGGGCTGCCGCGTCGACCCCGTCGCCGAGGGCTGGGGGACCTGGTATGAACGCCGCTCGGCAGACGGCACCTGGGGCGCGGCGCGGCCGCTCGCCTCCCTGCCGGCCGACGCGGCATGGCGGATGCTGGCCGGCCTCGGCGGGTCCTCGATCGCGCTCTGGTCCAAGGGTGTCTACACAGCGCCCGGCGGGTTGTGGGCGGCGCGCCTCGCACCGGGAGGCGAGTGGGAGCCGCTGCAGACCATCGTGGACTCCGGCAGCGTCGTCGAGCCCGTCGACCTCCGGATGACCTCGCCCGGCGACGGACTCGTCGTCTGGGTGGAGGGCGCCATCGGCAGCGACTCGCAGCGGATCCGCTCGGCGCCGCTCACGAGCGGCCAGTGGCGACCGGCGCAGGACGTGTCCGGCGTCGCGAGGATCGACTCCACCCCCACCTCGTTCCGGATGGTCGTGACGCCCTCCGGAGACGCGGTCGCCGTGTGGGCGCAGGGGGTGACGGGCTCTTCGTACAGCGTCTGGTCCAACACGTACACGAACCGGTAGACTCCGGCCGGGGTTCCTCAAGTGCGGCCTACGCCAGCACGGCTTCGCCCGCCTCTGGTGCCGCGAGTGCCGGCGCAGCCACGTCGGCGAGCCGCCCGTTCACGTACGCGGTCACGCCCACGCCGAGCCGGTGGACGCCCTCCACGGCCGCGACCAGGGCGGGCTCGCCGCCGAGCTCTGGGATCGGCACGTAATCCGGGTAGTAGGTGTCGTGCCCGTCGTGCGGCCACCCACGTCTCCAGCCACGCCCGGTACCGGTCGGTCGGGTCCCGAAGCTTCCGCCCGGACTCGTTCGGCAGCATCAGCGCGCCGAGGCGGTTTGCCTCCGCGTCTGCTCGTCCCCGTCCCGCAGCTCAATCGTGTAGCGCACGGCCACGTCCAGCGTCCTCCGCTCGAGCCGCAGCTGGGCCCTTCCCCCCAGGTACTCGGTCCCGCTCGCCCTGTTCCGTAACCCCGTGACAAACCCGCGCACCGGATCGAGCCGAATCTCCACCCGCGAGTTCCCGAGGACCGCCGCGGCCTTCGTCTCCTGGAAGTAGCACTCGTCCTGAGCCGCCGGTGCGACGGCCGCCGTGGCGAGCGTCGAGAGGGCGATGAAGGCGCAGGTGGAGACACGCATGGTGGACTCCTCATGTCCTGCCGCCGGCGCCCGTACTCGGCGATGCGGAGAGGCGGTCGACGGCCCGGAGTCTACGTCGCCCCGCCGGTGGCGGTTCAGTCGAGACGCGAATCCTCGACTACGCCCTCGCCAAACCCACCCACGGCGCCCGGCGTGTCGCCAACGAGCTGCGCCTCGAAGGCGTGACGGTTTCGGCATCCGGGGTCCGAGGCGTCTGGCTGCGCCACGATCTTCGAGACCCGCACCAAGCGCCTCCTGCGCCTCGAGCGCAGGGCCTCCGACACCACCTTCGTCCTCAGCGACGAGCAGGTCCGCCTCCTCGGCGGCACAGCGTCGACTTCCGCTGCCGCCATGTCGAGGCGAACCGGCCCGGCGAACTGCTCAATCAGGACGCCTTCTTCTGGGGAACGCTGAAGAGTGTCGGTAGGGTCTACGTCCAGGTGCTCGTCGACGTCTTCTGCTCGATCGCCTTCGCCAAGGTCCACATCTCGAAGATGCCGATCACCGCCTGCGACCTGCTACGACCGCGTGCTGCCCTTCTACGCTGCCCTCGGCATCGAGATCGGCGCCATCCTCACGGACAACGGACGCGAATTCTGTGGCCGCCCCGACGCGCATCGGTACGAGCTGCTCCTCGCCATGGAGGGCCGTACGACCCGCGTCCGCTCGCCCCGCACCAACGGCTTCGTCGAGCGCATGAACCCCACGCTCCTCGACGAGCGCTTCCGCGTGAAGGGCCGCACCGACTCGTACCTCAGCCCTGACGAGATCCAGCCTGACCTCGACGTCTTCCTCGACGAGTACAACCTGCGTCGCACCCATCAGGGCTACCGCGTCATGGGCCGAACGCCCGCTCAGGCCCTTCGGGAGGCTCTGGGCCGAGGAACTGCCCCCCTTCATCCTGCAGGAGGAGTCCAGCGACCTAGAACCGTCCGCCGCCTAACCCCTTACCCGGAGACCCGGGTGTCGGGGAAATACCGTGCTTGTACATACCGTGCTCGTCCACGCCGGCGCTGGATCCACCGCCTACCTGCGGCACCCTCGACAGGCTTGCCCAAGTTCACACTCAGCCCTGCTCCTGCCCTTCCTGGAGCTACATCTCTCGTGTCTACTTCCCCCCGGCGAACGCGCAACGCCCAAGCGACGAACCGGCCACGGGAGTGAAGCCTGTCGAGGGCATATTCTTCAGTAGGCGAGACGTTCCAGCGTCGACGCTTAAATCAGCTTCCCCAGGATCTCGGGACCGTGCTGCCGAATCGTCTCGCGATCGTCTCGCTCGATGCGCGGCGCCACGAATACACGGATCGTGCGCACTCGGTTCTGCCAATCCTCGCCCGTTCCTTGGATTGCTCGACTGGTGTATGGGCGGGGATGATCCCCCTTCGGATCCGCCACCCACACTGTGCCCAGCTTGTCCTTCGCGCCCTTCGGGATATCAACCATGACGTCGTTTGACTCAAGGCGAGTCCTTGAGCCCTTCTCGGCTAGCTTCTTGTTGCACTCTATCGCCACCTTCGCGGCCACTCTCTTGAGGAGCGGATCGCTTCCGGCCAGATCGTCCTTTAGCTTGACCATCGCCCCATAGAGCTGGTCCCCGTCCCGGTACTCAAGGTCAATCCCGCGCTTGTAGAGCCGCCGCTGTCGCAACGCGAGAGCCAACTCCCGAGCGCGTGAGCTCCCCGACGTCTCAAGAAGCGCCAGCAACTCACCCACCGTGCCGCAGTAGAGGGTTTGGTGGAACTGCCGGCGCACTTCCACGGTCGCGCCCTGCAGGTGCTCCCACGCACACTCGCCCAGCATTCCGTGCGCGGCCCTTACCGCGTGGTGCCAGTACAAGACCCAGAACATCTGCGAGCGTGCCAGGATGATGTTCTCCGCAGACTGCTGCCCCTTCCAGGTGATGGCGAGTGCTCCCCGAGGCTTCAGCGCCTCCATCACGATGCCTGCGGTGAGCGAGTTCATGAACCGAGTGATATCGATGCTCCGCGCGTATTCGACGCCAGCATGGTGCGCGTCTCGCAGCAGGTAGTCGGTCTTGTCGGCATCGAGCGGCCCATTCACGACGGATTGCATGATCTCCCAGCCAACGTCTCCTCCCAGACCGGCCGTTCGCTCGTTGGTGATGATCCACAGCAGGCGCTCCCGGTTTACGGCGGTCCACTCGTTCTCAATCACGCTCTCGAGCGGCCCCTTCTCGAGGAACCGCTCCGGCACTAGGTCCGCGATCCCATCTCCAGTGACGAAGCTCGCCGCGACGTCCTCGTGCCTCGGCGCTAGTCCCAAATCCTCTAGACTGTGCGCAAAGGAGTGTTGCCCAACGTCGTGAATGAGCCCCGCCAACAGGGTCGTCTCGATCTTTTCCTCGTCGACTACCTGCCGAAAGTAGGGCCCGTAGTCATCGGCCAACAGCGAACTGATGTAGCGGGCCGCATTGGCAAATACGCCCAGCGAGTGCTCGAATCGCGTATGCGCCGCTCCGGGGAAGACGTAGTAGGTGAAGCCGAGCTGCAGCGCACTGTGCAGACGGAGGAACAGCGGATGCGAGATCACGCGCTGAACCCGCGGAGGAAACGGTATGCTTCCGGTCACTGGAATACGAATCGTGCGCGTACCGGTATACGGGCTTAGTTCACGCAGGGCCGATCGGTCACAGTGCACGGGCACCAGCTTCCGAAGATCGGCAAGCACTTCGCACGCGCTCTTGTACCGCGGGAGCCGTGGCTCGTCCACGTCAAGGCTGAGCCGCTCGGATATGAGAGTCAGACTCTCGTCTTCCAGTCGATCGAACTTGCCAGCCAGTTCTGCCATCTTGCGGATTTGCCCAATCACCCATCCGAGGTAGTGAAGATCGAATGAGGCATCAAGCTCTTGCCGGGGTAACTCCACGCGCGTTGCTCGCTTGTCGGCGAAGGGTTTGATGCGGTCCTTATACCGCTCTGGCAGGGGCTCCAAGGTCGTCGTAACGCCGGTGATTCCCGGTACGCCTTGAATCGTCTTGGAGAATCCCAAATCCGCGATCTTCACGCGTCGGCCGGCACCAACCAGTAGATTCCCAAACTTGAGATCACAATGCAGTATCCTCGCGTCGTGCAGAGCTTCCAGGCCACTCCCGACTTGAATGAGAACGTCGAGGATGTCCCCGGACCGCAGCTCGGCGGCCTGCGCCCGCAGCCACACGTCGAGATCGCACGCTCCCGGCACATACTCCATCACGTAGTACGGCGCGCTAACGTCCTCTCCGAGCGTCAGCGTGCCAGCTGCGTATATGGACATGACGTTGGTGTGCGATACGCTGATCAGCGCTTTGACTTCCGTCTGGAACGCACGGACGATCTCGTCAAACACGAGGACCGACGGGTCATGGCGGCACACTTTTACGATTCGGTCCACTCTCAGGTTCTCGTCGTACCCGACGGGCATGCGCACGTGAAAGACTCGTGCAGTAGAACCCGTGTCATAGAACGCCACGAGCTCGAGCTCATTGCGGAACTTGGCATTCAGCGCGAGGAAGACACTCTCGTCGGAGGGCGTCATACGCATAGGGTCGAACTCCTCCACTGGCAGGAACGTCGGCCACGGCCGCGTCTCAGACTAGGCGGTGCGCGGGACATTCTCGGCTCCACAGCAGGTGCCGCCCATGGTTCAAGCGATCCACGGGCACGATTTCAAGGACATTTCGGCACCTGTTGCTACGTGCTGCCAGTGTTGGCGCTTAGGCTTGGCGTCGGGTAGGGCGCGCGTCAAGAGCGCACCGCGGGAGGGCGGGAGGAGGGGTGTGTCGCTCAGGCAGCCGCTATGCGCGCAGGGCCCGCCCCTGACAGGCCGCCCCGGCAGGTTGGCAGCCTCGGCACACCTGAGCGCTGCCATTCGTAGCCGCTGCGTTCCGTTGGATCGACCAACTGCCTATTTGTCGGGTTCAAACGCCAACCCAGCGAGTGTTTCCTCCGGCGCCCGGCGCCTGTGATGCTCTAGCGCCAGCTCGGTATAGTTGCTAGTCTGGGGTGAGCCGAGCCCATCCGCCAGCGAACGAACCACGCTGCGCGCCGTCTCTAGCTCACCCTCAATCTCGACGAACGCGCCGATCTGTGGCAGCTCATCTAGAGCGACCACGACGGAGTGATGCCGGCTTCGATACTCGCGTCGCCGCTTCTCGAGATACCAGGTGCACCGCAGGCCCCGCGACTCGAGAGCGACTCGAGCTGCTTCCGCGGAGGTTGTTGGGACTTCGACTTCCAGTCGCGATACCGCTCCGTCTTCGCTAAAGAAGCGTGGTCCCTTGAGCGCGATTTCCGTGCCGCTGTCCGTCTTTCGGATTCGAATCACGTAGTCATTCTGACGCGCTATTCCCCGTTCGCTGTCGAAGTACTCGTCGCGCTGGAACACAGTTGATGCCAATTCGAATCCGAGACTCCGGAGTGCGTTAATCAACTCTGCTTCCCGAGCCACAACGAACTTGTACTCCGTCTCAACTGCAGATGGAGCATCACGCGGAGCCCCTCCCGGAACCGGTACGGTGACCGTTTCGATGCTTGCACCGTCTCGAAACCACGGATTCCAGTTTAGGTAACGCCTAGCGTGGCCAAATCGATCCAGATGCGCCATGAGGGCGTTGACCTTGTCCGGCCGTCCACCACCTGCCGAGTAGAGCTTGACCTTGCCTTTCCTCGCGAAGCCCTCTGTGTAGAGATCGCCGTTGCTAGCGATGAGCAGAACCGAATTGGGCCGGTCGCTCGTGTCTGTGCAGCGCACGTCTATCGGGAGGTCCTGTTCAATCGTGTCGCCCACGAGCTGCCAGAGATTCTTTCCAAGGTCCGGGCGCGGGCTTAGCTTCTTCTGGGCAGTCCGACGCGCCTTTCCTCCCGAAACCATCACATGCAGCACCCAGTTCTTGACTCCCCACTCCAAGAGAACGTCACGCAGGCGCAGCCAGTCGTCCACTCGGTCGTTTGCGCTAGTGATGACCGACTGCACCGTCGTCGGCACGCCGGCATCCCTCAGAAGATGGAGCGTGTTGCGAGCGGCTTCGAACGCGGATGTGGTCCTGGCCGCCACAGCAGGATTCACTGGCCGGAGGCGATCGTTGAGGCGCGAAAGCGCATTGTCTATTGATACGCGAACGTGAACGTGATGCGTTACGAGCGTCTCGAGCAATCGATCGATGGGGCCGAGGCCGGCGGTGTCGAGTACTACAGCTTTTGATCCGGCGAGTCCATCGATCAGGCGGCGGGCGCGCTCTGGAGCTGACAATGGGTCGCCGCCGGTTATCACGGCTACCATTGCAGGAATCGCCGATGCAGTACTGAGTACGTTGCCTATCTCATCTTCTCTTTCGGATGCCCGCGCTGCGCCCGTCATGAGATCGTCCGCGTGACAGTACGCGCACATGAATGGACACCATGCGGTCGAGAAGCAATTCACGACTAGCGGATGACTCACGGACGGGAGTTCCGGGAATTCACCGATGAAGGCTGGGCCCGAGTACGCGCGCTCGCGAATGATGGGCTCGTCCAGTTGTATGATGCCTCGCTCCACCAGCGGCCGTATGACTTCGACTTGACTCTCGCCAAGCGGCTCGTACCGCCGTGAGGTGCGGGTCGCTAGCGCAAACGCGACGCGATCGAGTGCGAAGAAGTCGTCACGGTGCGGCACATAGCAGAGACCGCCAAACTCGTCCTGCCGCAGCCGAACCCCGTGGGTCAAGCGTGCTTGAGTCATTGGCGTTCGAAGACAAGCCAATGCTCACGCTGAGCACGGCCGAGGAGGCTGATCTTTCGCGCCTTCCTGACGTTTCCGTAGTGGGATCTGATTACGGTCTCTTCGTGGCGGGCAATGCTGAAGCCGGCCACCTGAAAGGCTTTCTCTACCAAGTCGCCCGTCTCGAATAGAGTATCCATCCGCACCGTGTCGCGGACGAACACCACAGCCTTACCTCCTCGGGCCACTGCGGCCGCCAGACGCTGGCAGGCCTCCCAGAGACGAATCGCGTAGTTGGCAAAGTATGGGAAGTAGTAGTTCTCCGAGCCCCAGGCGGGCTCCGTTCGAATGGTTTCAAGTGTAGCGCGCGTACTTCGAGGCAGGGCACGGAGCGCTGTCGCGTCGACGACGTGCTTTTCGTTCGTGGCTAGCTGCGCCCTCGCCGTCTGGGAAAGGGTTGTTGCGCTGAGCGCGCTGATGACTTCATTCTCTGGTCCCCACATGCGATAGTAGTCGAGTCGGTTGGCGTAGGGTGGCGAGCAGACTACTAGGTCGTAATCGGCCCTGCCAACCTGGTGCCTGACGTCCACGAGCGCCGTCTTGAGGCTCCCGCCGCGCCGAGTCGCCAACTGGTTCGCCCACGCAGACCACTCATGGAGGGCGGCTGTGAGGGCCGCCTCGACGTGAGGACTCTTCTGATGCCCTCCGGGCACCAGCCACGTCAGGTTGTCGCTGACAGCAAAGGCGGCCAGGCGACGCGCCGCTAGAGCACAAATGCCTATCGCGAAGCGAGGGAAGCGGTCTTTGGAGATGAAGGCCGCTTCGAGGCGTTCCATTGAACCGTCGAGGCGAATGGCGGAGCCCAATGCGCGCAGGGCGCTGCGGGTTTGCGGAGTTAGCCAGTCTTCGGCTTCGACTAGCCTGGTATCCAAGCGCTCGAAAGGGATACGGTGTAGGGTATCTAGCAGGTGGTCTGCTAGGACTGAGCGGTGACGAACCACATCTGGTGCGCGTAGAGTGGCCAGAGCCAATGGGCCTGCGTTCACGTCTCGCACGTCGACTCGGGCGCCAGCGTGAGCCCAGCTGCCAACGAGGAATGCCTGGCCGCTCATCGGATCCAGGATTCGAATCCCAGGCCGCAGGGGCACGACTGCGGACAGGAAGGATGCCTGAGCGGCGCTGTAGCCGGCATATGCCCTGCTGAAGAAGGGCCCGACATGCATGGCTCTAGGCCGATAGGGTTTCTTCAGCACCGTAGTTCACCAGTGATTCCGCAACAGCCGACGCGATCGCATCCATTCGTCGCTCCCAGGCTACATTCCAGAGCTCTTCGAGCGAGTAGTAGGGCGTCCCATCACACTCAATTTGGACTTGCGTCCCGCTAAGGAACTGAGGCAAGAAGACGCATTGTAGCGCAGCCCAGGCAGCCAGGGTTTCCCGATCGGGCAACCCTGGAGGTGGCGGGTCAGCCCTCAGTGCTTTGTCTATGTCGTCTCGGCTCCGCCAGGCGAGGTCGTTGCGCTTCATGTGCAGGGCGGTTCTGTCGCCGGTCGCATTGTCGATGACGGCGAGCCTCGCTGCATAGAGATGACCGGCTCGAATCGCCGGATCCACGCCGAGGCTCCGCCATGTTTCCCAGAGTTCTTTCTCGTCCCATCCGCTGAGAGTTAGGACGCGCGCGCCGTCGTCCTGCGCGAAGCGAAGGCCAAGCCAGACGATCGGTGGCGTCAATAGGCGGCGCGGCCTGCGGGCGAGCAATGCCTGCATCGAGTCAATTGGACTCAGCTTAGCGAGGCGGAGGACGGTATCGAAGCTGTGCGTGGCCTCGCCAAGCCACCTGCGCGTTACCTGCCACGCCTCGCGCATTCGATCATCCTGACCGAGTTCACGTGAGAAGTGGCGGACCTGGAGGCGCTTCTTGTCACCGGCGCACTGGCCATACCAGTCCGTCAGGGCCTCGGCAAAGGGATCAAGAGAGTACTTCGTGTTCCCGAGGTCGTCGATCCACAGCTGAATCGAACAGCCTAGTCGAGAGAGACCGGCCGCGGCGAATGCTTGCTGCGCATGGATTGGACTCGGCGAGCGAAGGCGGACCGGCCAGTAGACTGTCTGGACGACGTCTCCGAGCCGGCCTGGTTCATATCTGAAACTGAAGTCTCTCTGAAGAGCGGCTGTCAGGTTCTGAAGGGTCGTTGGCGAGTGCGGTGTCGGTGCCGGGAGGTGAAGGGCGGCCTGCTGTCGGGTAGCGTGTTCGATCAGCGTTCGGTGAATGCGGGCTCTGCGGGTTCGGGGCTTGCAGATGCTCTCGTGGTCCTCACCGGCAAGTTCCTCGGGGCTGTCGAAGTAGCGCTGGGCGGACCATGTCTTCACGACCCTACCCAGGAATGGCAACGACCGCAGAGAGTCATGCTCAGAGAACTCCGTCCCGGTCAGGAACGGGAGATGCCTCTTATCGCCTGGTTTCAGCAGACGCCAGAACTGCTTGTCGAGCTGCTCGAGGACGGACGTGTTTACGGCGAGCTCCGCCGAAAGTCGACGGTTCTTGACGAGGGATTGCACCGCTATGACGAACCTGGCGAGGCGCTTCGGGAACCCCGCTCCCAAGGAGGGCGAGGCGAGGAGCATGAGATGGATGTGCTTATCGCGGAACTCTTCGTAGTGATTGACGAGCAGGTCCCGGACGACGGCGCCGCCAAGGCTGTGACAGACGAGAACGAGGGCCCTGCTGTCCAGAGGGGAGGGGCTCTCGCTCCTGAGATGAGTATAGAGTTCCTCAGCGCAAGCGGTGATCCCTCTCTTGCCGCCATCCGTTGCGTTGTACCGGGCTAGGAAGACGCTCCAAAGTGCCAGCGCGGGTTCGGTGGCGGCAAGCCATGGCCAATAGATGGCGCAGGGCTTGGTCGGCGCCTCCCAGCATTCGCGGGGACCGGAGTTCCTACCGTGAACGAATACGATCGCGAGATCGGTACTGTCTGCGGTTCGGTACCAGATATTCCCGGCGTCGGGGTCGGGGAGAGCTAGTGGAGACGCCATCTGCTGCCTCCGGTTATGTGAGGGCGAGGTGAGCCTCAGGGCCCTGCGTCGGTAGCGGTTCTGGATGTGGATTGCACGGCAGAGGCGCGCATATGGTACCCGTTTAGGGCACTTCAACCTACCTCCTCGGGCGCATGACTCAGAGTGGCCCGGCGAGGATGGAAGCGGCGTCTGGTCTCTTGACGCGACTGCTCCGGGCAACGAAGGAGCGTGCGTGAGAAGTGAAGGGGACCGGTGCGCTGCCTAGCGAATGGTCAATTGGAGATCGAACCTATGGAGCCGGCGCTCGGGATTGAACCGAGGACCTGCTGATTACGAATCAGCTGCTCTACCGCTGAGCTACGCCGGCCCGGGCAGGATCCGGTCGCGGGGGACCGGACGAACGGAGATCGTACCAAAAGGGCCGGCGGGCGACAACGGGGCTCGCGAGCCCTCCCCTTACTTCCCCGTCTCCACCGGGCCCAGGTACTTGTCGAACCAGTCCAGGGACTCGCGGACGAGGTCCTTCGAGCGGGGGACGATGTGGCCGCCGTCGAGGAGGACGAGCTTCTTGTCGGCGGGCGGGGCGCCGAGGAGTGCCAGCAGCGGGCGCTGGGAGGTCTCGAGGGGGAAGAGGAAGTCGTCGCGGCCGTTGATGAGGAGGACGGGCTGGCGGACGCGCGGGGCGAAGTTGAGCCGGTCGAGCTCGGGCAGCGAACGCACGGTCGAGAGGCCCGAGGCCGCGAGCACCGCGGCGCGGACGCGCGGCTCGAGGGCGAGGAGGCGCAGGCCCGCGGAGGCGCCGAGGCTGATGCCGTAGTAGCCGAGGCGCGCCTTGTCGAGGTCGGGGCGGGCGGCCAGCACGTCGACCGCGCGGCGCGCGTCCTTGATGGCCTGGATGTAGTAGTCGCGGCCCGCGTTCGGGCCGGCGTCGGGGTGCCGCCGCTCGAGGGTGTTCTGGTAGACGGGGCACAGCACCGCGCGGCCGCTGCGGACGAGGAAGGCGTAGTCGGCGTCGGGGAAGCGCTCGAGCGAGGGGTAGACGTTCGCGGCGCCCGACGGGTAATAGAGGATCGCCTGGTACGGCGGGCGCGCGCCGCGGGGGACGTAGAGGCGCGCGGGGATGCGCTCGCCGTAGGCCGAGGCGAACGAGAGCCGCTCCATGCGCCACTCCGCGGTCTCGTCAGCTGGCCCCTCCTGCCGGACGTCGAGCGGCGAGGGGTCGTACTCGAAGAGCCGCGCGTAGGCCGCGAACGCGTCGTCGCCGACGGGCTTCTCCTTCGTGTAGTCGCGCGTGACGTGGCCGACCGGGGCGAGCGCCGCGGGCGGGGGCGGCGCGTCGGAGAGCGCGCAGCGCAGGCCGAGCACGGGCCGGCGGTCGAACGCGTCGGCGGCGTCGGGGTCGACGAACATGTAGGTGGAGTCGTTCCAGCCGCCGCCGAGCGCGTAGTGCCGGCCGGGCGCGTCGGCCGCGGCGTTCGACACCCACTCCTTCACGTTGCCGGCCATGTCGAAGTGGCCGTACGGCGTCATGCCCTGGTGGCGGCCGACGGCCGAAGGGCCCTTGCCGCCGAAGTTGCTGAGGCCGAGGATCTCGGAGAAGACGCCCTGCCCCGCGGCACGGTACCAGTCGTAATAGGTGGGCAGGCGCTTCCCGGCGAACGCGGCGTAGGCCGACGCCTCGTACCAGCTGACGCCGCCGACCGGGAAGTCGGCCTGGCCTTCCGGATAGCTGCCGAGCTCCCACGTCGCGGGGCCGGGGCGGCCCGTCGAGTCGCGGAAGAGGGCCATCGCCTCGTCCCACGACAGCGTCCGGCCGTCCTTCGCGAACGGCTCCGTCCAGTAGCGCTTCTCTCGGTAGCCGCCGGCGTCGACGAACTGCTTGTACTGGCGGTTCGTGATCTCGTAGACGTCGAGCCACGTGTCCGGGAGCGGGGCGTCGACGCCCTCGGCGCGCCCGCGCGGCACGCGGGCCATGCCCTCGCGCGCCTCGGCCTTCGGGACGAGGCGCACCGCCGTGCGGTCGGCGGCGTCGAGCGTGACCTCGAGCGGCGCGAAGCCGTCCTTCACGATGCGCCAGCGCTTGTAGCCAAACGGGACGAGGAGCTGGTCGACCGGCGAGACGCCGGCCCGCTGCCACGGGTCGTCCGGAGCCGTGTACTCCTTCCAGAAGACCTCGGCCCCCGCCGGGTCCGTGTGCACGTTGACGGGCACCGTGAGCCCGCGCCAGAGGCGCTCGAACGACGGGTCGCCGGCGAGGATCGGCCGCAGCCGGCTCGCGAGGGCGTAGGCCGCCACGCGGCCCTGCGTCTCGCGGATCGTCTCGACCTCCGCGAGCTGCCGGCGGGCCTCGCGCTCGCGCGAGTAGCGCCAGGTGACGACGCCGGCGCCGGCCACGGCCAGGACGAGGACGGCCGCGCCGACGAGGACGGCCGGGCGGCTCCAGCGCGGGCGCACGGCCGGCGCCGAGAGCGCCTCGCGGCAGGCGCGGAGCTCCGCGAGGAGCGCGGCGCCATCGGCATGGCGGGCCTCGGGCTTCTTCTCGAGGCAGCGGGCAAGGACGCGCGCGAGGGCCGGCGGCGTGTCGGGCCTCTGCCTCGTGGGCGGTTCGGGCTCGTCGCGCAGGATCGAGGCGAGGAGGGCGATGTCCGTCTCGCCGCGGAACGGGCGGCGGCCGGTCAGGAGCTCGTAGAGCATCACGCCGAAGGAGAAGACGTCGGAGCGGGCGTCGAGCTTCCGGCCCTCGGCCTGCTCGGGCGACATGTAGGCCGGGGTGCCGAGGATGGCGCCGGTGCGCGTCCGGGGCGCGGCCTCGAGCGTGGGCAGCGAATCGGTGCTGTCGCGCCCGCTCGCGGCCGCGCCTGCCGCGACCTTCGCGAGACCGAAGTCGAGGAGCTTCACGCGGCCGCTCGCCGAGAGCATCACGTTCGAGGGCTTGAGGTCGCGGTGGACGATGCCGGCGGCGTGGGCGGCGGCGAGGCCCTCGGCCGCCTCGACCGCGACCCGCAGGACCTCGGCGATCGGCAGCGGCCCCCGGCGGAGGCGGGCCGACAGCGGCTCGCCGTCGACGTACTCCATCGCGATGAACTCGCGGCCGGGGCTGTCGTCGACCTCGAAGATGGTGACGATGTGCGGGTCGTTGAGCTGGCTGGCGGCCCGGGCCTCCTGAACGAGCCGCTGGGCCATCTCGGGGTCGCCCCCGCGGCCGTCGCGCAGCAGCTTGATCGCGACCGTGCGGTCGAGCCGCGTGTCGCGGGCCCGCCACAGGGCGCCCATTCCGCCTTCGCCGAGCTTGTCGAGAAGCTCGTAGTGCGACAGTTGTTCGCCGGCCATTGGGGTTCGGGGATTCTAGCGCGGCTGGGCGGGGGCGAGCCGGTCAGCGGTCCTACCGCGGCCGACGCCCGTACCGGTCGCGCGGACCGCAGATACGGGCGCGGGGCGACTAGAATGACGGGATGCGGCGGGGATCGACACCGCGACCGCGACGCGCCCCGCCGCCTCGAGCGGGCGAGGGCGGCTTCGAGCGCCTCTTCTGGGAGTACCCCGCGGGCTCGGTGCGCCTCGGCACGGACCGGGACCTGGTCGTCCGACGGGTGATCGCCGAGGGCGGCCTGCGCGAGATGCGTCTCCTGCGCGTGCGCGTCGGCGACCGCGCGATCCGGGACTTCATCGAGCGGACCGACGCGCGCGGCCTGAGCCCGCAACGCATCCGCTTCTGGCAGCTCATCGTGGGCCTTCCCGCGCGACGCGCCAACGCGTGGGTCCGGCGCGCCCGCGCGGAGACGTGGGCGCGCAGGGCGGAGCGGTGAGGCTCCGCCGCGAGAGCCTGGGATCAGCCTCGGACTTCCAACATCTGCCTGGGGCTGACTTGATCGGCGAGGGTCTCGATGACCTCGCCGCCGGGCGAGAGAGCGACGAAGCTCTGCTCGTGTCCATCGGCGCGACACGCCTCCGCGCCGGCGGAGTCTCCGTCGCGGCGCCGTTGGCGGACCCCGAACATCGGCTCTACGAGCGGCTGGCGCTCGAGGACTCCGACTCGGCCCACTCGCGGTACAACGCGCTCCTGCGGCGGCTCGTCGGCTTCGAGAGCGCGCTCGAGTGCGTGGCCTGGCGGACGCGGCGAAGCTCAGGCGGTTCCTCGCGGCCCTGCGCCTGAAGGAGGAGCTGCCCCGCCTATAATCCGCGCGCTGGGTCGACCTGCGAGAGGCGTCGTCGCCTCGGGATGGGCATCATGGCGGACTCATCGGTCGCAACGCCGCTCGCTCGTCGCCGCCGAGTGCGGTGGCTCTCCCTCATCGTCCTGCTCGTCGCGGCTCCGGCCGTCGCGCAGTCGCTCCTGAGCGACGAGCAGCGGGCCGAGCGCGAGCGGCGGCGCAGCGGCGCGCCCGACGCGATGGCGCGCGCGGCGGCGCTCCAGGCCGACCGGCACTTCGCCGAGGCGATCGAAGCGTTCGACGCGGTGATCGCCGCGGATCCGAAGAACGCCGCCGCCCTCGCCCGCCGCGGGTTCTGCCGGATGATGACCGACGACGTCGCCGGCGCCGCCCGGGACGTCGACCGCTCGCTCGAGATCGACCCGCGCGACGCGCGGACCTGGTACACGCGCGGGCTCCTGCACCAGAAGGCGAACCAGAACACGGGCGCCCTCGCGGCTTTCGCCAGGGCCACGGCCCTCGGCCTGCCCGAGGACGCGGCGTTC
>WBZP01004314.1_pt1 | contig 14891 bp, 10 predicted proteins | sample 5204301 | NCBI WGS metagenome assembly WBZP01 (sample SAMN12412401, study PRJNA552823) | activated sludge metagenome | isolation source: activated sludge from nitrification reactor of wastewater treatment plant... | place: USA: Pennsylvania | collected 2017 | reverse complement strand
AGGATCGTCGCACCCACCCGGCCGAGGACCTCGCCACGGTGCTCGCCAACGGCACGGTCGACGGCGGGCCCCTCGGCGAGACCGAGCTGCTCTGGTACTACATCATCGTCGCCACGGCGGGCCACGACACGACCTCGTTCGCCTTCGCCGGCGGCATGGAGCAGCTGCTGCGCCACCCCGACCAGCTGCGGGCCGTGCAGCAGGACCCGTCCCTGGCCCAGAACGCGGCCGAGGAGATGATCCGCTGGACGAGCCCGGTCCGCAGCTTCTTCTGCTGGGTGCAGGAGGACACCGTGCTCGGTTCGACCGCGATCCTCGCTGTGCTGTTCGTCGCGCTCGCGGCGGTATCCCTGTCAGCGAGTTCCACGCTGATCGTCCGGATCGAGCGGCTCGGTTCTCGGATCGGGGTCACCGAGGCCCTCCTCGGCCTCGGGGCTGCGCTCGCCGCGGACGCCCCCGAGATCACTTCCGCCGCGACAGCTCTGCTACGCGGGCAGCCCGACGTCGGCGTCGGCGTCGTGCTCGGCGCCAACGTGTTCCAGCTCGCCGCCCTGCTCGGGCTTGGCGCCTTCCTGGCTCGAGGTATCCGCCTCTCCCGACGCATCGTCGCCTTCGAGGGCATCGCGGCGATCTGGTTGGCGCTGCTTGCCTACGGGGTGATCGTGCGCGGCACACCGGGCCCGGTCGCGTTGGCGCTCGCCCTCGCTGTGTTCGTGCCCTACGTCATCGTCTCGGCGGTCGGTCCAGCCGCCCGTGCCCGGCTGCCACTGCCACACAGGTTCCGCGGCGACGTCACCGCCCTCCTAGCCCAGGAGGAGGCCGAGCTCGCCGAGGCCATCGGACCGCTGCAGCACCGAGGCTCCGACGGCCCCGTCGCGCTCGTGGCCCTCGTCGCCGTGATCGCCGCCTCCAGCGGGCTCGAGGTAGTTGCCACCGAACTGGCCCAGCGCGGCGGCATCCCCGACGTCGTGCTCGGTGGCGTCGTCCTCGCCGTGGTCACCAGCCTCCCCAACCTCGTCGCCGCCGTGCATCTCGCCCGCCGAGGTCGCGGTTCCGCCACCCTCAGCGAGGCCATGAACAGCGGCCGCATCAACACCCTCGCCGGACTGCTGGTGCCGGCCGCGATTATCGGTGGCATTGCCGCTACCGCTGCGGCATCGACGCTCGCGACCTGGTACCTCGTCATGACAGTCGCCGTGCTCGGCTACCTCTACCTGCGCCGTGGACTGTCGAGAGCAGGTGGCGTCGTTGTGATGTCCAGCTACGTGGTCGTCCTCGTCACGCTGCTGCGGTAACCGGAACACCCGCGACTTTCTCGGGAAATGGCCGTCACACGTCGACCGTTACAAACCCGCGATCCGCACAGCCGGCAATCCGGCAACGCAACGCGGGAGAACCCGAAGGGACGCACGTGACGGGCATCCGCATCAAGCAGCTGTGGCGCTACCCGGTGAAATCGCTGCAGAGAGAACGGCTCGACTCGGCCGAGCTGACCCGAGCCGGCGTGCGGGGAGACCGCGTGGTGCATGTCACCGCCCCGCGGCCCCTGACCGGGCGCACTCGCCACGGCCTGCTCACGCTTCGCGCGACCACCGGCCCGGGACGGCACGCCTCTCGTGGAGGGACACCGCTGGGACAGCGACGAAGCGGCGCACCTCACTGCCGAGCACGGACGCGACGGCGCGCGGCTCGTCCACGACGAGTCGACCCGGCGGTTCGACATCCTCATCCTGCTCATCGCGACCGATGGAGCCGTCGCCCGGCTCGGCCACGACATCCGACGGCTACGGCCCAACATCGTCCTCAGTGACGTGGCGGCCGCAGTCGAGCTTGAGCCGCTCGGACGCGCGTTGCAGCTCAGTGGCGCCGTGATCGGGGTCTACTCGGTCCGACAGCGCTGCATCGTCACCACGATGGACCCCGATAGCGGGGCGCAGTACCTCTTCGTCCTTCGCCGCATCCGGGACGAGTTCGACGGTGAGATCGCCTTGAACTGCTGGGTGATCGAGCCGGGGATAATCAACGTCGGCGGCTGGATGGTCGGCCGGCCCTACCCCATACACCTGTGATGGTCAGGACGCTCACCGGCTAGATCATCACCGCTCCGCCACCACGAGCCCGCCCTCACGATCTCCCGTCCAATACAGACCCGAGAATGACATGCAGGTGGGCGCGACAGCATCCGGGCGTAGCCCGGATGAGCCACCCCGGAACGGGCTTCCGTGATCCTTCGGTCAGGCGGCTGGGTCGAGGACGACGGTGTGGCCGAGGCGTTCGAGCTGGGCGACGAGGCGCCGTGCGTGCGCCTCGTCGTTGCGCTTGGCCAACCAGTCAGGACCGAGGTCCTGGTAGGGCTCGTCACGGACCAGCATCCAGTAGGCCGAGACGAGCATGGAGTGCACGACCGCGATCGCGGCTCGGCCCCGTCCTCGCCGCGATGCGATCCGGGTGAACTGCGAAGCCAGGTAGGTGTTCTTCGTGCGGGACGCGGAGTACGCGGCCTCGACGAGCATCGAGGTGAGGAACTTGTTGCCCCGCCGCGTCCCCGCGGGTGTGCGTTTGCCGGCGGACTCGTGGATCGCCGGCGCGAGACCCACCCACGCGGAAAGCTGCTCGGGCGAGGCGAACCTGCTCATGTCCCCGCCGGTCTCGGCGATGAACACCTGCGCGGTAACCACACCGACGCCGGGGATGGTCTGCAGCAGCTCGAGCTGGCGGGCGAACGGCATCATCCGGACCGCGAGCTCCGCGTCGATCTGCCGCAACGCAGCCTCAGTGTGTTCCAACCTTGTCAGCAGCGCGCCGACCAGCACGGCGTGGTGCTCATCGAAGCGCCCGGTCAACGCCTCGGTCAGGTCGGGGATCTTGCGTCGCAACGTGGAATAGGCCATGTCGGCCATCACCGCCGGATCGCGCTCCCCGTCGACCAGGGCGTGCAGCATCTCCCGCGACGAGGTCCCCGTGATGTTCGACGCCACCACCGACAACCTGATCGAGGCGTCCTCGAGCAGCTTCTCCAACCGGCCCGCGTCCCGGGTCCGGTCGCCCATCAGCTGGGACCGATACCGGGTCAGGTTACGCAGCGTGCGGACCTGCGGCGGCGGCACGAACGACGGCGACACCAGCCCGTGCTCGAGCAGCTGCGCGATCCACTCCGCGTCCTTCACGTCGCTCTTGCGACCCGGCACCGCCTTCATGTGAGCCGCGTTGAGCAGCCAACACTCCATCCGCTCCTCGAGGCGGTAGAACACCGGCTTCCAGTACGTCGCCGTCGACTCCATCGCCGCCAGCGTGACCCCGCACTCCTCGAGCCAGTCGGCCATCACCACCAGCGAGCGGGTCATCGTCCGGAACGTCCGCGTCTCCGAGTTCCGCTTACGACCCGTGCCCGGTGTCCGCACGCACACCGTCACCGTCGCTTTGCCGACATCGATGCCGGCCACCCGATCGAACAGCACATCCACCTCGACCACCTCCGATCAGCGTTGAACCAAACGCCACTCGGAGGGACCTCTGAGATGGATACAGACCCACGTGCTCACAGCAACAATCCGACACTCCCGAGATCCCCGCGCCCGACACGTCTACGGGCTCACTCCCACCAGCGTAATGACGGCGTCACCGAGCGACCATTCTCACCCCCTCGACCAAGCGATCAAGATCGCGACCCAGACACGTCTGGTTCCTGCGGATGACAACGCGCGTTGTCGCGAATTGGGGGCGGGCCGGTTCGCGTGCAGCGAGGGACGGGACCGTGAGGAGTGATCAGTGCCAGCGGGGCCCTGCGGCTACCCCGGACAACCAGGTCGTGATGCTCGGGGGCTCATCGTGACACCTGGCGATGGGCGAGGCGTCGAGCTCCTGGAGGACGTCGCGCAAGGTCAGAAAGGCTCTGATGCTGGCAAGGACCACGAGATCGTGGGGCAAGGCCATGGCGTCGGCGAGCGCGACGGTGAGGTCTTCGATCTGCCCGTACAACATGCGGACAGAGTCGACGCGACAGTCCGTGTCGCCGCATCGATGGACTTCCTGCCGACCCGTCACCTAGCGACCATCAATCCTCTGGCTTGTACGAAGGAGACCATGTCGACGGCACCTGTGGACGACTCGCAGTGATGGAAAGCACGGTTGGCCCATCGCCCATCGCCCCTCGCGCCTGGTCCGATCGTCGACCGGGCGAACGTGCGTCGGGCGCTGTGATCCCGCGATGACGAGCTGATGTACCGCGGCGGACGACATGACGGACAGAGCTGGTCCGACGCCGAAACCAACTCCAGCTCGTCTCACACAGCGGACGAGATGCTGGACAACGCGTGTGCGACCGTCCACGCCACGAACCCGCGAAGTCATCCGCGACGCACTTCACGCATGCCTTCCCACCGCCTGATCCGGTCCGACGATCAGCCCTGAACCACCAAGATCATTGGTGCCATTCTGGTTGCAATTGTGCACGGTTCCGGCCGATTCGGACCAGGACGCTGACGTGCGCATATGCACTCTGACCTGCGGAAACGTGCCTTCCGGGCCCCCGTCGAATGCGGTCCGAGCCCTCTCTTAATCCGCGGGTTGTAGGTTCAAGTCCTACGCGGCGTACGCAACGCAGGGGCTCGGTCTTCGGACCGGGCCCCTGCGCCATTTCCTGAGAGAGATCCGGTCGGCATAGCCCGCTCGGAGGATCCAGTCCGGCCCGTCGACATCGTCGATCCGTACGTCGATGCCCCGACGTCGCCGATCCGGGTCCCATCGCCTCCCGCTCGGCCGTGATCTAGGTCTCACGAGCCCGCCCGGAGGCCCTCGAGGAGCCGCTGCCCGCGACCGGTCCCCGCATCGGACGGGCGACCGCGCGGCCCACGTGGGCGTCGCCCTCGCGGTGCAGCACGGCGTCGACCTCGACGTCGCCGAGGCGCAGCACGACGGCGAAGCGGCCGTCTCCGAGGGCCTGCCACCGCCCCGACACGACCGGCCCGGGGACGTCCTCGAGCCATCGCCCGAGCGATCCCGAGACGACGAGGTCGAGCGCCGCTCCGGCGGTCGGCACGGCGCCCGAGGCGTCTCCGAGGAGGGTCGCCGACAGCGTCCAGCAGGGGTCGTCGCTCATGGCGTCACCCTCGCGGACCCGGTGCCCGGGCGGCGCCCGGCAAACCCCTGGCACCGCTGACTGCGAGCGCTCCTCGCGGGCGCACGCCGCTCCCTAGACTCGCGGCATGCTGGTCGGGCGGGACGAGCTGGTCACCCGGATCGACTGGGTGGTCGCCTCCGCGCGCGCCGGCGCGGGCGTCGCGCTGCTGCTGCGCGGCGACCCCGGCGCGGGGAAGTCGGCGCTGCTCGCGGCGGCCCGCGCCACGGGCGCCGAGGCGGGCCTGCGGGTGGTCGCGACCGCCGGGGTCGACGACGAGCGCGAGCTGCCGTTCGCCGGGCTGCACGCCCTGCTGCGCGCCCTGGACGGCGACGACGTCGAGCTGGTGCCGGCGCACCGCACGGCCCTGGATTCGGCGCTCGGCCTCGTCGACGGTCCCCGCCCCGGCACCCTCGTCGTGGCGACCGCGCTGCTCTCCGTCCTCGACGCGCGGTCGGCCAGCACGCCGGTGCTCGTCACGGTCGACGACCTGCACTGGGTCGACGCCGAGTCGCGCGCCGTCCTGGCCTTCGCCGCGCGCCGGATCGCCGACAACGCCGTGGCGATCGTGGCGGCGACGCGGCCGCCGCTCGCGCTGCCCGGCATCGAGACCGCCGAGGTGCTCGACCTCGGCACCGACGCGGCGCTGACGCTCCTGCGCGACGAGGGCGCAGCCGACGCCGTCGCCGCACAGCTCGTCGCGTCGGTCGGCGGGAACCCGCTCGCGCTGCTCGAGGTCTGCCGCACGCTCGCGCCCGGCGAGCGGGACGGATCGCGACCCCTGCCGGACCCGCTGCCGCTCACCAGCGCCGGTGCGGCGTACGCCGCCCTGCTCGTCGGCGCGGAAGCCGGGGTGCGCCGCTCGGCGGGGATCGCGGCGACCGCCGGCGAGATCGATCCCCGTCGCCTGCACGAGGTGCTCCGGGCCCGAGGGAGCGCGTGGGCCGACCTCGCTGCGCTGGAACCGCTCGGCCTGGCCGCGGTCGGCCCCGACGGCGTGCGCTGGCGTCACCCGCTCGCGCGGACGGCCGCGCGCGACGGGCTCGACCACGGGTCGCGCCGAGCCGCGCACCTCGCCACCGCCGAGGTCCTCGAGCGGTCCGACGGCGATCCCGCCACGATCGCGTGGCACTACGTGCGTTCGGCAGGGGGACCCGACCCCGTTCTGGCGGAGCGCATCTCGGCCGTGGCGGCCACGGCCTCGGCCCGCGGCGCGCACGTCGCTGCAGCCGAGGCGTACGAGGCCGCGGCGGCCCTCACCCCCGACGTCGTGCGTGCCGCGGAGTCCGCTGCGCGCGCGGGGATCGAGCGGTGGCACGCCGACGACGGCGCCCGCGCCCGTGAGCTGCTCGAGCAGGCGCTGCAGCAGCTCGCCGACGACGACCTGCGGTGGGAGGCCGCTCTCACGCTCGCCCAGGTCGTGGGCTCGACCGACGCGGCGACGGCGGCGTACGACGCCCATCGCGTGTGCGTCGATGTGGCCCGCGAGCAGCAGCGTCGCGACCGCGAGGTCCGTGCGCTCGCCGCGTCGTTCAACTCCTCCACCCACGTCGGGCCCGAGGCGACCGAGTCCGTCGTACGCGACATCGTCGCCGCTGCCGACCCCGGCGATCCCGTGCAGGCCGCGCGGTGCGCAGCGGTGCAGGGCTTCGCCGACCTCCGCGTCGACCGCACCGAGCCGGGTCGGGCGCACCTCGACGTCGCGCTCGACCTCCTCGAGTCGCACGACCTGCTGGCGTCCTCGCCCGACCTCCTGCAGCTGGCCGTGCAGGCGGTCATGTGGTCGGGCCAGACCCAGCGGCTGCGCGCCCAGATCAGCGCGGTGGTCGCAGACATGGCGGCTCAGGGCGATCTGCGCCTGCTGCCCGCGACGATCCGCGGTCTGGCCTGGTGCGACTACGCCGGCGGCCGGTGGCAGTCCGCTGCCGAGCTCGCCGACCAGGGGCTCGACCTCGCGAGGATGGGCGACCGAGCGGCCGACGTCTGCGAGTCGCTGGCGCAGGTCGCGACGCTCGACGGCGTGCGCGGGCACCTGGGCAGCGCCCTCGCGCACGCCGAGGAGTCGCGCACGATCGCCGAGTCGATGGGATCGACCTGGCGCGTCGCCGATGCCTGCTGGGCCGAGTCCCTGGCGCTGCTCGGCGCGGTCGACCTGGCCCGTCTCGACGACGCGGCGACCCGGTTCGCGGGTTCCGTGCGGTCCCTCGTGCCCGGCCAGCTGCAACCGGAGTACCTCGATGCGGCGGTGGCCCTGGCCGTCGTCGGGCGCCGCGACGAGGCGCGCGACCTCCTGGGCCTCCTGGTCGCCGGGCTCGACGACGACCAGCGGCCGGAGAACCGCGCGCAGGCGGCGCTTGCCGGTCTGCACGTCGAGCCCGACGACGTCATGCTGGCGAGCCGTGCCGCCGAGCTCGCCGACTCCCTCGACGGCCCCGACGAGTACGTGTTCGGGCGCGCCCGGCTGCGTCTCGCCGCTGGTGCCATGACCCGGCGGCTCGGGCGCCGCACCGCAGCGCGCGCGCTGCTGCGCGCGGCCGAGCAGGACTTCGAGTCGCTGGGTGCGGTGCCGTGGCTCGAGCGCGCCCGCGACGAGCTGCGCGCCTCCGGCGCCACGCTGCGGTCGGCTGCCACCCCCGACGCCGGGCTCACGGCCGCCGAGGCCCGCGTGTGCCGCGCGGCCGCGACCGGCATGTCCACCAAGGAGATCGCCGCGTCGCTGTTCCTGTCGCCCAAGACCGTCGAGTTCCACCTCGGCCGCATCTTCCGCAAGCTCGGCGTGCGGTCGCGGGCCGAGCTGGTGAGCGTCCTCGCGGCGCAGGATGGCCCCTGAACCAGGGATCGGACCGCGCTGCCAGGGAATCCCCTGACGCGCCCGAGGTCGCGTCGGCAGGACCGTTCGAGGGTCCACCCGACCAGGAGGCCCCCATGGACCGCACCATCACCACTGCAGCAGGTATCGCCGTCGTCGCCGCCCTCACCGCGCTCGCCGTCACGGGCTGCGCGAGCAGCGCGTCGTCGGGCGCGAGCAGCCCCACCGCCTCGGCGGCGTCCCCGGCGTCATCGCCCGCCGACAGCGCCTCGTCCGCACCCGCGTCGACGCCGGACGGGAGCAGCACGCCGGAGGCGACCACGAAGGCGGCGGCCGGCGGCGCCTGCACGCTCATCGACGAGCGCACGGCCGTGCAGATCCTCGGCAGCCCGGTGAAGGCCACGGCCGCTGGCGATGTCGGGACGACGTCGGACAGCGACGGCACCGCGACCAAGCTCGACGGCTGCCTCTACAAGGGCACCACCGGCTCGATCGGCTACGACGTCGTGAAGTTCGACGGCATGGACAGCGCCACGATGTTCGCGATGGCCAAGGCGCAGGCCGGCGCGCAGCTCAAGGCCGGCAAGGCCAAGGCGTTCACCTCGTCGATCCCCGATGCTCTCGCGTACACGATCACCCTGCCCCTGGGCACCGACTCCATCGTCACCACGGTGAAGGGCGACTGGATGGTGACCGTGTCGGTGTCGGTGAAGTCGCAGGACGCGGCCGACAGCGCGGGCAAGGTCGACACCGCCGCGCAGGCCCTCCTCGGCAGCATCTGAGCCGGTCGGAGGCAGCCATGCGCACCCGCTCGCGCGCCCGGCGGCTCGTCGCCGTCGTCGTCTCCCTGCTGCTCGTCGCCGTCGGCACGGTGGTGGTCGCCGGACCGTCCGCGGCCGTCGACGGCGGCCTCACCTTCGACGAGGGGTACGCCGCCGACGGCGCACGCGTCGACGACCAGTACCGCTTCGTCGGCTCGGGCGGCACCACAGGGATCCGCTTCGGCGGCACCCGGGTCGACCTCGGCTGGCCGGGCGAGACCGAGTGCGGCGGCAGCGGGACGGGCGACTACCGCCCGACCCTGCGCCAGCTCTCCGGCAACGGGACGTTCTCCTTCTACGCGCACTCCGGCGCCCGTGCGCTCGAGTCGGCGAGCAACAACTGCGGCGCCGGCGAGTTCGGCACGGGCGGGATCCTCTTGCGCTGCACCGTCGCCTGCCTCTCGGTCTCGGGTTACGTCGGCCTCGGCAACGGCACCGCGACGCCGCCGAGCCCGCCGGCCGGAATGACCTTCACGGCGTCGGCGTACGACGCCACCGGGGTCGCGGTCGTGTCCTCGCCTGTCGTCCTGGACGGGCCGGGGGCGCTGACCGGCTTCAGCCTCAGCGCACCGCCCGGGACGTCGTTCACCTTCGTGAAGGTCGTCGCGAGCGGAGCCGTCCAGTCGGTGCTGCTCGACGACCTCGCCTACACCGTCGACCCGTCGGCGCTCCCGGCGTACGTCATCAGCACCGACACCACCGTCGCCCAGCTGCACCCCGGCGAGTCGGCGACGGTGCCGATGTCGGTCGTGCGCAGCAACGGCTCCTCGGGCACCATCACCCCGATCGTGTCCGGGCTGCCGTCCGGCGTCACGGCGTCCTTCTCACCCACCGCGTTCACCGGCGCGGACGACGGGGCGCTCACGCTGACGCTCGACGCATCGTCGTCGGCGACACCGGGAGCCCCGGTACCGCTCACGGTGTCGGCCTCGAGCGACGCGGGAGCCGGGGTCGGCACACCCGCTGCGCTCGCGATGACGATCGCGTCGACCCTCCAGACGCCGGGCGGCATCCCGACCCTGGTCGCCCCGTCGTGCACGACCCAGGTGCGCCAGCTCTCGATCTTCGTCGGCGACGGCTCCTCGTTCTCCGGCCAGGTCGACGTCCACGCCACCATCGACCAACCGGACTGGTCGGCAGGTGTGCTGGCCTCGCCCCTCACCGTCGTCAACGGCAGGGTCGACGCCGCCGTCTACTGGACCAGGGACACGCTGCTCGGCGCGTTCACGGGGCACCTCACCGTGACGGCGAACCCTGTCGGACGCCCCGGCGACGTCGTGTCGAGGACCTACGCCGTCGTCTGGCAGGGCCCCGGCATCGCCGCCACGACCGTGAAGGCCCGCCCCCCGCTCGGCGACCGCCAGGCCGCGGAGGTGCTGTCGCTACCGGCATACGGCTTCTGCGGTGCGTTGAAGCTGAAGCTCGGCAACGACAAGGCCGTCGTCGACGCCACCGCGGCTCAGGCACCGATCGCCAGCCTGCCGCGCAACGGGGTGCTCGACACCCAGACGATCACGGTCACGACTCCGCGCCTGGCGACGAGCGGGACGCTGCGCTACGACCGGCTCGACTCCTTCGGCTGGCAGCCCGGCCCGGCGCTCACGACGACGGGCTACCGGAACACCGCAGGGTTCGCGTTCGACAACTACCCGGTGGGCGACCTCACCTACCAGGACATGACCGACGCCTTCGGCGCCGACCAGACCTACACGCGCATCGACCTCTGCTTCCCGTTCGGCTGCACCATCACCTTCCGGGACCCCATCGCGATGATCTACACAGCCATCGTGCGCGCGCAGACGGTCGGCACGCAGGGCAGCGGCCACTGCTACGGGATGGCCATGTCCGCCGCGCTGATGCGCGAGGGCGGGATCGATCCGGCCGCCTACCTGCCGTTCACGTCGACCACGGCGTACGGCCTCAACTCCGCAGCGGCGCCGTCCGCCGCGCTGGCGCACACGATCCAGGTCAACCACCTCAAGCAGTTCGGCCTCACGTTCATGGCCTACTGGCTCAAGCAGCACCAGACCAACATCCTCGCCAACGCGGACCAGACCGCGGGCATGATCCGCGACGCGATCGACACCAAGGGCGGTGCCCTCATCACCATCGCCGACCACGGCGGCGGCCATGTCGTGCTCGCGCACTCGATCGAGGACGGAGCTCCCGGGGAGCACTGGGTCGACGTGTACGACCCGAACTACCCGTACACGACGGCCGAGGACACCGACACCACCGGCGCGACGCACGAGGGGCGGCTTGACCGCAGCCGCATCCACCTCCTCGGGTCGACCTGGTCGCTGCAGTTCCCCGACGGCACAGTGTGGGGCGGGAACCTCAACGGGCTCACCAGTTCTCTGGTGGTAGTGCCGCTGTCCGAGGCGTCGAAGAAGCAGCTCCTCCCCAGCCTGTTCGACGTCGGGCAGATCATCAGCCTGCTCGGGTCGCTCATGTCCTTCGGCTCCGCGGGCGGCACCGCGACCGTCAGTCCCGGCGCGGGACTGCTCGCCTACCCGAGCATGAACGCGTCGACCACGTCCGGGCTGTTCCTCCCGGCTCCCACCGGTCCGACCACGTCGAGCACCGGCGGCTCCGTGCACCTCACCGGCACGAATGCCGGCACGGTCGACGGTCTCGTCGTCGCCGACGGGACGAGCGTCGCGAGCGCGCTCGGGCTCCGCCCCGGGACCGACGTCACGGTGCAGAAGGTGGTCGGCGGGCAGTCGGTCACCAGCGACACCGCCCTGCCGTCGACGATCGTCTCGAGCCGGTCGAACCGGCCCGGGCTCACCTCGACGCTGTCCTACGTCGCCCCCGCGGGCTCCACGGTGTCCGTCACGCAGTCGGCGTCGGCACTGAGCGTCCGCAGCAGTGCGCCGCTGACCCTGAAGGTGCGTATCGACAACCGCTCGACGCGATCAGCGGGAGTCACCCGGGTGCTCTCGGTCGCCCTGCCGGCCGGAGCCCGCCTCGTCGTACCCGCCGCTGCGCTCGCCGCGACGACCCCGACCCTGGTCGCGACGGTCGGCGGCCACCGGGTCGTGCTGCGCTCTCCGCGCGTCCTCCTGGGGACCGCCGTGGTGCGCAGCGTGGCGAGCAGCCGAGCCCGGTCGACGCTCTCCGTCGCCGCAACCGTCGCGGTGAAGGCGAAGAAGGGCGCACTCGGCACCGTGGTCCTCGTGCTGACCCGCGGCGGTCGCGTCGTCGCCACGAAGAGGTTCGCCGTCACGGCCCGCGCAGCCGCGCTCGGGGCACCGGTCGTCTACCGGTGGCGGCTCGCGGCATCGAGGGGCCTCGTGCTGCGGGTCACCGCGGTCGTGGCCGCGCCCTCGAGCGCCAGCGGGGTCGTGTCGGCGACCCGGGCCGCCGTCGCGCGGTGACCCGGGAGCGCGGCTGGGCCCAGGACCTCGCAGGTCCTGGGCCCAGCCCGTGATCGCTCGCTGCCCGCCGGTCTACCGCAGGCTCTGGTCCAGGCGCTCCTCGGGCCAGACGGCCTCGCCGCCGGCGCGGTGCGCGCGGTACATCTCGTTGAAGTCCCAGACGTAGACGTCCTTGGCCGGGTAGACGCCGCCGTCCTCGAACGAGCGCGACGCCGTGCCCCGCTGGACCCGCTCGCAGACGTCGTTGTCCTGCGACGTGACCAGGTTGCTGAACTCGATGATCTCGCTGGCGTCGAAGTCGGGGGCCTCGACCGCAGCCTTCGAGAACAGGTAGATCGAGCGGACGCGGGTCTGCGTCGGGCCCTGCGGCAGCAGCTGCGAGAGCACCATGCCGGTGCCGCCGATGTCGAGGAACCCGTTGGGGTAGATGAGGCTGCCGTAGATCGAGCCCGCCTCCTCCTCGGTGACCGAGGGGAGCAGCGCGATGGACGGGCCGGCCGGGCCGTAGTTGCGCGAGAGCGCCGTGACGCCGCCGTCGTCGCGACCCTCCTCGTAGACCCAGCCCTTCTTGTACGCCGGGATCACCTCGACCAGCTCGGGATGCACGGTCGGGCAGTGCAGGCACTCGAGGTAGTTCTCGATGATGATCTTCCAGTTCGCCGCGACGACGAACTCGGTGACGTCGACGGTCACGAGCGTGTCGATCTCGTAGCGGTCGAAGGCGAGCAGGTCGGGCGCCGTGCGGTCGAGCCAGGAGAGCAGCGGCTCGGGCTCGGCCTCGAGGCTCGCGAAGACGATGCCCTGCCAGGTGTCGAGGTGGACCTTGCGCAGACCGTGCTGGGACCGGTCGACCTCGTCCTTGCCCACGCGCGGGGTGGCGACCAGCTCGCCCTCGAAGGAGTAGCACCACGCGTGGTAGACGCAGGCGAGCGCACCGCGCTCCTGCCCGCAGTCCTCCTCTCGGAGCACCGCGCCGCGGTGGCGGCAGACGTTGTAGAAGCCGCGCAGCTCGCCGTCGTTGCCGCGCATGACGAGGATCGACTCGCCGACGACGTCGACGCTGAACCACGATCCGGGCTCGGCAGCCTGGTCGGCGCGGCCCGCGATGAACCACGAGCGGAAGAAGACCTGCTCGCGCTCGAGCTCGTAGACCGCGAGGTCGTGGTAGTCGGACCCCGGGAGGGTGCGGCGCTCCATGGTGGAGGTGCTCCTGTTCTCGGCCCGGACGCCGGCGCCCCCGCCTCGTCCTGAACGGCCGTTCAGATCCGGACTGTACGTTCCCGTCCCGCATACCGGCAAGCACGTGCGGCGCAACGGATCGGGGTCGACGGCGTGAAACCGGTATCACTGCGGCGTCACCCGTGGGAAGCCGCCGCAGATGCGGCAGAGCCCTCGGCGCCGGATCAGCGCCGGATCAGCCCCGGACCATGCCGTACGCGTACGCCGGGCGCAGCCGCAGCACGAGCCGCCGGTCGGCCACCATCGCGGCACGGTAGTCGTCCCAGTCGGGGTGCTCGCCCTGCATCGCGCGGTAGTAGGCGACCAGCTCGTCGCAGGTCGTGTCGTCGGGCGACTGCGCCACCGGTGACAGGTCGGCCTCGCCCTCGAGCACGACGTAGGACCAGAAGTCCTCGGCCGTGACGTGCAGCGAGACGCGCGGGTCGCGGCGCAGGTTGCGCGTCTTGGCCCGGTCGTCGGTGAGCGAGACCCGGACGACCCCCTCGTCGTCGGTCCACTGGAAGACGTTGGAGGTCTGCGGACGCCCGTCGGCCTTGAGCGTCACGAGCACGCAGCGGCGCTGCGCGCGGGTGTAGTCGAGCGCGGCGGCGAGGTCCACGGCCAGCTCCTTCCTCGGCGGGCGCGTCCCGGTGCGGACGTGCTCCGTCGCACGGTAACCGCCCCGGACCTGCGACGTCTCAGCCTTCCGGGCGCGCATTCTCAGCGTGCGCATAAGGAGCGGGGAGACGATGGCCAGGCACGTTCGCCGCTCGACCGGAAGGACCGACATGGAGCAGCAGGACCGACCCGGCTGGAACCCGCCCCCCGCGCAGGACGCCCCGATGCTGTCCGCGCCGGAGACGGTCGCCTCGCCCACCGCTCCGGGCGTCCGCCGCTCGCGCATCGGCACCGGGATCGCCGTCGCCGCGATCGCCATCGGCGCGGTCGGCATCGCCGGCACCGCGTACGCCGCGAACGCCTCGAACTCGCCGAGCCCCAACGCTCCGAGCGGCAGCTACGGCAACCGCAACGGCACCGCCCCGAGCGGGACGGCACCGAGCGCCGGCGCGCCGAACGGCGTGCTGCCGGGGGCCAACGGCCAGGGCATGCCCGGTCGCGGCGACAATGGTCGTGGCCACGGCATGGGTCCGGGCATGGGCTTCGGCATGGGCATGGGGATCCACGGCTCGTTCGTCACCAAGAAGCAGGGCGGCGGCTACCAGACCGTCGACACCCAGCGCGGCGCGGTCACGGCCGTCTCGAAGGACTCGATCACCGTCAAGAGCGAGGACGGCTTCAGCGCGACGTACGTCGTCACCGCCGACACGATGGTCAACGCCAAGCGCGACGGCATCGCCTCGGTGAAGGTCGGCGACCAGGTCGGCGTCATGGGCATCGAGAGCGCGGGCAAGACCAACGCTGTGCAGATCATCGACCTCACCCAGCTCAAGGACAGCAAGCAGAAGTGGGCCCCGCCGGCCCCCAACGGCAACGGCAAGGCCTCCCCCGCGCCGAGCCAGTCCGGCACCGCCTGACCAGACCTGCAC